>TARA_R110000824_G_scaffold176883_2_pt1 | contig 10650 bp, 8 predicted proteins | sample TARA_R110000824 | Tara Oceans TARA_R110000824 (sample SAMEA4397747) | marine metagenome | biome: Polar Biome; feature: [MES] marine water layer (ENVO:01000295) within the mesopelagic zone...; material: water (ENVO:00002006), including particulate matter (ENVO:01000060) such as...... | reverse complement strand
ACTTCTAAAACAGCAGAACTTTGTGCTCTAATAACTTTATCCTCTACGCACGTTACATCTAGCCCTGTATCGTCCTTATGGTTCTTTGCGGGGAGGACCGCGCTCTCGTGGGTCTTCTTAAATTTTAATATCATACTACATATATAATAACAAGATTTGCCAATTTTTCAAGGGTAGATTAAATATTATTATGGCCGAGGAATTAGATGAAGCGGTTAATGACATTATATCTCAGTTAAAGCAGAATAATAATGTTGCAAAACCGCTCATAGACGACAGTATTCTAAACAAAGAAGACTTAGAAGATTTTCTTATACAAAACTCAGGTAAGCTGATTAAAAAATCATTAAGCATTGTAGATAATGTAAATGATTATATATCATCTGCCCCTGAAAATAGAGACGTAGCAGCACTTGCAGAGCTTATTAAAGCATCATCTTCCGCTATTGAAACTCTGAATAAACTTCATACTGCAAAAGAAAGAAATGACACACAAGTCGCGGTAAAGCAGATGGATGTTGATAGTAAGGAGAGATTAAATATTGTCGATAACCAGACTAAAATGTTATTGTCGAGAGATGATATAATGAAGGCACTTGTAGATAGAGATGACGACGTTATAGATGTTTAATATGCTCAAGCACCTGGTGGAACATAGTCCCCGGTCTCTTCATCGAAAATCCAATCAGGCGGCGGAGCATAATATCCGGTAGCCTTATCAAAAACCCATCCTTTCGGATAGGCATCCTGTGACCCGGCATAATATTCTTCCCCGTAGTGTGACAGAGCAGATATCACATCAACAAATGGCGACGGTCGATCGTACGGATCAGGTGTAGTCGTTGATGTAGTTGTAGTTGTAGTCCCAGGTCCTGGTGTAGTTGTCGTCTCCGGGACGGGTACGTCGCAGTCCACTTCCCCGATAAGAGGATAATCCGGATCCTCTGGTTCCGGGCAATTGCCGGTTAAGGCGCAATATTCATCCATTGTGTCACAAGGCATATAGTAGGTAGTACCGTCTTCATTATGCTGGTGATAACCTGTGCATCCAATTTCAATACCCCGCCCAGTTGCAGCTTCTATAGTGGTAAATATATCGTCTATTGTTCTGTCATTATCTTTAATATCTCTATCTGCATCTTCCGGTCCAATAGGTCTGTTTCCGAGCCTTCCGGTGTTGGTGTATAAGTCGACTGTTCCAGTGTTATAATATGCCTTTAAATTGGTAGTGTCATTACTAATAATACTAGCCCCCAGTAATGAAGTCTCTATCTCCTCACACTGTTGCTTAATTTGCTCGTTACCAGACTGACCACGTACTTTTTTCATAAACGTTAACAAGCGGGAAATACCATCCCCAGATGTTACCGATTCATTTTCTTCTGAATTAAAGTAATTTAGTGTCTTTTTAAATGCTAAAAGTCTAAAAGCAGGGCCTAGTGAAGCCTCAAGTGATTTAGTAATGTCTTCGGTAGCCTCAGATATTATTTTGTGCATTTTTATATCCTTTACCATGTAGTTTCCGTTTGCTGTTCCTGGTGACCAACTACCACCACCGCCACCAAGCGCGTTAACAGGTGACTGTGAGGGTTTTGTTGGCATCTTACCTTTTAAGAGTCCCCCTATGTATCCCATAGCAAAACTACCTAATAGTGTCCCCTTCCCTCCTAATCCTTTTCCTATAGCATCTCCAAGACCACCCGCGGCATTTGCTACTATACCCCGTCCCATATTTTGGAGATTTGACATAGCTCCTTGAACTATACCATCAAAATTTAAATTTAGAGATATTCCTTGACCGGAAAATAGACCCCTAGCATTTTGTAACGCGCCTTGTAAGTTGCCTTGGAGTACCCCCACAGCATTTTGCACGACATTTGCCCCGCCCTCTAAAAGTTGACCAGCACCATTTTGTAATATACCCCTCGTTGTGTTAACTAGACCTGGTAAAATATTTCCAGCTATAGCTTCTCCTCCTGTGGTGGTAAGATTAGACATAATTCCCCGCGGGTTATTTATAAGGCCCTGCACCCCGGCCATCGAGGCGTTGTTAACCACTTGGTCTATTGAACCAACAGTATCACGTAGAAGTCCGTTTCCAATTAATTGAAATTGCCCTCCGCCTTGTTGGATAACACCTACAGCACCAGTAGAAAAGTCTTGTATTACATTATTCGTAATACTATCCACTGTATTCCTTATACCAGCTGTAGGATTTATATTTGCCAACTGCCCTATACCACTTCTTAGTTCATTTATACCGGCGAGGGCTACTCGACCAACCATTTCCTGAACGGCTCCTCTACCTGCAGCAGTAGCTGCGTCCATAAATTTAGGCCCTATGTCGATAAGCTGCCCCATTCCTAGAGAAGCTGATCCAAAGCTAAAGAGACCTTCCGCATTAGCTCTCGCTATTGGAGCTTTGTCAATAAACGGTAAAGTATTATCATCAAAGATACTACTTTGAAAGTTAAAGTTAAAGACATTAGAAGTTTGCCTATTTGCATCTTGGAGTATTCCTTGAATAAATCCTGTGCTTTTGTTAAAAATACCTAACCCTGCATTTAAGCTATCGCTTTTAAAAACAGGTACTGTAGAGTTTGATTTTATTGAATTGGTAATGGACCCTAGCTGGTCGTTTGATGGTGCATATATACTCCCGCCTTTATTTGCAGTAAATTGTTTAAAGTAATTAGCAAAAGGACCATTACTTAATTGTGTTATATAATATAAGATAGAATACTCATCAATTTCATCACTGTCCCGATCGAGTTGATTTACAAAATCTTGTAGCTGTGTAATACCTAACTGGTATATCTTTTTAAAAGATTCCATTAGGTCTTTATCTGTATCAGAAAACTCCCCGTAAGCATCATTTTGGTTACCATCACAATTTTGCTGATACTGAACCTCAAACTGCTCTTTGGTTCTTTCTAAAGAGCGTAAAATTTCTACTTTGTTGTTTATTCTAGGCATTATGATATCCGGGTGTTTGTCATGCTCCGTGTTGCCCGGCTAATAGCGCGCGACCGACTGAACTACCCTCTAGTTTCTCCAGGTTTTTCATATCCGTTTCAGTCCAGCTATCAGGACCAACACACGGCTTAACACACTGTACAACATTTTGATATTTGTCTTTAAAAAATCGATGCCGGAGGATCGTAACATACCACCTACCCAATAATTTTGAATCCGAGGAACTGACACTCGAGTTCGAGTGTTTGGCCTTTACTTTGGAACTCAACTTAAATATATCGATAAATCGACCGGCTTTTCTATGTGTAGCCCCCATAGTATCAAGACCTAACTGTAAATTAAAAAACAGCAAGTTAGACACCATTTGAGCAATTGCTAAGCTTTTAACTTGATGCTGTCTAAATGGCATTACATACGGTTTATATATGTTTTTATCTTTTTCATCTAGATATAAATTTGGCAATGGCTTACCACCCATACATTTAAAAACCTCAACAAAAGCCTCAGTCCATTCTTTTTTTATATCCTCAATAACTATAGTATCTTTGGTATGCATACCTGTCTGGATATCATGCGTGGTGACTGTATAATTTACAAAAAATTCATTAGTAAAACGTGTCATCGGGGATGTTAAATTAGCATTTTGCAACCCGCCGGTAACACGGTTAACCGGAACACTTAATTCCATTTCCGGGTTGTTGGCAACAATGTTTTTAGCCTCCCGCTCTTCCGGTGAGTCCGATTCGGAGATTTCACCGGAAGTTAAGTCCCCTATACCAAATGCCTCTTGTGTGAGTTTTTTGTTATCGGAAAAAATTGTAGTCAACGGTCGCAAAGAAAATTTACCGGATTTCTCATCATCAGTTGGTCGTTCTTGTTTTAATATACCCTGTACAGCCAAACCTCCATCTCCGTCTGAAGTATAATATATTCTGATTAAATATTTAATTAAGTCTGAATATCTCCATCCGGCTGGCGGTATTATAAATTCAGGAAATTTCTCTATAAGATGATTACCCGATGACCAGTTTTCAGTATCAATCTCAAAGTCAAATTCTTCTAAAATTTGTTTAATTATGTCCCCTACCCAACCATTGTACTTCTTACCATATGGAACAGCCTCGTTCAATTTATAGTAATCAACGTCTATTAAGTCGTAGGTCTTAAAATTGTTCGACCGGTCAGTTTTAGACACATCATTATTCTCATCTTGAATAACAAATTGGTATTTTAACTTTCGTTGGTCATACGGCATCCCGGATTCTTTAGCCCGGGCTTGCTGCTGAGTTTCGTCTTCTATATCGTACAGAGTTACCTCTAAAATATCTGTACCATCTCCTCTTAACTGTACGTGGTCTTCAATATAGTCGAATGGGTTATTTACTGTAATACTCCCACTAGTAAACGGCTCGAAAATACTATCCACAATATCTAAGCTTACTATAGCAGATTTTGTAAAATCGATAAGATTTATGCTACCTAACCCCTTTTTGCTTTCATAGCTTTCTGCGCTTTTAAGCTTAAATTGGCAAAAAAACTTACTTCCATTTATTGGAAAGACATGATTTGGATCAATATTTTGTTTATTATCCGGCATATATTAAAAATGCTTATTATTATATACAGTTGTGTTAGTAATTTGCCCGAAGATAAGTCCTCGTTTACTCGGAATAATGTAAGATAATTCAACTCCTCCCTCTACAAAAAACTTCTTACCTATAAGGTCTTTATTTAGCAAATAAATCATCCACCAACTTTGAATATTACCGTATAAGTTATAAGATATTATGGTTAATGGCTCGCGAGATTTTACTATGTAAGTATCTAGTAAAGAAGAATCTATATTTTTTGGAAATTCAATCTTATTCAACAAATTATAGAAGTAAAACTCTTTACCATTTTTAGCTTCGGTAAAGACTTTAAATATTCTCTCATATCTAGAGAGATCTAACTTCTTAAGATCTTTGATCTCGTTTTGGTATTTTCCTGTTGTTCCTGTTAAGCTCATTTTAACTATTGTCTGGTAAATTCACAACTTCTTCAAATCCCGGGTTTTTTTCAGCTAGCTGGTTAGCCCGGCCCTCCGCGCCGCGCACAATCGCCACAGCATCCGGACTCAATTGCCTCGCAACCGCATTGGCTTCCACTGCAGCTTGGTATTGTTGAAAATCATCCCCCTCAGCAACCGCTCCGCTCTCCCGGAGGAATCCGCCAAAAACGCTATCTTCCTGTCGGATATTGGCTCCCTCCCCGGAGTAGAAATACAAGTCGGTCGTGGTCAGCTTACCAGCCTCCTCCAGCGCTCCCATATCTGCCGCCACTAGAGGATCCTGTCCAGCTTCCCACGCTGCAGCGTCGGCCTCTGCCTGCTCGCGCCGGTAATTCGCTTCTAATTCATCCTTTTCTCGTTGAAATTCACCGGCGGGTAGATCCGGTCGATCTTTGTCGTACAGTAGATCTTTTTTACTCTCCCAATCCGCTTTCGCCTGTTCAGCTTCATTAGCCTCTTCATATTGAGCTCTTGCCTTTTCTAACCGCGCATTGCGCGCATCATCACTTTGCCATTTTTCTTCAGCCAACCGCTGTTTCTCTGCATCCGCCGCAGTCAGGTCATCCACGACCGGCTCACCGTTATCCACCGCATTCTCCATGGCCTGCCGCCTCGCTTCATCTGCGGCTAGTTCCGTGCCCAATTGCGCCTCCCTCACCTTTGCAGCCTCCTTCGCGGCTTTCACTCGTTCTTCAGCGCCTTCATCAGCTTTTTTTCTAAGCGCTATATAACTAGCGTCACCATCATCAAATGCTGCCACCTGATCAGTCTTCTGTACAAAGTTAGCTGCCTCTATAGTAAGTGACTTAAACAAGAACTTACAGCCGTATGCTTCAGGTATAATATCTTTACCGATTCGCCTTCTAGCGCCTATTAGTTGTATACCAAAACTTTCTAAAGAAGCCCATTCTATATAACGAAGACCTGGTATTTCGATGTGGTAGATCGCCGGGAAAGTCATTTCAATTGGTCCCTCACGATACGGTCTATTCATCATTGTAAAGTCTTTAATAAATTTTATATTTTCTTTAAATCCTCTCGGCCCGTCCCTATAATCGTGTAATGTATTAGACAGAACAAACTCAACAACTACACCTTCATCAGTATTACTATACTGATAAAACTTCGGAGTTTCTATAAATGATCCAGGAGCACCCACCGTCTGAAGGCCCGGCATTTTTTCTCCTGTTAATTTTGTATATGCGCCGCCGACCATATCACCAGCCGCCCCGACAACACTAGCTACTTTTTCCGAGATAGCGTTACCACCCACGTTACCGAACTCTCGCGCACCGGCTACAGTACCACCAATTAACTTTTCAGCCGATTTTCCAAGGCCTTCAATAGTATCTCCAAATAGGAACTTCGCCCCGCGCTGACTAATAGGTGAAAATGAATCTGTATACTCGGTGGAGAACCCTCTTATGCTATCAGAGAAAAAAGGAAAGTTGATATCTGCCAATACTTTGCTCGATTTATACAGGTCTTTATAAAATTGTAAACCTGGGTTTGTTCCTTGTTCCTCAGCTCGTCGAGCAGATGCACCTATGTTAATGTAACCATCAATAAATTGCTGAAGTTGTGAAAACTCCATTTTGTACGCCGTAACATAAGCGTTTGGTGTTTGGCTTCTTAATTTAGAACCAGCTGGTGCAGACGTCCAGTCATACTCGTTGACTATGTCCCAAGTACGTGTTTCTCCATCTGTAAAAGGATTTGTATATGCACCTTTATTTACGTCGGCCATATGTATATTTATGTCACCATACCAGGTGTGTGCATGCTATAAAGTAAATTATAATAACTAGCTCTTGTTATGACATGTGAAGTGGAGAATCATTATAACTGCTCCTGCTATCTGCATACATTGGACCATTCAAATCTCCTTGAAACTCGTTACTTTGTGGAATGGGTACATTAGGAATGGGCCCACTAACGATACCCCCACTTGGCTTTTTAACTAACTGCTGAACAGATGTCGTTATCGCATGCAGATATTGGTTAGAGAGATTAATTGCAGCTAGTTGAAGTTCTGATAATTTAGATGAAAGTTGGTCGTTACTACCTACACGTGGATTAAGTAATAATTTACTTATAGCACCTGGTGCTGATCGATCTAATAACTGACTTATAGCACCTCCCTTCTTCATTCCTAAAACAGTATCTTTAGAGGTAAAAGTATAAGGTCGATCTGATCCGCTGCGCCAAACAAAATCTTGCATTGTTTTTGGAGCTTGAGGTTTATCTTTTACTAAAGCCCCTAAAGCAAATGTACCTATACTATCTACCCACTCAGGTTTAAGTACATGATCAGAAATTAAACCACCAATGAATCTACCTAATAAATCACCACCTATTGCACCTAATAAAGTGCCGACAAAAGGTATAGGTATCAAACTCCCTGCTATAGCGCCAATACTAGCTCCTGCCATAGCCGTTACACCCTTGACTGTTCTTTTACCTGCTTGCGCTCTTAACTCCTCTTCTGTAATATCACCCTTTTCAAACTGTTCTTGCAGCTTTTGTAAATCTGATTTCATAAAAAAGCCTTCAATAATAGGCCCTATTATGGGTATTTTAGCAAATTTTCTTAGTATTCCAAATATACCTCCGGCTCCTTTTACCATGGTACCGGCATATTTTGAAATTGCATTTTTAGCCGGACTTAACGCCTTATCTTTCATCCACGCAGCACCTTTACCTATGTACGATACACCGGTTTTTATAGCACTGCCAGCTTTTGTCGCGACACTCTTAATAGCGCCTCCTACTTGACCTGCCTTTTTCCCAATCCATGACGCGCCTTTTTTCCACCATGGAGCTTTTGCAGCTTGTTGAGTAACTTGTGATGTTGTTGACTTCCCTGCTGCTGCAGCAGCTCCAGCTACAGAACTTTTTGCTAGCGATGGAAATAATTTACCTATACCAGGTATTTTTTGTAGAGCTGATTTAAAAAAGTTTCCGACCGACTTTAAAGCGTTTACTATAGTATTTTTAGCGGAGGTGAATATACCTTTTACAGCACTAACACCGCCTGAAATAGCACCGCTAAATGCTTTCCACACTGGCAAGTTTTTAAATCCTGTCCATAAGCCGCTAAAAAATTTACCTATCCCTGCTATAGCTCCTTTTAAAAGTTTCCAAGCGCTGCTACCTAGCCCCTTAATTGCTTTCCATACTCCGGCAAAAATACCTTTTAGTATTCCCCAGCCTTTTTTAATTCCCCATTTAATAAATCCCCAAACTTTGCCACCTATCCACTTTAATGATTTCCATAACCATCCACCTATTACTTTAAAAAGAGCTCTACCTGCACCTGTTTTTCCTAATCCAAACATGCCTAGCAGCCCCATTAACCACCCTAAAAGACCCTTACCCTGCTTTTTTCCATCTTTAGACAGCTGGGTAGCCACGTCTGCATCTTTCGCTACTTTTGAGACAGCCGTTTCACCTTTTTCGTCTTTTACGTATTTCTTCTTTAACTTAAACCACTGCTCAACAACAATATCCATCTTGTTTTTAAGCCTGGACTTGTCTGTTGAATCCAAAGAAGGTTGTACCTTTTGTTTTTTATTAACCCCAAAAATAGAAGAATTGGTAATATTTTGACCTATTTTCTTAAGGAATCCAGAACTTTCTTCTGGATCACCTTCCGATTGCTGCGCTCTTTCTAATGCTTCAATCGCTGTTATAATATCTCCCGGCACTTAAATATTTAATCATCAGCAGAGGTATCGAAAAATTCTGAATCAATGGCGACTTCAGTTTCATCAACAGTTAAGACGTCGCTGTTGTAGCTATTAACACTTTCAATAAAGTCTGAAATCTTAGAATACATAGTCAGTGGAAGTCTTTCAACAAGCTTTACTCGTTCATTAATTCGAATATCCTCCATTTCAAGGACGTCATCATCTATTTGTATGCTATCAATATACTTAATAATTTCATATATATACAACTTTCCAACACCGTCTTTAGCTAAGTCTTGGTCCTGATCAATCTCTTGTTCGCATTTAGTAAGTAATATATTTTCTTGTCTTAAGGTAGGTACTGTAAGAACTAGTTGAATACTCCCCCTTTTTACCGTGGCTGTATCCTTAATATTAAAGGGAATGTTCTTAAAATTATTAATAACACTTTGTAGTTCCACTGAGCCGGCTTTATCTCCTAGAGCATGCTTTCTCATAGACACAATAAAGGGCAACTTATCGTAAATTTTTAAATCTGTTAAACCTGTATTCTCTATAATAATCTTATTAAGGGTCTTGCTAAAGTCTAAAGTACCCTTGATGCCATCTAACATAGAGGAAATTAAATCCTTTTGTTGTTTTAGGTTTAATGGCTTTGTAGGTATTTTTTTCTTTAAAGAAGGTACAAACACCTCAATGGTTTTTTCACCGAGCTTATCTAACTTTGTTAAAAACGAGGTAACATTTTTACTCATACGGATATTTAGCTAGAATTCTCTTTTTGCAAGCCTGCAGATTGTTTCTCAGTTTCATCTGAATATAGCTTATAAAAATCTTCTATTTCTAAGTAGGTACAGTTTGTTAAAAATGTAACATCAGGTATTCTTTTACACAGTACAAAAAGCATCTCTCTGTAATTTGTGTCATCTATACAATCAAATAAGCTAGCAATAAACGCTGGAAGTGACATATCTAATACATTAAGTCTAATTTTATCTATTTCTAGGCTTTTTCGACCTTCAAATACCAATATTTCAAAATGTGATTTGTTTTTTTGTACAAAATCCCCAAGATAATTAAACACTGATTCCGGCAATTTAGTAATAACCTTATCATACTCACTATCCGTCAAGCTTGATATTAATATCTTCTCACCCTCAAGCTCTACACTCTCTATAATTGAAAATATAAAGTCAGTACTACCCAAATTAAACTTTGATGGGTAATTTAAAACACATTGTATACCGTCTATATCTACTGTTTCGCTTATGTCGTCAAAAGACCCTACGTTTTTTTTGATAAAGCCTAAGTCAATATTTACATTACCTTTTGTAGACCCTACAGAAATATTTTCCCCAATACATTTTTCCCTTAAAATAAAGAATGTAAGTAATTTTTCTACTACATTTAACCCCGGGGTTAGAATAAACGATTCTAAAAATTCAACAATACCAACTGTAGTAGAATCCCTGTATAAGGATATTTTTCTTAGATCCTTATACAGAATTTCATTTACAAACACTTCCTTTTTACTAGGAAGAATAAAAGACAGGTCCATGTTAGTAATTATATCTGTTTATAATTTTTAAAAGCGAATGTTACAGATTTTTGCTTGAACGTATCATCAGTATAATTTAAATTATAACCTTCAACATTAGTAGGGAAAACGTCAATAAATTTATAACCTTTCCTCACCTCACCGCGGTTATTATACTGCCGAAGTTCTACAGTAGGGCATAATAAGTCTCTCTCAATAAGCCCGTGTGTAGCTACAGCTATCATCCAGGGTCTAAAAAAGATGTGCTCTAAATCTTCTTCTGTATCAAAAAAGTTAATTGCGAGGTTTCTCTCTAAGAAATTCATTCTTCTTTCAGCACCAAATGCCGGAAGGTAGTTACCTTTATTAATTTCACCGCCCGGTGCAATGAACTGGCA
>TARA_R110000824_G_scaffold275630_2_pt1 | contig 10652 bp, 8 predicted proteins | sample TARA_R110000824 | Tara Oceans TARA_R110000824 (sample SAMEA4397747) | marine metagenome | biome: Polar Biome; feature: [MES] marine water layer (ENVO:01000295) within the mesopelagic zone...; material: water (ENVO:00002006), including particulate matter (ENVO:01000060) such as...... | reverse complement strand
ATAGCTAAAGGAAAAATGTCAGCTGCTTATTGGGCTGATAAGGTGAAATGGTAGAAATGGCTATTAAAAAAATAAAAGGCGTTTCTATGGCTAGCATAACTAATAGACAAGCAACCGCTATGAAAAGACACTCAAAGCATCATACGGCAAAACATTTAAGGTCTATGGTTACTGCTATAAAAAATGGTAAAACATTTACTCAATCTCATAAAATAGCAATGAAAAAAGTAGGTAAATAATGGCTAAAAAAGGATTGTATCATAATATAAATAAACGTAAAAAATCTGGAACTAGTAGAAGTAAAAAAAAATCTACAATAAGCAAAAAGGCTTATAGTGATATGAAAAAGGGATTCCCTAAATTAAAACGTAAAAAGAAAAGGAAATAATTATGCCAATGGGTAAAGGAACATACGGAAAAAAGAAAGGCAGACCTTCTAAAAAAACTAATCCTAAAAAAAGAGTTTCTAAAAAATCTCCTAAAAAGATGAAAAAAAGTTCAATGTATTAATAAATGCCTAAACAATATAAAATATATAGAGATTTTTCAGGCGGAATAAACACTAAATCTAATTCTAAATTTATAAAAGATAATGAACTTGTAGAAGCGAGTGGACTTCTTTGTGATGAAAGAGGTGTTTTAAGAACTTGCGCTCCTTCTACTGGAGATGGAAAAACAGTTGAAAACATGGATGGGAACATGATTAAAGCTGGTCGAGGTCTTTTTGTATTTAAATCAGATTATTCATATTCGACAACAGCTAATACTATAACTGCAAGAGAAAGTGAGTATTTATGTATTGCTGATAAAAATACTAGTCAAATTGATTTATATGGATACGATGACCAAGGTGATGACCATGCTTTAATGACGAATCAAGTTGACCTTGGTAGTGGGACTGCTATGTTTGCTGAATTTTATTATGCAGATGGAGCTTTAAGAATATCAGATGGTTCTTTTAATTCAAATAATGTTACTAAATGGCTTGGAAGAATTGGAGATGTTACTAAAAAAAAGCTATTAGGAGTAGAATTAGATAGAGTATGGGTTGCCCTAGATAATAAATTAGATGCTCCAGTTGTAGGATTTATTAGCACTTCTTTAAGCGGTACTTCAACGGGAGATACTACTTCTTTAATACATACAGGAGATGATTCTGGAACTGGATTAATTACTACAATAGCTGGTAGTGGAAATTTAACAAGATTTACAAGTTCTAGTCATGGATTAGAAGTGGGCGATGTTGTTACAATAACAAGTTCTAATAGGTATAATGGGTCTAGAGAAATTGTGGCTAAAGATACTAATACATTTGATGTTGATTTAGTTTTTTCTGAAGATACTTCTAATGGGTCTTCTAGATGGGTAAAAAATACACCAGTAAAAAACTTTCAAGGATGGACAACTGCAGTTGCAGCTGCTAATTCTGCTAGTAGATGGTTAATTGCTTATGATGTAGCTAATAACGATGTTTGGAAAATAACTGCTGTTAATAGTGAAGTGACTCAAGATTTAACTACAAGTACAAATTCTTCTGATTGGAATACAAGAGCATTTGATATATACCCTTATCCCGGTGATGGAGTATTATTAGAAGTATATCAAAGTGAAGGTAGTAAAGAAGGTTCTTGGTCTGAAGGAGAATATGAATTTGCACAAAGTTTTATATATGAAGGTAATCAAGAATCTAAATTAACAAAATTAGAAGGTAGTAATGTACAAATTGATTCTAATGAAATAGTTTATGCTAGAGTACATACTTCTGGATTAAGCAATGTTGGAGAAAGTAATACTTATATTAATCAAAGGTTAATTGGAGGTCGTATATATATAAGAAAAATAGGGGCAAATAATTTTTGGTCTTTATTTATTGATATGGATTATAGGGTACACAATACTTTAAGTGGAGGAGGTACTAGAATAACAACTATTGATGATTATGAATCTTGGGCTAGTAATGTAGACGCTGATACAGGCGGTGAAGATATGGGATGGACTGACCAATATTTTGAAGGATTTAAAAGCGTTCAACATACTATTAAAAGATTAAATATAGAAAGTTATGAAAATTTAAATGGATTTTCTCCTAGTGAATATTCTTTAAGCTTTGGTTCAAAAGGAGCAATGGGATATAAAACATCAGTTGTAGCTGGACAAAGAGTTTTTGTAGCAAATGTTTATTATACAGACCCCGATAGTGGAGTAGAAAAAATAATGGGAGATTCAATATTTTATACTCCTGTTGGAAAATACGATACATTCCCATCTTCTTACAGATTAAATATAGCAGGCAATGATGGAGATGAGTTTACAGCTCTTCAATATTCTAATGGTGTATTATTTGCTTATAAAAAAAATTCATTGTATTTAATAGATGTTTCTAATCCAAATGAAGCAGGTTGGAGATTACTTGCAAAACATGAAGGTATGGGAGTATCTGGGGATTGGGGAGTAGTTAAAACAAGCTTAGGAGTAGCTTGGGTAAGTAAAAGTGGATTATATTTATTTACTCAAAATCAACCAGTTAATTTAATTTCAGAAAAAATTAGTTTTAGCGATTGGAATAGTTTTTACGATACAGATGATTTTGGACCGGGCATAGGTTGGGATAATACTTCTAATAAATTAGTTGTAGTTGATAATGTTAAAGAATCTTCTTCAGTAAGAATGTTTGATTTAGATACAAAAAGTTGGACAACTGGATACCCTCTCGCAACTTCACCTGGTTGGACGTTACCAGGCGGTAGCAATACACTGCTTTCTAATATGGTTACATTTACAGGAAATGAAATGCAAAATAGTGGAAATGCAAATATAAATCCTAATGGGGGTATTTTAGTTTTAGGGGACGAAGAAACTGATGATGGAAGCAGTACATCAACTGATTTATATACTTTAGATTTTTCTTCTACTAAAAATTCAGCATTTGTTGTTGTTACAAAAGATGATGATTTTGGATTACCAAATATATTTAAAAAAGTTTATGAAATAGATGTAGAATACATAACGGATGAAACAAGTGATGCTATTTTATTTAAATATGAAATAGATGGCAATGATGCTCCTCATAGTAGTTCTAATGCAATAGGTTCTGGAGGAACAACATTAAGTGGAGTAGCTGATAAAGATAATGTAAATATATTAAAAATGATTCCATCTTCTCCTATTAAATGTAGAAGCATATCATTTAGAATTTCAAGTAACGCAACAACAACTTGTTATTTAGAAATTGTAAGTATTGCAGTGAGGTATAGAGCTTTAAGCGCAGCTCCAGTTGCAACGGAAACAAGTAGCTCATAATGGCAATATTAGATAATATGCTTGTAACAAATCCTGCTAATTTAGAATCTATGAATAATGGAGATTTAATTACTCAAGTTCATGGAGATAATGTAATTAGTTATTTAAAATCAAATAATAATATTTATGTTTTAAATTGGCAAAAACATTCAGAATCAATAAAAGAACCTTCGACATCTTCTTTAAAAAGCGATGATTATAAAACTCATTCTTTAGGTTGGGAAATAAAAAATAATGGAGAATCTGAATTTGAAGACGTAACTAGTAGAGTTGCATTTAATAATCTTAATTGGAAATTTTTTACAGGTACATCGGCTTCTAAACAACAATTTGTAGAACATGCTCATGGAATAATAAATGGTAAAAAAAGAATTATTTCAGTCAATACTAATATGCAATCTGATACTTCTCCAAGCCCTTCTTCTGGGACTATACCTACTAATTCGTTTTTAGCTGGGGCTGGAAACATACAAGATGAAAGTGATGAAGATAGGGAATTTGTTACTTTATATGACGATACTAAAATTTATATATTTACAGACCCTACTTCAGATGATGTAGAAACTAATAGATATACCTGCGCTGTTTTTTATGTCGATTATGACCTTTATTAATTGAATAATTAAATTATTGTTGTTAAATTAACTTAGAGTTGAAATTATTATGGCTATAGATAAAAAGAAAACAAGAATGTCTAAAGGGCAAAAACAATATATGTTTATGTCTGATGTTAAAAAGGCATCAGAAGATTATGAATCCCAAGCAACAGAAGAAGCGGAAAAAGCTGGTAAAAGAAGTTTATGGTCTACTGTTGGGGGAGTTGTCGGAGCTGGATTAGCATTAATGGCTGCTCCTGCTGTTATTGGAGCTGTTGCTGGAGCAGGTTTATTAGGTACTGCGGCTGCAGCTACTGGAGCTAGTACACTTGCAACTGGAATAGGAACAGGATTGTTAGCAGGAGGAGGAAGTGCTATTGGTGGAAAAAAAGGCAAAAAATTAGCTGAATCTACAGGAGCAAAACGTAAAGATATTGAAATTGAAAAATTTTACGATAAACAAGCAAAAGAATCTAATATAGAATTAAAAGCTTATGATAAAAAAATTGACGATACAATTACTAAACAAGCAGTTGTTAGCGGTCTTTTAGCAGGAGCTCAAGCAGGTGGTTTATTTAAATCTGTAGGAAGTAAATTAAAAGAAGGATTAGGAGTCGGAAAATCTACAACTGCTGCTACTTTTGATTCTAGTTTAGTTACAGCTAAAGATATAGGGGGAACTGGAGAGGGACTAGCACATCTTACTACTAAGGGAACTGCATCTACATCTCAACTTGTTGAAGGGTCTACAGTCGGAGTTAAATATTCTGGAGCAGATATTTATGCATTGCCTTCTGGGACACCTTCTTTTGATGCTACATCAATGTTTGCTGGAACTTCAAATACAAGTTTATTAAATAATTTAAAACAATCTATAGCAGGAATGGGATTGCAATATGGAACAAGTCAAATTTTGAATAGACCTTCCGTTGTTCAAACCGAAGTAGACGAACCAACCTCTTATTACGGATAAGAATATGCCATCTTTATATGATTTAACTAATCAAGACATTGCTTCAATTATGAAAGATATGGGATATTCCGATGAGGATATTAAAAAATACTCAGGTTATGTCCCAGAATACGACCCTTATAAAGAAGAATTTGCTTTAGAAGAATTTAAATTAGGACAACAAGGATTAGATTTAGAAAGAGGTCAATTAGAATCTCAAAGAAAATTAACTGAAGATTTATTTGGATTAGGTCAAGAATCATTGCAAAAACAATTGTTTGGAGCTGCTCAATCTGGTGAACAAAGTTTATATCAAACATTCCAAGAAGGTTCAACTATTCAATCAGCTGGATTAGGTTCAAGGTCTAATATAGCAAATAGGTCAAAAAAAGCTATTATGTCTCAATCAGCAGGTCAAATGGATACATTAGCATTGCAAGGATTAGAGCAAGAAACAAAATATAAATCTTCATTAGATGATTTGTCGTATAAATTGCAAAATTTAGGATTACAAGAACAATCAATGGGTATGGATTATAGACAAGATGTCGAAGAATCTCAAAGAAGTTATGAAGATGATTTTTGGGAATTTATGACAATGTTAAAAACTCAATTTGATGTAGGGTATAGTTAATGGCAAAATATAATTTTCCTCAAATGCAACCTATACAAATTGAAGAACCTGATTCTTTAATAAAAGATTTAGGAGGCTCCATATTAAGCAATGTAATTAATAATGCTTTTTATCAAATGAGGCGAGAAGGATTATCTGAAAAAGCAAGTTTGTGGGATTCTCATAAATTAAATGCTGAAACAGCTTTAAAATTATCAGATGTTTCTCAAGTAGAACAATCAATAAATGAATTACAAATAGCAATTGATAATCCTAAAACTAATGCATCTGATGTTAATTCATTGCAAGGATTAAGTAATACATTAAATGTTCATTTAAAATCTTTATATAAAGCAATGCCTTCTAAAAATATTGATGCAATAAAAGATGGGCTTGCTGAAACATTTTCAAAAGCAACATCAATTAATTCCCCAGCGGCTTCAAATCCAAAATTTCTTAAAGAAGTTATAAAAGATTATGACGAAGCTATAAATGAAAAATCTCTTTTTACTGAAAAAATAGGTGCTTTACCAATTCTTCAAAAAGAATTTGAAGAAAAAAATAAATTATTTATTGAAAAATATTTAGACGAAGATGGAGCTTTTAAAGAAAATATTCCTTTTTCTACTGAATTACTTGAAAGTATGCGGGGAGACCAAGCTTATCTTCAATCTATATTTCAAAGTATGAATAAATTAGAATCTGATTATTTTACCGCTATTGAAGACCCAGTTAAATACTATAAAGAAGTAAAAAACGACCCATTAGCTGCTAAAGAATTAGATATATTAATTAATCAAAGAAGATTAATACAGCAACAAGAACAAAGTGCTAATGCAAGTGTAGACCTTTCTAGGTCTATGTTAGATTATGGAAATAAATTAGACGCTCTTAGAAAAACTGAAGATAATAAAATTAATCCTAATTATGGTAAAGCATCAGAAGAACTTCTTTTAGATTTGTCAAATAAATTAAATGATAATGCTAGATTTTTAAATAAAGCTCATGTAGATGAATTACAAGAATTGCAAAACGAAGCTAGGGCAATTACTAGTTCTTTGGATGTAATTAATAGAGTTGAAAATATGCAAACTAATAATGTTATAACTTCTCCAGAAGGTAAATTAAAATTACAAGTTGCATATGACGAAGCTGTTAGGGGATATACCAATGAAGATACAGCTGCGATTTCAAAAGCAATTTCTGCTTTAAATGGAGCAATTAACGAAGAATCAAGATTAAAAAGAACTCAAGCTACTAATTTAAGAACAGACAAATCAAATATACAAAAAAGCACATTAGCTAAATTAAATGTTGCAGCTGGCCAAATATCTGATAGTTTTGGAAAAGGAACTAAAAGCGTTGATGTAAAAGGAAATTTTGATTCTTCTTATTTAGAAAAAGGTTCTTATGAAGTAATTCAAGACCCTAAATCTCTTTTTGGTAGTTTTGATATAAGCAATCCTTCAAATATTGAATCATATAAATCTGCAATAGGAACTCAAGTTGCTAAACTTGTAAAATCTAGCGATTTACCTAACGACAATGAACAAGTCCAATTATTAATAAATGATGCAGTTAGGGGGGATGTAAAAGCATTAGATGAATTATTTGTTAAACATTTAAATAATCAATCTACAGATTTAGATTTTGAAGGAACAAGGTCTAAGGATACAAATGCACAAAATTTATATAAACAATATTTAGAACTATATAAAATACTTCACGATGCAGAACTTGAATCTTATTCAATTCTAGGTGATGATTTTGGTCAAAAGATTATAACGGATTATGGTAACGGTATGACAACAGACCCTCTCACTGGTGAAATTCTTATACAATGATTAATAGCCGTTACCTGAAAATTAAATTAATGAGGATTCATGGCTATAAATATATACAAGCCTTGGTGGATACAAACTGCTAATCCATTTGAAATAGAAGAAGAAGAATCTATTTATCCAGATGGGTTATTAGATTTAACTACTTTAAGTTCTGATATATCAACTAAAATGCCACAGTTATGGGAATTAGCTGGACAATATGATATAACAAAAGCAATTAATGTTCCAGACCCTTTAACTGGAGAATCAAAAATAGAATTTCCAATTTCTTGGAGTGAGGAAATGCAACAACGATTGCAAAATCCCGCTGAAAGAACAAGGTATTTATTAGATGAATATGAGCCTCTTTCTAAATTAAAAGAAAAATCTGCATATCATAATTTAAATATATCATTTCCAGAAAAATGGAGATATTCAGTAGAGGAACCTTTCGAAACTGGAATGGCTATTGGTGTTCCTGGCGTTATAGCATCTACTACTGAATTAGCAATTGATGCTTTAGGTGCTTTAGATTCTTTTAGAAATCATTTAAGTGAAGCTCTAGAAAGAGACTTTAACGATAAAGAAACAATGTTTCCATTTTCTTCCGAAGAAGAAAAAGATTTTTATAAACAAAATATTGAAAAAGCAATCAATGTAGTTTCTGAAGAAAAATCTAAAATTGAACAAGACGATATGGTTAAAACAGAACAAGGAATGATTCCTAGGTCTTGGATGGAATCAGCTGATGTTGGAATTGGCCCTTTGCCATCAAAAGAAGATTCTCTTGAAAAAACTAATAAATCTACTTATAAATCTTTACGAGCAATAAATGATTGGGCTGAAAAAATAGCAATTAAAAATATTAAAGCATTAGATAAAAGACATTCTAAAGATTTAAGATTCCAAGCATTTCAACAATATGCATCTAATAAACCAGTAGGGTGGACAACTACTTTTCAAAGTCCAGAATATTTTACAGATACAGTTTTAAGCATGGTCCCTTCAGCTATGATAATGGGAGGTACAGTTGCTGCTGGTACTATTGCTGGGCCTTTAGCTGCCGTAGGTGCAACAATGGCGTATATGCCCCTTGAAGCGACTGGTTCTTATACTGAGGCATACAATTGGACAATGCAAGAAACTGGGGATGAAGAGCTAGCAAGGTCAAATGCAGCTTGGTCTACCGCTGGTTATTTAAGTATTGTAGCAGCTACTGAAGGTTTTGGAGCATTGCAATTATTTAATAGAGTTGTCCCTAATGTTTTAAAACAAAGTGCAAAAGATAAAGCATTTAGAAGTATTTATAAAAATAACATAACTAATCCAGAAAGAATAGCTCAATTAAAAAATTTAAAATACACTAATACTGGACAAGAAATAGGATATGCTTATGAATCTTTAAAATTGCCAGTATCTAATGCCTTAGAAGAATATGTACAAATTTCTGGTAATGTTTTAATGGAGTCTGGTTATAAAGGTGAAAGTCAAAATATAGTTGATATATTAGCTGGAAATCATCCATTAGTTGAACCTTCTGAAGTGCATGAAAGTGTTGTCGGTGGATTTTTATTTGGTTCTGCTTTTGAAGTTGTTGGTCAAGTTGGTAATAAGGTAAAATTTAATGATTGGAATAACAAAGCAAATACAATATTAAATCAAGAATATGGGATTGAAACTGGGATACCAAATGCTGACGTTAGTCAAGAATCATTAATTGAGTCTCCTATTGTTATTGGAGATGCAAATCCTACTTTAGAAAATTATTTTAAAGAACTTTTAAATCCAACAAGAGATGAAAAAACTATTGTTAGTAGAACAGATACAAAAAGTCCTTTTGGTAGATTAATATCTAATCAAGATAAATATACTAATTCAGCTTTATCTGAAAAAATAGCAGAATCATTATTACAATCAGGTCAATCAGAATGGGATAAAGTAGACCCTTTAATTAAAAGAGAAATAAATTATTTTTTAAAAGGAGCTGTATCAAATTTAAATGAAGATGTATTAACTGTCCTTGATGATGAAAATAATATTGCTCAAGATATATTAAATAAAAAAATATTTTTTGATACTAAACGTGTTGGAACTGCAATACAATCTACTAGAACTAGAAAACTTAAAATAAACGATGAAGGGTACACTAAAAGCATTATTAAAATGTATGAATCTGATATTGAAAAAGGTTCTTCTGACGCTGCTATAAAAAATTACTTATCTAGAGAACGTGGTATTGATATAGATAAAACAGTAAAAAAATCTGTTCAAAAACAAGTTAGAAAAGGTGCTACTTCAACTATACAAAAACAAGCTGAAGCCGCTGCGGAAAGACAAGTACAAGAACAGATAGAGAGAGAAGCATTAAATCAATTAAGAAAAAGTAAAGGTGCTACAGAAATTAAAGACGACTCTGAAGAATCTTCTCAACAACAAGAAAATGTTATAGGTAAAGAAGCAATAGTTTTAGAAGGAAAGTTTAAAAATAAAAGCGGTAAGATTGTATCTTATTCTCCAAAACAACAACTTGTAAAAATAGAATTAGATGATGGTACTAAAATTCCTGCTATTAAAGTATCTCAAGTTGCTCTTACTAAACCTCCCGATAAACAAGTAGAAGGTGTTAAACCTAAACAAAAACTTTCTAAAACAGATTTTTTAGATAAGTCTATAGTTTCTTTAGCTATGGAAAGAGGAGAAAAAGATATTCCTCAAGGCATTATAAATAAATATCCAGATTTAGCTAAAAAATATGGGTATAAAGTAACTAAGAAAAAGAAACCTTCTAAAGTTTTAAAACCAACTCCTTCTACTGTTAAAAAACCTGTAGATAACAAAGTTAAATTAGAAAATAGATATTCATCTTTACTTTCTCAAAGAAAACGTATTGTTAAAAATAAAGGTAATATAAAACCAATTGATAGGGCAATAGCAAAATTAAAAAAAGAAATAGGCGATGATAGAAAAATTGAAGATGTATTTGTAGAAGATAAGAATGATATTTTTGAAGCCGAAGCAGAAATAGCTGAATTGCAAAAATTGGATGGCGTAAGCATTGAACGAGCCCCTACTGGAAAAGGTTATGAAAACAGAATAGGGGATATAAAGATTGACAAGGACAAGCAAACTAAAGGCACAGGAACTAAAATTGTTAATGCTTTTAAAAAACTCCTAAGGGCTAAGGGACGAGATAAAATTGAAATAGATGTTAATGCAGGTTCTGAAGGATTTTGGGAGAAACAAGGATTTAAATTTGTTGAAGAAACAAGAGAAGGTTATCCTATTATGCCAGAGGATAATACATCTACTATTAATCCCCCTACTAAGCCTTACGGCAGATGGATAATGGAGTATGATTTAACTTCCGA
>TARA_R110000824_G_scaffold1747_2_pt1 | contig 10661 bp, 11 predicted proteins | sample TARA_R110000824 | Tara Oceans TARA_R110000824 (sample SAMEA4397747) | marine metagenome | biome: Polar Biome; feature: [MES] marine water layer (ENVO:01000295) within the mesopelagic zone...; material: water (ENVO:00002006), including particulate matter (ENVO:01000060) such as...... | reverse complement strand
AGCACTAATATAATCAGTACCACCTATGCTATGCACAAAATGAAGCAGTGTAAAGTCAGTGAATGCTTCACTGTTCGTAGCGTCAGTTTGAAACTTAAAGAACGCTTGGTTGGCATCTGTAGCCACCAATTGATCGTTGGTTAGCTTTAATCCAGCCCACCATTTCTGATTATCAATTGCATTCGTTGACACTGAACATTCCCATTCTGTTTGGTTCTCAGAACCCCATAACACTCCTGTCCAAGCTGTAAAAGCTGTGTCCAAGTGTGGAGCAATGATCGCCTGATCTTGGTCTGCACCAGCAGTTGTAATAGTCAGCCCAGCTCTTGTCGTATCAAAAGTACATAGAGCAGTTGTCATATTGGTTCCTAGAGCTTCAAAGTTTTTACTGGCAGCTCTTGCTACTTCAACAGTATATACTTGGTCAATGTCTGCATTGAGCGCTGGTCTTTTCTTAAAATATGATGATAGGTAGTAACGCCCAGTATTCTTGGTAGCATCGTTTAATTGTGATACATCGCTAATTTCACCAGACTTTGCAGCCTTGCTAATGATGTCGAAACCATTTTCGGACCTAACTGGTCCACTAAATGTTGTGTTTGCCATAATTCTTTCTCCTGTGAAAAAATAAGTCTTATCGTCTCGGCTTGTCTGCTAGGTCAGTCGATAAAACAAAATATATTATCCTAGATAACATAAACTATAGCATAAAAAAGGAGCGTGTCGTTAAGAAATTATGACACCATGTGGTCTTTTGTAAAAGCCAAACTTAGAATCTTTGTCGCTGACACTGACTGTTCCCCTCAACAAAATTGTTCTTCCTTCTAATTCGTCAATCCAATCATACCATTCGCTGAGATCATAAAGCTCAATGAAGTCTACGTTTGGAAACGCAACTTTGTCTTCAATCTTGGTAGGCAACGATCCCCAATATCTTCTGCCTTCTTTGTCCTCTATCGTGACTTTCACAGTTTCTACAGGGCTATAACCATAGTTAGTGGTTCTAATGGTTGCTTTCTTTATTTCTCCAGAAATTTCGTAACGACCTTCTTCAACATCTGGCATTTTAGCCTTTCTTTCAAGCTCTTTCTTTTTGCGCTCTTCTCTTTCTTTTTTTATTTTCTCTCCAAGCAAAAGAGTTAATCCACTCACAAACAAAGAACGATTTTTTCTGGAAACATGACCAGCGCCAACAATCTTATTGAGCTTGTAAACATAATCGCTATTGTCGTTTTCAGAAGTTTCTTTTATTAAATCAATTATTCTTTCTGCTGTTTCAAAATGTTCGTCAATTAAAGGACACATCTCAAGCAACTTTCTTCTCTCTTCTCTTTCACATTCTTCATAAACATAGTTACCACCTGCATCTTTAATATTCATGTCAGTTAATGCTATATCGACATCATAAGAAGTTGGTTTTTCTTTGTTCCAATTGCACCTTCCAACGCTCACCCAACCCTTTTTCTCATATATTGCAACAGCCCAAGCCATTGTTTCAATTAAGCTAGTGTAATTATTATCGTAAGAAGTGCTACCTGTTGCACCGCCCTCAAATATGGTTGATTCATTAACAGATTTTATAAAGCTCGCCCACCAAATTAAATTTTCGGGGCTAGAGTGACCAAGAAAATCCTTGATACAATTACGAGCAACAACTTTGTGATCCCCATTTTCATGTTTAAGTAAGAAAACATTATTCCTTTTGCGTTTTGTGTTGCAGTGCTCACAGAACGGAGAATCAATGTCACGATATTCCTCTGGGATAACCATGTTAGGAACAGAATGAGCAAAACAAATCCTTTTGCCATCAGCAGTGCTTTCCCATTCGTATCTGGCAACTAACTCCCAACCATTTATTTTAGGAGAGCTGCCAACAATCGTGAGCCAAGTATAGCTACGATAGCGAGTGACAGTTCTGTTAATGCTTTCATCAAAAACTTTATATGGCTCAAGAACCTCATTGTGGATGCTATATTCAATGCCTGTTTCAACCTTGCCAATAGCCTTTCTTCTTGAGAGCCTTTTGAGCTTGGTTTCAAGCCTCTTCAGATTGTCTGTAGGTATTAAATGACTAGCAGCATAAACTTCGCTATTTACAAGATCTGGAGCAAAATATCCTCTCATTTAACCATTTCCCCCCTCATCTCTGCCATGTGTTCATCATATCCAGCAATATCGCTGACATCTGGTATGTACTCATGTTCTGCTTTCGTATCTGTTTCGTAAATATCGGGGTGCAGATAATCTATCATTTCATCCACACAGCTTTCACAAAGCAACCCAAGTTTTTTACCTTTCCAAGTAAGTCTGTGTTCTTCATAAGTCTTTGGATTCCAGTCCTCACATGATTCTTCACATGATTCGCATATAAGCTCACTCATTTCGCTCTCCTCTTTTTTAAAATATGTAATCATCAATTACTATTATACATATTGTGCAAAAATGTGCAAGTTTTTATACTTAATAGATTACATTTATTTTAGGAATAAAAAAAAGGGCTCTTCGTAGAGCCCTTTTAATATAATACTGAGTGATAAAGTGTATTACGACTTCAAACTAAGCTCCCTGTGAACCATAGATTCCACGCCAGTTAGACCAGCCAAAGCTATATCGTTCTCTAGCTTTGTATCTGATATTACCAGTTGAAAAATCAGGTTCCATATTGGTTTCCATACTTGTTCTTTGGAACATTTTAAGCCCTTCGCCTTGATCTGTTACAGAAGTAAGCAGGAAGAAAGCATCCGGGTCATTGAGATAATGATTGACAGTATAACCACCAGAAAGAACACCAGTGTTCTTAATAGCGTTAATGTCGTTATCTGCTGTTCCAGATCTTAAAGGACTGTTCAATATTCTGTCAGCAATAAAGGTCAATTGTGGTGGAACCACAAGTTTTGAACTTTGTACTGATATTGTTAGCCCGCGATCATCTGTGAAGGTTGATATATCAATAAGTGCATCTTCTAATGAAGTTTCATTAAGATCTGCCATTGTTGTTGCTCTGTTAGCGGCAGAACCGCCACCAGCTAGTGGATGGGATGTGTTGATTAACGACACGCCATCACCGCCAGTATAACTAGAACTAAACGCATTATTGAGTACATTAGCGCCTTTCACTTCTTTGGTGTTACCCATAGAGCGAGCTAGTGCTTTTGTATATCGTTTGCCCAGCGAATCATATAAATTATCTTCTACCGCTTCCTCAGTTAAAGCAAAAGCTAACGCAATCGTATCATGCGTGTATCTTGCTGTATAACTTTCAGTAGCGTTGTCGAAATCTACACCTCCGCCTTCAGTTTTTGTTGGAGCTGAACCAAACCCAATTATTAACACCTCTTCTTCAAAGGCTTTTTGAGAGTCTTCGATAGAAAAAATTTCGGAGTATTCTTGGTTATACTGATCGTATTCCATTCCGAAAAGGCTGTTTAAACCGGGTTCCAATTCTTTAGCTAATTGTGCTCTTGAAATTGCCATGATTAATTACCTATGCTAATCCAGCACCTTTCTGCCCTATTATGTGGTTTTGAATCACACAAAGAACATTGGTGTTGGCGGATGCGACATCCGAGTTATCAGGGTCCTGTGATATATCTAACGCTTTCAGAGGTAACGTAGCGGTGGTTGCACCAGTAGTTACATCTAATTCAACATTAGATTGTCCAGAGTAAGTATCGCCAACAGGACTGTTTTCAACTATTTCGAAATTTCCGAACAAGTCAGCTACTGGAAAAGCAGCATCAGCTTGAACTTCAAAAACAACATTAGCATCGTCAATCACATTAGCAACAATATCCGAAGCAGCAACGCTGCCGGGATAATAGTTTTTGTAAATCTGCTCGCCAGATGTGGGATCGGTATAAGAAACACCATTAAACACACCTACGATTGGAACAGTTCCAGCAGCAGCATGTCTACCGAGTACGCCAGCAGTTAGCTGAGTTACCAAGTCGCCTTGGTATATCGGTGTCGTTGCGCCACTTGCTATTCTATATCGGCTTTGACCGCCAGAATAGGGTGCTCCGCCCATCATACGAACAGGTCTACATCCGAAAGGGGCATCTTTATTTGCCATCAGATTTCTCCTGTTAAAGAGTTACTTTTTTCCAAAAGTAACTTGAGTTTCCCTCTTAGAGTCATATTTCACATATCTACCATCTCTAGCTGAGTCATTAAACATAGTATTGTCTAACGCCTCATTAGCTTTTCGAGTGTTATCCTCATAATGGGATCTTCTCTCTTCAATGGTTTCAAGTGGAATCTTCGCTAATACGAGTCCCTCGTTATGTACTACGCCAGCAAGCCTACCTTTTTCTTTAGTCGCAAATGCCCAGCCTTCGGGTAACTCGGTGCCTTGAACAAACTCCCAGCCCTCCCTCATTCTGTAACTTATGTTATTGGCATCTTCTTGACCAAGATATGACTCCCTTATCCACCGATATTCATAGCCTTCAGGTGGTGGGGGTGTCTCTAGTTTTCTTACTGGTCGCCAAGGTTTTCTACGAGCTAATTTATCGTGTGTCTCGGATTCACGAGTGTTTCTGGCATTGTCTACTTTTTTCATTTCATCCATTATGCTGTCTCCCTTTGAGAAATTCGTTGTTTTTCTTTAGCAACTCTTTTTAACCATTCGTCTTCCGACATATTATATGGTTTGAGTCCCCGAAGACGATCAACTTCTGATTTTGAAAAAGTCACGCCATTCTTTTTACCTTGTGTTTTTTGCCGACTTCCTACGGAAGCAGATGTGACTCTTTGCACAGTGGGTCTACCATCTTTTGTTTTGGCTTTTTTATCGCTCCCCATATTTGGGTAAACATTAAAAACTCTTGTGTCCAACTCTTCATAATAATCGTTTGAATCAGGCTCATAGCCTTCGTTGATTAAATTAAAATGAGTAAAATAAGCATACTGACTAGCCTCTGCATTCTTTGCATTCTCTTGATCGCCATACCAAGGATTTTTTTCGGACCAGTCTAGCGCCTCTCTTGAAGGAGCAGGTTGTTGTGGCTGTTGTTGAGCCATTTGTGGCTGAATTGGTTGTTGAACCTGTGTGGTTTGCCTATTCTTAGCAACTCTTAGCTTTTCTTTTTGTATAGATAGATCACTTTTAAGCGTGTCTGCCTTTGACATTAACTCAGCATCGCCAGAGGTAACAGCCTTCTTATAGAGCTCATCAGCCTGTTGTTCTTTTGCTTGAACCGACTGTTCTTCAGCAATAAATAAATTCTGATTTAATTGGCTACTGTGATTTCTAAGAGCCATAATTTCAGCATCTCTTTCAACAACCATTCGCTCTGCTTGCTCTGCTCTATCTTTTTCAGCTCTGATTTGCTGATTCTTTTTGTTGATTCTTTTAGAAACTTTTTTAGTGTACTGGTCTAGCTCTTCTTCACTAGCAACCTCTGCGGTTGGCTCTTCAACCACACTAACTTGGATTTCTTCTTCTTGTATTTGTTCTATCTGTTCTTCTGTCATTATAAACTCACTATAGTGAAACTATATCATCTGGATTGAGGATTGTCGCAATTACTTCATCATCGTTGATGATCCTAACCTCTTCTCCATCTTCTAATTTAAACCTCGCTCCAGCATATCTTCCAATCAATACCCATTGACCTTCCTTACACCAAGGCGCTCCATATTTAGTATCACTATAGCAAAGAGGACCACACTTGACCACATAAGCAACCACAGTTGCTAACTGTTCTTTGTCAACAGTCTCCTTTGTTAATAAGATACCGCCCTTTGTTGCTCCCTTACCACGATAAGGCAACACCAAAATCTTCCAACCAGTTGGTTGTGGCATTCGCTCTAATGATGACCCATCTATTTTTTCTGGATTAAGAACTGCGTTCTTAGGATCAACATAAGCCGAAGCTATTTCTACTTTAGCACTTTCCATTCTAACTTTCTCTATTAAAGTAATTTTTTATAAAATCTTGTATATTGTATATCGATTCGAGCTTACCTTGCAAATATTTATGGTGCTCCATATCACCAAGACCGCCACTCATATAGGTGTCTTTGATTTGTTCGAGTTCTTTATCAAGCTCTCTGTTGAGCTTTTCAGCAAAATCAATTGAGTCCATTTATTTATTGCTCGAAATCGTTTTTTTGGTATTACCTTTTTTTAGAGGCACTTTTTTTCTTTTTCACTACTTTTTTAATTGTCTTCACAGCCTTCTTAGCTTTTGGCTTAACTTCTTCAACAATTTTTTCTGCCACTCCAGACTCTTTTTCTATTCTTGCCATTTTCTTGGCAATTCTTTCCATATTTTTAGCATGAGCTTCAGCTTTTTGAGTTGCTTCTTTTTCTGTATCAATAACTTCTTGTTTTCTGTCAGCTATTTTTTGTTCACGCAGCTTTGCTACTGCTTCTTTTATGTAAGATGTCGTCACTTAGTTTCTCCCAAATCGTTGTTCTAATTCAAGCAGCTTCAATTCTGCTTGCTGTTCTAGTCTATCAAGACCTAATTGTAGCTTATCATCAGCAATTGCTTTTTGCACATCAATTCGTTCTTGTGTCATTTGTGCATCTATCGCTTGATCTTGTTGTTTTTGTTGCTGTTTGCCAATAAATTGCTCTTGTTCCATGTTGAGCTCTTTGTCTTTCAACTCTAACTCTTGTTGTCTGATAGCAACCAATGGATCGCCTTGATCTGCTTTTCCTATAGAAGATAAGAACTGATTAGTGAGCTCCGCAAGTATTGGCGAGCTCATTTGATCCAACATCATTTGTAGCTCTTGTTGGATTTGCATGGATTCTTCTGGTGTCACTTGTTGCATTTGCTGTTGTAGCATCATCATTCTTTCTTGCATTTCTGGTGGAATTTGTTGTTCAGCAACCTGTGTTGCCAAGAACTGAAGATGTTGCATAACATGACTAATAATAATTGACTGGAATTGTGGGTTTTCTTGTACCACTTGAGTCAAAAACAAACTCTGATGAGCACTAACATGTGACTCATGGTTCTGTGGAGCAAACGCTTGAGCTGGTTGTCCCAATAATAAACCACTGTTTTCAATGCCAGCATCTATTGGTTTCGGTGTCATATCTGGTGGTGGTTGTAATAAAGACTCAACATTATCTATTCCTAACGCTCCATACATTCTCTTGTAGGCTTCATAAATACCCATTGGTCCATGCACTTCTGGTGCAGACTGAACCATTTGTAAGAGCTCTTGTGCCATTGTAATTCTTTGGCTTTGTGAAAATATATTAGGATCAGACACTGGAACAATGTCAACACGATCATCAAAATCACTAATTTTGATGTCTCTGGTTCCAGAACCAGTCTCAAAATTATATTCTGGTGGTAAATAGTCAGCAAAAACATCAGCCAACAAATTAAACTCAACCTTTTGTGCATAATGCAACCGCTTTTGGATGGCTGACATAACCTTAGTTCCACGCTCTAATAACGCAACAGTTGTGCCCACAGGCATCGCTTGGTTCATATCGCCTACATTCATATCAGCAATAGCTGCGAATCTTTTGCCAGAATCAACCAACAAACCAAGCAATTGCATCAATACATTGCTAGGCTCTTTAATGGGTAATGGAATTAAATTCTCTCTAAGGGATCCGCCAGTCGTGTCGATGTCTCTAAACTCACCGGGTTGTAATGGCTCTGCTTCATCTCTTATACGCATACCTCTGGCTTTAAATCCAGCAGGTAAGTTGGCGAGTGTTCCAGCGTCTATCAGTTGTCTTAGTATTGATGTTGATGCCTTGGAAATACCGCCAATCATATGAGAAAGACCTAGACCATAGAATCCTAAACCGGGTAGGAATTTGTATTGCACGAAGTAATTAATTTTGTTTTTATCTGGGTCTTCTGGGTTATAGTTTCTTCTAATAGCAAGCACTGTATTGGCTTGCTCGTCTATAGTGATGATATAAGGTAACTTTAAGCCAGTGGGTTCGTTATTTTCGTCTAAATCTTCATAACCATCAATATCCAAAATAGTATGTACTTCGTATATAGTTCTGTTTCTGTCTTCAGTGTAATCTGGAGCCACACCTTCGATTTCATCTATCTCAGTAGTGATCTCACTTCTTTCTTCGTAAGATTCATCTGGTATATCGACATCGGCATAAAAACCAGAGAGTTGCTGTTTTCTAATTTCATTCTTGGACATACTGATGACATGTGTAATTCTTTCTGCTGAATACATGTCTGACGCTTCATAAGGAACAATTAAATCTTCAGGTGGAATAAACTTTGATACTGCTCTTTTTAATACAAAGTCAAAATATATCTTTTTAAATGCTGAACCAGCTAGTGGTAAATAAAAGAGTAATTGGTCAAGCTCTGGGTCGTATTCTTGCATTACATTCATAATGTAATAATTCATAAACTCTTGCACTCTTTCAGCTTGAGCTTCCGTTTCAGCAGTTCTCATGCCAATAATTTGGGTTTTAACTGGACCTTTAGCTGGTAAAAGCTCTTTATAGGCTTGAGCTTGAAATTGTGTAACAGCTTCAGCAAGTATTGGGTGTATTACGCCACTAGATCCTTCAAATGGTTGTGATCGACTTTCGTCAAACTTCATGCCTAAGTATTTCAAGCCATCTATATAGGTTTTTTCCCACTCAGACCTTGATTCTAGGTCGTTTTTAATTGAGCTACATAGGTCAGATGATAGTTTTGATAGCGTTTCTTCATCTAATGTTTCTGCAAGATTAGCAAAGAAATCTTCTTCAACAGGCTCTTCTTCAGCCATTTCATTGTCTAACATAACGTCATCTCCAGACACAACAATGCTTAACGCCTCTTCTAGCGCTTCTTGTCTGCTTTGTTCTGGTATGATTTCAATGCTAGAGCCAGACTCTATAATATCTGGATCATTTTCTGTGCCTAATTTTCTCTCTACGACCATATTAAATATAGTCTATCACTTTAAAAGCGTGTTTCGCATCTTTTTGGTCATACGAAGATCCACATAAGGCGGTAAAACCAATGTTCTGGCTTTTTTGTCTCTTGGGGGCAAAAAATAAGACTTTATTTTTTTTAAAAAAACTATCATTAATAATACACTACTCTATTTTTTCTTAATAATTTTACTTCATCTTGATAATCTTCGTGCAAAGATAGAAAACCACCTTGCCTAAATCTCATCAATGCCATTGTCGCGCTATCGCAAAAGTCATCGTGATCTCCATAAGGAAACGCTGCCATTTCCTCTCTCACTTCGTCTGCGAACACTTCGTCTGGAGCCCAAACCATACCAGATTCAAAAATTGGTGCAACACTATTCATTCTTGCAACTTTATCTTGACCTCTACTTGGAGTGTAAGATGTTACTGGTATTCCCATTCGTCTTAATTCTTGTGTTAAAGGTGTTCCAGACGCTTTAGCTTCAATTAAAATACAGTCTGGTTCCCAATATTTATATTCATCCCACGCCAATCTTTTGAGCTCTGGGAAGTCGTAACGAACTCTTTTTGCATCGAGAAGTATTATGTTTGGCGTTTGGTCGTCTTCATGTTCAAAGATAGCCCAAGTGGTTATTGCAGAGTAATCAGCAGTTTCTTTTTTAGAGAAAGCTGTGTCATAACTTTGTATAACATAATTGTAGGCTGGTACTTTTTCTTCTTGCCATTTATTCCACCATTCTCTTTTGACAATTGAGCCTTCTTCGGCTGTAGGGTTTTGCATCCATTGCGCATTCCATTTGGACACAGGCAGAGATGCTTTAACGCCCAATAATTCTTCTTTTTTCCAAAACTCGCCCCATAATGGATTTTCAGTTTCTGGCATAATTGCTGGAAATTCCACCACTTCCCACTGATCTGAATATTCATCGTTTTGTTTCTTTAGCAGTTGACCAACCAAGTCTTTGGTGCTCCAACGAGTCATTACAATGACAATAGTTCCACCGGGTTGTAATCGTTGTCTAGGTCCAGATGTATACCACTCATAAGCCGACTCTAATGATTTGGGAGACAGTGCATCTTGCTCTGAGTGTGGATCGTCAATGATAAGCAGATCAGCACCACGACCTGTAATAGCGCCACCTACACCAGCAGCAAAAAACTCACCTTCCATGTTACTTGTCCATCGACCAGCCGATTTATTGTCTGCTTGTAGTTTGAGCTCTGGAAAAATAAACCTAAATTCATCACTGTCTATTAAATTTCTAACTTTACGACCAAAACGAACAGCTAATTCTGCTGTATGCGTACATTGAATAATTTTTAATTGACCATTCAATCCCATCATCCAAGCTGGAAGATAAGTTGAAGCAAACTCTGACTTTGTGTGTCTTGGCGGAAGACAAACTATTAATCTTTTGAGCTTGCCTTCTGCAATCCTGTTGAACTTTTCTGCAATGATTTTATGGTGATGACCTTCTATAAAACCACCCCATATATATTTAATAAACTGCATAAAATCTTGACGACACGCATCTTGAGTGTCTATCTGCTCATAACGATTGATTAATGCAAAGGCTTCATCTTTCTCCTGTTGAGAAAGTATGTCGAAATCTTTTATAAATGTTTCTTTCATAACGAGCTAGACAGATAGTAGTGACAAGTGTGGTTCTATCTAGCTCTAAGCACTAATGGAGATGTGCCTAGTGCAAGTATAGAATATTCAACTTTATTCTTCTTCATTTTCTTTATCAATATCTTTGTAATACCCGACAATGTGTAA
>TARA_R110000824_G_scaffold280101_5_pt1 | contig 10662 bp, 10 predicted proteins | sample TARA_R110000824 | Tara Oceans TARA_R110000824 (sample SAMEA4397747) | marine metagenome | biome: Polar Biome; feature: [MES] marine water layer (ENVO:01000295) within the mesopelagic zone...; material: water (ENVO:00002006), including particulate matter (ENVO:01000060) such... | reverse complement strand
TATTTTATTTTTACCTTTATTTAATCCGTGAGTTCTTATATAATCTTGTAATTGTCCGTGGTTCATTTTATCATTAGGTTTCGGCATTGTATATTATTATATATATATATTTATCAAATTTAGTTAATTTAATAAAATCATTTTTTTCTGTTCCACCGTTGAGTTTTATCATTATAATCTATTTTATCTCTTTTAATGACTTTCAGGAAGCGTCTATTTCTCTCTTGGTTATCTCTTGTTAATTGTTTATCTTCATTAGGTGTCCATTTAACTGTCTTCTCCTTTTCTTTACTGGTTCTCCACCATCTATCCGCAGGTGTATGTGTTGGTGGATATGGTCTTTGAACAGCAAATCCTTTTGTCAATCTTAGATTATCACCATCAATTGATTTAACAATTCCTAAAAAACCAGTATGGTCCCCCGAGTGTGCGATTATTACCTGACCTCTTTTAGGTTTTTTTATTTCAATTTTTTCAACTGCTGCTTTTACTTTTGGACCTGTTGGTTTTTTCACTTTTGCCAGTGCTACTTTTCGTTGCTTTTTACCTCGTGCTACTGCTTGAATTTTAGTTGCTGCTTTTGCTTTTTTAGCAGTTGCCTTTTTCTTTTTAGTATCATCTTTATCTTTGTAGCAAATAACATATTTGGTCCCATCATTTCTCTTTTTGGTGGCACACGGCATTATATATATATATATTAATATATAATATAAAAAATTAGTTAATTTAAAAAAAATATATCATCTGCCAACTCCTCTTCTGTATCTCATTCCAGCAATTTTATCTTTCGCCAGTGATGCTCTTGCCTCTGCGTCTCGTCTATAACCTTCCGCTCTCGCTTCTCGGTCTCTCTGTGCTTTCGCCCGTTCTTTCCTCTTTTCCTCTCTATCATCTGCCCTCACTGCCGCCGACAACCGCTTGTCCTTCGCTTTTTCTTCCGCCGTTAGTTTGACCGTCCCGTGATTGAGTTCAACATAAATATTATTTTTTAGTAAAACATTAAGTAATCTTAATTTTCCCCAAGATTTTTTATATTCTACTTTATTTTTTTGTAAAAAATGAATTAAGTCATCTTTAGTATGACCCCCATAATCCTTGTGCCCTTCCTCTTTTGATACCGATTTAGGTTGATGTTTCAATTTTTCTGCCTTCTTTTCTTCCTTCTCTTTAATTCGAAATTGTTTAATTTTAGTTGCTACTTTATGTCTTTTTTCTTCCAGGTCTCGAGCAATATTTGGCATCTTTTTTTTCGTTTCAACTGATAATCCTTTTATTTCCTTATGTATAGCATATTCTTCATCCTCCAATTTTGATATCTGCTCTTCAATTGTTTGAGGTTTTGGTCGTTCCCACTGCGTCTTCTTGTTGATGTCGTCGATGTAGAAGTACTTATCCCCCTGCCGCTGCCGCCTCCATCCGGGCGGCAAATCCTCGTCTGCCTTTTTCGGTTCTGCCTTCTGTGCCTCCACCTTCGCCTTCATTTCTCCTATCCACATCGGTTCTCCCTTCGGTGCTGCTTTTTTCGGTGCTGCTTTTTTCGGTCCAGAAATTCCTTTTCCTTCCCAAGGCACTTTATAAGACATCTTAATTTTACTTGGAGTAATTTTTTTCATCTTTGTTTTACTTCCCTCCCAATGTCCCGACGCCTTTAATCTTTCTATCATTACAGGAAAAGTTGTCCCCATTAAAATTCTATTTTGACCTTTATTTAAATTATGAGTTTTAATATAATGTTTAACTTGACCATAATTCCAACTTTTATTAGGTTTCGGCATTGTATATAATATGATATATAATATAAAAAATACATTAATTTAAAAAAAGTAATTAATTTTATTCTCCCCACCATACTCTTTGGGTGCTGCGTCGTGTATCTGGATTACCAGTATGAAACCATTTCTTATCAACTAACTTATTCATTAAAGTTTTTTGATATTCTAAATCATCACTTTCATCGTAAAATGTTGGATGGACTTCATATGTTATAATTGCCTTGTAAAGATGGGGATGATATGCTATATTTTTCACTTGTATATGTCTAACTGCTTTTATTACACCGTTCATTATATTATATATATATAATATTATATTTTCAAATTTTATTAATTTAAATACATTTGAGGTGGAGCACTTGGTATAGCAACTACTGCTTGATGGTTCATAGCAGCATCAAGAGTATTTTTTTGGGCAATTATTCCCAATCTTCGGGGTTCGCAACAAAATACAAATAAGAATGATAAAAGAACTCCTCCACAGCAACTAACTATAATTAGCAATGTGAAATCAAGAACAGATATATCAACCATTTATTATATTAATTATTTTAAAATCTGTAATCCACTTTTATTAAATACTAATGTCTGTTTCGAATGAACGAAAAGATACATTCCAGTAGGATTATCCGTAATAAGATTACATTCGATTTGGCATCCCCAGTTTTGGTTTGAGAAATCCACGCCTTGACCAGATACTTGGTCGTACGCCATACCAATTCCACCAAGAACTCTGCCCTCGGTCCAATTAGTATCAACCGCAGCGTCATTCTGGTAGGTATTATATGGTGATATTTGAGTTCTGCTCTGTTTGGAGTATTGAGTAATCGCATTAACAAATTGGCGAATGACGGCGGGGTCAGTCGTAGTATTATCGGCATTTGTTTTCTGAATTGTTTGCGTGTCAAAGTTGTCAGGGAATTTAACACCACCACGAGTAAAGGTGAGATTTTTAATATATGCTGCTGAATTATCTGAATTATGGAGGAAACGAGTATCCATACCATTGTAGTTCCAATTATTAATCCGTGCCGCTTCAATGAAATTCGCAAAAACGCCAAGAACATTCTTTAATCCAAGATTGAAATTGACTACCGATAAGGCAGAGTTAATCGAGGTATAGTAGGAAGAAATAGAATTGTATTGATAAGTATTTCCAGAACTGCTACTTAATTGTTTTAACTGTCCAGCATCAGGAGCAATTAATTCTGCTGTTAATTTAAGATTAGTGAATTCATAAAAGGCATCCGTTAATGTAGAACCATCAACTCCTCCATCTTTGGGAAAGAAGACATCAGCATCAGGAGCAAGATGAACCTCGATAACAATTCCATTTATTCCATTCTCTCCTAAATAAATAGGTTGCTGTCCCAAAAACATACCACAGGGCAGATGAACACAGAAATCATTTCTTTTCGTAGATGTGCCATCACCAGACCAATCAACTACCGCACTCTTCATTAGGGTATGATTAGGCATTGTTAAAGCAGTTTCACCAAAATGACCAAGAGCATCCTCGCTCGAAGTGCTAATCGGTAGGTAAGATGCCATAAATCTGTTGTAATTTTTGATATGTTCAATAGTAGAGAACTGACCAACATTCTTGATAACTAATTGGTCCATAGTAGAGTAAATACCATTAAAACAATCCATCGTTAAAGCATCTGCCGACGAAGCAGCATCGGGGTCAGGTGCCGAACCTGCTCCACCTGTCGGAGAGATATAACACTTCATATCACCTTGTAATCTGATGGAAGAACCGAGTAATAGATGTTCTGAGGCACCAAGAAGGAACTGAATAACTGGGTGTCCATTTTTGAAACTAATTTTACCATTTGCTGGAACATTTGTTGGCACGATTTCTATATACTTGCTGCTCATATTTATATACTTGATATACATTAAATAAATTTATGCTTATTTTTAATAAATTTGAAAAACCTAAATTTGAATTTATATATTAACTAATTTACTATCATAAATAGTATGACTAATTGTCAAGATGTATTGGATGAATTCCATTCCAATAATTCAATTGAAGAATATTGGGATTTAATTGTAAAAATAAAGAATGCTTTTGGTGGTATTGGTTCATCAAAACAAAGTAAATATGCTTGGAAAAAACAATTGAAGAAAAGGATTGATGAAAAAGATTTTAATCATCAAGATATTAGATTTTATGCTGAGGTTTTATCATCTACTCGTGGAATGATAAAACATCGCATCTATTTTAATATTAGACACGATAATATATATGAAGAAATTGTCCGCTGGTTTAATGAAGGGATATTTAAATCTCAATATCAAGAATTCACTACTTTTGAAAATTCACTTATTCAATTTAATAGGGTGTGGAGAATGGATTGGGCAACTGTAAAAAATAAAGTAATTAAAGTTTATGTTAAAAGAACACAATCAATGTTAGATAAAAATATAGTAAATAATACATTAGTTCAGTTGTTAATTTATATGATAATAAGCAGTAAGTCGGTTTCGGTGCGAGTATAATATATATATATGGATTATTTTTTAACGAGTTTAACATTCTTTTTTGCCCAACCTTTTGGGGTTATATTTTTAATATCTTCCCACGCTTGAAGTGTGTCGGTAGTTGTTTCTCCTTTTGAATTTTTGGAATATAGATGTCCTTTATCTTTCCATAAATAATGCTTTCCTTGAAAATACATTTCAAAATGCTTTGCGTTAATTTCTTTCCAGTTAGGGGGATGGAGAATTTTATCCATTTTGCTTTGTTTATCTTATCTTATATAATTAATTAGTTAATATACTTTTTCAAATTTATTCTTTTATGATTAAATTAGTTAATATATAAATTCAAATTTAGTTTTTTTTCAACATCTCAATCTCCTCTTTGAGTTTCTCTATCTCTTCTTCCATTTTATTGTAATTCTCACATAAATCTTCTAAACTATCTACTTTAATACCTTGGTCATCAAGGAAGTTGGATACGCCATCATCAAAACTCGCACAGGTGTTTGAGGTGTCTTTTAAATCCTTAATATATCTTTCAAGAGCAAGAGCATCATAAATCAATCCATCATTAATCGCCTCACTAATAACAGTTGTGGCGTGGTCGCTTGCTAATTCTTCAACATCCTCCCAAGTATATGTGTCTTCTTCAGTTGTATTCATTTTGCTTTTACTTATCTTTTTATCTTTATAATTAAATTAGTTAATATATAAATTCAAATTTAGTTTAAGTAAAAGGTTTGTCCCCCTACATATTTTTTAAAATATATATATTATAAATTTAACAATTTTTATTTTTAAAATAAAAAAGGGGTGGGGACAATCTATTTACTTTTTGAAAAATAATTTATTAAATAAAAAAAGAAGATAATAGATTAATATAATTTTAATAGTATAAAATATAATGTCAGCAATTCCAGACCTTCTCAAAATTGGGGCAATCCCCTCGAATCTCGCTATGTCTGTAGAGACAGGAATTTTAGACCCAGTTGTACAGAACGACAACTTCATCCGTTTCAATATGAAAAGAGCGGGTTTTCTTCATTCTAATTCTAAATTAGTATTATCTTTATCTGCTTATGGCACTGCTGCTTGGGCAACAAATGACCGCCACGCTTTCCTCCCTCCTAATGTAGGGATTGGGTCGCTAATTGAGCGTGTTCGCCTACTTTCGGGAAACACTGTAATTCAAGAAATTCAGGATTGGTCGCATTTACAGGCGTATAAATCCGGTTTCATTTCAAATGAGGTAAATAAAGAGAGAGAGCAGTATTTGTCCGCAAGAGCAGTTAATCTTGAATTAGATTATGCTCCTCTTTCCTTGGAAGAGGGAACTGGGATTGCGATGGGCAATGGTCTTGATTACAATAACACGAATAATGCCAACTATGAAGCAGATAGTGATGCTTGGTCGAAAGATATGCTTCGCAATTTCTACCTTGAAAATGAACCCGTATATCAAATTTCATTACAGGACCTATTTCCTTTCCTTAAGCAGACACAATTACCGCTTTTTATGTTCGATGAGCAGTTATTCTTAGAAATTACCTTCACTGACAAGGCACGCCGTGCTGTCCTCAATGATAATCTAAATACTTTTGCTGCGGCAACTGAATATTCCATTAATCCCGTAGAGAGTAAATTAATAATTGATTATATAACATACCCAAATGAAACTATGGAGGCGTGGGCAAATGCGAATAAAAACCTATCTTTCCAATATACCGATTATGAATTAAGTAAATTCTCTGTCGCACAGGCAGCAGCAGATAGTGGGATAATCCGTAATATTGGTGGTGCTGGTCGTGTGGTTAATAAAGTTTTAATGGCACTTAGTCGAGACGCCAAGGGAACAACTGATAAAAAGGCACTTTGGGGCAATACTGAGGCAATCCACCCCGCCTTTAATGTAGCACTCAATCAAAATAGGGTTATTACCAATCTTCGGTATAATGATGAATATTTATTTCCCATTGATGTCAAATCTGATGCTTATCATTTCAATAATGTTCTTCAAGCAGAGGGACAACCGCTTATGGTAAGTCGTGATATGTATTGTGGTCAGGGTAGTGCTACAAGCGGTCGTGAATATGAGGGTGAAGATTTCGATTTAGTTGCTCCCAATGAATTCTTCTACCAGACAATGAAATTAAATAAAAATCCTCGTATTAACCAAAAGGGTATTGAACTTTATCAAACTATTTCTACTACTGAAGATGTTGCTTCAACTATGCGAGTATGGATTGAAGTAATGAAGGAGGCAACTCTTGTTGATGGAAAACTTCGTTCGGAATATCTATAATTTATTTTTTTTAAACTTTTATTTAAATTATTATTATATATTATAATATAATAATGGAGACAAATACTAATATACATCTAATTGATGCTTCAAGAACCTCCTCAGAGGAAGGTTTGATAAATGAACAAAATATTAACAATAAATGGACAAATAAAATTTCAGATGGTTTGAAATTAAACGCAGGTGATAAAGTATCTGTCGCATATAGTAGTATAAATGAGATTGGATGTGGTGATAGTGCGTTAGAAACGACTGGAAAATTCCTTAATACAACAGTTGAATATACATATACAAATGTATCTAATAATCGTAATCCTACATCTGATGCTGGTTTAAATTTAGAATTTGGTCCATATGGGGTTGAAACTGTTATTGCTAAAAATAAAATATTAAAGAAAAAAGTAAAAGATAATGAATTTAATGTTGTAGTATCATATTATAAAAATACAAATGGTGAAAATTATGTTCATTTACCACGAGCATTTGATAGTGGAATTGACCCTTTGGGTGAAGCAGTTGATTATAATGAATTAGGGACATCAAATGGTATGGGTCCTAACGGATGGGGAAACCGAGATGATGAACGAAAAAAAGTATGGTTTCAAGGCGATGATTTATTAAATGGACGACCAGATGCTCCTCTCATCAGGTCTATGTCAGATTGGCACTGGTATAGAGGATGTCAATCATATGTCCCCAAATCTAATCCGCTTAATTTAGGTTTAGAAGCATATCTCGCTACTGACATTGCCCGAGGAGAACAATACTATGATATTAACATATGGAAACAGAAAAATGATAATAGTAGATATACACTTTATCAAATGGAAAAAACATATTATCATACATCAGACGCAGATTTATTAGATACAACTGTAAAAAATAGAAATAATATAGATGTGGTCCTCCCAGCAACAGAAGTAAGATTTGATTATGAATATGGTGAGAGAGACATTCCTTTGACAAAGTTTCATAAATATCAAGAAATAAAACAATATGAAGTAGATGTTGGATTTAATGACCCACATAATGTAGCATTTAAATTATCAAGTCAATTATCAGACCCACTTGGAGGAGTAGAACCTTATTTTACTCATCAAGTTGGTTATAAAGCATCTGAACCAGCATCAGTTCAACCAGTACCAGATTACGATGCGGCAATTACTCAAAACCAAAAAGGAGAAACATTCAAACCTTTTGCGGCAGCAAATTGGAAAACATTGCGACGAGGAAACCCAATAGACCAAGCAGCAGGCGACCCATCAACATTAACAACGGGTGCTTGGGCAAATTTTTATAATTCTCATTTATATAATGTTCAAACTGCCACCTCTACGGGTTCAGCACCAGAACAGGCAGCACAGAAACTTGCCAAACAACAAGATGTATTAGATTATTTATCATCTTATAATATGATTGGAGTAAAACGCCCCGAACTTTGGGATACTGGACGAGATTTGTTATTCAGTGATACATCTTTATATCCAGAGGTAAAAGATGGTGATGATGTTCTTTATAAAGCGGGAGAACCGAACCTTAATGACGCAAATGGAAATACAGCACACTATCAAGCATACACTTCAGCATTGGATGGAAGAAATATGGATTATTTAAAAACGACATTTCCTTGGAAAGAAGAGACATTACAAGCATTAAAAAAATATTTTGAAGCACAAAAATTATATCCAGAATTAATTGATTTCCCGAGGCGAGATACAGATACTAATCAAACATATAATACCACTTTATATAAAATGGATACACCACCAGTTCAACCATCTTTAATGACAAATGAAGGAACAGAAACAGAAGGAATAGATGACCCAATGTATAAACGATTTTTACATATTAATCAAAAAGATACTACTGATTATGGAAGTGGTGGATTAGGATTTGACCATTCAGGATTAGCGGTTGCCGACTATAACACTGCTTATCAAGACCAAGTAGATAAAGATGACGAAAGTGTTCCATTCTTTTTCTACTATGACCCAGCAAATGCTGAAACATATATTGATAGTAATATAATTACTAATCCAGGACCGGACTGGGTAGTTGGTGCTTTTGATTATCATCGCCCCACTGACCTTTGCTATGGGTTTGCTAAAAAATGGTATGTAGGAGATGACACTACGACTGACCCTTATATTGCTTTGTCAGTTCAAGGATTACCACAAGAATTATTTCCAGATGCCGAAGCAGTTTCAGACAGAGCATTAGGACACGATTGGCATTTCAACGCATATGGTACATCTGCTATTTGTCTTTATTCTGGTTGGTTGCCGAATGACCCATTAAATAATTGTTATGTTGGATTAGGTAGTCAGGGACAGGAACAAGATACAACCCCTCCCAAGTTCATTTCAGGTGGAGGACCTACAATGGGTGGTCAGTCAGGTATAACAGGACATCAAGCAAATTATAGAACTTCTGTTATAGGACCCGCTGAAGGATATGGAATATCGGCACTACTGAGACAAATATATGTTGGAGCAATTGACCCTTCGATTACTTTTTCATCAGATAATAGTAGATTTCAAATAATGGGATTACATACTCCCGAATGGATACAAAATCCACCAGACGCTGGAAAACCAGATGCTACGAATACTGCTACTGGAATAATCGACCCATTACCAGATGCTGGAACAGAAGTTTATAAAATTAACAAAAAAATAATTGAATGGAATAATTACACTCCCGAAATGTGCCCTTTTAGAGAAACATCAAGTTTCACTGCTCCACTATATGAAAGTGGAGACCACAATTGGAAAGTTGAGGGGTCAGGATATGAATTTACGGTAATTGTAGATGCTCAAGGAGAATTAGAAGCACAGGATGGTGGCACTTCTTATAATACAATTGGTGGTTATATATTAAAAGGTCAAGAAGCAGAAAAACCTAATAATGCGGACACCGCAGTTGAAGGACATTGGAATGGTCCTTCCCAAACAAATGGTTATTTTGGCAGTAATGAAGGTGGTGGAGTAGATAAATTAATTACTGGAAATACAGATGTTCGTCCAATATCAGATAAAGCAACATATTTGGAAACTAATCAAAATTTAGATAATTTTGTTGTTTATGATGGACACGGAGGTATATATTTAGAAGATTTTGGAATTAACAACGAAGAAGATTGGTATGATAGTTTATTTGGGATTATGGGATGGTCGTGGAAACAAATGAACCCAGATAAGATTAGTTCTGCTACTCAATTAAATAGGCAAACAAGATTAACCAGAGTAAATTATTCCTCAATGAAACCGCTGACTACATCAGCAGATATTCCATTAAAAGATGTTCCAACTAATATTAAAAATTTATGGCAAAAACCAATTTACACTTGCCAAGTTCCTGCTCCTCTCATCAGTAATTTATGGTTTGGATATACTTTTGCTGCGTGGGCACAGACCGCCTATATTTTTGATGGGGCACCAAGTGGTGCCAACTGGGGTTTGCGAGCGGAGGCAAAAACTTGGGGAGAACCAGAACCATATGGATATAAAATAGGTTTTATGAATGGAGATTTATCGCAATTACAAGTATATCCTATGACAGTAAATCCCGCTATTTCACAAAGTATAAATGCGGATGGATTACCTATTAAAATGAAAAATCCATACTATCTTGTAAAATCAAATATTATAGCAGATAGTTTTTATCTCAAAGATAAAACTCCTATGCCAATTGTTGCTGTTGTCAATAAAGAAAATGGTTTTGGAGATTTCTACTTTTCACAGGAAAGTCAAATGATATTCACGATTACTAATCCAATTACCATATCAGAAATATTAACTGAAATTTATAACGCCGATATGACACCAGCAAGATGTGATAGACACTCGGGAATAATTTATAAAATTGAAAAGAGTATTCCAATCAATCCAGATTTAGTTCAACAATTATTAACTCTGAATAAAGATATAGGATTGGTTCAAAAGAAAAAGGTTGAAGGAAATATGGGACCAGACCCACCAATTACAAAAAAAGATTTTCAGAGATAATTTAATAAAAAATAACAATTAATAATTTAATATATTATATATAATATAAATATGGACATCTACGGAATTCACGCAGCACAATTACAAGGAA
>TARA_R110000824_G_scaffold43880_9_pt1 | contig 10664 bp, 8 predicted proteins | sample TARA_R110000824 | Tara Oceans TARA_R110000824 (sample SAMEA4397747) | marine metagenome | biome: Polar Biome; feature: [MES] marine water layer (ENVO:01000295) within the mesopelagic zone...; material: water (ENVO:00002006), including particulate matter (ENVO:01000060) such as...... | reverse complement strand
GACGTTGATGGAACTTCGAATCTAGATGCCGTAGACATTGACGGTATTGTGGACATAAACCCAGGCACTTCTGCTGGGTCACCCGCTCTTAGAGTGGTTAGCTCAGATGTTGACCAAGTAGGATTCAAAGTAGAATCTACTAATACAACTGCACATGCAGTATCCATTAACTGTGACGATAGTTTAACCACAGGTAACGCATTACATATCGACCATAACGACGCAGCGACAAGTGCTGTGAACCCAAAAACAGTTCATATCGACTTTGACAAAGATGGAGTTACTGGGGACGGAGTAACGTCAGGGTACACTTTGATGGACCTCGAGATGAACGATGGCGCTACTAACCACGCTAATGCCACTGTCCAAATGGTCGGTTTAGACCTAGATATCACGTCAGCAAACGCTCAAGGAGCCTGTAATAACTACGGTATTCTTGTAGATGTGTCCGGTGGCGATGTTAATGTGGCGGCAAACTTTACTGGGGACACTGCAAGTCAAACAGCGGTATCTATTAGAAACTCCGGTAATAACGCTAACCGTTATGGTTTGCTTATTCAGGCAGGAACGAACTCTATATCTGGAACTCCTGGCTCTAACGTATATGCAATTTTACAGTCTGGAAACGGAAGCGCGACAAACGGAATTATTGTAAACTCTGGGGCCAGTGACGGTAACGTGGCTTTTGCGGCGTCTTCTGATGAACGACTGAAGCGAGATATTGTACCTACTAAAGTTGTCGGACTTGACGTTCTTAATAAGATCGAAATGTCTGAATTTAGATGGAAGAAAGACGGATCAGACGGACCCCTAACCAAGGTTGGATTTGTTGCACAAAATTGTGAAGAAGTTTATCCTGAGATGGTTGCAGAGACTGGTGCAGATCTCTGGTCCCAACATGGGGAACTTAATCATGACGTCAAGACGGTTTCTCCTTCTGAGTTAATCCCTGTCATGGTAAAAGCAATACAAGAGTTGAGCGCAAGCAATAAAGCTTTGGTGAGTAAGATCGAAGAGCTAGAGCAGAAACTTTCCTGATGGGGTCTCTGGTGGATGGTGGTATTTTGAACGCAATTAAAAAACATTGGTACTTAGTGTTGGCATTAGTGGCGGCACTCTCTTGGTTTACCAGTCAAGTGGTGGACGCTTCGTCTACTATGTCAGATATAAATGACTCTATACAGCGCAACCAAGAAAAGATTGTGGATTTGGAAGGTGATGTTGAAAAGCACCAGGATGGGGATGGACATCCTCAGTTTAATGAGCGCTTGATCCGTGTTGAGACAGAGGTGATTCACATCAATAGAACACAGTCTCAGAGCTTTCAGGACATAAAAGAACAGTTAAATACGATGCAGGATGATATCAAAGATATTAGCCGTAAAACACCGTGAAACGTGATGGAGAAACGACGTGGCGATAACCTCTCATGGGTCTACAACCAAGGCAGAAAAAGGAAGATTTGCGTTTCTCCCTGTGATTCTCGGGGCTGAGAGTGTAGACAACAGCAGTGCTACAGCGCCAACTACTATTACGGTCAAGTACAGAAAGCATAACAGTCTTTCTTTTACTGCAAAAACATTAAACGGCGTTACCACAACTACATCGGCAGCAGCGTCTGCTAGCGATACCAGTGTTACGCTGACTGATTCAAGCTCGTTCCCTCCTTTTGGGAAGGCATACGTAGAGAACGAACTTGTAGAGTACACCGCCAACAACGTGTCTACGGCCACTCTGACGCTATCGTCAGGACTCAGTAGCACTCATAGCTCCGGAGTTACCGTTACTAGGATTGATTGGATCAATCTGAGTAGTGGGATTGCAAGTGCTGGGTCTACAGAAGGGTATTATCTCATTCTGTTTACCTCCAGTGAACTGGACACGCTTGGTACTTTTACGTACTCGGTGGTGTTTGATACGGGTACCGATGAAATTGTCGTAAGGACAATAGATGTTGTAGCTGCATCTGGAGTAGACACCGAGTCTGCCCCATCAGTCAGTGCTTGTATTCTCAAGGATCACATTGTCGGACTGGATGGTACGCCTACTGAGAACGTTTCTATATACGCTCGATTGTTATCGTTGCCTACGCTTGCGAGCAGTGCTGGAATAATAGATCAGGTGGTGTCCGCAAAAACAGATGCGAATGGTTTCTTCCAGCTTTCTGTTCCTCAAGGGGCGACACTGGATGTGACCATCCCAGCGATTGGATATAGAAGAACTATTGTGGTTCCGTCTGCAACCCTTCAGAACTTGTTTGAGATTGCTTAATGGCCATTACTGCTGTCACATCGGTTGCTGTCGATCAAGACGAATATAGCAAGTTCGAAGAGGACAGGGCTATAATCGAGGCAGAGATCCTCGTCTCAGGCACGGTAGAGGTAGCTGATGGTACAACAAGTACAAACAGCACGCTTACCGTTGAGATCGTAAAGGCTAGAAGAAGTCGAACTGTAGTTGTTCTTACCAAGACTGTGGATGTTGCAACCAATTTTAGTCTTAGCAATGGCGGTACTATTCCCAGTACCACACCTATCTATGTGAATCTGGATACGAGGGATGCTGTTGGTTCTACAGACGCAATCAATCTGATTCGGCGTGGAAAGTACTTTGTTCGGGCATACCAGACAGCAGATGCCAAAGCTACGACGGCTCTGGTAAGCAGTTCAGAAGATTTTCACATTAGTGTGATCACTGTTAACCGCATGCGCCGTGACTGGTTGTTTGGTCTGGATTTACAAGCGTCTGACACGAGGACGTTTCGGTTCAATCCACGATCCATTACAGGAGTGAAGCTTACTGAGGTCAGTAGAAACCACAAGTTGGCGTTGTTTCCACTCAAGTTTCAAATTGATTCAAACAGCAATCAGTTTATGTCCTGGGATGATGGGCGGTTGGTTCCAATTTCAGCGAACCACAAAGAGTACATGCTGCCTACCTCGGGGCCTTCTTCCGAATATATTGTGGTCAAGGTTGATCACAACCGATTACCAACGTCCAGCGTCTCTGAGGAGCTTTTCATTGAAGAAGACCGGCTGGATAACATATCTATACGAAGATACATCAACGATTCCGTCGATCATGTAGAAAACACGCTTGTTCAGGTGTTTCTGGAGCCTACTCAGATCGTGACGGACATTGACGCTTCACAGCTTACATACACGGGTGACGGCGGAACCATCGTAATCAACGAGGATTATGATTTCATAAAGAACCCTGTGACTTTCTATCCTAGAAGGCCGGGTGAGTGGATCGATATCCAGTTCCCATTCCCCAGTCTTCTCAAGATTGATCAACTTTATGGAGCAGTTGCCAACACAAGAGTCGTCCACATCAACTATGAGTGGATAGAGATTTCTGAACCCAACGGATATGTTCAATTGGTACCGTTCAATACGGAACTGGCGTTTGATTTCGTGGGCCTTATCTGGGTGGAGGCGCTCCGAGGTGCAACACCGGTACCCAACTTTTGGCATTACAACCTCGTTTCGGGGCTTAGGGACTGTCCTGGGGATATCCTAGAGTTGATTGGGAGGCACGCAGCCATTCCCATCCTCGCGGCTGCTGGTGCTGCATTCAGGGGCGGGTACAGTTCTCAGTCAATCTCTAGAGACGGGGTTTCTGAGAGTGTGTCATATACCTCATCGGCCATTTACGGTATTTACAGTGCTAGCATTGAAGATTACCGAAACTGGATTCGTGAAAACTTGCCTGCGATTAAGAGTAGATATCGTGGACCTCAGCCGATTATAATGTGATATGTCAAATAAACCATTTTCCAGACGATTGAATGCCCAAACTGGTCTTGGAATAGATTTCTCTGACAATCACAAGTTTCAAGACGGGCTTATTGCCAATAGAGGCCAGGTCGTACTCCACGAAATGGGTGTGTCTTGTACTTGTCGTTCAGGGGACAGGTCCGATCCGGTTGTCGGCGGCAGTGGTAAATTCAATTGTGGAAAGTGCGAGAATGGGATCATGTACCGCAATTCAAGGCAGATAATGGGTCTTGTTAGTGGTATTGGGTATCAGAGACAGTTGCTTGAGTCTGGGTTTGCTAATCCTGGTGACTGTGTTCTTTCCGTATCTCCAAATCTAGATGTTCCCCCTTCAGACTTTGACAAGATTACGTTTACCTGGCCTGAGAACGTGAATGATGGGCAAGTGATTGTTCGTGGTGCTGAGGCAGACCTTCAGCATGTTGCTTTGAAACCAAATGAAGATAGACTACACTATAAGGGTGCCAAGGCTGTCCATGTAGAGGATGAGGATGAGGTTGTTTACTACCAAGATTCTGACTTTTACTTTGAAGGAAGAAAACTTGTCTGGTTAAACGGACCCATTAAAAATAAAAGATATTCCGTAAAGTACATGGCATATCTTGAGTGGATTGTGTTTACATCACCAATGTCACGAAGAGATAAGGATGGATCACTGGGGTATCGTGTTGTGCTTAGGAAGAAGCATATTGCAAACTTGAACGACCCCATAGAAGAGAATCTACTAGAAAAGGCAGCTTTTCAGGCAAGAGTGAGGGCATAGCGTGTCAGAAACAAAAGTCAATTTCTTTACGGATGACCAGGTTCGCAAGTATGCTGTTGTAAACACTAAAGATTTTAGGGAAAAGGCAGAAGCCCTTGCTGTTGGTCTTTCGGCTGCTGCTTTGACGTACTGGGCAGATCTGGCCAGAAGCACGTTTAGCCCTAGTACTGCACAGAGGTATGTCGAAAGTCTTTATTGGAATCCAGCAGATGCCCAAAGCATAAAGATATCGGTAATGCCAGACACCTTGGCGGATTTGCTGGAGGGTGGGCAAGATCAGCGAGATCTCACTGAGATATTTTTAAAAACATCAAAATTATCCACCAAGGGTAAAAGATACAGAATTATACCAATTGATTTCCAGAAAAGAGATGTCTATTTCGGGGTCCAAAGAGAAACACTGGGTTTGGATGTAGAAGAAGTGATTGACATGATTGGTGATAGAGGGTTTGTCAAGGGGAAGGCAAGTATACTTGCCAGGATGAGCAGGTTCGAAAAGTCAGGAACTCCAGCGAAAGGGTTTGGTCGAGCGAATAAGTTGTCTTCGGCAGAAAAAGCAGTTGGAAAACAAAACATAAAATTCAGAACCCTCACACCAGCTTCTACATGGCAGCACCCAGGAATCCGTGCTGCACTGCTTGCCAATCAAGTGGCTGAGTGGATGCGGATGAACAAATCTAGATTTTTAAGTGAGTTGTTTAAAGAGTAATGAGTCTAATACCTGAAATAATCATCCAGCGCGTGCTGGTGAACGGGATCAGAGAACTGCGGAACAATCCGTGGAAGTCTGATCAATTGTTCAGAAATGTACCTCAAGACTTTGCACAAAAGTTCCAACACCTGTTGGTAAGTACGTCGGTTGACGTCACGGTAAATTACCCTAGAGAAGACAGTCAGTTCCCATGCATTGCGATACTTCTGCGAGGGGAAGAAGAGAATAACATTCTTCTTGGAGACCTGCTTGGTGGTGGATTTACCGAAGATGATGGACTTTTTCAAAACTCAAGCCAGTTCTTTTTTACGCCGGATGAGCCATCTACATCCTCGGAGTTAGATGCGGACGATCTGATTGGTGAGCCTAGAAAGATATTTGACTCTACTGAAAATGTATACAAAGAGAGAAGAGGTTCTGGATTCAGCAGCAGTTATATGTTGCAAATCATGGCAGACAATCAAGATTTTACAATGTTCTTGTACCACGCGGTTAGATTTATAATCCTGTCTAATATAGGAACGCTTGAAAGGAACGGGATGTTTGAGTTGCGATTGAGTGGTACAGACTTTCTGCCGCAGCCAGCGCACCAACCGTCGTTTGTGTTCATGCGAGGCCTAACCATGAACTTCATGTACTTCGCAGAGCATTTCGTCAGGTTTGATAACACTGACAGCAACGAACCCAGCGTGGCAAGGTCGTTTGTCATTGATATGGAGTTGAGTGATCAGCTTGGGACCGATCAAGGTGAAGGTACGTTCGCCGCTATTCAATCCCCGCATATTGAGAGTATTAAGACCGGTGTAGAAGACGCAGAATACGGGTCTTCCATCTCCGGATCGGTAGGAAACACACTTACTGGAAATGTAATTAAAGGAATTAATTTCCATGTAGGATTTTCTCTATCTATATTTGACCCAATAACTTTGTCAGCTTCTGATATAACACTGTCAAACATAAAATTAAGTAACGATATTAAAACTACTGTTTTTATAGCAAATAATACTGGACAGTCTACGTCTACTAAACTAAAATACTTAGCAACATCGACAGATACTATACCTTCTGGATTACTGGAGGGGATGGTTTTACGGGTGGTTGGCCCAAAAACTCATGACGTATATAATGAGCACCGTAGAATTGTTAGCTTTACTTCTGGTTCCGGAGGATCTATTACAGTAGCTAACGAATTTTCTTCCAGTTTATCTGGAGCTTTTGTAGAAGTTTTTAAACAGGAGACTAAAGTTTCGTTTGATGCGGCTGTTGCCTCTGATGCGGCTATTGGTTCTCGAAATGTAAAAATTACGAATGCGGATTTGAAGTCCAGTACGCTAACTAGCGGATTTAACGTGACTTCTTAACCCAAAAACTGGTTGAAAAATATTCAAGATGGCTAAAAAAACCACAAAAATAAAACCGGTAGAAAAAAAAGAAGAAGAACCTAAACTAATTCATAAGAATTCAGCTAAACCTGTGGTACTTATGATTGCGGAGGATTACCTACTCAGCGTAGGTACTCGACCAAGCCGGGTTGCTCCTCGGGTTGAGTGGGCTAGAGGTCTAGGGTTTACTGTTTTTACTGCTGTTGAGTGGGAAAATCTGTTCTTGAAATACTAGGGAGACGTTAAGTGGCTAAATTCATCACATTCAACGGCGTAACGCTCTACCACCCAGGCGGTCTTACCAAGATTAATGCTGCTGGTATGGCACAGGTAGGTGCTGGTCTTTCTGGTATCATAGGTCTCATTGGTGAGGCGGATGCTGGTCAACCGTGTACCGCAGCAGATCCAAAGGTTTACGAGTTTACCGATCCTTCGGCTGCGATTGAAGTTTTCAAGACTGGGGATCTGGCAGATGCCATTGATTTCGTCTTCAACCCTTCGGGCGATGTTCGTATCCCTGGAGGTGCTCAGAAAGTAATTTGCATTAAAACCAATGCGAGTACACAGAGCACTGCGACACTTCCGCTTGCAAATGACAGTTCCAAAAGCTCGATCACTGTTCAGTCTGTTGATTACGGAGTGGATACTGCGGGTGTTACGGTCAAGGTCAGTCAAAACGCTACTGACGACGACAAGTTTGATGCAACGGTCAAAGATACGGTAAACGGGGTGACGGAGACGTTCACGTCTATGGGCGGCAATGCGCTGATGAACGTGAAGTACCAGGGTCCAGCAGATCCTGTTGTTGTGGCGACAGTCACGACTGGATCCAGTCACAGCGCGACCGAGATAAATGGTGCTTTTGCCGATGCCACTGTCAAAGCCGGTCAGTGGGTTAAAGTAACTGAGGATAGTGCTCAATCATTCATGGTCGGGCAGATTCGCAGAATTAAAAATGTCAATCAGGGTGTGGGTGACAATACTAAAATCGAAATTGAAACTTCGCTTTCTGCATTGACAGGTGCTGCTGCTACACTCACCAATGCGGCCAAGGTTGAAATCCTTCGAACTGTTGTTGGTCCGTTCTACGTAAACGCCCACACTGCTGGTACTAAAATTTTTACGATGGAAGGTAAACCAAACGCAGATTCCCACGCCTCTGCGTGGTCTGCAACTGGAACAAATGGTGGTCCAGATGTCAGCATGGCGATTGACTTGGGGGAAGACGACTACTACGGACACGCTGCAAACGGCCCTTCCTACTTGAAGATTGTCAGTGGGACCGGGGCCGGTCAAATCCGTCGTATTACGTCGGTTGTTGGACAAAATATTGGTGTTGCTGACAATCTGACTCACACAATCACTTGTGACGCAGTATTCAGCCCAGCATTGGACACAACCTCCAGGTTCATGTTCATCAATGCACAGCACGACGCTGACTCCGCTGGGTCTGGGCACGGAGCCATGGGAATTGTCGAAGGTGCTAACGGCGCTGCCAATAAACTTATTTTAAAATTCCGACCTGGATATGGCGAAAGCGATGGTACTGCATCCGGAGTTATTGCTGTAGATACCGCTTCGACGCCATACACGATATATGAGTACGCGCTTAGCAGCAGTGTGACCGTTGATTCTATAGTTAACAAAATCAATACCAGCACTGGAAATTCCAACAGTCCTGCAAATGCTTCAGCGCACCTGGCTGGTGCCTGGGCTGCTCAAGTTGGTCCTGGTAGGGGTGGGTCGCTCACCACAGATCGATTCGACTTCATGATCAATGGCGGCACTGCCTTGACTACAGACCTTACCAACGCGGGTGTAGCCGCGGACGGATCTGATAACGTTGAGCTTCTGGTGGACTTTGACCAGCAGTACTCTGGTACTTTCGGAACGTCGAGTGCTCTTTCTGTCAAAAAGCATCGTTTCCTCGACAACTGTGCTCAGTTGGAAGATGCACTTGACGGGCAGAGTCTTCTCGTCAACGCAACCCGTGTGATAACCAACGCGGGTGATGGCGCTGGTATGCCAAAGTTCAATCCAAACTCTGCAGTCAGTCTGACTGGTGGTGTTGCAGGGAACAGTTCTGCTTCCACGGTGGAGTTGGCGTTTGAACAGTTGATCAAGAAGCGCCACAACACTGCAGTTGCTCTGTTCAGCAGCGATTACAGCAGTGGTGGAAACACGTTTACGATTGATTACGTTCACAGTCAGTTGAAAAACCACGCCAACAACGGCGCTGGGGCGCATCGAAACGAAGTGGACTGCATCGCAGCTTACGACGCATCCGTTACTGCTGCTACTGCACTGCAAGATACCATTGACAAGGCCAACACGCTCAACAACAGGAACGTTGGGATGGTTTACCAGAAGATTCAGCGGCCTTCGTTGTCGGGTTCCAACAAGATTTTTGGTCCTGAGATGCTTGCCTGCGCTCTTGCCGGTATGCAGGCGGGTGCTACTGTCGGTGAACCGTTGACCTTCAAGTTTGTCAATGCTCTGGACATCATCAGCCCTGTCAATGCAGATCCTGCTGATAGGAACGATTCTGACCAGTTGCTTCAGAACTCGGTTCTGTTCTGCGAGAAGGTTGCAGGCAAGGGATTCAGAGTTGTCAGAAACTACTCAACGTATGCTCAGGATGACAATCTTGCATACACTGAGCGTCATGTGAACGCAGAGTTGAATTACATGGCTTATGACCTTCGGACCTTCATTGAAGACCGATTCACTGGACTGAAGGCAACCCCAGCTACTGTTGCGAACATCAAGAGCGCAGTGGTCTCCAAGTTGGAGGTCTACAAACGTGATCTTGAAATCATCGTTGACAGTAGTGACCTGATCACTGGAGCGGCGTTAAACGCCTATCGGAATATTAAAGTTACCATTTCCGGGGATATAGCTACAATTCGCTTTGAGATATTCCCGACAATTGGTATTAATTACTTCAAGTTTGATATTGTTGCTCAATTGCCAACAATTAGCGCATAAGGAGACTCAAAATGGCCCTAAGTGTCGAATTTAATAAGATGTACGGACTTCTTCGCCACAAGTACATGAGTGGCCTTGGCGAGGTTGTTGACGTTGGCAATGCAGGTGGCGTTACGAACGGCACCACACTGCTTCAGCAGGGAACGGCGACCAGCCCATCTGGTCAGATTGTTGCAATCACTGCGAGAAGTACTCTTCTTCAGGCAGTTGTAGCGGCTGATACTGAGCTTGTTCTGCCTTCCGCTTCAGAAGCTGCGAAGTTTCAGGTTGGAGACACGCTTGACCTTGTTCCTACTTCGTCTCAGGCGGCAGGTGGACGATGCCAGCCGGTTGTTTTGGCGGTCAAAGGTCAAAAGCTGATTCTCTCCACCACCGTTACGGCAGCAACGGGTGCTGGAACTGCTTTCGATGCTGGTGACCTCGTTGTTCGATTCGCAACAACTGGAATTACTGGAGTACCACAGGTTGTTACTGACAACTCTGCCGGTCTTCAGTACGTCGGAATGGGCGACATGGCCGGTTTTCTGAATGAGCTTCAGCGGTCTGTTTCTCACGCAGGTACTGATGATGTGACTGGCGGTCCTAGTGGTAGTGGAGCTTTTTCGTCAATTCCTACAGGCATCAGTAACGTCACAGCAAATACGCTTGATGGCGACATCGTGGTTTTAAGCAACATGCGAGACGCAACTGCTGGTGCTACGGATACTGAGTTCGACGGCATGACTGGAGTTATTCAATCACACGCTGCGGGAGGTACTGTCGCTATTGTTGTTGGCGAGTTTAGGCTTGCGGACGGAACTCTTCTTGGTGATCAGTTACCACTTGCAAGCACGAAGTCGAATGGGGTTGCTGTTAGTTTGACAGTGGACGCAACTACGAACATAGAAGTTCGAGCGAGCGTGTGCGATCCTCACCTGGCCGCAATGATGGGGTCTGACTTCCCACTTTCTGGTACGGGTAGGTTGGTGGCCGATGGGGGATCGACTTCTGGTCTTCAGGAGAACTCCAATACTGTCGGTGCCGTGACTCACTTCTTGAAC
>TARA_R110000824_G_scaffold182474_2_pt1 | contig 10667 bp, 3 predicted proteins | sample TARA_R110000824 | Tara Oceans TARA_R110000824 (sample SAMEA4397747) | marine metagenome | biome: Polar Biome; feature: [MES] marine water layer (ENVO:01000295) within the mesopelagic zone...; material: water (ENVO:00002006), including particulate matter (ENVO:01000060) such as...... | reverse complement strand
GGTGGAACGAGATTAACTTCTTTGCTAGCTATTTATTGTATGCAGAGCGCAGAGTTTACAAACCCATCTCTTAACAACGCTTTTAACAAGACCAAGGGTTCTTTAATATCGACCCTGTATGCTATGCAGCCTATTTTGCCTGCCACCTCTTTTTATAAATATCAAGACCCGGGCCTCGCCGCCGCCGGCGGAGCCACAGGGTTGCTAAAAGCTGAGGGTGACTATGCGTCAACGTCAGGACCCAATGGAGACGCAGCAGCCCAAACCGTCCCGTTCATAGTCAAGGGTTTGGCCCAATTCCAAGACCCGTCGTACGCCTTCGCGAGCAAACTTGATATGTTCGGCGTCCTCCCTCCAGGCCTAGGCGCCGCGGCAATCCCTCTCGTTCTGCCGATTAACTTGGGAGGCCTAGGCCCACCAGTTACCGGCATGGGGCTAGCGGCATACGGCTTTGGGACACTGCCAGGGGAGAAGGTGTCGTTTGAAGACCGGGCCAAAGGAGCGCAAGGGAAATTGGCCCAGACCGAAGACCAATGTGTTGACGACGACGGAGTTCCTTTGGATAATCCGGCCGAAGAGGAGGGAGAATAATGTCTTCTTTTATTGGTGTGTCGCCGAAACTTCCCTTGAGAAAGAGGGGCGCCCAAGGTCAGAAGGGTAAAGCCCCTGCCGGCGGCGCCTACAACATGAATGAGTCTTATGTTTCGATGGTTAAACAGAACTTTAAAAATCTAGTACTAACAAACCCCGGGGAACGTATGATGGACATCCAGTTTGGTGTGGGGTTGGGGCATTTTTTGTTCGAACAAAACAACGAGTCTGTTCGCAACGAGATCGCTGCAAAGATAACGGAGCAAACTGCAAAATACTTACCGTTCTTGCAGATAACTGAAATAGACTTTGTGTTCTCCGAGGTCGCTGGGAGCGCCAATAACGATAATTTACTGTCAGTGGATGTGACATATTTGATTGTGCCCCTCTCAGTCGAGGAATCAACTTCATTTTCAGCCATTCGACCCGCAGCACTTTGATATCGTTAAATGTATTTTTAATATTTAAATGAAGGACTATTTAATTAAAGCTTAAAAAATATGGCAAAAAAGAACTTATCAATAAATTATACTAATCGAGACTTCGCTACAATCAAACAGGAATTGGTTGAGTATGCGAGAAGATATTATCCCGACTCGTTTAAAGATTTTAACGAAGCTGGGTTTGGTTCTTTGATGTTGGACACTGTTGCGTACGTGGGGGATATTCTCTCTTTTTACCTCGACTATCAAGTTAATGAGTCATTTCTAGACTCATCGGTGGAGTATGATAATGTCATAAGACTCGCAAATCAGTTGGGCTATAATTTTCAACCAAACCCGACTTCATACGGGTTTGCATCACTTTATATATTGGTGCCAGCTTTATCAACTGGCGCCGGCCCGGATCCGAAATACATGCCGATTGTACGAAAGGGTACATCTTTCTCTGCAACTAACGGTGCTGTGTTCATGTTAGCAGACGATGTAAATTTTGCAAAATCTGATAACGAGATCGTAGTGGGTAGAGTTAACGAGTCGACGGGAGTCCCCACACAATACGCCATAAAGACCTTGGGAAAAGTTATCTCGGGTGAGCTTGTGGAAAAGAGTTTTACTGTCGCTGGATATGAAAGATTCCTAACTATCAACGTTCCCGGGACGAACATTGCCGAAATCGTTAGTATATTTGACATCGAAGGTCACGAATACTACGAGGTCGATTTCTTGTCTCAGGACGTGGCGTACGCCGAGATTCCAAACCGCGTATCAAACATAGAAACTGTCAAGAGCATTTTAAAGCCGTTCGCAGTTCCAAGGCGGTTTATAGCTAAAAACACGACCTCAGGAATGAGTATACAGTTCGGCCACGGTTCTGATTCTCAAATTAAGAATGGTTCTGTTGCAGATCCCTCCAATGTAGTTCTACAACAGCATGGAAGAAAACACATTACTGATGACACTTTTGACCCCTCCAAACTTAACAAGACTGGTAAATTTGGAATTGCACCATCAAACACCACACTTTTTGTGACGTATCGGCAAAACAATGCGGCAAACGTGAATCTGCCGGCGAACACACTAACAACAGTGGCGCAGGCGGACATCAGCTTCAACAATCCTGTGGTTTTGGACCAAACAAACTTGCAGACTGTGATAAACTCGCTGGAGGTCGCAAACGATTTACCTATAATCGGCGATATCACATACCCCTCTTCGGACGAAATAAAGAAGAGAGCTACCGATTTCTTTGCGACACAGAACCGAATCGTCACTCAGACGGATTACATTAGTTATGTGTATAACATGCCTGAGAAGTTTGGTGCTATCAAAAGGGCCGGCCTCGTAAAAGACTCTGATTCATTCAAAAGAAATTTGAATCTCTATGTAATCTCTGAGGGAGTTGATGGCAACTTAGCCTTGACAAACAGCCTGATCAAACAAAATCTCAAGACATGGTTAAATAAGAATAAAATGGTTCACGATACGGTGGACATTTTGGATGGCACAATCCTCAATCTAGGGATAGACTACGTGATTAGCGCGGATGATAAAAGCAATAAATACAATGTTTTAGAAACCGTCACACAAGAGTTAAAGGAATTTTTCAAAGTGCGTCCTAACATGGGAGAATCGTTTAACATATCGGATATCTACAATGTTATAAGTAATGTCCGCGGCGTCACTGATACGGTTGACGTTGAAGCGCGCCTGATGAACGGCGCCTCGTATACTGGCGTTTTTTACGATATTTCCGCAAATATTTCGCCCGATGGTCGCTTGCTGGAACTACCTGAGAACTATATATGGGAAGTCAAATTCCCAGATTCAGATATTAGGGGTAGTGTGCAATAATGGGCATAAAACGATATACAGCAACCGCGGACAACACAATAACAAACGCCTTCGAGGCTAATATGTCGACCCGCGGAACTGGCTCAAATATGGGCGCCGCCGACATAATCGAGGTGTTCCATATCTACGCCCAAGAATCTTCGGCATCGTCAGAAGATGAACGTATTATAATTGAATTCCCGATATCGAAGGTTTCATCAGATCGAACTGCTGGCCTCATCCCCGCCAGCGGCAGCGTAGATTTTATCTTAAGGTTATACAACGCAAAACATTCACAAACACTTCCAAAAAATTACGATTTAGTGGTATCAGCTATTAAGAGTTCGTGGGAAGAGGGTAGTGGTTTAGACTTGGAAGACTACACGGATCTCACTTACGATCAAACCGGTTCGAACTGGATCATGCGCGCCGGCGACACGGCATGGAGCAATCAAGGGGGAGACTATTATATCGATACTTCTTCTTCATTCACAGCTTCGTTTATTAGCGGCGTCGAGAACATGGCGCTTAATATTACACCCCTTGTCGAACAGTGGATCAACAGTGCTGGGAATGTTCTGGGCTCTAAAAGTAACAATGGGGTTTTGGTCAAACTACGCAACAACGCTGAAGACGCGGTTGTGTCTTATTACACTAAGAAGTTTTTTGCAAGAACATCTGAGTTCTTTTTTAAACGACCAACGATTGAGGCACGCTGGGACTCCACCAAGAATGATGACCGCGCCAATTTTCACTATAGCAGTTCACTCGCTCCCGCCGCGGATAACTTGAATACGCTTTACCTCTACAACGTGATTAATGGGCAATTGCAGAATATTCCGTCTATTGGCGGCGGCCCCATATTAGTAAGTTTATACTCTGGTTCGTCGCCGTCAAACTCAGTACCCAAGGGCGCAAAGCTTAAGCTTAGCATCGGAGGAGGCGTTGTCGCCGCTGGCGATACCAACGTTACGGGAGGGCACGTTTCCACAGGCATTTACTCTGCATCGTTTGCCTTTACAGGTTCACCTGCCTTGACTAGGATATTTGATGTTTGGCACGACGGAACACCCGCAACTGAGTTCACTACTGGTTCGGTGACTCCAAAAACTTTCACAAGTTCCAAATTCAATCCAAACCCCACTTTTGTGACGTCTATCACCAATCTTAAAGATGTGTATTCCCGCAAGGAAACCGAATCACGAGTTCGTTTGTATGTTAGGAAAGAGGATTGGGAGCCAAATATCTATGTAGTTGCGAAAAAAGCACAGCCTGGCGAGACCTTAAACAATGTTTACTACAAATTGTTTAGAGTGGTAGACGGTTTAGAGATTGTCCCGTTTGCTACCGGCTCAACAACTCCCCAGGTTCTTGGGGCTGCAGCATCATATACGCGTTTGTCATACGACGCGTCCGGTAGTTATTTCGACCTGGATATGGGGATTTTAGAAGCAGGCTATGCATATGGATTACAGTTTATGCATTATTACAATAATGGTTATAGAGAGCAACCTGAGACTTTTAAATTTAGAGTTGAATAATGGCTGATAACGATTTAAAGAAACTTTTTCAACAAAACAAGTTTGTGACAGCAAAGAGCGTAACCGAAATCGGGGACGTTGCTGAATCACCAGAATACGTTAAAGAATATTATATAGATGCCACGACATTCTTGCCTCCTGTTGATTACGGAAATCCAAACAACTTTGCCCGATTCGGATCAGCCAAAGAGTATTACCAACAATCAATAAAGAGAGTTTACACTTCATACCCATATGATGGATCTTTAGCTGAAAGAACTGCGTACCAAAACACTTCATCGTATTTAGAACGGTGGATGCTAGAATCTAGATATCCTCGAAGTACCGGGTATGTAAATTTCAATACAGCCCCGAACAATACATGGATTGCAGCAAACAATCCCACCATAAAAGAATATATCCATTGTTATGGAGGCCCCGGCACTGGTTCTATCGCGATGGCCGGCAAACCGTTGGCTCAAGTTTTCGCCGACGCCAACATCTACGATACAACCAAAGACCGTGAATCAAATCTTAAGTTTGATTTTGATGAAGGCCTAACCTTTGAGTGTTGGGCCAAAATGGGCGACAATGATGGAAGCAATATTTTCCAAACACTGTTCCAACTCGGCAACAGTGTGAGCAGTCCAATATCGGCCCATGGGTCGTTGTGGATCTATAGATATGCGGCTGGCTTTGGGGCATACCTCTATCAGCCCGGCGCCGCCGCCACTTATTCGATGCCCCTTTACCTCACGCCCCACGGCCACGTTCCTTCGAGCGCCCGGGAGTGGCATCACTACGCGTTTTCTTTTAAAAACGATACCGGCGGAATCAGGTCGAAGACTTACATGGACGGAAAACTTGTTAACAACCTTCTCCATACCGGTATACCAGTCATTCCAGCCCCGGAGACCACGGGATCCCTCCAGGCATCGGTTGGGGGTATGTTTGACGAGCTACGCACAAACACCACCACCACGTCGTACGGCGCCGGCTGGAGTAAAATGTCTGGCTCCATCGACGAAGCACGTTATTGGAAGACGGAAAGGACAGCGGAACAGATTGGTAGATACTGGCTTAGCCAAGTCGGCGGCGGTACAAACAATGATGACGCTAACACTGATTTGGGGGTATATTACAAGTTCAACGAGGGTATAACCGGACATGCTGTGACCGACTCGGTGACCTTAGATTACTCTGGAAGGGTCACGAATGGTAATTTCATAGGATACAACTCGACATATAGTCGTAATACTGGTTCTGCGATCGTGTCGTCCTCCGCTGCGCCCAGAGAATTTCGCGATCCTATAATTCGTTCAAATCACCCAGACATTACGTCACTACTCACGGAATTTGAATTGAGTGGCACGTATCATGACGATATGAACAACTCTTCCATCTATAATTCCATACCTACATGGATTTTGGAAGAAGACGATACGTCGCTGCTAAAGCTGACACAGATAATGTCCAGCTATTTGGATACTTTATATCTGCAGACCGAACACCTTCCCAAAATTAAAGACACAACCTATCTTAGTGGGAGTGCCTCTAAACCTCCCCCTTTTGCTAATCGGTTGTTGGACTCTGTTGGCTTCATATCGCCAGAGATCTTTGTCGACGCTGACATACTTGAAGAATTAACATCACGAACTGAAAAGATACTTTTTGATGAAAAACTACACAATATCAAAAATCTGATCTACCAGAACATTTACAACAATTTAACATATATTTATAAGTCTAAGGGCACAGAAAAAGCATTTAGAAACCTTGTAAGGTGCTATGGTATTGATGACGAGATAGTAAAGTTAAATATTTATGCGGACAATTCGACCTATCTTTATGAAGATAATTATCGAGAAACGGCCGCTAAAAAGAATGCCATCAACTTCAACAGACCGACCAACTTTAGCGGCACTGTTTACCAGAACACTGCCAGTTCGGATGGCAATTCAACTTCCTTTATCAGCAGTAACTCACCTCTATATGCTTTTATTCCGCGGACAATAGAAGGTAACTTCCTTTTCCCAAAGAAGTTAAAGCCTAACCAACAAGGATACTTTGCGACAGGTTTTCTTACAGCATCCCTCTTCGGTGCACACACAGCGCGCGACGCCGATCCAACGAACATGGCGTACGCCAAACCGGACTTAGCAGATTTCCAAGTTTATGCGATAAGACCCGAGAAAGAGTCGAAATCTGTTAGGTTCATGTTGACCAGTTCGGCAAAGACTGCTGGCTCTGTAATCCCTGAATTAAAAACAGATCTGTTTGAAGATGTCTATGACAACCAAAATTGGAATTTGTCAGTTCGGATCAAACCGACGAAGTATCCTGTGGCGAACTATACGCCCGGAACTTCTGATTCGACTTACAAGGTAGAATTCTACGGCTATAATAATCTTTTGGATACCACGTATAACTCGTTCGCGCTGTCCGCAACGATTGATAATTTTGCTGGCAAATCGTTTTTGACTTCCTCGCAACGACTGTACGCGGGTAGTCACATCACCAATTTTACTGGAACATTCCAGCAATATACCGATGTCCGCGTGAATTCGGTTAGATACTGGATGGACTATCTGGAGAATGATGAGCTTATCGCCCATGCGAAGGATCCTTTCAATTATGGTCGAAAGCACCCGTTTAGAAGCGCGTACCCGATGTTGGGCACCGCTAGTTTCGGCGGCCTTGTCAAAAGGGTATATGTCCCCCAGGAAGACACACTAGCGTTAAATTGGGATTTCCAACAAGTGACATCCTCCGACGCTACAGGAGGCTTCCTAGTTGATGATTATTCTTCTGGATCCGCGCGCTTTCAACGCGAAAAGTACAACTTTCTAGGCACCTCTCTAGAAGCCCAACACCCAGGCCGCGGCTATAATTTTCCGGTATCAAATGCCAATGTTGTTGATGTCGATTACATTTATTCGGCAAAACAAAACCTACCAGAAAATGTCCATAGCTCTGACATGGTTAAAATTCTAAGCAATGATGATATAACCTTCACTAGAGAGTCGCGCCCAATCAGACACTTTTTTGCTTTTGAAAAAAGCATGTACGATGCCATCTCTTTGGAGATGATCGAAATGTTCTCCACTATTAAGGACTTTAGTAATTTAGTCGGAAATCCCGTTAACCGGTATCGTGCTCGTTACAAAGACATGGAAAAGCTTCGAAGCCTCTTCTTCGAACGTATAGGAAACACTCCAGATCTTGACAAATATGTGGATTTCTACAGATGGATTGATTCGTCGCTGGGCAAGATGCTGTCTCAACTGATCCCGGCCTCGGCCGACTTCGGGGAAAACGTCAGAAACATGGTGGAGAGCCACGTCCTAGAGCGTAGCAAATACAGGACTAAGCTACCCACCCTTGACAGCAAGATTGGGTCTCCTGGGGTCGCAGGCCCCTCGGGCACTGTAGGATTGATCGCCGGCTCAAATGCCGGCGCCATGGCGTGGGCCCAAGACCACGCACCACTCCCTCCCGAGCAGATGGAGAATAATCGAGCCGTTTACTTCGACGGTACAACGTACTTTAGAATTAATGTAGGAGTGAGTAGCCCCTGGAGGCCAATTACCAACGGCCCCACCGTTGCTGATCACTTCACCTTCATGGCGTGGATAAGAACTAAGAATGCTGGCACTCCGTTGGCATTGTATGGTGCACGGACATCGGCCGGCACGCAGCCCGACACCCTCGGTCTGATTCGTACCACTCTGTCAAGCGGAGACTGGTCCTTTGTTGAAAATGATGGCACGTCCGCCGCCGTGCTGGCCGGCACCACCAACCTGCAGGACAATAATTGGCATCACATTGCCTGTTCTTACGAGTATGCCGGCGGAGCCAACACCGGCGCCAACGACAGGGATCGGGTCAGACTATACACTGATGGTGTTCTGCGCAACACCGGTGACGTACAAGTTGATATCCCATCAGCCAATTGTTGGCAGCCCACTATCGGAACGATTTCAAGCTCCGCCACCGACCTACTTCTACCCTTTGTCGGCTCTATGGACGAGATAGCCTTTTTTAACGTAAACTTGACCGATGCCGAAATCACTTCTCAATACAACAGTGGAATACCAACAAGCCCCGTCACAGGCACTTTGTCCACGCACGCGTTCCACAACCACCAATGCACCGCGTGGTATCGAGGAAACAAAAATATCGGAACAAGCTTAGTTGATTACACTGGGTATGGGAACACCGCGACCCCCACCGGAAGCCCGACGATCGTCTATCCCGCCGCCCTCCAGCGGAAACTTGACCAGGACAAGAATTGCGTCTGGTGGAAAAAAAGAGCTAACCGCGAAGATCCCCCTTTCACGATCCCCACAGGGAGCATTACAGTAAATCAAAATCGACAGACTATCTTGAATGTTGCCAAGCAGACATACGAGCTTGAACAGAGAAGACCTGTAAAACTTAAAATTAACAAGAATTGCGAAGTACACGGCGGCATTAATTATGCCCCAGACAAGAAGGTCGAATACGTTGACAAAACAACTGTATTTCAGTCTTCTAACTCAGCCGTCTCAATCCCGGCCAGCAGTTTCCTTTCTTCCTCTTGCACAGACGTGGTTATCCCTCCTCATGAGGGCTGTCATACGAAGACAAAAATTGCCTTTAAGGCCTCGACCACTGCGGATCCTGATGGAATAAAGGGTGGAATAGTCGCCCCGTTCAATTTGGTTGAGGACTACACGGTTTCGGGTGGTTATAACCAACAAATAAAGATTGGTTTAAATAAGAGTGTCGCGGTGACCAACCTGCATGTCGACGGTGAAGAAATCCCGATGCAAGGCCCCTTCAGCGAAGCTTGGGTTGGCGGCCGCCAGTATAGGCATGCCGACCTCACGACAACTCCCGGTGCTGCTGACGCGTCTCAGAAGAGAGGAGAGGCTTGGAGACTGACTGTTGACGCGTCTTCTAAAGAGTTACAGTTTAGAGACCCGGTCCTGGCACCTCCGAGCCCCACCCACGCTGCAGCTAGAACTAAGCTCTTCAGGGAAGCCCGCGCCAAGCGGCCTCTGAATATCGCAAATATCAGGTATACGACTAGCTCCGCGAAGTTGGGAAACTATGATAAAAATTATCAAATCATTAACACTACTGGGAGAACTACAAATAACTTAGCTTTTGTGCAAGATGGAGGTTTCTCGCAATTAACTCCGGAGAATCAGTTTTTATCACAGTCTTCTTGGCCCTTTACGCGACCCAGATCAGCAGGCTCCCCGACACCCTTGACTGGAACTGTCAACTTTACTCTTCCGTCCCAAGCTTTGGCCGACGGGACATATAACAAGACAGTTATTGTCAATCACTTCAACGCCCCCGGCGGTAAGGATGTCTCGTCTAGAGGGGTTCTCAATCCCTCTTCCGAAGAATACGCATCCATGAACGCGCTTCCGTGGAGAAATAGGGTAGTGCGCATGCGCCATCAGGATGATCTGACTGTACACGCCGGCCAATTCGGGACTTACCCATTCAACCAATTCGGTTTGAATTTCCGAGGCCCAGCCACCGGCTTCGCCGGCACTGGAAAGAAGGATCTCATGAGGATCAACAGTGACTCCACAGATGCGCTCACTAAGTTGGGTATCGCCTCCGCCGGCGCCATGGTTAGTTTTTCTCTCTCTTTCTGGATTAGGGTGGAACCCAACGCCGCCACAGCTACCATGACAGTTTGTGCGGCCTCCACGGAGGCCGGCGCCCGTCTTTTCAGTGTGGATATCCCATCAACCGGAAAGGTGCGGTTTAACGATGGTTCCGTTACCACGTCCACCGATGTTGGAGTTGACGACAATGCGTGGCACCATTATGTGTTCGCCTACACTCACGGCGCACCCGGAAGTATCGCCATTTATCAGGACGGAGTCCAAATCCCCGGCGCCGCTTCCACGATCATATATAACGCTACAAACCGAGTTACTATGGGCGCGTTCTGGCAAGGCGTGTGGGGTGTGGGTTACGAAAACACATTTTACCTCAACGGAGATTTAGACGAATTTTCGGTCTGGAACAAGGTCCTTTCTAGTGGCGAAGTCGCGACGATTTACAATGGAGCGTCTGGTTTTGGCCACCCCGGAGATCTCAAGAGGCATTCCGCTGTGGCAAATTTGCAGGCCTGGTGGAGACTAGGGGACGATATCGCCACTTGGTACGATTCTGCTGGTTCTAATCATGGGACCTTGAGCCCCTTCACCGGTGAGGTCGCGTGGACAGCGTACCCCACCACAGCCCCTCCGGTCGTGACAGATGTCCTAAGAAG
>TARA_R110000824_G_scaffold163391_1_pt1 | contig 10667 bp, 4 predicted proteins | sample TARA_R110000824 | Tara Oceans TARA_R110000824 (sample SAMEA4397747) | marine metagenome | biome: Polar Biome; feature: [MES] marine water layer (ENVO:01000295) within the mesopelagic zone...; material: water (ENVO:00002006), including particulate matter (ENVO:01000060) such as...... | reverse complement strand
AACATACTCTGCATTCCCATCACAAACGGCGCTTGCCGTGTTGGTTCAACGTAACTTCCAAGGAAGGTCGCAGCGACATTCCTCACATCGTATGCTGGCGGTTCTTTTCTTTCAGACATGCTGGTGAGCAAGTCTTCGGCGCAGGACTGATAGAGGTTAGGGTGGCAGGTCTGGAGTGCCACAACCTCATCTTTTGTTAGTGTACGATCCGCCAGGGCGTTCTGCAATGTCGTAAGTGGTCGCTCAACCATCTCCACCTTTCGCTCAAATGCGAATAGCTGAGAGTCTGCGGGCACAAATTCTCTTCGAGAGAGTGATGTAAGGCCCGCCTGCGGAGCGCGAGGCATTTCCTGATGTATGTAGTCGAGAGAATTAGAAAGCTGCATCTGAAGAGCTTGAGCAGTGTCTGGCATCACTTTCTCAATAGTAGAAACAGCTTCTCCCAAGATCTTCATCTTCATCTGTGGATTCGTTTGAATCTCGTTCAGTCGTGATGTTGCCTTGGTGAACTCACTGGTCTCCGTACGCTCAAATATCTCGTGAAAGTCAGCGAGGTGAGCGAGTGACCCAAGCAGAGCTGCGAAGGTGGACTCTTTCCTGTCGACGGTGGCTTTCTTTAGCCTGTCGTTCACGAAGTCTGTCAGGATTGCGGTTCGGTTTTTCTGGTACTCAGCAATCATGTCGTGAGCATCGAGAAGCATCAAGAAGCGGCGCTGGGGGTTGGCCGAGTTGCGCATGGTCTTGATGAGAGTCGTAAATCCGAGAGTCGAGAGGGCAGCGCCTTGCCATCCAGCTGCAGCAAAACCCGCCAGGCCCAAGGGTGAGCTCGTCCCGGTCTGTTGGAGATTGGCTACAGCCCCTTCGATGTCAGCAGGCAATGTTGGCCGGTAGACGTCAGGTCGAGGGATAAGACCCTTAGTATCTTCGAGGTAATGAATGGCTTCAGATTTGGAAGCCACTCGTCGTGCGCTTTGCTGGGCATCTGCTCTCGAGGCTCGTTCAGCCTCTCGTAGCTGTTGTTCAGCATCCGTCAGAAAGGCCTCGTTAGCGTCAACCTCTGGACGACGCTGCCCCTGAAGCTCACGCAGTTCCGTCTCCATCTTGCGCCTGTGCTCAGTCTCACCCAGAAGCTCTTGCTTATGCATGTAATCTACATCATCAAGCCGAGTTTGCCCTACCTGAAGTTGCAGTAGCTGCTCGTCAGCATGCAGTTGTTGCTCTGGTATATCGGCATCCCGAAACTGCCGCAGCGCTTCAATGTTCGCATCCTCAGCGCTAAGGACTGGGTGACTGTATTTGCCACCACTCATCTGCTGGATGTAGCCTATCTGGTCTTGGATATCGCCGACCTGTTTTTCGCCGTAGCGAACACCAGTCATGCGAGCCTGGAACGTCTCCAGCAACTCCTTGTCCATAAGGCCTGCATTGTTGGCCACATCAAAGAGATGCTCCGAGGCGTCCTGGTAATGCTTCAGGGCATCTTGAGCAGCTCGGTTCTTCGGGTTGCGAATGGTCTCGAAGAACTTCTGAGCGCGGTGACTACTGAACAGCTTGACGTTATCAATCTCATCCGCACCCAAGAAGTGGCGGGAGAAGTTGTTGTCTGCGTCAATCCAGTTGTCGAATGCTTTATTAATGCTGCCAATGTCCTTTGCAGCTTTGCCAAAGGCCTTGTGCTCTTGGAGTTGCTTGACGCCAACCCATGCTTCTTTGAGCACTTTCTGTGTGGCGAAATCGAGCGCCCCGTCTGCATGCTTAGAAAACACGACGTCACCAAGTGACTTCCTCATGTTGTCGAGCGCTTCGAAGAGTTCTTGCTTAAGAAGCCTGTCTTCCTTTGAGCCGTGACCTATCGCTGCCTTCAGAAGGTCGACCAGTTCCTTCTGGTTAGGTCCTTCTTTCTTTGGACTTAGGAGTGATTCGGCTAATGAAGCGTCTAGAGCTTCGTCTACAGACTGACTGACTTTCTCCGGTGCTGCCCCAGGTGCTTTCTTTGCAGTGGCCTTGGTTGCGCCAAGGACCTTGCCTGAGATTGCATCCTCAAGAATCTTGAGAGCCTTGAGAACCTTCTTCTCATCTGCGTCAATGACAAGGTTGGTAAGGTCACGCCCCTCCATGCCTTCCCGTACAGTCTTGAGCATCTTAAATGCCGCGTTGACTACATCTGTCGCAAACTCGCCCTCATTGGCACCGGCTTCGATTGACTGCTTTAGTTGGCTTATCTTGTTGGAGCCTCGTGCGAGCTCACGTCCTTGGTTCACCGTATCACGCAGGCCACTAAGCTCCGCCGCAGCGTTTTCAGAGTCTCTAAAGAGCCCTTCAGTATAAGTGTCCTTTGATGCGCCTAGCTCATCACTGAGGTCTTTACGAAAACCATCAACAGTCTTCTGAGACTCCTTGTGGTTGAACTCTAGGCCGTTGATCTCCAACTCGAGTTCGTGTCTCGCCTCCTTGTACTGCTCTCGAATGGTTTTGAGATTGAAGTTTTGCGCAGAGATTAAATCTTTCTCAGCGCTGACATCCTTAAGTTCTTGCTTGCGTAAGGTCAGGTCTTCCCGCTGGTCTTTAAGGGCCTGCAGGTTTGGGCCAACATCAGCTAACCGTAGTTCCTCTTCGTTTTGAAGCTTCTTGAGCTGCTGCCTCTTTTTGTCGACGAGGATCCCGAGGTCATTGTGGCGATTGATGTAGTCGACCGCTTCGACGTCTGTGCTGCGACGCACTGCTGCTTGTTCAGCCGTGAAACGAACTCGCTTGAGAGCTTCTTCGTAGGGGATGTCTTCTTGGCGGGCGAGGGTTGTGGCTGCTTCCTTCATCCCGCGACCAGGGACCTCACCAGCTCCTCCGGCCAGAAAAGACCAAGCACGACGGAAACTCTCGGTTGCCTTCTCCCTGGCAGGAAGGGACATCGCATACATGCCTGGTAGGGCAGCGTTGATGCCGCCACCAAGGACGAAGGATAGACCCACGTTCCCAGCGAAGCTCTCTGCTGTGATGTTCGGGTTACCCAGCATTGCTTCAGAGACTTGGTCAGCGGCTGTGTAGGCTGCCGCATCGAGCCCACCCTCGACGACATGGCCGAGAGCTTTCGCTCCATACTTGCCACCAAGAGTCGTAGCTTCCCGGCCCGCTAACTGAGCAAGAGCGCCACCAGCCTTTGAAGCTCCACGAGCGATGGCGGCACCGGGTGCTGCGACTGCAAGGGCAGCGCGAGTTGTTGCTTGAGCACCTGACGAAGCTCCATATGTGGCAGCAAGACTACCAAGAAGCCCGAGCACATCACCCGTGTAGTAAGCCCCGGTCTGGTATTCCCTAACGGCATCTATAGTCTCTTTGTCGACCACCCCAGACTTCACAAGGAGTGGATTGATCATAGGTGTAAAGACACCTTGAGCTGCACCCAGTCCAAACGCTAGTGCAGTGTTGCCCCAGCCCTGGCCATACTCTTCCTTAAGCTCATCCTGCCGTCGTTCTTGTGCCCCAACAAAACGGGCCCCCATCTTGAAGGCCTTCTGGGCATACTCCGCCTCAATCTCAAACTTCTTCCCGTCAGGCAGAGCAATAGGAATCTTTTGACCGCTGGCAAAACCGAACCCGCCTGAGAGGATTCTCTTTTGAACCTCTTCGTCTTCAAATTCCTGGTAGGCCTGAGCCTGTGCGTTCCAAAGTCTTGCCATTGGTTACTCTTTCGGTCCAACAATCGCGATATCTGTTCGAGCCTTGATGCCCACATCGCTCATCATTTGCTTGATAAAGTCCATTGAGCCACCCGCTGTTAACCGTGGGTCACCGAAACGCTCAACATAGAAAGCCTGTTCTTGTGCTGTCATCACGTCCATTGTCGCTGCCAATACCGTGTCCATCTCACGGTCAATTTGCTCAAGACGTCTATTTTTAGTCTCAGCGAGGTTAAAGTAACCACCCAGTCGGTCTTGAACCTGCTCACGCTCATCCTCTGTGGCAGTGACACCTGAGTATGTTCGAACAATTTGAGCAGCGAGGCCCTTAAGCTGTTCTTGGTATTGCTGAGACTTCCCGTGCGCAGGGTTGAAGTAGCCAAGAGCATGCGTGTCTTGCGCTAGCTCCTTGAGCCCAGCAATCATTCTCTTAGCTTGCCGAGCACCCATAACCTTCTTCTGGATTTCCGGGCTAAAGCTATCAAGCCCTGCCTTAGATGCAGCAGATCGTCTCTGAGCCTCAAGCTGCTCGTTGAAGGTATAGGACGCAAACTCGGCATTCATCTTAACACCGTGGTATCTGCCAAGATTATCAGCTTTTTGCTTTTGAAAAGCGGCTCGAAGCTTGGTTACCCGCGCATCAGAAGAGTTGATTCCAAACTTCGTCTCAACCTGCGCCAGCTTGGTGTCCATCTGGGCATAGGCGATGTCGTAAATCATGGCCTCAACCGTTCTCCGGTCTTGGAACTCAGACATCAGCATGGAGTATTCGTTTTGTTTTGTTTGAACCCCGAACTTCAGGTTCTCAATGTCCGCTCGCTGTGCGGCGATGTCATTGGCAATTGCAGAATCAATGATTTGCAGAGCGGCGTTTTGTGTGCCGGTTAAGGTAGCGCCAAACTGACCTAGGCCAACAGCCAGTGCTGAGGCCATTTTGCTCGTAGTGTTGGGAAACAGTCGTCTTGGGTCAATGGTCGCATCCATGACCATCTCGTTAGCGCGGGCAATTTCAGCACGCGCCGCTTCCATTGTGTTCTTTCGCAGCGTTTCCATGTCCTGAAAAGACTTAGCCTCAGCGGCGCGCTTTGTCGCAATCTCTGCCTGAACACTAAGCCTCTCTCGGTCGAAAGCTGTGCGCTGTTTCTCAATCTCTTGGTCCGCTTCAAACTCAGTCTTTGCTGCCGTTTGATATGACTTTAAGACTTTGTTGAGGATCCTCATGTTCTCAGGTGTTGGGTCTACCCGTCCCGAGGAGTCCACATAGAGGGGTTGTACAATCTCTGCTTCACCAGTGCCGCCACCGCCGCCGCTCATATCACCCGATGGAGGGGCGACCTCAGGAGGTGGAGCAGGAGCCATGCTTGCGCCTCCCTCCATAGACATCCCTGCCTGCGCTTCACCAAGAGTGCCTTCAAGGCTCATCCTGCTTGGGTCGAGACCAATAGCTTCTTCCTCACGCTGTGCTGCAACCTCAGCTTGAACCTCTTCCTCATTAATAGCCATAGCATCGAGCGCGCTGGGATCTTCTTCTGACATTATTGGAGCACCAAGTCCGCGAGGAGATGAAGCCCTAGGTCCAGCGGCCCCTAAGTTTACGTGTTCGCCGACGGCAGATCCCAAACGCGCCATCTCGTCCAAAGGATTGCCTTGGAGGCCATAGACATCACGAGGTCCTCGTTGCGTTTGTCGCCTTCTGTCCATGCTATCAGCCATCAGTCTCTCCTATGCCTATTTTGCTGCTTCTTTTGCAGCAGAAACGGCTCCAACAAAAAGTCCACCAGCAAGACCACCGCCGGCAATTGTCGCCGCCGCAGAAATGAAAGACCCAAAAAGTTGAGCTTTAGCTGCAGAATCTGCCTGTCTTCCAGCTTGCAATTGACCTTCGTAGGTCATGGTAAGACTGCGCTCTTCCGCCCCTTTGGATGCTCGTAAACCCGTTGCCCTAGCAGCCGACTCCAACCGCTTCTTTTGACCGATGATGTCAGCTTGCTGCATCCCTGCTTTACGAACATCGTGAGCTTGCTGTGCTGCTTGTGCGAAAGTCCCCGCGCCGCTGACACCACGACGGAGCTTCGAGATACCCATGACACCCGCTCCAGCCATGCCTGCAAGGTCACGAGCCTCTTGCTCCGCAAAGCTCTTTGTTCGACCAGATGCTAAATCGTCAAGCTCCTGCAGTTGCTGAAGCGTGGGCTCATCATAAGGGTTTGTGAGTTCGTCGCGCCTCTTGGCTGCCACTTCCTTGCCGAACTCCTTAAGTTGTGCGCCGCCGCCAAAAAAAGGGCCGAGCGTTGTCAGGTCAGATTCTTCCATTAGAAAAACTTCTTTCTGCGGCGTTCTTGGAGTCGAAGCAGTTCAAGAGGCTCATAGCGAGGAGCAAAATCATCGGAAGCTCCAAGGGCTCGCATCGTGGACTCTGGCCCACGAGTTCCCAGGCTTGACGGGTCTCGCCATTCACCCTCATCAACAGGAAGCCTTGGCACTTCTTGCCCAAACTGACCAGATGTCCCCATGCCTTCTGGTTGTGAGTAAACCTGTTGAGGTGACCGCTGCATGGCCTTTAGTAGTTCGGGGTCGGTCTGCATTCCTGCTTCATTGCGCCAAGCAGACAAAGGAGTCCCTCCGACGTCAGGGTGAATAGTTCCTGTCGTATACAGATCATCAAGAGGTTCACCTGCTGACATGGTTCTGAGGTCCTGCAGATCAGGGTTAGCACTGGGGTCTTGAAGCTTCTGGCCCTCGAACGCTGCCTCGCCACTGCTAGAAGTTCCAGGGTCGGGCACGAACAACCCGTTCCGCATTCCTTCTGCAATGGTCGACCCTGCAGCCGAAACAGCAGCGCCGACGTATTGGCGGAACATGTTACGGTCGAACTGTTCTTGGTTTAGCCTTAAGCCTTCCATTCCAATTTCGAACCTACGCTCTGCCGCGCCTGCGACACTTAGCGACTGTAACTTTGTTTCACGAGCTGCGGATTCCTGTTGGGCAATGGCTGCGATTCTTGACTCGATCATCTTGCTAGCCATGGCTCTGATTGCGTTCGGATTGATGCCGATCCGCTTGCCGTATGCGCGAGAGACGCCAATCAGATACTCGTCGAGCATCGCAGCACTACCTGCATCATTAGCAGCCAAGGCAGTGTCGATCCTGTCGAATCCTGCCTGCAGCATTCCGAGAGAGCTTGGTAATTCTTCAGCCATTAGATGGTGTCTCCCTTCGGAAGCTTGAATGATGTTGGACGCAGACCCACTTCAAGGGCCAGGCCCGAAAGCTTGAACAAGCCATTTGTTTGAATCGATGAGCTATTGGGAGCTATCGTGTGTTTGATTTTCATAGCCCGGCACTTCTGGCGTTTCACTGGCAAACGGTAACGGTCTTTGGTGGTCAAGCCGCTGGCTGTTTGGGTCTGGCTGTGCGCTGATGCCGCGTCGTGGTCGACTGTCATCTCAACTGTGATGTCGTGGTCACCGAGATACTCTCCTTGAAACATAACCCTGTAGACCCGCTGTGCGCCCTGCAACTCGTTCAAGTAGATGGCCGGTGTCTCTACAATGGTCGAGAACTTATCGTACGTGGGGGACGCCCCTTCCGACTGGTCCCAGTAGGATGCTGTGTCTTCCTTCCAGAAGCCGACGTCGCTACCAGCGCTTGATTGACGCTCAGTGGAGCCATCCCAGTACTGGCCGTATGTGGCGCGGGCCTGATGGAGGACACCACCCACCACATGGAGGCCATTGTTGTAGCCCATCACGCTTGCGGTGTGAGTGTACTGGGTCCAAGCATTGAAGAAGTAGTTGAAGACCAGGACTTTTGAGTACCCCGTGTAATCAGCACCACCTGCAAGAGGTTCACCCAAGGCAATGTAGAGCTCGTGTCTCGCGTCATTCGCAACGGCAGCGATGGCTCGATAGGCTGTGAGGTCCTCAACGTTTGCCCCAATGTAGTTCACTCGAGTATCTCGCCCGATGATGTAGAGGCCCCTAGAAGACTGGTAGATGCATCCTGATGGGATAATGGCATGAATGCTACCATCCACGGCCCCTTGGCCCGCTATGAGCAACCTAGGCTCTGTCAGGGTGGATCCTGAGCCATCAGGGAGTGGACCTTGGCCCGCTATAGCGAAAACGTTCTCGCTCGTGAAGATGAGAAGGTGGTCCCCATTCGACTCAAGACCACGGACAGCTTCACTACCACCCTCGACCTCGCGGAACTGAAAACTCCCACGGGCATAAGGCTCAGGAGCGAGTCCACGGGCTGTTTGCTTGCAAATATGAACACGACTGTTGGCAGTAGACAGGAAGACACGGTTTTGATGCACTGCGATATCAGTGATGCTACCTAGGTTCTCGCTGGGGGCTTCCGCGTTCGTGTAGAGGATCTCGTGAGTGTTGGACGGGTTGTCTTTGTCGTAGATGTCCGAGTCTGCGTTTAGGTCAATCAGCTCACTGGTAAGCCCGTCAAAAAAATTGACCTTGTCTGCTACCCGAAACGAAACGACCTGGCCCTTTAGTGAGCGATAAATAACCAGTCGCACCTGGTCCTTCTCGTACATCCTTAGGCTGTGCTGGTAAGTGTACGTGACTATCTTGGCGTGCCCGTCGTTCGTTGTTCCTGAACCAGTTTCAGTCGTTGTTGTGTCAACGGGGTCACTTGGTGCTGAGCGGTGCAGGTTGCCCGCTTTATCTATGTACTCATAAACCGCCCGGTAAGTGTAAACACCTGGTTCCATCCTGCCTGAAACGCCAGTTACAGACTCTGTTCCAACACCAGGCGTCACGCTCTTGATTTGAGGCCGCCGAAGAAACCCCACTTCCATGGCCCGGTATCCGTCGTACGCCTTTAGAAAACCGCCACCAATCAACAGGTGGTTGTTATGAAAGGTGCTAGGGAACATCCTTTTGGGCGTATGGTCGACTCGAAGAATGCTTGCATTGAAACACGGAAACCCGCTTTGCAGGTTCGCTCCAATGTACGAGCTGCATCCAATAACGCGCTCGTTTCCCTTAGGGCCAACGACAGGCCGCACCGGGTTGTGGAGAAAATTGCTTGAGCGGGTGAAGATTGCGCCACCTGTTACCGTATATCGACCAAGGAACCAGTTTGAAAAATGAGTGTGGGCAACGTCGCCTGCCTGTGTGCTGGCTATGGGGGTCAACCGCTCACGCGCCATATCACCCCTGTCATCCAAGTCGTCCCGCACCACATAGGTCGCGCCAGCGCTGTAGTCGGTACCACCGAACCCATTTACAGACTCAGCAATCACAAGGTAAATGCTGGGCTTTGTCGTGGTAGAGCTAAACGTCCACGGATGACTAACTATGGTGGTGTTCAGCGCGATAGCTTTGGAAGTTAGGCTCCATGAGCCATTGCTTAGTTGGATTCTTGCTGACTTCGTGGTCGTGACGTTAGGGTAAGAACTGGACCCCTGGCTCGTAGATGTCGTGAAGTAGAGCCGAAGATGAGTTTCGCTGCCACTTGCCACTGGCTCTAGAACGGCACATCCATTAAGCATTGCCTCATCAACACCCGTTAAACCAACAGCCGAGCCTACAGCCAAACTACCCCCTGAGGAGTCGACTAAGTTGTAGCGAGTCTTTCGCGTAGAGCCATCAATCGAGGGAAAGAGCAGCATGTACTTATCGTTGCTGTCATCACTACCCACCTTGAAGTGCCGGACCATGCACGAGTAGTTGAAGTTGTTGTACTGGTCGTAGGCTTCCTCTGCCCTATCGTAGGAGGATGTTGCCCAAGTCAGACTTCGCATGCCTGTCGCATCTAAAGCCCCTGAAGAGGTGTTGAATTTGAACTCCTCTAAACCCCAGCCAACGCTTGATGCATCGCTGTGATAAAACAAAGCCAAGCGCTCAGTCTCGCCGGAGACCTTCGTGACCTTTTCGAGATCCCAGATGCAGTAGTCGTTATTGGTAACCAGGCTAGCGCCTGATGGAAGGGTGGCGCTTAAAGATTTGGTTCCAGATATCTGAATCGTTCTGTACTGTATTCGAACCGTGTCAGGGTTTGAGTCGACGAACACAACGTTCGTAAAAACCACTATGAAATAATCACCAACAGCTCTGACCTGGATGTGCGGGTGGAGATAGAGTCGCTGGTCTTCATTGCTGTGGGCGTGAGTGGTGTCGACCAAGGTGTACTGCGTTACCCGCTGCCTGTCGCCCACGGCCTGCTCAGTATCCGCATCGTAAAGCTGGGCGTACGCTGTGTACTTCACCGACTTGCGGTCTGATGCTCCGGTGATGTTTTGAAGCGTTGCGTCACTCTCGTAGTAAACCGCACAATAGAAATTGCCGTAAGTTGTGTTCGAGATGTAGGCAATATCCGCAGCACTTTGAAGCACGCTCTGGTTGTTTGAAAGCGGCTTGCTTTCACAAATCGTCGCGTCAACCACACCCTTGCGAACAAAAGCATTGTTGCCACGCTGCGCATGAACCCTCAGACCGTCAAAGATAAGCTTCTCGTTTTTGTAAACCGCGCTTCCCTTGTTGCACTCTAGGCTGGTCAGCCCTGACATGCTTGTGAGGTGCTCGTCGTCCATTGTGTTAGACACATCCGCGTTGATCATGAGTGGGGTGAACCCATGACGTCGCCTGATTTCGCCAGCCTTCTCAAACCGACCATTCTGAACGTCAGCGAGTTCAGGTGCGTTGAGTACCCGATCAGAGACTTTCTGATTCAGGCCTTTCTCGAATGCGAGCGACACCATTTGTTTCTCAAGCGCCATCAGAACACCCACACAGTTACGGTGACCGCACCGTCTGACTTGAGATAGACGTGATTGTCGTCGCTTTTTGTGGACTCAAAGACATGCTGTGCTGCATTCTTACTGATCACCAAAAGACCTTTAGCCTTGCGACCAAGACCATGGGCAACAGTCGTTTCGGTGGTCGAGAGTTCAAGCTCTTCGAGCCTCTTGCCTTCTGTAAAAGGATTGCGCTCCAGACGCCTTATGGACTGGTCGGTCTGACTGAGAGCCCA
>TARA_R110000824_G_scaffold271664_2_pt1 | contig 10668 bp, 10 predicted proteins | sample TARA_R110000824 | Tara Oceans TARA_R110000824 (sample SAMEA4397747) | marine metagenome | biome: Polar Biome; feature: [MES] marine water layer (ENVO:01000295) within the mesopelagic zone...; material: water (ENVO:00002006), including particulate matter (ENVO:01000060) such... | reverse complement strand
AATGTGGTTGGTGACACAGGTTTTAAATTGCAAGTTAAAGCCAGAAATCAACCAGCTAACGTATTAGACCAAATTGGTAATGCTTCTATAGAAAGTGCGTTTGCTCGCTGGGGTCGGTTGGGAAACCCAACAAGTGACGGTAAATTGTCTTGGATTGATTGTCAGAAATACGTGATTGAGGCATTGGCAAGGGATGGTGAAGTATTCATTAATAAATTAACTGGCCCAAAATACAAGGATGGGTTTACACTTCAATTTTTAGAGGCTGAGTTAATAGATACTGATAAAAATGAAAGCTTGCCCAATGGTCACTCAATCAGAATGGGTATTGAGATCTCGGAAGCACATAAACCTATTGCTTACTATGTAAAAAATGGTCATCCAGGCGATAGATTTTATGCCAGCAACAGAGATAACAAAAACATTAGAGTGCCAGCAGAACAAATATTACACATATATATGCCGTCACGTACACATCAGACTAGGGGTGAACCATTTATGGTGAGCAGCATGAGTGCAATGAAGCATCTTGCCGCGTATCGAGAGGCCGAAGTTGTAGCAGCTAGAATTGCCTCAAGCACTATGGGCATGTTCACAACTCCAGCTGATGATTTTGTAGGGGACGCAGAGAGCGAAGACGGTAACACACCTTATATAGACGCAACTCCTGGCTCTTTTCATCAGCTGCCAGCGGGATATGATTTGAAAATGTTTGATCCTGATCATCCGAATACAGGTTTTGCAGAATTTGAAAGTCAAATGCTAAAGGGCATAGCTAGCGGTTTAAATGTATCGTATGCCGCGTTAAGTTCAGATCTTAGTTCAGTAAATTATAGCTCGATTAGACAAGGCGCATTAGATGAGCGTGACGGATACAGATCATTGCAGATGTTTATGATAGAGCATTTTTGCCAGCCAATATTCTCTCATTGGCTCCAATCTGCAATGGATTTTGGGTCAATGGATATTCCAGCATCCAGATTTGACAAGTTTAACGATGCTTCTGTTTTTCGGGGTCGGGGCTGGAATTGGATTGATCCAGCCAAAGAGATGTCAGCATCAATAATGGGCTTAAACAACGGTTTGATGTCAATGTCGGATGTAGCTGCAAACTCTGGGCGAGATGTAGAGGAAATTTTTAGTCAAGTTAGTCGAGATAAGGAACTAGCCAAACAGTTTGGCATTGAAATCCAATTTGAACCATTTGGCGGTGGGCAGTCTGGATATGGCCCGATGAAATTTAATCCAATGTTAGAGGATAATGAAGATGAGTGATATTATTAATGTTTTAATAGATAAAGATGAGGAACGGTTAGACAATATTAGTCTGTTACAGCGTTCTGAGGTTATGGAGCAGCCAACAATAGACAAAATAGCCAGGACAGTCAGGGTTGGAGTTAGTTCTGAAACACCTGTTCGTAGAGATTTTGGCATGGAGATTATGTCACATAAATCTGAGGACATGGATTTATCGTTTTTGAGTTCTGGCCGCGCTCCTCTTTTATTGGATCACGATATGGGGCAACAAATTGGGCGTGTTCTAGAGGTTACATTAAACGAAAATGAACCACGACAACTACAAGCTAAGGTTCAATTTTCAAGTGGCTCTAAGGCAAGCGAAATTTTTGAAGATGTTGGCGATGGTATTCGCCAAAATATTAGCGTCGGCTATCGGGTTGATAGTAAGATTGATGCTGATGAAAGTGAGGGTGATGGTTTATCTGATGAGGAATACAGAGTTAAAACAACACCAATGGAGATAAGTATAGTTTCTATACCAGCTGACCAATCGCACCTGGTCGGCGTTGGTAGGAAATACGATGGCTCTGTAATTAAATCCAAACCACATCAGTTAAAAAAGGAGAACATAATGACTGATAAAATTGAAACACCTGAGCTAGATATAGAGGCTCTTAAAACTCAAACAGCTAAACAAGTTCGTCGTGATGCCAAAGAGATTATGGAGCTAGCACGTAGACATAATCGCGCAGATATGGGTGAAGCTGCTCTAGCTGAGGGCAAAACTCCTGACCAATTTAGGGGTGACTTGCTCCAGGCAATTGAAGATACGCCTTTGGAAACTCCAGCACATGTTGTTGATGTTCCAGTACAAGAAAAAAGAGAATACTCTCTTGGTCGTATGATCCAGGCTCAGTTAACAAATGATTGGCGCGATGCTGGTTTTGAGCGTGAATTAGACGACGAGATCGCTACTCGTAATGGAAAACGTGCAGATGGAATGTATGTTCCTGATTTTGCATGGGGATCTCGCGCTGGTGCAATGAGTACAGCTGCAACAGGTGGCTCTGGTTCTGAAAATGTTACAGATAGCTTTGTATCTACAGTACATCGGGGCGATATGTTTATTGAAGCACTTAGAGCCAAAGCAGTTTTAGCTGGTCTTGGTACAACGTATATGGGTGGATTAACAAATCGTATATCTATGCCTAAATTTAGTACAGGCTCGGCAGCGGCATTTGTTGAAGAACTGGCCTCGGTGGCTGACCAAAGTCAGACAGACGCGGCAGTGACGCTAACTGGCAAGACTTTGGGTGCATATGCTGATCTCTCCAGACTTCTTATTAGAGAGTCAATTCCTAGCATTGAAGCAGTGGTAAGAGATGACATATTGCGGTCTATTGCTGACAAAATTGAGTACTATGCAATTCAAGGTAGCGGCTCAAGTGGTCAACCTACTGGCTTGCTAGCAGCATCAGGCGTTGGTAATGTAGATATTAGCTCTGGTACTGATATAGATGCTATCACATGGGCTGATATAGTGGCATTAGTCAAAACGGTTGAGGTTGCTAATGGTGTTGTAAATCAATCCGCATTGGGTTGGTTGAGTAATCCAGCAGTTAAGTCAAAATTAGCCTCTACAGCTAAGGTTGGATCTTCTGATAGTGTAATGCTATTAAATGACCCTTGGAACGCCGTGTACGGCTACCCAGCGGCTTTCTCTAGCAATGTACCATCTGATCTAGATCCTGGTGACGGTGGCTCAGATGCCTCTGCAATTATTTTTGGCGATTTCAGCCAATTACTTGTCGGGTTGTTTGGTAGTCCATCCATTCTAGTTGACGAAACAACTGGCGGTCTAGCTGGTACAGTTAGAATAATAATTCATCAAGACGTAGATGTGGCTGTGCGTAATGCAGCATCATTTGCTAAATCTGATGAAGTAAGTACGGCTTAGTATTATTAGTTTTTATTTAAACAAGCAGGGAAGTGGCTGTTGCCACTTCCCAATTGTCTAGGAAGTAAAATGAAAATTAAAATTGTAAAAAAAACATTTATCGGGTCAGGTGGTAATTTGTGGCCTGGATCAGAAATTGATGTAGATGACCAAATTGGAACTAGATTAATAGATAGCGGCATTGCTGAAAGCTTGGTAAAAAAGCAGACCAAGAAAAGCAAGCCAAAGAAATTATCGAATAAAAAACATCCTAAACTTTCTAAACCTTCAATTGATTTAGGGTAGTAATATGGCGGTCGAGAGCGCGGCAGATTTAGGGGTATTTTTTAATACGAGTGATTTTGCTATTACTGCGTCTTATACTGTGGCTGGTGGATCTGCTGCAAATGTTGACGGAATATTTGATAAGGAATTTTACGAAGCTGACAGCGGCGGCACAATACCAGTTGTAGGTGAGCAGCCCAGGTTCACTTGTAAAAAATCTGATATGCCTAACGTACTATCTGGAGACACTATTGTTATAAATAGCGTTAATTATAGTATTGAGGTTGTTCAAGAAAGACCTCAAGTTTTAGGCGCAGATATAGTGTTTTTAGTTTTGGCTGAGGCGTAATTATGGCTCATGTAAGGAAACAAATTAGAGACAACTTGTTTACGGCAATTGCCAGCCTATCAACAACTGGTTCTAATCGTTATCAGAGCAGAATATTTCCACTCGATGAGGCTAAGTTGCCAGCAATATGTTTATATTCTAAATCTGAGGCATCAGCAGCTATTACAATAAATTACCCACGATTGTTGGAGTGTCAAACCACATTTACTCTAGAGGTATATGTAAAGGCGGTATCAAATCTTGATAATACTATTGACCAGATTTGCCTTGAAGCTTCTGAGGCTATCTTAGCAGATGTTACTAGGGGTGGATTAGCAAAGGATACCCAGCTGACCAGTTTGGATATAGAATTTGATGCAGATGCCGATAGCGGAATTGCTGTGGCTCTTGTTGAGGTAAATGTGGTATATAATATATTAGAAAATGACTTTGAAACGGCTAAATAGAGGTAATAATGTCAACAAATCGTACAACAATTTACCCACCGTCAGGCGGGGATACTATAGAAATTAACAACGATCAGTTAGAGAGATTTTTAGAGTTAGGATGGACTGAGAACAAAAAGTCTATTCAAAAGTCTAAAAAACCCGCTAGTAAAATAGCGGATAACCAGCCACTTAATATAGGAGACTAAATATGGCTACATTTGCAGGGTCAGCTGGGGTATTAACCATTGGTGGTAATACGATGGCTGAAGTTAAATCATTTTCAGTAGATCAAAGCATGGACACTATCGAGAAATCAGCGATGGGGGACAGTTATAGATCTTTTCTCGTAGGATTAGGATCCTGGTCGGGAAGTGCAGACGTGTTTTTTGATGATACAGACACTAACGGCCAGGTAGCTTGTGCTGTTGGATCTAGTGTTACTGTAGCTTTCCAAATGGAAGGTAATACAACTGGTGATCATAAATTGTCTGGTACTGGTATTATTACTAGTCGGTCTATTAGTCAAAGCTTTGATGGCATGGTTGACGCGACTATTAGTTTTACAGGCACAGGTGGACTAACAGAAACTACAGTATAAAAAAGAGGAGTTTAATAAGGTGGCTGGTAATAACAAGGGTTCTAAAAATGGTGGGGCGATGGCAGCCATTGAAGCTGTCACGTCACACTATAATGCTCAGGAGCAACGTGAAATTTCTGTTCCTGAGTGGTCTAATGAGAATGGTGATGCAATGGTATTTTATTGCAGACCCTTCACGCTGCAAGACCAAAACAAGCTGCAATTTGCTATTAAAGATGGCAATGAGGCTAATGCCCTAGCTGAGATCATTTTTTTGAAGGCATTAAACGAAGATGGCGAAAGAGTTTTTAGTGTTGCTGACAAGCAATTATTAAGGACTAAAGCTGATGCAACAGTTGTTGCCCGCGTTGCTAATGAGGTCATGGGTAATGAAACAATCGAGGGTATAGAAAAAAACTAACAGAGCAGTCTGAGCAGGTTTTTAAGCACACTTTGGCTGCTGAATTATGTTTAACAATTGCGGATCTGGAGCAGAAAATGAGTGTCAACGAATTTCATGCCTGGATGATATATTATAAGTTAAAAAAAGAGGCTGAAAAGGATCAGGCTAAGTAATGGCAATTAAAGAAAATCTCAGAATTGACATAGAGGCCAAAAATAAGGCCTCAGCGGAATTCAAGAAACTTGATACAAGTCTTGGCAAGACTACTATGGGTGTTGGGCTTTTAACTAGATCTTTAGCTCCATTGGCTGCGGTGTTTGGTATCGCTGGACTAGCTAAGGGCTTAATTAACACCAATAAAGAGTTCCAAAGCTTAGAGGCTTCTTTAATCACATTTATGGGTTCAACAAAGCTTGCCAAGGGTGCTTTTAAGCAGATCCGAGACTTTGCACAGGAAACACCATTTGAGGTTGCAGATGTAACTCAGGCTTATATTAATCTTGTATCGGTTGGTATAAGGCCCACAATTGCTCAATTTCGAAACTTTGGCGATGTAGCTGGTGGTACTGGCAAGACGTTCTCTCAATTTACTAATGCCATTAGATCAGCAACTACTGGAGAGATGGAAAGTCTTAAACAATTTGGTATTACGGCAAAACAAACAGCCACGATTGTGGAATTTACCTTTGATGATATGACGGTTACTGCTGAAAAAAACGGTAAATCAATAGCAAATGCTCTGGAAAAAATATCACAAAAGAAATTTGCTGGCGGCATGGAGCTACAGGCAAAAACCTTAACTGGTGCGTTCTCTAATGTAAAAGACGTAATAGCAAATTTTGCCAAGGATATTGGCGACGCGGGATTAAATAAGAGAATAAATGAAATTGCTCGATCATTGGCTAAGTGGATAAAAGAGAATAATCATTTAGCTAAAAGAATAGCTGGGGTGTTAATTAAGGCTTTAGACCTTGCAAATAAGGCAATTATTATTATCCAGAAAAATGCAAAAATCCTTACAGTGTTTTTAGGTCTTATGGTTACTAGGAAAATTGTTCAAAACTTTATTTCGTTTGCTGGTGTTTTGCTTAAATTCGGTAAACAAGTGATGAAAATAGCTATCGTTGCTGGGATAGTCAATTTGGCTTTTACTAAAGTTGGACTGGTAATAGCTGGCGTGGCGACTGTTACTGCTCTGGTTGCAGATCAATTTGTTGACCTTAAAAAAGTATTAAGCGGCTGGTTCGAAGACAATATGGCTAAAGCTAATGCCTGGATGGACTCAATGCTGAACGCGGCGTTTGGGACTGGTGAATTTAAAAATCAAGTTGAAGATACGTCAACTGCTTTGGATGATTTTTCTAAGTCACAAGGGATAGCTACGACTGAGCAACAGAAAATGGAGCAAGAAACTAAGAGGGTTACAGATGCAATGGATGGTATGCGTCTAGCCTCAGATCAGACAATTATGTCAATAAATGATATGGCTCTAGAGGCGAGGGAGTGGGGCATTGAGGTTGCGGCTCTGGATCAGGCAAATATTGACCTGGTAACAAGTCTAGGCAAAATACATGCTATATTGGCTGTAGATGATGCGCTAGGTATTCAAAAATTTTGGAACTCTTTACGGCAATCAAAAATAGATGCCGATTTAGCTACAATAGCTGTGGCTACTCACGCTGCAGAAATTGACGCATATAAGAAAAGCATCCAATTCTTTGATACAGGTAAAATTGATTTTACTACCATGTGGACTTCTGCGGGTTTGGGCATGGCTGATTATTTTAATGAGGCAAGTAACCTTTATGCTAATTTCAGAACGTCAACTAAAACTGTTTTAAGTTCTTTAGAGGCATCATTTGCAAATTTCTTTTCTACTGGCAAATTAGATTTTAAGGGTTTTATTGACACTATTAAAACACAATTAGCGTCTTTAGCAGCCAAAGCAGTTGTAGTAGGTGGGTTAAACTTTCTTAGCGACATGTTCCCATCAATATCTGCTTTTTTGCCAGGCAAGAAAGACGGTGGGTTAATATCCAAAAACCAAAATTATGCACAAGGCGGTTTTGTCAGTGGCCCCGGCGGGCCGACTACTGATAGCATTTTGGCTCGGCTATCTGATGGAGAATACGTCATTAATGCCAAGTCAGTAAAAAATCTAGGAATAGGAACATTAGATAGGTTAAACTCTGGGCAATCTGGCCCAATGGACACTATGGGTGCGGCTACTGGTAAGGGTGGATTGGCTGGGTTTGGGTGGTTCTCAGGTATATTTGACTGGGTTAAGGGTACAATTGACACAATAATTGATGTAATTACAGATACAGTAAAATATGTGTCTCAGTCTGTTAAAAACACAGTTGAAGGTATTATGTCTGGTGACCCCATAGCAATTGCTGGTTTATTATCAAGCTTTATTGTTCCAGGTGTTTTTAATGCTATAGCAGGTGTTGTTGGCTCAACAGTTGCGGGTACAACGGCAATGGGCGGTTTTATTGGAAATGTGGGTAGTGCTATTTCAGCATCCTTTGCTAATGGTATTTTAGGTGGTGGCTCTTTATCGGCTATAGCAACAAGCGTTGGAACTAATTTAGCCTCTGGTGCTTTAATTGATGGCCTCACTACATCAATAGGAACAAATGTTCTGGGTTGGACTAAGGACATGGGTAATATTTACGGCGGTTTTGGTAGCGGAATGAACGCGGCGTTTGGTAAATTATACTCTGAGGCCTCTCCATTTTTTGCAGCAGAAACAGGGGGAAGCTATAACAGAGGAGATGCAGTCAAGGTTGGGGAGCAAGGGCCAGAGTTATTTGTTCCAAACAGAAACGGATCTGTAGCACCGATTAAAGGTGGTGGATTAATCGAGGCAATTAATGAGGTTAGAGATGAGATGTCTATGGTTAGGCGTAGGCTAGATAGGGCAGTTTCAGCGGGTGCGCTAGCAGGGGTTAGATAAAAAAAGATGAGCCACACTACACTGGCAGATCTGGTTGCCGATCCATATGCAAAAAAATCATACCTAGCTATAATCAATCCCTACAAAATATCCAGCACCACTATTACTCCATTCTACTATTCAGATAGTGGGTTTGTAACCACGCCAACTGATACACCAGCTAACATATATTTTGACGCTAGACTGATTGAACCTCTAGGATTTAGCAGAAGTATGTTTAGCTCCAACAAACTTGGTGGAGAGAGTACAGCATCGTTTGGATCAATCGTATTGACTAATAACGATGGTGGGTTGGATACCCTCGCCACAGATTATGCCTTTGATGGTAGGGAGATAGAAATTAAGGTTGGGGAAGCTGGGGCAAGCTATAGTCACCATTTTACAATTTTTAAGGGTTCAATGAGGTCGCTAGAATTTGATGACGCTTTATTGACAATTCAAATGCGGGACAAACAAGACATATTTGAGAAAGATTTACAAACGACACTCTATGCTGGATCTGGTGGAACAGAAGGCACAAGCAATATAAAAAATACACCTAAGCCATTATTATTTGGTGAATGTAAAAATGTAAGACCTGTTCTTGTTGATCCAACAAATTTTATTTACCAGGTACATACAGGTGCTATTCAAGATATTGTAACTGTATATGATGGGGCGTTGGTATTAAGCAGCGGCGTAACTAAAGATCTTACTAACGGTCGTTTTACATTATCTACTGAGCCAACTAATGAGGTCACTTGTGATGTCCAGGGTGCTAAAAATGGGTCTGGGACGTATCTCTACAAGGCTGCTGATATTATTGACTATATCATACAAACCTATGGCGGTATTTCTAGTTCAGATATAGATAGTGCATCAATCTCAGCATTGAATACTGCTAATGCCAATAAAATAGGTATTTATATTGACTATATTACTCCTATTAATGAGGTTTTAGATCTTATTGCTGATACTGTTGGTGCTTTTTATGGGTTTGATAGAGAAAGTGATTTTGAAATAGCTAGGGTTGATCTGCCATCTGGCACAGCGGCTCTAGAGTTAGACAGCACTAATATATTGGAGATTGAAAGACTATCATCTGCCTTGCCCAATTACAGAATACGAGTGGGGTATTCTAGGAATTTTACAGCAATGAATGAAAGTGATTTAAGTGCAACTGCAACCACTGCCCAGCGTGATTTTGTAACGCGGGACATGCTCTATGAGAAAGATGACACAGCAGCAACATTAGTGAGCTACCCACTTAGCAAAGAAATGGTAGTGGAAAGCTTATTTCTAGAGGTTGCGGCTGCAACAGCAGAGGCTACCAGGTTGTTATCAATTTATGATACGCAGCGTGATGTTTATCGTGTAAAACTTAAAACACAGCCCTACTCTATAAAGTTAAATTCTGTGGTCAATATTACATTTTCGCGGTATAATTTAACCGCTGGAAAATTATTCCGATGTGTTGGAATGTCTGAAGATGCAACAGTTAATGAAGTAACATTGGATTTATGGGGTTGATATGGCTTCTAATATGATAATTGGTATTTTAAATTATGTGGACAGCCCAGGTACTATATCTGCTGATACAGCAGTAGGAACATTGCCAGTAAGCAATTTACAAGATCGGCAGCTAGTTAAAGTGTTTAGAAATACTGCTACATCATCTGTTATTACAGTTGATTTTGGATCTATCAAAACTATAGATCATGTAGCTTTGGTAGACCACAATATTACTCAAGCTGGTACAATTAATATAGATTTATCAACAGTAAGTGATTTTAGCGTTTTGGCATACGATGGTGCAGCAGAAATAGCATGGCCCACTGCTGAAGAATTTGGAACTCTGCCTTGGGGGGTGTTTGTATGGGGTGGTATATTGGGTTCTACTGTGGGGTACAAGATTAGCTCTTATGCCATAATGCCTACCACTATAGCTGCAAGGTATTTACGGATTACAATTAGTGATAGCACAAATACAGATGGATACATCCAGGCTGGCAGATTGGTTGCTGGCCCAAGTTATGTTCCAAGCGTTAACGCGGCTTTTGGCATGGAATTTGAATTTGTTGATAATTCAAGGGTTTCGAAATCTCGCGGCGGCCAGACTTTTATAGATGAAGTTGACCGCTATAGGGTCTGTCGTTTTGAATTAAGAAATATCCCTCAAGATGAGATGATGGCTAACGTGTTTAACAATTTAGACAGATTGCGCGGTGTTGCTAAGGATGTATTGATAATTCCACAACCTGACGACAGTGACACTTGGATTACACAGAACGTATATGGGCGTGTTATTTCATCTAGTCCAGTGTATAATACAGGTATGAGCTTGTATGGCCGACAATTTGAGATAGAGGAGTTAATCTAGATGGGATATCCAGTAACCTTAAATGGGACAACTTATACGGCTGCTGATTTTGATGGTACGGCTTATGTTACAGGCTTTCCAAATGCTTTGTCTGATATGGTCAGTCATCAGGGTAATATTTACACGGAAACCA
>TARA_R110000824_G_scaffold43078_3_pt1 | contig 10671 bp, 9 predicted proteins | sample TARA_R110000824 | Tara Oceans TARA_R110000824 (sample SAMEA4397747) | marine metagenome | biome: Polar Biome; feature: [MES] marine water layer (ENVO:01000295) within the mesopelagic zone...; material: water (ENVO:00002006), including particulate matter (ENVO:01000060) such as...... | reverse complement strand
CCCGCCAGCGCCAGCGCTTGGCGAGCTGCCGGGGAATCAGGCGCGCGATGAATCGGCGTAGTGGGGTTCATGCAGCAGCCTCCGCGGCTTTCTTCCAGGTAGCGCGAATAACGCCGCCGCCCAAGCAAATGTCGCCATCGTAAAGCACCAGCGACTGACCAGGCGTGACGGCCCACTGCGGGTCATCGAAGGTGACCTCTACGCCGCCGTCGGGCAGTACGCATATTTCACAGCCGCAGTCACTTTGCCGGTAACGCGTTTTGGCGGTAAAGCGGCCCTGCTGAACCGGCGGCTCGCCTGCCACCCAGTCCATCGCCTCGGTGGTCAATGTATCGGAGTAAAGCAGTTGATCGTGCTTACCCTGCACCGCGATCAGTACATTGCGATCCAAGTCTTTCGCTGCCACGTACCATGGTTCTTCTGAGTAGTTGGCAAGCCCGCCAATGCCTAGCCCCTGGCGCTGGCCAAGGGTGTAGTACATTAGCCCCATATGTTTGCCGATGACATCGCCATCCGGTGTCTCAATGGTGCCAGGCTGGGCGGGTAGATACTGCTGAAGGAAGTCGCGAAAGCGCCGCTCGCCGATAAAGCAGATACCGGTAGAATCTTTTTTCTTGGCGGTAATCAGTCCGTGCTGTTCTGCCAGCGCACGCACGGCGGGCTTTTCCAGTTCGCCCACGGGGAACAGGGTGCGGGCAATGGCGGCTTCCGGCACCGCATGCAGGAAATAGCTTTGGTCTTTATTACCGTCGAGCCCTTTCAATAGGCGCGGTCTGCCTTCACGAACGCCTTGGCGAACATAGTGGCCGGTAGCGATTTTGTCGGCCCCGAGCATTTCGGCGTACTCAAGAAACACCTTAAACTTGATTTCCCGGTTACACAGAATATCCGGGTTGGGCGTGCGGCCCGCTTTGTATTCGGCTAAAAAGTGCTCAAATACGTTATCCCAGTACTCGGCGGCAAAATTAGCGGTATGCAGCTTAATACCCAGCTTTTCGCAGACAGCCTCGGCGTCGGCGAGATCCTCTTTGGCCGTGCAATATTCGGTGCCGTCGTCTTCATCCCAGTTTTTCATAAACAGGCCTTCCACCTCATAGCCTTGCTGCATGAGGAGAAGGGCAGAAACGGACGAGTCAACGCCGCCGGACATACCGACAATCACTTTGCCGTTAGCGTTTGGCGCAGTAGTGGATGGCATAAGCATCCTCAGTAGATGTAGTGTGCAATTGGGGAAAGATTATACACGATGCGGGGTAATGGCTTCGAGTGCTTCACTCGCGAATCACCGTCAGCGGATAACACGGCCCGCTGAGCGCATCTTCGATACGTTTGAGTACCAGTGGGCTACGTAGGCGTGACTGTTGATCTAATTCGCGCAGTTGCTCAAGTGTCAGCCAATGTGTGGCGACGATGTCAGGGTCCAAAGCAAGGTCGAGCTGATGCAGAGGCGCGGCAATAAAACCGTGGCTATGAAACGTTCGCCCGTCATCGGTATGAAAAATATATAGCCCCAGATAACCGGTAAGCGACACGCGCCAGGCGGTCTCTTCCTGTACCTCGCGCAGAATGGCTGTGATGGGCCCCTCACCGGGCTCGATATGTCCGGCGGGCTGGTTGAACACGCTATGCGGCCCGCCGCGCTGCTCTTCCACCATTAAGAAGTGCTCGCCTCGCTGTATAACACAGGCCGCCGTGCTGTGAATAAGGCTCATGATGGCTTCCTGCGTTTAGCGGCGGGTCGTGCTCGCTGAGCCGTTCGCTTATTTGGGGCTGTATTCGCCGGTCGGGGTGCGTGCAGGGTCTCTTTACGCCACTCGCCAGGCGCTAACCCTTCCAATGTCCAGGGGCCAATGGAGACGCGAATCAAGCGCAGCGTAGGAAAGCCTACGTGAGCGGTCATACGGCGAACCTGGCGATTGCGCCCTTCGCTAATGGTTAGCTCCAGCCAGCTAGTCGACGGGTGGCGCTTGGGGTCGATAGGAGATTGGCGCAAGGCGGTGGTGGGAGGCTCCATTCGGCGAGCCTTCGCTGGCTGGGTCGGGCCATCTTTGAGGGTAATGCCCTGACGCAGTGCCTTGAGGGCCGTGTCATCTATTTGCCCTTCGACCTGCGCCCAGTAGGTTTTGGGCTGTTTGTGGCGTGGATGAGAGATGCGATGAATCAACTCGCCGTCGTCGCTGAGCAGCAGCAGGCCTTCAGAGTCGTAGTCAAGCCGCCCAGCAGGGTAAATGTCTTTGACATCAATATATTGAGCCAGTGTTTGGCGTCCTTCGCGGTCGCTGAACTGGCTTAATACTTGAAACGGCTTATGCAATAGATAGAGGTTGCTCATGACATCTCGTTACTCTTTTTACTTTCTATGCGCTCTTTGGACGGGACATGTCGACAATGCGCATGGCGGACAGCGCTGGTATACTCCGGCCTAGCTGCTGGGGCGTGCTGGGGGCGTCATCGTTATAAACAGGCTAGAGACCCGGCCATTAGTGAACTCGCGCTCCGCTCAAGATTTCTTGCAATCGTAGTGACAAGAGAGGTTAACGCAAAAATGACCAAAACGCCGAAGATCATCTATACGCTCACCGACGAAGCCCCCGCGCTTGCGACGTACTCCCTGTTGCCGATTATCGATGCCTTCACCGATTCAGCGGGTATCCAGGTAGAGACGCGCGATATTTCGCTGGCCGCTCGGATTATCTCTCAGTTTCCTGATTACCTGAGCGAAGAGCAACAGATCGGCGATCACCTGGCCGAGCTTGGCGAACTGACCAAGACCCCAGAAGCTAACATCATCAAATTACCCAACATCAGTGCTTCACTGCCTCAGTTGAAAGCGGTGATTAAAGAGCTGCAGCAGCAGGGCTACAAGCTTCCTGACTACCCGGAAGCGCCCCAGACTGACGAAGAGAAAGACATTCAGGCGCGTTACGACAAAACCAAAGGCAGTGCCGTTAACCCGGTGTTGCGTGAAGGTAACTCAGACCGCCGCGCACCGCTGTCGGTTAAAAATTATGCGCGTAAATACCCGCACCGCATGGGCGAGTGGAGCAGCGACTCCAAGTCCCACGTAGCGCATATGAGTGATGGCGATTTTTACGGCAGTGAGAAGTCGGCGCTGATTGAAAAAGCCACCGATCTTAAGATCGAGCTGATCGCTAACGATGGCAGCGCCACCGTACTCAAGCCGAAAACATCCGTACTGGAAGGCGAAGTCGTTGACGGTGCGGTAATGAGCCGTAACGCGCTGCGTCGTTTCGTGGCGGAAGAAGTGGCCGACGCCAAAGCGAAAGATGTGCTGTTCTCGCTGCACCTCAAAGCGACCATGATGAAAGTCTCTGATCCGATCATGTTCGGTATGGTGGTTAGTGAGTTCTATCAGGACGTGCTTAGCAAGCACGCGGATGAGCTGAAGCAGGCAGGCTTTGATCCCAATAACGGTATTGGCGATCTCTACTCGGCGATTAAGTCGCTGCCTGAAGAGCGTCAGAAGCAAATTGAGGACGAGATCCAGGCGCTGTATGCCGAGCGTCCACGCCTTGCAATGGTGAATTCTCATAAAGGCATCACCAACCTGCACGTGCCCAGCGACGTGATTATTGATGCTTCAATGCCCGCAATGATTCGCGACTCCGGTAAGATGTGGGGTGCCGACGACCAACTGCACGATGTTAAAGCGGTAATTCCTGATCGCTGCTACGCCGGTATCTACCAAACCGTGATCGAAGACTGCAAACAGCACGGTGCGTTTGATCCGACCACCATGGGCAGCGTGCCTAACGTCGGCCTTATGGCGCAGAAAGCTGAAGAGTACGGTTCTCACGACAAGACCTTCCAGATTCCCACCGACGGCACCGTTCGCGTTGCGGATACCGATGGCAACGTCGTGCTTGAGCACAGCGTAGAGCAGGGCGACATCTGGCGTATGTGTCAAACCAAAGATGCCCCGGTTCGCGATTGGGTGAAACTGGCGGTGAACCGCGCTCGTGAAAGCGGCACCCCGGCTATTTTCTGGCTGGACGCGCAGCGCGCCCACGATGCTCAGCTGATCAAGAAAGTAGAAAGCTATTTGAAAGAGCATGATACCGCTGGCCTGGATATTCGCATCATGACGCCGGAAGACGCGATGCGCTTCTCGCTGGAGCGTATCCGCAAGGGCGAAGATACCATCTCCGTGACCGGTAATGTTCTGCGTGACTATCTGACCGATCTGTTCCCGATCATGGAGCTAGGCACCAGCGCCAAAATGCTCTCAATCGTACCGTTGATGAATGGCGGTGGCCTGTTTGAGACAGGTGCTGGCGGCTCTGCTCCTAAGCACGTTCAGCAGCTGCTGGAAGAGAACCATCTGCGCTGGGATTCCCTGGGTGAATTCCTGGCTCTGGCGGCTTCCCTTGAACACCTGGGCAGCACTTTCGATAACCCACGTGCGAAAATGTTGGCCAAAGCGCTTGATCAGGCTAACGGTAAGTTCTTGGATAGTAACAAGTCACCTTCACGCAAAGTAGGTGAACTCGACAATCGCGGTAGCCATTTCTATTTAGCGCTATACTGGGCAGAGGCCCTGGCTGAGCAGAATGAAGATACCGAGATGAAAGAGCTGTTCGGCCGCTTAACCGAAGCACTGACTTCCAAAGAAGCGACCATTGTTGATGAGCTCAACAGCGTGCAAGGTCAGCCGACTGATATTCATGGCTACTATCATCCAGACCACGAGCTGACGAGTAAGGTCATGCGTCCCAGCAAGACTCTCAATGAAACACTAGCGATCGTCGCCAAGGGCTAGTCGCGCCGGCTTCGAAAAAGCTTAAACCCCCGTCCGCTTGGCGGGCGGGGGTTTTCGTATCGCGCAGTGGGATATTTTAATTTTCCATGAACCCTTGCTGATCGGCAGCGTCTTACGTACTAGTAAATTCGTTATAGCTGTAAATTCGCCATCACTGTGAGTTAGCTATAATGAACGTAATGATGCTTCTATCGGTCAGTCTTGAGACAACCAACCGTGCTGCTTATGCCCAACCAAGAGAGACCATACTTGTCCGACATACCCATGCTTTCGGGAATGACACGGCCAAATATGCCCGATGAAGATGGCGATTTAGCGGTTCAGTCAGCAGAACCAGCGCTGGCGCAACCGCCGCTTTATAAGGTGGTGCTTCATAATGACGATTACACGCCGATGGAGTTCGTCATTGAAGTACTGCAAGGTTTTTTCAACATGGATAGCGAGACAGCCGTTCAGGTGATGCTCGCCGTACATACCCAAGGAAAGGCCACCTGTGGCGTGTTTACGCGTGATATAGCAGAGACTAAAAGCTATCAGGTAAACGAGTACGCCCGTGAGTGTGAGCACCCGTTGATAAGTGATATTGAGGCCGCCAATTAAAAACGTTGAGAAATAATTGACGGTGAGGCTTGCAACCGTGCCATTTGTACCCGATGTTGAGAGTGCCGGTCGATTAAACTGATCCGACGCAAGCCCTAGGTGGCGATACGCCCTAGGTAGTAGCGAAAAGGGGACTGCCATGCTGAGCAAAGAACTTGAAATGACCCTGAACACGGCCTTTACTGTGGCGCGCTCTAAGCGCCACGAGTTTATGACCGTTGAGCACCTGCTGCTAGCGTTGCTGGATAATGCCTCAGCGGTAGACGTACTGAAGGCGTGTGGGGCTAACCTCGACAAGCTGCGGTCCGATCTGCAGGATTTTATTAACTCGACCACGCCACTGATCCCAGAAGGTCAGGGTGATCGCGAAACACAGCCCACGCTCGGTTTTCAACGCGTCTTACAGCGTGCGGTTTTCCATGTTCAGTCATCTGGTAAGAGTGAAGTATCCGGCGCCAATGTGCTCGTGGCTATCTTCTCTGAGCAAGAGAGCCAGGCGGTTTACTTCCTTAAACAGCAAAGTGTTGCCCGCGTTGATGCGGTTAACTATATCGCCCATGGTATTTCTAAAGTGGCTGGGCACGGTCCCTCACCTTCTCCGTCCTCGTCTGAAAGTGAAGATGCTGAAGAGGGTGGTAGTGAAGGCGCTGCTCACCCGCTGACAGGCTATGCCACTAACCTGAATGAACAGGCGCGACTGGGCAAAATCGACCCGCTAATTGGCCGGGATCACGAGCTTGAGCGCGTGGTGCAAATTTTAGCGCGGCGCCGTAAAAATAACCCATTGCTAGTCGGCGAGGCGGGTGTAGGTAAAACGGCGATCGCTGAGGGCCTGGCCAAGCGTATCGTTGAAGAAGACGTGCCCGATGTCATTGCCGATGCAGTGGTTTACTCGCTCGATATGGGCGCGCTGCTTGCCGGCACCAAATATCGCGGCGACTTTGAAAAACGCCTGAAGAGTCTGTTGAGCGAACTTCGCAAACAGCCTAATGCTGTGCTGTTCATTGATGAGATTCATACGGTCATCGGCGCTGGCGCCGCTTCCGGTGGGGTGATGGATGCCTCCAATCTGCTCAAACCGTTGCTCTCTTCGGGCGAGTTGCGCTGCATTGGCTCCACTACGTTCCAGGAATTCCGTGGCATCTTCGAAAAAGACCGCGCGTTGGCACGCCGCTTCCAAAAAGTAGACGTAATGGCGCCGTCTGTTGATGACACCATCAAAATCCTTAAGGGATTGCGCTCTCGCTTTGAGGAGCACCATGAGCTTAAGTACACCGACGGCGCTTTAGAAAGCGCGGCGCGCTTGGCGGATCGCTATATCAACGATCGGTACCTGCCCGATAAAGCGATCGATGTGATCGACGAAGCGGGCGCTCACCAGCGTCTATTGCCACCGGAAATACGGTCCAAAACGATTGACGTTGAGCAAGTGGAAGCCGTGGTGGCCTCTATTGCGCGCATTCCGCCGAAGAGTGTTTCAAGCTCAGACCGCAAGCTGCTCGAGAAGCTGGACCGTGACCTGAAAATGTTGGTGTTCGGTCAGGATGAGGCGATTGATAGCCTTTCTGCTGCTATCAAATTGTCCCGTGCAGGGCTCAAAGCGCCTGACAAGCCTGTGGGTAGCTTCTTGTTTGCTGGTCCCACCGGTGTGGGTAAAACCGAAGTGGCCAAACAGCTGGCGCATATCATGGGCATTGAGCTTGTTCGCTTTGATATGTCGGAGTATATGGAGCGTCACACCGTATCGCGTCTGATCGGTGCGCCTCCTGGTTACGTTGGGTATGACCAAGGCGGCCTGTTGACCGAAGCCGTCACCAAACAGCCGCACTGCGTGCTGTTGTTGGATGAGATTGAAAAAGCGCACCCGGAAGTCTTCAACCTGCTGCTGCAGGTGATGGATCATGGCCGCTTAACGGATAACAACGGACGCGAAGCGGACTTCCGTCACGTTATCCTGATCATGACCTCTAACGCCGGTGCAGAACAGGCGTCGCGTCGTTCGATTGGCTTCCAGCATCAAGACCACTCTACCGATGCGATGGAAGTGATTCGCCGCACCTTCTCGCCTGAGTTCCGTAACCGCTTGGATGGCATTATTCAATTCCACGCGCTACCGGTCTCGGTCGTACGCAACGTCGTCGACAAGTTCTTGATCGAATTGCAGGCGCAGTTGGATGAGAAGCGTGTTCAGCTGGATGTGGACGACATGGCGCGGGATTGGCTGGCCGACAAAGGGTACGATCCTGACATGGGCGCACGCCCGATGGCGCGCCTCATACAAGAGAAGCTTAAGAAGCCATTAGCCGAGATGATTCTGTTTGGCGAACTGGCCGATCAGGGCGGCATTGTGCATGTCAGCCTGGAAGAGGGAGAGCTACACCTTTCCACAGAGACTGAAATGGCCGATGCGCCCTGAAAAGGGCGCTAAGGCGCTCTAAAGCCAGCCATGCTTGTTTACATGCAACAAAACGCAGCGCCCTGTCATCGACGGGGCGTTGTCGTTTTTAGTGAACAGCCATTGACGCTGATCGGCGCTGTCGTTAGAAGCTGTCGTTAAAGACAGTCGGGCTGGAACAGTTGAGATCAGCCGAACGCGTTAACGGTGTAACGACTTAGCGCGAACGGTATACGATACGGCCTTTAGAAAGATCGTAAGGTGTTAGCTCTACTTTTACCTTATCGCCAGTCAGAATGCGGATATAGTTTTTGCGCATTTTGCCAGAGATGTGAGCGGTAACAACGTGACCGTTTTCCAGCTCAACACGAAACATGGTGTTCGGAAGGGTATCGACGATAACGCCTTCCATTTCAATATGATCTTCGCGTGCCATATAGGCATGTCCTCACTTATGAGTTAGTAATGTAATAATCGGTCAGAATTTGAGTGCTGCTAGGTGGGCACTCAAGAAACAGCGCTATATTGTGCCGTAAGCCTGCCGTCAAGGCAAAAAAGCTTACGTCTTTAGCGAATTAACTGCCGCCAATGGCGCCCATCAAGAATTTCTAGCGGCGCAAAAGCCTGTTTGTAGCGCATCTTACGGCACTCTTCGATCCAATACCCTAAATATAGGTGCGGAAGCTCTTTTTGTCGGCTGAGCTCTACCAGTTTGAGAATGGCAAAAGTGCCGAGTGAACGCTTATCCAGTTCCTCGCTAACGGCAAAGAAGGTGTAGATGGCGGATAGGCCATGTTCCAGTTGGTCAAAGGCAGCCACGCCGACCAGTTCGTCGTGAAGGTACATTTCCATGAGATGAGCATAGGGCTCATCAAGAGTGAGAAACGTGCGGTACTGTTCACGGCTGGGCGGATACATATCACCGTCAGCATGGCGCTGACGAATATAATCAGCGTAAAGCGAGTAGTGGGTGGATGCAAAGTAAGCGGGCATGATGCGGATGCTAATATCGGCATTGCGACGCCAGATTTTACGCTGTGTGCGATTAGACTCAAACTGCTCAACCGGAATACGCACCGAGCGGCAGGCGTTGCATCCTTCGCAGTGAGGACGGTATAGATGACGCCCGCTGCGACGAAACCCTAGCAGTGCCAGCGAGTCATAGACGCCAGGCACAGGTGACTCCTGAGGGTCGAGGAACAGCGTCGTCGCCTCTCTGTCGGGTAAATAGCTGCAAGAATGAGGCACGGTAAGGAAGAAGCGCAAATCCCGCACCGGGCGACGCGGAGTGTTACTACTCACAGCTTGCCTCCTGGGTGAAACAGAATGAGTTCATCTCTAATCGTTATCCTCAGTAGCAATCGCCTTCAGCCACAGCGATGCAGGAACAGCCGGTATTTCAACGGGTGATGAGGGTAACGTAAACGCCTTATCGGGTAACCAGTTTTTAAGATAGTTGATGAATGCCTCGCGAGCGACTGTAATAGCGCCCAGGCTGGCCAAGTGAGGGGTATGCATTTGGCAGTCGATGAGCTTACCATCATGCTCGCGCATAGCCCTGGCTAGGTGGGCTAGCGCTACCTTGGAGGCGTCTGGTGTGCGGGAGAACATCGATTCGCCAAAAAACACCGGCCCCATTGCGATACCATACAGGCCACCTACCAACTGTCCGTTTTGATGGACTTCAATGCTATGGGCAATGCCGAGTGCATTTAGCTGGCTGTAAGCGTCGCGCATTTCGGCAGTGATCCAGGTGCCGCCTTCTTCGTCGCGGGGGGCGGCACAGGCCTGAATAACCTGATCGAAGTGTTGATCCAGGGTGATATGGAAGCCACCATGGCGTAATCGCTTGGTCAGGCTACGACGCTGCTTAAATTGCTCGGGTAGGAGTATCATGCGCGGGTCTGGACTCCACCATAAAATGGGGTCGTCATCGCTGAACCACGGAAAGATTCCCCGCCGGTAGGCTTCTACCAGCCAAACGGGGGAAAGCTCTCCACCGGCTGCCAGCAGGCCGTTGGGGGAATCCAGGGCCGTAGCGGTGGTTGGAAAGTTGGGATATGGCGAGGAAAGCCAAGGTAGCATTACTTGCTCCTGTTGCTACGTGCTTTTACTAAGCTCTTGAGATGAGTTCTTGTGCTGAGCTCTTGTACCGAGCGCTTAGATAACAGCTCTGTGACGGCGGAAGGATGCTCGGTATCATGCAAACTCGCAAGTGGATTAAAGACGCCATTGAGGTGTAAAGGGAGAGTCGCTTGAAAGTGAATAAAGCAGTTAACAAGCGAACGCAGCGTAGCGCGCGTCAAACACCACCATCGGCTTCTTCTGCGCGTGTTAACGCCGCAAAGGATAAGGCTCGCCGTTTTGGCCTGCGCTTACAAGGCTCCGTGCGCGAAGGCGTAGTGGTGTTACTGCTAGCGCTGTGTGTGTTTTTATTATTAGCCTTATTTAGTTACCACCCCTCTGATCCAGGCTGGTCTTACCAAGGGCCGGAAACGGACATACGTAACTGGATGGGGCAGGTGGGGGCCTGGTTAGCCGATGTTCTCTATTCACTGCTAGGGGCCAGTGCGCTGTGGTGGCCGGGGATGTTTGGTTTTGCCGCCTGGTGGCTGATTCGATCGCGCCAGGTACGTTTTGAACTCGACCCGGTCGCGATTGCTGTGCACGCGGGTGGCTTAGTACTCCTTATTTTTGGCACCACCATGTTAGGTGCGCTGCACTTTTATCATCCTGACAGTATGCTGCCCTACGCCTCTGGCGGCATTTTAGGGGAAGGCTTGGTCGGTGCGCTAAGGCCTTTAGTAGGCAGTGGCGGCGTTGGCTTAATCGCCGCAGCACTCATTTTAAGCGGCTTTCCGTTATTTAGCGGCATGTCGTGGCTGCAGGTGGCGGA
>TARA_R110000824_G_scaffold100184_6_pt1 | contig 10674 bp, 18 predicted proteins | sample TARA_R110000824 | Tara Oceans TARA_R110000824 (sample SAMEA4397747) | marine metagenome | biome: Polar Biome; feature: [MES] marine water layer (ENVO:01000295) within the mesopelagic zone...; material: water (ENVO:00002006), including particulate matter (ENVO:01000060) such... | reverse complement strand
AAAGCGTTTGATACATGTGGTCAGGGGTTGCAGCGCTTTTTTGAATATCCTCTGCGTGATCCGGGTAAGACTCTTTAAGAGCCTTACGGGTTACAACATGGCTAATAGCCACCCACTCTGATTCAGCCGGGCTTGTAGCCCCAGATTCAAAGTTAACATCGTAAGGGCTCAGTGCGGTTGTAACGACACGCTGGGCCTTGGGGTCATAGAAGGTATGGAAAGCAGCGTTGCCTGTTAGCAGAAGCCATTCTAGGGCTTCTGAGATAACGTCTTTCATTTCAGTAGTGTGCCAGTAGTACCGCAAAAGCGTTTCTGCTGCCTCGGATCGCTGAATATCTTCAGTCGATGGGCTAGCAGGAAGCACGGTCATGCTGGGGTATGCAACAGATAGGCGAGCCTGAATGTTCCTAAAAATATTTAGGACCATATTAATTGTAACTCGAGCCCCCCGTCGGTCCTGCGGAAGGCCAACGTAATTCTTAAGGTTACGATCCCAACGAAGATGCTGCTTGCCCTGGAGAAATAGGCTGCACATGTCCCAGATCCTAGCGATCTTTTGTCGGTGGCGCTTGCTGTCCTCAATATCTTTCTTAAGGACGCTTCCTTTGGGCAGCTTAATTTCATCATGCATTAGTAAGAGCCTATTCGTTTTTGCGCTGCTTTTTTCTTTTTCTTTTCTAAGATCTTTTTAACTTTTGGAGGAGTTTTTTGTTCGCCCATAATTTTGTCACTCGTAACAATGTCAGTAGTCCCAGAAACAATATCTTCAACCTGGCTTAGGCCAGGGCCTTCTTTGCTACCTTTTACTGCTCCGCTTACTCCGCCTATAATACCACCAATAATAGCGCCCTTGGGTCCGGCTTTGGACCCTCCGGCAGCCGCTCCTTTTGCCAGGCCGCCTAAACCGCCAAGGACAGCGCCTTCTGCTGAAGCTTTCTTTTTTATATCAACAGGAGAGTAGCGAGTAGCTGAATGACCAGGACCAAATTTACGCATGATTTCCCCAAAGGGGGTGCCCACCCCCCTAAAGGGGGTGGGGCACCAGGTGGCTGTTAAGCCGGGAATGCAATCCCGCAGAGGATAGCATTTCGATTCGGCTCTTTGCAGACCAAGTTGTAGTACCAACGCACGAAGCCTTCATAGGCATCCTGGTTGCTAAGACGACTCAGAACATTGCCATCGAGATCGGCCATGCCGAAGCTCTGAAGCTCTGCAATAGTCCAGGTCTTGGTCTTCAAGAAGATCATAAGACCCTTGCCGCAGTGGCGACTCATCTTCAGCGGAATACCATTAAAGGCATAGCCACTGAATCCGGGATCACCCGTGCCAACGTCTCCAATTGCGCCCTTCTTAATTGAACCGGGAGCATTAAAGACAAGCAGGTCGGCATACTTCTGACGAATTCCAGGGTGCACATAAATGCAATCCGGATCATCGCCACCAAGCACCATGATTTCGTCCAGGATGCTTTGCATCCGACCGAAGTTAAGAGCTTGATTAGCGTGAAGACGAGCACCAACACTAATAGCTTGCACCGTCGAGCGGAGCGAAGCGTTAGCAGTTTGACTGCGGTCAACACCGAAGTGAGTGATGTTGCCAAGATTGCTGTAAATGCCGTCGTTCTCGCTATCGACACGTTGCTTAACAAGGCCAGCCGTAGCGTCGCCTACACCCAAAGCGTCATAAGGCGTAAAGGTGTTGGCACCAGCGAGAAGCATCTCGCCCCAACCTTTAACCTTAACCATCGTGGCAAAGTTGCCCGTGGTTTGAAGCTGATAGCTGTCAGTGGGGACGCCAAGAACGCGAATGGTAAGATGCGCAGCATCACCAGAAGCATCGCAAACAACAGCCTGAGCAGCGGTAGGAGGCACACCGGAAAGAGCAACAACCGAAGTATAAGTATCGAGACGAATAAGATCGATATTTAACTTAGCAGCATGGGTAGCCGGAGTAGCACGAGTGCCAGCAGTTGACTGCATAGCAAGCAATTCGGAAATAATTTCTTTGTTGCCCGTAAAGCTATACTCGACATCCGCAGTTGCGGTTGCACCACCACCAATAGTTTGAGCAGCGTGCGTTTCATGCAGGAAGCCGACGCAACCACCACCGGTGAACATGGCTTGGTTAGCCTTGAGCTTGGTGTCGGTAACGAGGCCGTCCATTTCCGATTGGACATACGTCGCAAACGAATTGGCAGTCGTCTTCGCCGTCGAGATGGCGGGACCAGTTAAAGAAAAACGGCCATAAAGAAACTTGGCCGTCACGTTCAAGTTAACATAGCCCTGGGCACCAGCCGTTGGGAGTTGACCCAATTCAGCACGGTATCCAGTTCCGGTGTTACGGGCGACGTGGACGGGAATAACAACCTGACGACCTTGCCAGTCGAGGGTTGACTTCGTAAACATTTGAACCATTTCAAGCTGGTTATTGAGAGATTCAATAATCGGCCCAAGATAGAACTCTTTTAGGATCGCATCGAGATCCGAAATTCTAACGGAAGACATTGTTGTCTAACTCCTGAGATATTCTATCATCGCTTCTCTAGCTTCATCTGTGTTGCGAGGCTTCCATTCCTCTTCGCTAGAGCTTGATGTAGATCGTTTTCGTGATGGCCGAGGAGGTGCGGATGCAGTCTCTCCGGCCGCTTGATTTTCGCTAAGGTAACGAGCAATTGCTGCTTCCTCAACTTCAGCTACCCAGGCGGAGTAACGTGCTGCAACGTCACCAGCGTTTTGGTTGCCATTCTCTGCTAACGAATCCCAGATGTACTCTTCTGGCACATTCGGGTGTTCACTGAGAGCCTGCCCTACCTCACGCTCAAGTTCCATAGTCGCAAACTTAACCTGCATCTCTTGGGCTTGTTGTCGGAGATAGGCAATGTCATCAGATGGTTCCTCGTCAAAAGAGAAATCATTTTCATCTAATAGATCTTGCTGAGGAGCAGGAACCTTTTGACTAAGCCGTTGCTCAAGGTCAGCAATGCGCTGCTCCCTTTGCTTAAGCTCAGACTGTAAAGCATGCCGGCGATCATTGATTTGTTTAAAACGATCATAAGGGACGCGATGCCCTTCTTCGGTTTCGTACTCATCATCATCGTCAGAAGCTTCAACTTGCGTTTCCTCTTCCTCAAACTCCTCAAACTCGTCGGAGGTTTCCGAATCCTCTTCTACGGAATGCGATTCAAGCTCTTCATGCTCTTCTTCGCTTTCGACTTCTCGACCCTCAAGTGCGGCCACAATACTTGCGTGAACCTGCTCACTCATCTCTTTCTCCTTCTACGAGGCGTAACGTGCCAAGACCCGATGGTTATAAGAGATCGCCAATTGCCCCTAGGATTTCATCGCCGCTATCTTTAGCAAACTCTGATTTCTTAGAAGAACTCCATAATCTTCCAGTATGCATTTCCCATTCAATAACCCCACGGATACCGTCAGGACTGAATGTCTTTTTTACCTCTTCTTCGATGTCATCTACTTGGTCAAGGCCCATTAATGCAAGGCCTGTTGCCATGACCATATCATCATGCTGACCCGGCGCAGCCTCAACCTTGCCCCTGCCATTGTACTGTAAACGGTTCGCTTCTGTACGGAATCGAGGGCAAGTTGTGTTGCACCATCCTCGAGTAATATACTCGTACAATCGGTTGTAAAGCATCGGCCGGCTTTTCGAGGTGGTCATAAAACCTAAGCGATTCTGCCAAGCATTTGTTACTTTATCGAAACTAGAGGTGCGGTACATAAACGGATGGCCTTCGCCCTGAACGTGGTCCTGGACTGCAAGCCCATAGCTGTTGGTCTCAATAACGAGGAACGCATTGTAGCGCCTTGCGTACTCAACGACCTTTCTCGCATAAAGACTCGGCGGGATGCGCTCATAGTAACTCGCCGCCATGCGGATGTTCTTTCGATCCGTAACATCCAAAATCATAAACGCACTGTAATCGCCACCAGGACTGCCCGTTGCAGTGTCTACGCCCATGGCGTAGACGCCGAATTTTTTTGGTTTCATGTATTCGATGTAACCATCTTTGGAATCAAGAACATCAAAGTTGTCTGGGAAAAACGGAGCGCCCGTTGCCACAAAAGCATCGGTAGGTTCGGATGGGTATTCCTGATTAAAGATGTTCCAGTTGTTTGCACAGGCCGTGCGCAGCGTGTTTATCATCCAGTTAAACTGAGGCTTGGTTAGTTTGTTTTTGTAGCTGTACTCTAGCTCTTCTTCGGTGGGATCATTAAACTTTGGCTTTTCGAGGATGTAATCTGCATCAAGCTTCCAGCTTAAAAACATTTTGCTGTAGCCGCTTTCGCTGCTCCACAAATCATAAGCTTCATTCATGCCGTTTGCCGTAGACTCGAGCACGATCTTTGCGTTCTTGGTTCGGGCACCGAACAAAGACGCAATTGCTTTTTCCATGTTGGTCCAGAATGCATACTCGGACGCATGGATTAGATTGTAGGTGCTGCCTCGAAAGCTTTGAGAGCTAGCGGAGCCCACCCGAATGCTGCTGCCCGTAATAAACTTAATTTCGTTTTCTCGGGAGCGACTTGTTTCGAGCTTAAGATGCGGAGGTAAGTGCTCATGGAACAAATGGTAGATCTCAAAGATCTTTCGCACAGCCTCATCGGTATGCGCCACAATCGCAGTCCGGGTGTACTTGTTAAACAGCGTATGCCAGAAAAAATACGCAGCAATAATCGTCGTGCTGCCCAACTGACGCGCTTTAAGCAGCATCATGTGGTCGTTATCACGAATAGAATCGACGATTTTAATTTGAGATGGATTTGGAACCAGCGCTTTTAGCTCTGAGTCTTTTGTTATGATCTTTAAGTACTTCTCAGAGAAATAAGAGAAGTCTTCACGGCAACGAATAATGTCCCGGCGTAACTCATCTTGATTCATGGGCAAGCATTTCTAAAATAATCTTGAGGTTGCCCTCAATGTCTTCAAGTTCTTTTTCTATTACCTCGAGACGACCGCTAATGCCCTTAATCACCTCTAGTCGCTCGTCATTGTAGGTAGAAATTACCTGGTCGTAGCGATCTCGGAGCGCAGTCTCTCGGTCATTGTGACCGAGCGCCTGCTCTCGTAGCTGGGCCTGGAAGTTATCCGTTAAATCGTCCAGTCGCTTAGAGGTTTTCATAAAGATCCAGAATATAGCTGCCGCAGCGATCCCTAAGGGACCAAAGCCGGCAATAATCTCTACGAATTGAAGGTCCATGCACGATTATTACTCTGAATCATCGTTGGTTTGCAACGGAACAAGTTTACTTGTTTCAGATATGATGTCGTAAATCGCCGTGTTGTCTTTCTTTTTTACTTCCTCATCAAGACCCCACACTTTACGCTCCATAAGCTGGATATTACGGGCGATCTCAGTGGCAATCTTAATGGTATAAAGCTGCTTTGCGGGCTGGGCTTCAGGATAAGCGCTAGCCCTGGCCAAAGTTTCTTCGAGCATCTGGGAAAGAATAGCTGACGTAGCCTTTTGGCGGACAATTACGTCCTCTATTGCAAGATGAACCTCTAGTTTTGTGTGCTCTGTCTTTTTTGTTATTTCCGCACGGGCGTATTCAAGCAGTTTATCAGGCGACGCATCGTCCCGACTCCATCGTTCGCTCTTTTTCCACCTTGAAATTGTGCGGGTTGTTACTCCGTGACGACGAGAAAGATCTACGGCGTTCTCGCCGTTTTCCCATTCAGCCCGAATAATCGAACGAAGCACATGATTGATGCTGCCGTCGTCGCCACGTTTCACTTTGCGGCGGACACTGACGGCGCCATTGGGTTTTTTAGCGCTCATTGCACGCCCGATACTTCCTTGCCCTCTTTAGCGCCCTTGTTCGCAAGGTACTTGCGTGTTTTGTCGTCGGTATCTTCGTGAAGAATTAAATGAGCGTCCTGGATCCACATCGTGATGAGCTTTAGAATCGGAGCCAGGTTCTCTTCTTCGTTAGGGTCTAGGCCGAGAAGAGAAGATCGCATGCTTTTAATTCGCTTAATAAACTGAGCGTGCTTTTTGGTTAAGGTGGAGACCTCTCGCCCTTCGGTAAGCATGACCGGAATACCCGTCTCGTCCATCGTAATGCCCCATAGCGCACGGACGTGCTGCTCTACGGTCATATCCTTAGTTTCCTTGTGCAGGCGACACTGATCCAGACTCATCAAGACCTGGTTCATGCTTTCTGCGAAGGCCCCTTCAAGCAGATAACGGTTTAATACAGGGGTATACTTCTCTTTGCGTTTAGACATGTCTGTCCTCCAATGTCCGGTTAGGTACCAAAAAAATCGTTCGCTGGAAAATTGTATATATATAGGAGGGGAGAGGAGAGCCGGAGGAGGACCGGGTTTCATCACCAGGTTATGAGCGATGCTGCCCTTCCGTTCTGGCGTTCACCTGTCTGCTAGCTGCAAAGCTCCGTCCAAATAAACCTGGTTTCACTTCGTGAACCGCTTCGCTACCAGGCTTATTTCGACTCCAGGGTTGAGCCGGCAAGCTGGCGCTTTCCGGACCGGCATTTAAGCCGGCTAAACTGGAGGCGATATGCCTAGCAAGAAGAGTGAAGCGTCGAAGCAAATGACAACCGGGTTCCCAACCGATTTGCCATCAGGATCAGGCGAGCACGAAGCTCGTTTCTTTATTGATCCGAGGGTGCGTAATTCGGATGGCGAAATGACGCCGAAGAGCGTTAAGTTCATCGAGAACCCTCAGCCCGATGGGAGCGTTGAGCGAGTTCGCTTGCTGTCTTACTCAATGCTTGTCGAACATCAGGGCTCTACCCATTGCTGCTATGTCGAGGTCCGTAAGCACCTTGATTTCATTGTGGCATCTGGCGATGACTCGATGGAGCAAGAGCTTGATCGTGACCTTGCTAAAGCGATGCGGGGCGAATTCGTTGATACGATAACGATCGTAGCTAAAGCGGATTACACCGATCGCAGTAACAAGCTTGTCATTGCGAAAAATGGGCGTGCTAACTTGGCTTAGGGCGATTGCGGGTCATCGGCGCTTCGGCGTCGGTGGCTCGCTTTTTTTTTGTGACATGCGCTGGTCTTTCACGTTCGGGCAGCATCGCATGACGCACAAGCCTGCGAGTTTGAAGCCCTCTATAATAGCGAGATGTGACATCAAGCGACAGTCTATATGACGATACCAGACGATAGTAGCGATGGGTCGCCGCCCCATAAGCCAACCAAGACAACCCCAATGTCGGGGCGGCAGACGAAAGGAATATAATGAATCTGCATCGTACTGAAATCGCTAGTCTTTTAAAACTTAAACAGAGCAATACGTTCAATGTCGTTGAGGTCTATAATGTAGGCATGAATACTATCGGTATACCGAAAGTGTTTAACCTTGTCCGTAGTGGCAATCCACACGACACCCATCTCGAGACATTCCGCAAGGATGATAGCGACATTGATGCATACGATGTCTGGGATAACGATGACACCGTTAAGTGTCTATCATGTCAATCACCTGAAGCCGTTGATCGTGGTGTAAAGATTACGAAGCAGCGCTTCCTTGGTAAATGGGTTGAAGCTACCGAACACCTTGCTCCTTTATGCAGTGACTGCATGACGACTAAACAGTCTGGCTCTAGCGGGCATGTAGGTGTGACGATGCCTCCTCCCTCAGGATACATCACGAACTATATCAAGGACGATACAAGCTATAGTCGTAGCGCTGGACACACTCGTAATCCTGGTATCACGCACAAGCGAGCGGCTCGTTGTAGTGCAGGATCTACTGGTAAGTATTTCCGCATGGGCACTGTAAAGATCACGAACACTTTAACCGGTAAGCAATCAAGCTTTAAGCTGTAAGGACTAGTCATGCTAGAAAGAACATACATTGGTACCGACAATGAAGGGAGGCTTGCTTTCTATACCGAGAAAGTAACCTCGTGTGATTGTTGTGGTATTGAACCTAATGCTGATGAAGGGATCACGCTTCAGCGTTACGCTCATCAAGAGAACTACGATCCAACGGACATACTTTGTACGGTATGCATTGAAGAATACTAACGAGAATACACAGTCATCCACTCCCCCCAGAGGGGAGCGGCTGGCTGTGTATTTTTTTGAGCCATTTGAGTTTATCGCTATAGATATATCGTTATGTCTATACCTCTATCGTGCTTGCTGGGTGAGTGAACCGTTGGTTCCTGCAACCTGCGAGCTTTTGATAATACAACCTGCAAATCTTTTCTCCCCTGCTGCAAGCAGGCAGGGGAAGAAAAGTTTGTTTAGAAGGATAAGATAATGTTCAGTTTAAAAGACAAGCGTATGCTTAACAATCTGATTAACCGAGAGAACAACGAGGATGAATGGTGCGATGTGTGTAAGGTGGGAGGCAGCAAGACTGTCTTAAATTTTGTACGTCATGGTTTGCTTTGTGATGAATGCCATAAGGAGTAGCGATGTTAGTTAGCGAATTGATTCAGATGTTATGTGATAACCCTAGTAGCTTAATTGAAAAGCTTAACGATACGCGGACTTCGCTATGTCGAGAGCGTGAGAAGTTAGAGAAGTCTATCACCAAGCTGAACCAGGTCATGCGTATTGCTATTGATGTGCATGCTAGGAACACTCGTAATGAGCGAGAGATTGGTGAGCTTCATGATGCATTGGATCATGTGGCTAAGCATTCAGATGGCGAGAGGTTAGACTTGTCTAACTTATATATGCTGAGTGATGACGATTTACCTGAATCAGAATCAGCTTACTAACCCCTATCCCCACACCCCCCCTTTAGGGGGGGGGAGAGACAAGGATAATGTTAAGTCTATTATGGAGGGCGCATGGAATTAATTTATATCCCAAAAACAATCGAAGAACTTCATGAACTAATGGAGGACTACAACTCAAGCCTCAGTCAGATGCACATACTTGCGCATCAAGCACGCAGCATTGGCTTTGCTGAGGGTATGCGTGCGGCAGAGAAAGCCATGGGTCTTTATGATGAGACAGATAACGCACTGGCTCAGCATGAAGCCGATAAGGAGACGCCATGAGTAGCTACTACGACCCACCTGAGGATGGCCCTGGTACAGTTGCGGGACCTGATTGGTATGTGACCACCTATACAATGAACGAGCGTGACGAGGAGGTAATCTGTGACCTCGGTGAGCGCCTCGCTTGGGTGAACCTTCAAGACCGAGGGGAAGAACACCCATTCAAGGATATCAAAGAGCTAGCTAAGCAGGGCTATGAAGTCTTCATTCGGTACGGCTATGTGTGGAAGATACCAGGCGAGGACATGTGGTACTACGAGCAGAGCTTTGAAGATGCAGGCGCTGCATGTGCTGATGCATACATGCAGAGCGAAGAGGATGCTCGTGATGCCATGGTCGATGCTGCATTGGAGGCTAGGCATGACCGAGACTGATTGGCGTGAGTCGGTATGGTACAGCCATCCGACTAAGGCAGGTGCCAAAGCACTAGAGATGTCAGAGAAATCTGCCGACTCTTTCTTTATCGTAAAGGATAACCGCACTGGTATGTTTGGTGTTGGTCAAGGGGCAGTCGAGCCATCATGGTGTCGCGTGTCTCAAGGCTTCGAGCTTATCGCTGTCATTCATGCGAGGGCTAACTGATGGGTACTATCCACAAGCCGACGAAGAAAGTATGGCAAGGCATCCTTGTGATGAGTGAGTGCATGCCAGCTATGAAGCTAAAAGAATTAAAGCAGTATGATGCTGATGCTGTACTGCGAGCAGTCCAATGGGCTGAGAAAATGGAGAGGCTCGATGAAAAGAAATGAAATGTATGAGGCTACTGTTCGCATGATCGGTGAGCTTCACTGTCTCGAGCGTACCTTCTGGCACCAGGAATGGATCGAAGGGCTAACCCCTGATGATGCGATCAAGGTACATGATGCACTCAAGGCTGCGCACTATAACGTGAGCCAGCTACGCAACTGCATCAATCACTATACCCTAGCCGGTGAGCCTGAAGAGCTAGAGCTAGAGGATGACGGCGAGTCACACCTGCGCAACATGGAATCGTTTGCTATGGGTGGCATGACAGCAGTCAATGAGAGCATGGGTTTCAATACCGATCCTCCTGATTACGATCCTGATTACTAACAACCTGCCCTCCCTGCAAAGCAGCGGAGGGACAGGCAGTTAGATACTTACTTAAAATTTAAATGATGGAGGTTCAGATGACTGAGCTACTGAAGAAGTTCGCATTAAAGGTTTGGGTATGGATGGGATGGCCGCAGCCAGAGCCATTACGAGTATTGGTTGAGGTTGAAGAACCACCAACATTCTCAGAGGCGTACGCTGCACTAGAGAATTGGTACTGGCATGTCGTTCGTGAGTACGCAGATGAGTATGAAGATCAGCGTGAAGAATCAGTCAAAATGTTTATGGAACAGGAGGAGTTAGATGATGAAGAGGATGTGGATCAGTGCTCTGTTGATGAGTATATGTATGAGTGGCTGCATGAGTCACTCGATGGATCAGAAGAGGTTATCTATACCGCCAGATCCAAGGCTGTTTTACTCGCATCATCTAATGAAGATGCCTACACCGAAGAGATCGGTGAAGTACCACCTGATGTACACGCCGCTGCGTTTTGGGCGTTGCGTGCCGATATCCTGGAGCGAGTGCAATGACCTGGAAGAATAAAGGTAACTACGTTCCTTACCCTGAGTGGGCCAAGCGTGGC
>TARA_R110000824_G_scaffold123214_4_pt1 | contig 10676 bp, 9 predicted proteins | sample TARA_R110000824 | Tara Oceans TARA_R110000824 (sample SAMEA4397747) | marine metagenome | biome: Polar Biome; feature: [MES] marine water layer (ENVO:01000295) within the mesopelagic zone...; material: water (ENVO:00002006), including particulate matter (ENVO:01000060) such as...... | reverse complement strand
AGCCTTTATCCCTCGTAAAGAGGAAACTAAAAAAGATAGCTCTTTTGCGAATCGCATGCGTACCCTCGCAGGCATTCCAACAGAGTAATAAAAACTTATATAAAGGAGAAAAACAATGTCTATTTTAGATAAATTGACAGAAGGTATCGTTAATCGCGACATGCGTCATGAAGGCGCAGCGCTGCTCTCGAAGTGGGAGCAAACGGGACTTCTTGAAGGTATTCAAAACGATAATACCAAAAACTGCATGGCTCGCCTTTTGGAGAACCAAGCTAAAGAGCTTCTTCGTGAAGCTGCCTCCACGATGCAAGGTGGAGATGTTGAGGGCTTCGCGGCCGTCGCATTCCCCATTGTTCGTCGTGTCTTCGGATCGTTGATCGCTAATGATCTCGTTTCCGTTCAACCAATGAGTTTGCCCTCGGGCCTCATTTTCTTCCTGGATTTCACCTTTGGTGGCTCCGCATCAGGTGCCAATCGCTTGGGCTTCACCGACGGCAGTTCGCTGTATGGTGGTAGCGTTGTCGGTTCGGGCATCACAGGCGGTGTTGACTTGGGCGGTTCGGAAGGTACAGCCGGCGGCCAGTTCTACAACTTGGTCAACGGTTATTCCTCCCCAACTGGTTCCCTTCTCATGACATCGACGGTGATGGCATCCGGAAACCTCGGAGCAGGCGGCCAGGTAACTAGCACCGACAACGGTGGCTGGGGGGGCATCACCGAGACTGAATTGACTGAGGTTATGCGCTTTGACCCCGATTTGACTTCGGGATCTATTTGGGTCCTTGCCCAGGTTGACTTGTCTTCCGGGTCTGCTGGTATTTCTGCCGGTGGTTCTTTGGATTACGATAACCTTGCAGCCATTTCGATGAATGCTGGCGCCGGCTCCACGGGTAACACCCTGATTCGCCGATTGAGCCAGTTGAGTCAAAGTTCCGATGGCAACACTGTTAGCCAGACCGCGGTACGTTTGGTTTTCATCAACTCTGGTTCTGAAGACGCCGGCTCCGACGCCGTAGCTTATGCAGGCGAGCAGGTTGAATTGACAACCATTTCTTACCCCATTGTTGATAACTTCATGGACACCGGCGGCACTGATTCCGTTGGTTCCGTTGTTGGCGCAACAGCCTGGGGTCTGGAAAATGATGCGGACATCCCCGAAATTAACTTGAAAGTGGATTCCACTTCGGTTACGGCGATGACCAAAAAGTTGAAAGCGAAGTGGACACCCGAACTTGGTCAAGACCTTAACGCTTACCACAACCTAGATGCAGAGGTTGAGCTTACGTCCATTCTCTCCGAGCAAATTGCTCTTGAGATTGATCGTGAGATCGTTGAAGACTTGGTTAAAGGTGCCCGCGCAGCGACCTACTACTGGTCACGTTCCCCGGGTCTGTTCGTGGATCGCGAGACCGGCGCAGAGGTGGGTGCTTCTTCGGCAGCCCCCGACTTCACCGGTACCGTATCCGAGTGGTATGAGACCCTGCTAGAGACCGTTAATGACGTTTCGGCAGCTATCCACCGCAAAACGCTTCGCGGAGGCGCTAACTTTATTGTTACGTCCCCAGAGGTTGCTAATATTCTTGAGTTCACCGCAGGCTTCCGAGCCAACGTATCGGTCGATGACAACAAAGGCATCGCCGGAACCCAAAATGTTGGTAGCATCAGCAAGCGTTATGACGTGTTTGTTGATCCGTACTTCCCGCGCAACTTGGTGCTCGTGGGTCGTAAGGGCAACAGCTTCCTTGAGAGCGGTTATGTATACGCTCCTTACGTGCCATTGCAAGTCACGCCTACCATCTTTGGTACGGAAGACTTCGTGCCGCGGAAAGGCGTTATGACCCGTTATGCTAAGAAGATGGTTCGACCTGATATGTATGGTCTTGTCATTGTTCGCGGCCTCATGGGCGAGTCTGGTGGCTAAGTCGATTAGCTAAAAGATAAGTAGAAAAGCTCCGGTTCTTTTGTGGATCGGGGCTTTTCTTTTGTTTTATTTCCTAAACGGCCCACTGAAAGCCCCTCCCCCCACTAGTTATACTCCGAGCCGCAGAGGCTCAGCTATGTTTTTAGACATGATTATAAAGGGAGGGTTTTAAACAATGGCAAAGAGAGTGGGACTTGCGAGAACGCAAGCATTAATAGAACAATTAAAAAGAGAGCTTCTTATGGGCGGAGCAACCTTTGAAAATATAAAAATAGGCGGACCTCAAACAACCGTCGGCGCCGGGCTACAGTCCGGAAGTGTGGCGATGCCCATTACCAAAATAACAAACGTTGGGGGAGATATTGTTACGTCGATTGGACTCGACTTAGAAGATCTCAGCGGGAGCGCCACGGGCAACGTTGTGATTGGGAATTCGCAGGGCGGCGGTGCAGCGTATCTATACCAGCACCAAGACTCAGTTAATGGTAAAGTTTACAAAGTGGAGGTAACCTGCCTGGAAGACATCGCAGGCGGCCACGCAAACGCAGCGTTTGGTATCAGTGGCAGTACGCTAGGCAGCTATAGCCAGGGACAAGCCGGCACTGGCCTAGGCGACCCCTTCTTGGTGTACAACATGACTGGTTCTATCCAAGAATACGATACATTTTCTGGCAGCGTCGTTGCACAACCAGACAATGATTCTTATATGTATTTGCTTGCAAGCAATTCGGACGCCGGCACAGCCGGCCAGTTTACAGCGGGCAAGCTGATTATTAAATTTTATGGCCACGAAGATTTTTAATCTTTAGGGTTCACGGAGTGTGGGGCCCCCTCAACCGAGGGGGCTTTCTTAAAAACCAATTACGATCTAAAATCACGACCCCTCAAAAATTGGACGCCACCAACTTTTTGAGATTTTAAGTTTTCCAACTATTTAAAACAACCCCTAGAAGGAGAACCGACATGGGTAAAAAAAGAAAAATGATTGCTAACCCCCAAAAATATGGACATAAATACCAAGCGCATCCAGCCATGGCGAAGGCCAAGGCAGATACGGAAGAAACCGCGCCCCAGGCCCAACCGGAGCCACCGCCCGTCAAGGCCAAAAAGGAAGAACCCAAGGCCAAAAAGCTTAATCGGTTTAAAAATTTAGCTAAGAAAACAACGACTAGTGGAACAGATAAAGAGTAATTCGCCTTTTAAAGTCGTAATCGACTAATTATGGTAGGAGATTATATTGAATGGCGTTCCCTACTTTAACCCCCTCATCCAGAACCAGCGCGGTTACACTGCCATCCGCCAGTCTGCCTAGCGATGCAGCTTCTGCTTCGTTTCCTTTTACCGTTTATACGTCTGATCAGTACTTTCTATCGGGCGCCTCGGACCAGGTAGCGTATACCTATCGCAAACTAGGCGGCGACGTCCTCGACGTAGAATTGACCAAAGAACAGGTCTATGCAGCTTATCAAGAGGCTGTGCTAGAATATTCTTACATCCTTAATATCCACCAGGCAAAGAACAGCTTGGGTGATTACTTGGGATCAAAAACGGGTTCTTTTAACGAAGAGGGTCAATTACAAAGCACGGCCAGCTTGCAAGACGTCGCTCTCAAGTTTCCCAAGTTTAAATTCGAATATATACGTCGTATCGCATATGGCTATTCAACGGAGGCCGGCTTTGGCGGCGATACTCGGATCTATTCTGCCAGCTTCAATACCACAGCTAGCGTCCAGGACTACGATCTTCAGTCGATAATCTCATCCTCGGCCGCAAACGACACCAATAGCCCCTTTTACGGCACCGTCGAGGACCAAAGAGTAATCGTAAGCAAAGTGTTTTACAAGACGCCCAATGCAATGTGGCGCTTCTATGGCTACTATGGCGGCCTCAACACCGTAGGCGATTTGGCCAGTTATGGACAGTATGCTGACGACAGCACCTTCCAGTTGGTGCCAACCTGGCAGAACAAAGCGCAGGCCATGGCCTTCGAAGACGCTATTTATACACGAAACAGCCAGTGGTCCTATGAACTAAAAGACAACCGCCTCCGACTTTATCCTGAGTCCAAGCGGAATATAATGCCTTCGAAAATGTGGATTGAGTTTTTCGTAGATACCGATACCCCATGGATAGCGGATGAAACAGGAAAAACCGGTGTCGATGGCATTAATAATATTAACGCTTTACCCTTCGAGAACACACCGTACCAAAGTATTAATTCGATTGGAAAGCAGTGGATCCGACGTTTTACCTTGGCAGTCTGCAAAGAAATGCTAGGAAACATTCGTAGCAAATTTGCGACCATCCCGATCCCGGGAGACTCGGTAACTCTTGACGGACCTGCGCTGCTAAGTCAAGGGAAAGCTGAACAAGAAAAATTGCGAGAAGAACTTAAAACTGTCTTCGATGAGCTTACCTACACCAAGGTGGCACAAGGGGATGCAGATCTATCAGATGCCGTCAACAAAGTGCAAGAGAAGATTCCACTCTTGATTTTTACGGGATAAGTGAACCATGTCTGATGAGAATAAATGGAAACAGCCTGCCTCTCCGCCGCCACCTCTCTTCCTAGGTGAAAAAGAGCGCAATCTTGTAAAACAAGTTAACGATGAATTGGTTGAGCGCGTCATTGGCCAAGAGGTCATATATTACCCTATTAGCCTAGAAGAAACGCGCTTTCACCCTCTTTATGGGGAGGCGCTCATAAAAACCTTTTTGCCGCCTATAAGAGTGTACGCTCTAGTAGAATGGGGGGGTTACGCCACCCGGATTAGCGGTCTCGGCGTCGACAAACGCTTATCTATTACTGTAAAGTTCCATCGACGGCGCTTAACCGAAGACCAAGACCTATATATTCGAGAGGGTGATTTTGTGAGATACGGCGACGATCTCTTTGAAATTGCCGTCATTAATTATCCGAAACAAATTTTTGGTCAAGGCTGGGCTGGCTGGGAAAGAATATTTGAAGCGGAAGCTTCGTGCATCAAGGCACGGGAGGGATTGTTCGATGCCACCTGACGATAACGATTATACGAAAATCAAGAACTCCAGCGCGATTATAAGTGTCAAGGAGATTCAACCGTCCTCGTTAGAAACCGTTGACTTCGCGTTCTATGACTTCATGAACGAGAAAATGAACTTGCGCACTCACACCAACAAAGGCTGGAAGGAGGTGCCAATTGTTTGGGCGACACCCGAACGGGCATTCCTCTCGAAGCACAAAGGAGATCCGCCCTTATTCGATTTAGATGGCACTGTCATCTACCCGATTATTACTATTGAGCGTATGTCCGTTACAAAAGACACCAAGCGGAAAGGCGCTTATTGGGGAGCCTCTTCTAACTTAGTTGACCCGTTGCGGGGCGGCCAAATCACCCTGGCTCGAAAGATTAAAAACGATAAAACAAATAATTATGCCATCGCCGACAATATCAAAGAATGGCTTGATATATCCGGGAGCGATGCGGGCGGTGTGGGGAATATAACAACGCGGACTCCCGGGCGCCAAGCTTACTATCCGATCAAAGATAACAAAAAAGTGGTTTATGAGACAATCACGATGCCCATTCCCGTATATTTGTCGATGAAATATACTGTGACCCTTACCACAGAATACGCCCAGCAGATGAACGAACTGCTTTCTCCTTTCGCGACCCTCGGCGGTCATATCAACTCCTTTTCGATCAAAAGGGATGGCCACCGCTTTGAGACGTTTCTGCAGGGGGATTTTGGGACTACCAGCAATGTATCCGATATCGGCAATGACGAACGAAAATTCGAGGCTAAGTTAAATTTTGAAGTGCTGGGTTATGTTATTGGAGAGGCTCCCAACGGCGAGAGGCCAAAGCTTGTAAAGCGGCAAAACGCGGTGGAAGTTAAAATCCCACGTGAGCGCGTTATTTTGGGCGATATTCCCGATTCCATTGATAATCGAGGCTTTTACAGGGACTAACAACTAATTAATAAAGAAACTTTTCCACAATTATAAGGAGACTCGCGAATGTCTGTCGATAGATTTAAATTTATTTCACCCGGTGTCTTTGTCAATGAAATTGATAATACCGGAAGATCCGCCACACCGGCTGATATCGGTCCTGTTTTGATCGGTCGATCTGAAAAAGGTCCCATTCTTAGACCAACTCGGGTTAAGGACTTTGCCGATTTTATCACAGAATTTGGCATGCCCATCCCCGGCGGCGACGGAAAAGATGTTTCACGGGATGGAAACTACATTTCTCCCACTTATGCGGCATATGCAGCACAGGCATGGTTGAGAAATAACTCCCCTATCACATATGTTCGCTTGGGCGGCCAATCTTCGGAGGTGGCCACCGCGGATGATGCCGGCGCGCTAGCCGGATGGACCACCACAGTGCTCTCGGCCAGTACCGAAGCCGGCAATAACGGAGGGGCATACGGTCTTTTCGTAGCGCTCAGTGAATCGGCCCCCGCTTCTACTCCTACCACGGGCACCTTGGCGGCCGTTTGGTATATGAACACAGGCTCTTCAATTGGCCTTTCTGGAACCTTTGTGGACAACAACAACCCCACATTGCAGGTAGCCAGCAGCGTAGCTTTCCGCAGTATTTCGGGTCAGGAGTTCAAGGTCCAAATTAAGGACGGCGACGGTAATACACTCATTGATACCGCCTTCGACTTTAGCGAGACCAGCGATAAGTTTGCACGGAAGGTATTTAACACTAATCCCACTTTGACCAATAGCAGCGTGACATCAGATACTCAGCTTGAAAGGTATTGGCTTGGGGAGACCTTCGAAGGAAACGTGAATGACATCCTCGGCACCAGCACAAATACGCTGGGAGCCATCCTTCCTCTGGTCAGCGGATCGAAAGGCGCAACCGGCTTTTTCGCAGACCGACGCAAGGATTATCAAGAAGCAAAAACCGGTTGGTTTATTGCGCAAGATATGACTCAAGGTGAGTCCACGGGCAGCTTCCAGGCAGATGAGATGCCAAAGCTTTTCCGGGTCGTAGCCCAAAACGCCGGTTCGTGGTCTTCACGCAATCTCAAGATTTCCATCCAAGACCTTAAAAGGTCCGCCAACTCTTATCAAAACTATGGCAGCTTTACATTGGCTATTCGTAAAATGTCGGATACCGATAATCGAGTAGAGTACTTAGAGCAGTGGACGAATCTGAATTTGAATCCCAATTCTGAGAATTATATTGCTCGTCGAATCGGCGACAATAACCAGGGATGGGATAATACCAATCGTCGATATAAAGAGTTTGGAAATTATACAAATAACTCTAAATACATTCGTATCGAGATGAACACCGCGGTAGACAAGGGCGACACAGATGCGGCATATCTGCCTTTTGGTGTCCTCGGACCCTTGCGATACAATTCTTTTGCGGATAACGCCGCCAACCCACAAGCAACAACCATGGTTTCGGGCGGCCTCGATGATACGGGGCATGAAACCCCGGAAGCTCTCGTGTTACTGGGCGACAGCACCATCTCAGGTAGCACCGGCACTATCCAGTATGACTGGCCAAAGCTGCGCCTCCGCACTTCCGCTTCCCAAGGAGACCCCACCGATCCTAGAAATGTTTGGTTCGGCGTGGACACCACCTTCAACAGCAATCGTTTGAATAGAAGTGTCTTGGACATTTTGCGTCCCTTGGCTCGTCTCACCGACGATTTTTCGGCGGATGTTTCGACAACCACCTCTTTCGTTTTTACTTTGGACGACATGTGCAACACAGACAACACAGGAGCCCTCACGGGATCTAATGTTTACATCTCGGGTTCGCGCAGCACAGCTTCCGAGGATCGGAATGCCAATTACGGCTATACCCGCGGAACTGGCTCTTATGTCCGGGTTATTGAAGACGCAGGATGCGACCGATTTACCACGGTCTTGTTTGGTGGCTTCGATGGCCTCAACATTAAAGAGGCGACACCACTGAGAACCGTTAATCAGAATACCACTGATAACCCGGACACGGATTACATGTTCAACTCGTGCCAAGTGGCCATCGATAGCCTGAGAGATCCTGAAGTAGTAGAATACAACTTGGCGGCAATGCCCGGTATTATCAACAACACTCTTAATCGCTCCTTGGTAGATATGTGTGAGCAGCGCGGCGACGCGTTGGCAGTGATTGATATTAAAAATGGCTATACGCCTAAATATGAATCAACGGCAGACGAAGCTTCTCGCCTAGGTAACGTGGACCAAGCTATTACCAATATGCGAAACAATTTGGCCCTCAATTCGAGTTACGGCTGTGCATATTATCCATGGGTCCAGATCCGGGATACCAATACTGGCCAATTGGTTTGGGCGCCCCCCTCGATCGCAGCGCTCGGCGCCATGTCCTACTCGCAGAAATCGTCTGAATTGTGGTTTGCACCCGCAGGCTTTACGCGCGGCGGCCTTTCTTTAGGCAACGCCGGTGTCCCGGTGGCAGCGGTCCGCCAACGCCTAACCTCGAAGCAACGCGACAAGTTGTATGACGCAAGTATTAACCCAATTGCTCAGTTCCCCGCAGAAGGTATTGTTATCTTCGGGCAAAAGACTTTGCAAGCGACGCCATCAGCGCTCGACCGAATTAACGTTCGCAGATTGCTGATTTACTTGAAGCGCCAGATTTCACGATTTGCAGCCACAGTGCTCTTTGATCAGAATGTGCGCTCAACGTGGAATCGCTTTAAAGGCCGCGTAGAGCCCTTCCTGGCTAGCGTCCAGGCCGGCCTCGGCATAACCAAGTTTAAATTGGTTCTTGACGAGACCACCACGACAGAAGATCTAATCGACCGTAACATTATGTACGCGAAGATTTTCATCAAGCCCGCACGCGCGATTGAATTTATTGCGCTAGACTTTATCTTGACAGATGATGGCGCGGCATTTGAAGACTAAAAAATAATCTAGGAAACTAGTTAACTTTAAGGAGATAAAAAACATGGCTTTTTGGAGCGTCGGCAGCACAGAACCTAAACGAGCATTTAGGTGGACATTTACTTTGGGAACAGGCCTCGCAGGGGCGACTATTCAAACTTACTTCTGCAAATCCGTAACGAAACCTTCTTTTGCGGTCAGCAGCGTCCCCCATCAATTTGTGCAACATACTTTTCATTATCCTGGAAGATTGACTTGGAATCCTGTTGATGTAACTTTCGTAGATCCCGTAGATCCGGATACCTCGACCATCCTGGCAAATATTGTGGCCGATTCTGGATATCGCATCCCGTCCGACCCGCAAGTCGCCCTGGAATCGATGAGCAAAGGTTCATTCATCAGCAACGTGGGAACCCCCACTATTCAGCAAATCGATTCGGAAGGAATTCCTATCGAGACATGGACTCTCAATAATTCCTTCGTCACGAGCTTGGCATTCGGCGACCTTAGCTATGAGAGCGAAGAGTTGGTGGTAATTTCGATGACTTTACAGTACGACTTCGCGACGCTGACAGGAACAAGCACACAGTCTAGTCTCCAAAGCTAAGTTGATATAGAATTACAAAATGGCATTTTGGTCCGACGGCAGCATATCCCCTAAACTATCTTTCCAGTGGCTTCTGACATTAGGAAGTTCGGAAACCCCCATAGCAAACTATACTTTAAGATCTTTTCAGAAGCCCTCCTTTCAACTCGCGGTGAGCGAATATTTAAATATCAATGATTTGGCCTACAAACCTGGCGTGCTCCAGTGGAATCCCATCGAAATTAACTTGGTTGATGCCGAAGGAACTTTTGAGAATAACACGGCCATCCTTTATGATATTATGAGGAAATCGGGCTATGTAAGAGACATGCAGACGGGGCGCTCCCCAGCCACCGCAATTGTGAAAAAACAAAATGCGGCGCTCATCGGCTCCGGCGATTCGGACTATGGCGGCCAGATCATTTTTGATCAAATAGACTCCCATGGGCTTGCATATGAACAGTGGATTCTGTGGAACCCCTTCATCAGCAGCATTAATTTTGGCCAAGCTAGTTATGCTACGGATGAGATAATGACCATCAATGCGAAGATCTATTATGACTTCGCCGAATATCGAAAACTCGGATAAATTAATTTAAGACAAAGATCAGATAATGTTATAATGATACTTACCCACAAGAGAGGTTAAAATGGCTAGATCAAACAAAACAAGATTCTCGGGCCCTCAAGAGGACGCCCCTAACCCGGCGACACCCCCAGAAAACGCACCGGATGCAGCAGCAATGCTTCAGTTCATTGTTCCGACCGAAGTGGTAGACTTGCCCAGCAAAGGCGCATTCTACGCGGAAGGCCACCCGCTATACCAGTCGGATACCATCGAGATACGCCACATGACAGCGAAGGAGGAAGATATTCTTACTTCGGCAACTCTTCTCAAAAAAGGTGTTGCCCTCGATAAGATGTTGCAAAGCGTTATTGTCGACAAAAACATCAAGGTGGAAGATCTTTTGGTGGGGGATAAGAATGCTCTCCTTGTTCATTCACGAATCTTCGGCTACGGCGCGGATTATACTACCAATATTGGCTGCGACGCTTGTGGCACGCCCTATGAAAACACGTTTAACTTGGACAATGTTGGAATTAAAGAAATCGGCGATGTCCTAGACAAATACGGTATTCAAACAACTGAAGAGAACACATTCACCTTCCAACTGCCCAAATCTAAATACGAGGTGGAATATCGCCTCCTCACGACGCGCGACGAAAACGACGCAGCCCGGAGCAGCGGCCAAATGACCTCTTTACGGTTGCTTGAGGCGATTACGGTTACCCTTAATGGG
>TARA_R110000824_G_scaffold375880_1_pt1 | contig 10677 bp, 21 predicted proteins | sample TARA_R110000824 | Tara Oceans TARA_R110000824 (sample SAMEA4397747) | marine metagenome | biome: Polar Biome; feature: [MES] marine water layer (ENVO:01000295) within the mesopelagic zone...; material: water (ENVO:00002006), including particulate matter (ENVO:01000060) such... | reverse complement strand
TGCTTATCGGCGGGTGCCGTCTCCTCGGGGGATTGAGGAGGGCCCGGTTCCAGAAGATGACGACTGTCCTTTTGGCTGCGACCGGGGAGAGTCAGTCATGCTTGACAGGGACAGGTATGAGATTCTTGTGCCGTGTTCTTGCCTTGCCGGAGAACACAAGCGTCAACGCATGCACCTGTTTCAAGTTCGGTCTGGTCCAGAACAGGGCCGCCCCCTTCCAAATGTCGACGAGCGCAGGAAGATGGGCTGGACGTTGAAGGCGTCCGCCCCCCGGCTAACCGAGGAAGACCTGCGCCGAGCCGAGGTGGTCGGGGTTCCAGAGGTTTGCCGTGAGATCGTAAGAAGAAGGATGGGGGAGGTGGTTAAGTGAGGCGGTTCACTTCAGGCGCCGTCACAAAAAAAGAGGCGTCAGCCCTGTTGAGCCTGGGTCGCCGCCGCTCGTTTGATTTTGACCACTCGACAGTAGGGCGGCTTGTTCGGGACATTGAGGAGATGGCCGGGGTTGCGCTTGTGTTAAAGGCGCCGTCGTATTGGTCGGTTGAGTCCCGGCCGCAGGGACACCCGCCGCACTATGATGGCTGCACTGAGGGGAAGGATGGGGGGATGATCGACAACCACATGCCGTGGTGCAGATATTCGGGGTCTGTGCTTCTAACCGACCCCAGCCTTTTTGAGGGCGGTGTGCTCAGGTTTTCAAACGATGGGGAGGAACACAAAAGGGACGCACTTTGCGGGCTGGTCGCCTTCTCCAGTGGAAAAGACAACCAGCCGCAAAGGCACGAGGTTACTCCTTCTCGCCCCGTCGCCGACGGCGAACAACGAGTGGCGCTACTTCTTTTTCTAGCGGAGGAAGGCGGCCCTCTTTAATGGCCAAGATGAACGCCTCGGCCAGAGCCCTGCTGATCGGGAGGTCCTTCGATCTCCCCTCGACATGGGACAGGGCCTGCTTGGAGTACGTCTTACCGTCCGACTTGGTCAGCCTTACAGCAAGAGCCTCTAGGCTTAGCTCACACCTCTTCCTGTAGCTCGACAGGTCAGACCCCAGCTTCGGCGCCCCGTCTGGGACGTCTTCTTTGAACGGGGGAATGCCCCTCAACTGCCTCGCCCTGGTGACAAAGCCCTGAGTCTTTCCGAGCCGCCGGGCCACCTCGTGGTCCGAGACTGTGCCAAGCATGGGTATGTCGTGCCTTGGACGCCCCGGCCCGCGAGCCGCCACACTCTTCGCGTACAACTCTATAGCCCGACTCAGGGTTTCAAAGCTGCACCCCATCGTTTCCATCGTTGATTTCTTCTTACCGCACAGCTTGTAGTGATTCGCTATCGACACCAGCCGCTCTTGATCGGTCGCCATGACTCGTTCCCTCCTCCGCCAGCATTCGGCGGATTTGTGTTGCGTGCCACCGACCACCGGATCGTGGGCGATGACCTCTACTCTCAAGCTCCCTGGCCGTCGCTCGCAGCGACAACCCAGAAGCGCGAAGATCTAGCGCCAGCCGCAAGACGGCCTGTTCGGCGCTGCTTTCGACCAAAGCTCCATTCGCCAGGGCCCAGCCATACGGGACGCCGCCGCCAGTGTGCTTGCCCTGGGCTTTAAGCCGTCGCATAGCGGCGCTGGTCCTGGCTCCTATCAAGAGCCGCTCGTACTCAGCGAAAGCGTCGACGATGCGGCGCATGAGCACGTCCGTCGGGTCGTTCCCGCAGGCCTCTCCCCCGGCCGAGACAATCGAGCCCCCGCGCTTTGCCACGAGCCGTTCGACGAGGGCACAGAGGATGGTGTCTCGGCCGAGCCGGTCGCGCTTGGCGACCAGTAGGACGTCGCCCTTGTTAAGGGAGTCGATGGCGTCGAGCAGGGCTGGGCGGCTTTCGAGGTCAAGCCCCATGCCGTCCCGGTCCAGGCCCTTCGCGCCTGAGATCCCGGCGTCAGTGAAGACGCCGGAGACCTCCAGCCCCAGCCGACCAGCCGCCTCCCTGCACTGAGCAAGTTGGGCCTCCAGCCCCAGGCCGGAGTCGGCCTGTTGCTCGGTGGACACGCGGAGGTAGATGGTGGCGGTCATCTTCCCCCCAATGGAAGCGGAAGCCTTGGCTGTATCGCCCGCCTCGAACCATCGCTCCACCCGGTCGGCCCCCGGTATCCCCTCGACCAATGGCAGGCCCCTATTGCGTTCCCCATAGGGAAGCCGCAGTTTCCGCCGGTCCCGTAAAGACGAATATGAACAAGGTCGCCGAACTCGCGAGCGTCACGAACAAACCCGTAACCCGAGAAGTAGTTTCGCAGCGGGATCAGCAGGCAGACCTCCCTAGCAACGCGGGCGGAGTGCATAAAAAAGGGCCGCAGCTTGGAGTACGGCGGGTTTGTAAAGACCCAGTCAACCGGCCGTGACCAATCAAAAAAATCTCGACCCTCATCTAGCTCGCACCAGGACCACCCGGGCCGGTGACGAGTAAAGGCCCCGTCGCCGCGACAGGGCTCCAACACAAGCCCCTCCGGCTGAAAGTGCTGGAGCATGTCAAGGGCGAGCCACTGCGGGGTATATACCCGATCCCCCGACTTCGCCCTGGTCGCCGCCGTCATGCCTCATCCGGGGAGCTTGGAAGCTCTGGGACCTCGGCGAGTGGTTCCTCAAGGGGCTCAGGATCATCGGGGAAGGTATCGACCTCGTCCATCAACTCCTCAAAGAGGGTCATCCACTCAAGGTACAACTCTCCAGCCTCTCCCCGCTGCCACTGCTCACTTCGGTCGTCGAAGTAGCAGTCCATCTCCCCCCGCACCTCCTCCATCCAGGCGTTGAAGTTGAGGACCGCGTCGTTGAGGGCCTCCAGCGATTCGGTGGGCAGGGCTAGGTTCGCCAGCGCCTCGTTGTATTCACCCACGTCCTCTTGCGCCCGGTGAGCCGCGTCGTCGACGGCCTCCCTGAGCGCGGCGTAGGTCTTTAGATGGCCCTTGCTTAGGCGGTTCATGCTTCCTCCTTTTCTGCCAACTCAACCGTCTCGACCCGGCCAAACGAAACTCGACCTGTTCGCGCCTCGTCAAGCCACTCGCGGATCTTGGCTTGTGCCTCCATGCTGGTCCCGTAGAAGTACAGGCCGCCTTCTGGGAGGTTGATGTCCCAGGCATCACCCTGCTTTCGCTTGATGGCTTCTCCGTCCCCCTCGGGAGTGCTGATGGCGAAGCGTCGTGGATATGTATTGCTCATGCTTCCTCCTTTGTGCCCTGCCAGTCTCGTATCGCATCAGCGAGCGGACTGTAGCGACCGATGTAAACCTCATCGCTCTGTAGCGGTCCCCTTGGAGAGCCCTCGCTCTTGAGCCCCCCGTGCAATAGCTCCCCTGTAAAGGGATTGAGAAGCGGCCACTTCATATCTTCCAGTAGCTTGAGTATGGCCTTTGCTTTTCGTTCCTTGCTGCTCATGCTTCCTCCTTCTAGCGACTCCATGGTTATTCCAATGACAGCCGATAGGGCTTGCCTGTACTTGTCTTCTCGTGTGCTCATGTCTCCTCCCCCTCTTCTTCTTCCCACCCATAAAGGTCATTAAGGGCGTCACACTTCTCAAGCGCCTCACCCAACCCCACTGGCCAATTCATCAAGCACTCACAGCCGGTTGGGTGGTGGCCTCCATTCAGACGATCCGACTGGCATGTGGCTGCACGCGACTTCAGCAGGCTACGGATGCGGGTGGCCGCCGTGCGTTCATCGACCCCCCCAATCTGAGAGAGCACGCCCATGCGCTTGTAGCCATCATCATCGCGTTGCACGTAGATCTGGTACGACAACTCCTTGCTGGCCAAAGCAAGCCGCCTCCCGCTTGAGACCGCTACGAACCGACTCATGACCGCCCCCCGCTGTCATGCGACTTGCCTCGTGGCGCTGAGGCACCTGTGATTCGCCTGCTCGCCCACTCCTCAGCGCAGGTCATGGTGCAGAAAAGGTCTCGACCCAGGCGGCCGTAGGTGCCCGTCGGCTCGTAGATGTCGCGGAGGGCTAGGCCCCCCGTCGAACTGGCGTTCACCTGACCCACGCACCGCTTGTTCTCGGCCAGCAGGGTGCGGCAGTAGCGGCACAGTGGCCTGCCCTCTTTCGTTTTGTATCTCATGCCGCCTCCCAATAACCGAAGTCAGAGCCGTCTCCCTCGTGTGCCCCGAAGCTGTAGCCATCAGGGGAGTACTCATCCAAGATGTCGAACAACTCGTCGAGCAGGATCGCGGCGTCTGCGGAGTGCCACCAGGGGTTGTCGTCGGCGAGCCCCCACTTCGCGTCACCGATCTCCTCTGTCAGTCGCTCATGCCGAGCAGGGTCCAGCCAGGTGAGGAAGATGAGGAAGGTCGGGATCAGATCCTGAAGCCGAAGCGTCCCGTGGGATACGGAACCCGGCTCCACCACGCGCGTGGTGGCCGCCACGTGCTCCTCGGGGCCGACGGTGATAACGATTCGGCGGTAGCCCTCAAAATTAGGGTCGCCCTCGACGGGCTCCAGCAGACCGGCGAACCCGCCGCGACTCTCAATTTCTCGCTGAATGACGTCCTCTAGGCCCTCCTCATAGGAGCCCTCGTCGACGTCGTAAATGTTGCAGTCGTTGCCGGTCAGGTCGTTGAACCCGATGTAGCGCCGAGTAGTTTTGATTGATGCTCCCATGTCCTCTCTCCTTCCGCAGTCTGAATGACCGCTGTCTCTACATTTACCACGCGCTAAACCCACCTGTCAAGCGGTGATTATGATTTAGTCTTAGGTGTAGCTGTCGTCGTCGTCGGCCATGAACATGACCTCGTCGAACTCAATGGGGTCGATGGACTCGACGCCGAGGGCCCTGGCGAAGGCTCGCATCGCGGTTTGGTGGGTGAACCCATAATTAAACCGCAAGCAGTCCGCCGCCCGCCCCAGGAGTCGGGCACTGGCCCAGCTATCTCGGGTGGGCCAGTGTTTTCGGATGACATCGGCCACCGTCACGATCTCTTTCGCTTCTGCTGTAAGACTCATGCTTCCTCCTTGTCTGGGTGCGACTGCGCCTCCTCGGCGAGCCAACCCTCGGCTGGCTCAAAGCGGCGCTCGGTGTAGATGTAGAAGGCCATGGTGATGTCGTCTGGACAGCGCAGACATTCCCTGTACTCCCCAGGGTGCTCCTCCCTCAGGTGCTTGATGGCGGCGCTGCCGAAGCCTCGGAAGGACTCGGAGCCCGTCGCGCCCTCTTCCTCTACCCACCCACCGCACTCGGCGCATTGCAGGATTCTGAGGTGAACCTCGGGATTGATCTTTAATTTGACACCACTCATATCAGTCTCCTTCCAGACACTCTTAAGGACGAACAAAGGGTGGGGGATCTGACACCCCGCCCCGATAAAAATATGACCACTCACACCAGCCGCTTCGGCATGAGCACAATGACCGCGCCCCTGACCACGCCCTCAAACTTGGAGCCCAAGAAGTCGTCGACGCTAATAGTGACCGGCGAAAGCGGGTCCCCGAACTCAATCTCAGCCTCGACCACGTTGGCCCGCCCGCCAGTCAAGCCGAGGTGCATAAGCGCGGTGGCTGCTCGCTTGAACAGGAAGGGGCACAGGCCGACCGGCTGCCCAATACCAGCAGCCGCAAGCCTGCGAGTGTAGGCCGACGGAAAGACTTGCCGGACGGGGGGGAAGGCCTCGGCCTTGCTCGGCGAGTCAAGAGGGGCAAAGGCCCGCGTGTCGACAAAGGCCTTCACAGACTCCGCCGTGACCGTGAACCTGACCGGGTGTTCCCGAAGCAGGTGCTCTGCCTCAAGGCAAACAGTCAACAGCGAGTGGCCGTCGGTGGCCGTCGCGTAAATCTCCCTCTCGTGGAACTCAAGCTCCACCTGGGCGAGGACGGGACGATCCTTATCCTTAGAGGTGAAGGCGTGAAGCGCCTTGAATATGGGGATGAGCTTCTCCTCATTAAAGAAGTCTCTGACCGGCCCCTGCTGCAATGAGTTGGGCTGGTCTGCGTTCTCAAAAGATTCATAGATCGCCATGATGTCTCCTTATCCGTAAATGACTTCGCCAAAAAGCCCCGCCTGCACCACGCAGTCGGCAGCCTCGGCGTCAATCGCCCCACCAGCACCCCTCAGATCAGCCTCGACGGCCTCGTGAATGCGCTCGGCGAGCTTCACGCGGCGAGTGGCGATGGCCTCCAGCCCCTTGAGGATGGTGCTCCGGTCGATGGTCAAGAGGCGCTCGTCGTCCTCGTCCTCCAGCTTCCACGGGACGTCGCCATCGTGCGCGACACAGTCCATCACGTCGGCGTTGAAGCCCTGAAGGTCGTCGTCGTAGCCCCCGACCTCGTTTCGCCTTCCAGTGTGGTAGTGGTAGGCACGGGACCAGTACCCAATGCCGCCCTCTAGGGCAGTCACAAAGACGGCCCAGGGGAGCCGCTCAGGAACAGTGTGTGTGAATGTAATAGCCTCAGTCATGGTGTTTCTCCTTCACCCAGTCACGGCCTTGGCGGTGTCTCCGCTCAGGCCTTTGTTAATGTTGATTCCATCTCCGGCGGCGTGACCAGCAGCCACGCCTTGGTACTTATTCTTTGGGCCGTTTCCAAAGCCCAACCTGTCTTGATAGTCCTCGGCCCTGGCCAGCTTGTTGTTGAGTACGATCAGCGCAGTGCCTACCGACTCGTCCCCATAAGCGGCCCGCGCCTCAGCCGCAGCCTCGCGCTTGATAGCCCGCAGCCGACGGCCAAGGGAGACCACGGCGCTGTGGCAAAAGTCGGTGCGAAGCCCCTTGCGAAGGACGAACACGCGCTGGTGAAAGGCGCCCTCGACGCGGGCCTCTTCGGTCTTCTTGGCCGCGCTCTGACGCGCTTTCCGCATGTAGATGTCGGCCTCTTTCGACACCGCCTTGACTAGGTAGGCGGCGAGGTACTCGGCGATCTCACAGTCCGACGCGGTGCCATAGAAGGTCACGGCGTCCGTCTTCGTTCTGTAAGAGAGGGTGCAGTTGTTGGCCTTGGCGACGTTGGCATAGAGGGTTCGAGTCCAGCGCCGGACCTTGCCGGTTCTGGCGCCCCTCTCAACCACCGGGTCGTCGTCAATGCTAGCCGCGACCTCGGCCTCGGCGATGGCATGCTCAAGCATGAGCCGGGCGGCGATGCGGACGGCGCTCTCAGCCGCCTTGCTGTTCCCGCTCTTGAGTTCACCCTCGGCGAGGGCCTTGAGCTTTTGGATGCGGCGGATCGCCTTAGTGCGGTCGTTCATGGTCTAGCCCTCCCTCGACTCGGCGAGCCAGAAGATGTAGGACTGAAGGTCCCGGCACCCGGCGTCCTCGGGGTTGAGTCCACGCACTGGGCGGATGCCGGTGATGTCCTCGATGATGTCCCTCGCCTGTCGGTGGGACACCCCGAACATCCCGCTGTCCCAGCAAAGCGCCTGGAAAGCGGAGAGAAGTCGGAGGGACGCCCAACCACTAAGCTCCAGGGTCTCGGGAATGGTTGCAGTAGCTGTCATTTTCATTCTCCTTCCGGCCGCTAAGTGCGACCTTGCTCCAAGATTTACCAGTTACTAAACACCGTGTCAAGTCACGATGATTATTTATTTTCTCCCGTCGCGTCGGCGATGACTCTGAGGGCAGACAGTCGGCGGGCTTGCAATAGGTCCGAGTCTCGCTGGTTCGGGGTGCAACTCTGAGCAAAGTCCAGCGCCTCCGCCGCGAGCGCTAGCTCAGCCAGTAACTCAGGCGCAGCGGCGATGAGGCGGCAGTTGGCGGCCATTGCCTCTCGGACCTCCGGCGGGTGCTCGCCGCGCCCCTCTAGCGCTGGATGCCCCGGCAGCGGCGGCGTCGTGTGAACGACGAAGCAGTTGGCGTAGGTGCCCTCCTCCTGAAAGTCGTTGTCCACTTCCCACGGTCCCGGTGTGTGTTTGCTCATGCTTCCTCCCTTACTGGTTGTAAAACACGGCGATGCCGCCGCTGTTGAGTTCGACGTGGCTGTAGTCCTGAAGCAGGGCCTCGCCCATCGCCTTGTAGTCAATGAAGTGGATGGCCCAGGCTGGAGCCTCCCAGCCCATGCTCTCGCAGTGATCGTAGGCCATCGACTCGGCGTCCTCGAAGTGGCCGAGATAGTTGTTATCGACGTACTCCAGAAGCTCGGCGAGGCCGTCGCTCTGGATCTGATCCATAGCAAAGGTGACGATCTCTAGGTCGAAGCCCCTACCCTCAAAGGCGTGGACGATAAGGCCCAGGCGCAGAGCCTCGGCGGGGCTGCACTCTCTGCTGATCGGCAGTCCCTCGTGGTCCATGACCCAGAGTTCTTCAGCGTCGTCGACCGGAGAGGTGGCCAGGATCTTCTTGCAGGCCTCGTCAAGGGCTACCTCACAGTCGAGGTCAACCCATTCGCCATGCAGGTGGCCTGAGTTATAGGCTGCAAGGCAGCCGATCCATGCTTGTGGTTCAGTGGTCATGGTCTAGACCTCCTCGGTGTAGGGGTACTGGGAAGGGTTGGGGAAGACGGCGGCGAGGTCGTCGGGCCGGTAATTCTTGGCCGACCCAAGGGCGTAGTGAATGCGCGTCTGATTGTCAGGGCCGACCGCTTCGGCGAAGTAAGGGACAGAGGGAAAGGTCAGGGCGACGATGGCCCACTCGCAGTCCTCCTCATACCAGCCGCCGGGATTGCGCCAGACGGGGTCGACTAGGGCGTTGCGCTTGCGGTCGAGCTTTACCCCGCCGTGGCTGGCAGTCGAGGTTAGAAAGATCCCGTGGGCCACGGTGTAGGCGTTTTGGATGCGGCCCCAGGGGCTCCGCTTTCCTTCGAGTTCAAAGTTGAAATTGAGGGTCATGTTGTCTCCTTCCGAGCGTTAGCTCTACCCTGATCATAATGATGCACAGGGCTTTGTCAAATGCAGATGATAAAAAGTTTCTGAGGGTCCTTCCTATTCCCGCTCGGGCTCCCAGACGGTCACGTTTGCAATGCGCCAGTCGCGCCCCTGTTCGTTGGCGGTCTTCCATCGTGACCGCCGGTGAGGGCGCTCGTCTCGCGTTTCCAGATACCAGTAAGTGCAAAGGGATACGCTTGTGGGTTGGTAGTCGCCTTCCGGTGTGCTGAGGTCGCGCAGGTTCTTGATGGTGGGTGGAACATCGCTCCCGCCTTGCAGGTCAAGTCCGTGCTGATAGGTGTAGCTGTCTTCTTCACCCCAGCCGCACAGGGTTACGTTGATGCGGATGCGGTAGGGCGCGTCAGAGTCGTGCCAGCGATACTCGCCATTGCGGATCGCCCTCAACTCCTGCTCTGCTTCGGCCCGGGCCTTGGCTCGCGCCTGCTTTTCAATCTCTTTCAACTCGGTCGACTTGATGGGGATGGTCATCGTCTTGTCTCCTTCTCTGTTGGATTAAGCAGCGGCCGGGCGCTGCAAGTTCACTCGGGTCAGGGTTGTCTGCTTGTAGGCCGGGGCGTCTCCCCGGCGAGGGGTGTAGAGTTCAGTCTTCTTGATGGTCCCGGCGACCACAACGATGTCACCGACGGCCACGCCATCCCCGTCAGGGAACTCAGGGTCACGGGAGGACCACCACGTCGCCGAGTTGCCCTCAGAGTCTCTGAGGCTGACCAGGGTGGTGCCACCCCAGTCAGAGGCGAACTCGCGGATGCCGACGACGTGGGCGGTCCATGCCGGGCGGGCGGTGGCGCCGTTGTCGCGGTCCTTCTTACTGAGCTTGCGGCCCAGCTTGTCGCCGACGTCGCCGAGGTACTCAGAATTGGCGACCCGGCCCGCTAGCTCCCGGCGCTCTAGCTCCTGCTCAAGGTGCCGGGTATGGGTCGAGACCGCCGAGGCCAGCAGGCCGGTGCTCTTCTGATTGAACGACTCCTTGATGGCCACGGCGTAGAGGTTGCGGCGGTAGTCACTTTCGATGGTCTCGATGTCCCAGGACCGGACCCACTCAAGGGCGGCGGTGGCCCGCTCTCGGTCGTTGGTCGAGGGCTTATCCTCGACGGGTACTGAGCGGCAGGCCCGCTCCTCCTTGTGGACGGCCCACAACTGGCGCTCAGCGTCGTCGGCGGTGGCCGTCAAGCTGGTGTCCCTGGCGGCACCCCGGGAGACCCAGCCGTAGCGTCGGATGGAGTGGGCGGCGTAGGCCAGGAACTCATCGACCGAGGGGCGAGGCGCCGGAGCGGTGTCATAGCCCTCATCATCCCTCAAAGAGCGCACCAGCCGTTCAAGCTCGACCAGGGTCACGAGGTGGCTCGGGTTCGGGTGGCCGGTAAAGTCCTTGAGGCAGGACCGGCCGACGCGAATCAACTGGCCGTCGTCGTGGCGAACCACAAAGGTCTCGTTACGGCGGCGGTTGGTGCCGCAGTGGTCGCAGGTGTTGGATGCCACCCAGGTAGCTTCAGGGAGGTCGAGGCCCTCGGCCGACGGGGCTCGACGGACCACGTTGATCCCAGTGCTGGCGTCGTGCTCGACGGTGGCCACAAAGGTCCAGCCATCGAACTTGACCGGCGGGGAGTCGCCGACCTCTATAAGAGTGGCCGTCACCGTGAAGCCTTGGGCCGGGGTTAGCAGGCTTCGCTGGGCCAGCGCCCTGAAGCTCGGCGGCTCGACTCCGATACGCTGGGCACGCTTGGCCAGCGCAGCGAACCGCTCTTCAAGCTCGTCGAAGCGAAGGACGACGCCGTAAGGATGCGTTGCGTCGTTGCACTTCCGGTTGATATGGCCTCGGATGGCCCGGGCCGTAGCCCCAGGG
>TARA_R110000824_G_scaffold340942_1_pt1 | contig 10678 bp, 4 predicted proteins | sample TARA_R110000824 | Tara Oceans TARA_R110000824 (sample SAMEA4397747) | marine metagenome | biome: Polar Biome; feature: [MES] marine water layer (ENVO:01000295) within the mesopelagic zone...; material: water (ENVO:00002006), including particulate matter (ENVO:01000060) such as...... | reverse complement strand
AAAAAAGGTATGGTAAAGAGAGGTTATTAATGGCTAGTAACGCTGTTCCAGGTATGCCAGGCAATAATCCTGAAGCTATTAAAGCTAGACAAGATTTATTTCTCGAAGCATTTGAAGAATTAGGTACGATTACACACGCCTGTAAGAAGACTGGTATAGGTAGAAGCACGTACAAACGCTGGAAACGAGATGATAAGTTTGATTTTATTACTAGATTTAATGACGTTAAAGATGATTTCGCAGAAGAAATAGAACAAACTCTGTTTCAAAGAGCTAAAGACCCTAAATCTAATCCTGTTCTTTTAATATTTGCACTTAAAGGTCTACTACCTGATAAGTATAAAGACAACGCACAGATAAATGACGATACAGCTAAAGATATTATGAAAGAACTTAAGACTAAATTTAGAGGTATTAAGTTTGATGAAGGTCAAAGTGCTGAAATTAAAACAGCACAACAACAAGCAGAAGATATATTAAGAGGCAAAAGTGGAAAATCAGAATAACAATTTGACTGGTTCTGATGCAAATGAACTATCTGATTTTATTTATGAAAAAGTAGACTTTAAACCAACTCCCTTACAATCACCGATACTTAGGTCAAGAAAAAGATTTATCCTAGTAGCTGGTGGCGAACAAGCTGGCAAGTCTATGGTTGCAGCTAAATATTTATTAGGTAGATTTCTGGAAACAGAAGGACAAGGTCTGTTCTGGCTAGTAGCCGCTGACTACGAACGTACCAGAGCTGAGTTTGAATACCTCGTACAAGACTTTTCTACTCTTGGATTACTTAAAGAAGCAACAAAAAGAGTAGACCCTGGCAAAATAATACTGGCAGATGGTACAAGAATAGAAACAAAGTCCGCTAAAGACCCAAGAACACTAGCTATGAGAGCACCTAATGGCATCATTGGTTGCGAAGCATCACAGCTAGACCTCGAAACTTTCCACAGATTGCGTGGAAGATGTGCTCCAAAGAAAGGTTGGATGTTTTTAGCTGGTACTTTTGAAGGTTCACTAGGTTGGTATCCACAAATGTACCAGTCATGGCAACACTCAGCATCAGTAGACGAACAAGCGTTCTCATTACCCAGCTATTCTAATCAGTATTTATATCCAGGCGGTAGACAAGACCCAGAAATATTAGCACTTGAAAAAGTTAGCTCAGATGATTTTTTCCTAGAAAGAATTGAAGGTATACCTAGCCCACCACAAGGTCTGGTATTTAATGAACTACGAGCTGATATTCATGTGAGTGACGTAGAGTACGAACCAGATGTACCTGTACATATATGGATAGACCCAGGTTATTCAGAGGCATACGCCTGTGAAATAATACAAGTAGTTAATGACCAAGTAAGAGTTATAGATGAAATCTATGAAAGGAATCTGGTTACAGATGAAATTATAGATATAGCACAATCAAGACCCTGGTGGAGAGATGCACAGTTCGGAGTTATTGATATAGCAGGTTATCAACACCAAGCTATGGCTGCACCTGCAGAAGTTTGGTTAGAACGAACAGGTATCTATTTTGATTCACAAAAAATAAGAATTAACGAAGGAACTGAAAGGCTAAAGTCGTTTTTAAAAACTAATCCAGTATCCCAAACAGAACCTATGATAGTATTTAATCCTAAGTGTGAAGGAATATTGTCAGAATTTGGTGTTAAACCGAATCCTTTTGATGGTCAGACTCGTTCTTATAGATGGAAAATGGATAGAGATGGTAATATTGTGGGACAAACACCTGAAGATAGATATAATCATGGTGTTAAAGCAGTAATTTACGGATTAATAAATCGTTATGGGTATGGTTATATTACAGATAATAAAACTATAAAGGTTAAACAGTGGTAAATGGCTAATTACAAAGCAGAAGAAATTATATCTCTTGTAGATAATCACTATGATTTAACAGAACCTATGCGTACTCGTATGGATGATGACTATAAATTATACCGATTAGAAGAATTTGACGCAGGTGAAGGCTACCAGTCTTACACTTCAAACGAACCACAAGTATACGCAGACAAACTTATTTCTTGGATGACTTCTGCTGAAATGGTTGTACGAATACCTTACAATAATTCAGAAAGAGAAGAACGAGAAAACAATGACGCTAAAGAAAAGTTTTTAATTGGTATCCTAACGGCTGCCGATGAAAGACTAACTAAAAGATTACAACCAATAGTAAGGCAGCAACTAGCTTGGTACATAACTCTACGTGGCTGGTACTCAGGCAGAGCCTTACTAGTTAAGAATAAAGATGGCGAAACATATGTTGATATTCAACCATGGGACCCACTTCATACTTATTGGGGTGAAGGACCTGATGGTTTGTCATGGGCTTGTTATAAATCTAAGAAGTCACCATCAGAAATTAATTTAACTTATGGTGTAACTGTAGGTTCAGATTCAGATACAGATGAACCTATTGATGTTTACGATTTTTATGACAAAGAAGATAATATTGTTGTTACAGATTCAACTGTATTAAAGAAAAGAACTAAGCATGGAGCTGATGAAGTCCCAGTATTTCTTGGACCAGTAGGTGCAACACCCATGATTCAAGCAATTACAGACACAAGAAGCCAAGATACAATGGAAGACTTTGGTGAATCTTGTTATAAATCTACTCGTGACTTGTTTGATAAACAAAACTTTATGATGAGCGTAATGCTAGAGCTTACAGCTCGCTCACGAAGACAAGGATTGAAAGTTAAGTCTCGTGATGGAACTAAAACACTAGAAGAAGACCCATATAAAGAAGGCTCAGAGATAGCTCTTGGGCAAGGTGAAGACGTTGAACCTCTAGGGCTATTAGAAATGGCTAAAGAATCAGGCGTATTCATGGGACTTGTGTCTGGTGAAATGCAAAGAGGTGGCTTGCCACACTCTATTTATGGACAATTAGAATTTCAATTATCAGGATTTGCAATAAACACACTAAGACAAGGTGTTGAATCACAACTTCAACCAAGACTTCACTCTCTTGAACGTGCATATATGTGCATAGCAAAGATGATTTCAGACCAGTATATTACTGGGGCTTATAAATCTGTTGAAGTTAGCGGTAAAGATAGAAATAGAATGTATTTTTCTGAGGAAATTACAGTCGATACTATCAAAAATGCAGGTGACCCTGAAATAGAATTTATCGGTCAGTTGCCACAAGACGATATGACCAAAATGTCTATGGCTCAAATGGCACGAGAAGGACAAACTCCACTCTTGTCAGATACATTTATACGTGACCATGTACTTGGTTTGCAGTCTGCTGACCAAATGGATGACGCAATTAACGCACAGATAGCAGAAAGGACATTACCTGAAGCTACATTGTGGACAATGTTACAGGCATCTATTAGACAAGGCAGAGAAGATTTAGCTAAGTTCTATCAAGGTGAACTTGAAAGATTATTCTTAGTTAAAGGAATGGAACAGGCACAAATGATGCAACAAGCTGGAGCAATGGCTCAAGGCGTAGCTCCACCACAACCACAAGGTGGTCCTCCACCACCACAAGAAATGCAACCACCATTTCCAGGTATGGGTGGAGGTCCAACAGCTTCCCCTCAAGTAATGCCTGATGCTATGATGGGTGTGCCTCCTGTAGCTCCGACTGCTCCTCCTGGTCCGTCAGTTCCTCCTGGAACTCCTAGACCTGGAGCACAAAATGCAGTTACAAGATTAGAACAACAAGGATTGATTCCACCAGAGGAAGGTGTATAAATGGCAGAGCCAAGTTATTTTAGCGATTTTCTTGATTTAGCAGACAATAAAAACATTAACTCTATTCCAGATGCTTATGCGTCAATAGGTGCTTTTGCTAATTTACCAGCAGAACAAGTAGCTAATGCTATGTCTGGAGTTTTTAATCCATCAGGATTTGCTCGAGATGGGCAACAAGGATTAAATCAAAGAATAATTAACAATATAGCCAGGGGTAATACCCCTGAATACTTTCCACCTGGAGTAGCCCAACCTCAAATGACTGAGGAAGAAAAAATCCGACAATACAATGAACGGATGATGATAGAGGAAATAAATGCGTTAGCTGGTATACAACCATTTAATCCTGATTGGGGACAAGGTTCTTTGTCTAACCAAGCACTACCATCTGCTGGTCACGGAGCAGATTATAATCCAGCACTAGCAAGAGCTCTATATTCATATGGTGATGATGAAATGGCTGAAGCTCTTGAGGGACGAACAGGTCCTGCTTTTTATCAAGAATTAAAAGATGTTAGAGAAGCAACAGAAAAAGCAGAAAAAGATTGGAATACATTTCAACAATATCAAGCTGCAACAGAAGCAGCTGCTGGTAGAGATACTTACGCATTTCCTATTCAATACCCAGGAGCACCAATAGGACCAAGTTATGGTCAAGTAGATACGTTTGGAGTACCTACACCACCACCTCCACCTTTTCAACAAGCATATAATCCAGTAGATGCTGGTATAGATATTAGAAATGCAGAGATGGCAAGATTAGCATTGTCAATGGGTGGTCCTCAATATAGTGGTGGAGTAGATATGTCTACACCGCCAGGTTCATTTTTAGATACTGGTGCTGAATTTACTGGTACTAGCTATGGACCCCCACCATTAACCCAAGAAGAATTATGGCAGAATATGTCCAATACAGGTGACGGTGGATTTGGTATACAAAATGTTAAAGACATAATTGGTAATTATTTATCACCATTATTTGGAGGAGATAGAAGTAGTTCTACAAAACAAGTTCAAACTAGTTCTGAAACATCAGACTATCTCACTCCAGGATTCAAGTCTGTTCCTAAAGATTTTGTATTTCAACAATCTTTAACTGGTACTAGCTATGGACCAGGAGGACAAGTGGGTGAATGGGTTCCACTTAAACAAACTATTGATGCTGATAACGCAGCTGCTCAAAAAGCAGCAACACAAGAAGCTATGGCAAGATATTCAGGTACCCCTGGACAATATGGTGATAATTTAAGAAGGGAACAAGTAATTAAGAACTGGGAACAGTCTGTTTTAAGGGGAGAATCTGGTTATATAGGTGGGGATACTTCATTTGCACCTGGTGCTACATCATTACCACCAACAATATCACAATTAGCTGGTATGCAACCATCACAAGTTGCTCCATTTCAAACTCAAGATGGAATTACTGGATTAGATACAAGACGAACAACAGCAGCTCCATCAGCAGCTGCATCTGTTGATGATGCAGAAGATATAATTCAAACTGGTGTCTATACTGCGGAAGATGCAATGAAAGCATTAAGTCAAGATGACCGCTATAAAGATGTATTTAATGAAGATGGTACTGTAAACGAAAACGCATCAAAAGAAAGAGCAATAGCTATTATTGATGCAAGTTCTCAAGGACAATCTATACAATCAAAAGTTAATATGAAAAAAAATATTAACTTTGTAGAAACTCCTGTTGAAGGAAAAACAGAATCATTTGATAATGATGGTAATTTAGTTGAAGGTGGAAAAGATTTATATGTATATCGTAACGGAGAATGGATATATAGAGGAGAAAGAGGTAATTTAGCTGAAAGTGATAATGATTTTTTTGCTCGTATTGATGACCAAATAGAAGATGTTCCATCAGCTCCACCATCAGCTCCTGGGGCTCCATCTTTTCAACCAACTACACAACAGCAATATGGACAACAAATGGGGCAACCATACGCTCCAGTACAACAAATGCAACAGGGGATGGGTTCTCCTGCTACATATGGTGAAGTGTTGGGTGGTACTCCAATGCAACCAATGACTACAACAGGTGGATTTTATGATGACCTATACCAACAGTCATTAAAGCCAGTAGATGCTTTTAAACAATATCAATTATCTCAATTTCCTGGTGCTTCTTTAGGTAGTAGATTGGCTGCACAAGATGCGTTAGGTACAGGATTTACTCCAGCGTTTGGTAGATTTTTACTTGGTAGTGCATCAGGCAGAATAGCTCCACAGGAAGGGGTAGATGCTAGTAGTGGATTTGGTGGATATTTAAGAGATAGACAACGAGCAGATTTGTCACAAGTTAGACAAGAGTTTGCTAATCTTGGTGGTGCATTACGAGGATATGCTCCTGGTGGTACTCTTGACCAAAGGTTTCCTTCATACTACGAAACATTTGGTGACCCATCAGACCCTACAGGTTTAAAAAGTGCTGTTTTACAAGCCTCACAAGCTGCACTTGGTACACGAAAGAGAACTGGTGCGTTAGGAAATATTTATGATGTTATGGAACAGCAATACGGAACAGGAGGAAGTTCAAGATTTGCAGACTTTATTAGTGGTGCTTTTAACCAACAACCAATGATGCAATCTTTTGCAACAAATACATCACCTTACCAAATGCCAGGATTTGAACAATACAATCCTATTAATCGTCTTGGAGCAACTACAGCTGCTTCAGCTAGAGTTCAACCAACTGTACAAACTTACCAACCGCTATCAGGATTTAACACTAAACTTACTAATCAACTATATGGACCTGCAGGAATAGCACAAGGTTAAGGATTTAATATGGCTAACTACAATACATTTGATGACTTCTATGAAACAATGCTTGAGGCAGAACCTCAGACAGCTTACATGGGTGCAGTTGGTAGGCAAAACTTTGGTCGTTCATTACCTGACCCTACGTTAGATAGAGCACGAGCAGGATTTAGAAATCAATTTAGTGATGTATATAATCAGTATCTTGGACAACGAGGTAAAGAATTATCTAGTAGAACAGACCCATCTAAAATGTCTACGTTTTCTAGTTTCTTAGAAAAGTATCCTTTTACACAAAGATATTCAAATATGAGTCCTTATCAAAAAGGTACTTCTATAAATAGATTTTCTCCTAGTACAAGGTTTATATATTACTAATGCCACACATTCCAGGACATCAATACACTCCTCGTAAAAGGTTGTCCTTTGGTCCTACCCCACAGATACCAGTACAACCAATAGTACCACCTGTTCAGCCACAACCTATTCGAGAAGACGGTGGATTTATGTCTGATATTTGGAAGGATTATTTACAGCCTGGTTTAGAAACAGTTGTAGGATTACCTGTTGTAAAACAAACATTACAAGGACTAGAAGCAGTACAACAAAGAGCCGTTATTCCTGCTGTTAGTAGAGCGATAGAACCTTTACCAATTAGATTTGAAGAAACTCCTGGTGCTCCTGAAGTTCCATGGTATGACATACCTGGTCAGTATGGTAGAGGAGAAACTAGTTTTAACTTTGACCAATACAAAACTCCTGAAGGCAAGTTTTCTCCAAGAGCATTAGCTGACCAAATACAGAATTTTAATCCTTTAAATGTTGGATTAGAAGTAATAGGAGAAAATTTAAATAAAGACTTTGATTTATTTGAACCAGAAACAAAAAGAAGCCAGAATGTTCAAAAAGAAGCTCGTAAACGAGAACAAATAACAGGCAAACCTGTTACTCAACGTGAGCTTAGAGAAATAGAAGAAGACTTATATAAATTGCCACCTGGAGTTAGAGGGATAGCTGAAGAAGCTCCTTGGTTTGCATTGCCACCAGCTAGAGCAGCTAGAGCTTCTGCACAAGCAGCACGTACTGGGGCGTTAGGTGCAAAATCTCCAACAGCTAGAGCAGCTTTACGAGCAACAGAAGTAGCTTTGAAACCAGTTGAATTAATAGAAGAAGGGTTAGCTAAAGTTATTGAAGCTCCCTTTAGAGCTGTAGGTAAAGGAATTAGTGCAACAAGTCGTAGTGCTAATAGAGTAATTAATCTACCACAATTAAATAATTTAACTCAAAGAGCTTTAATTTATGGAGATAATATTATTAGAGACAAAGCATTTGTCGGAGTATCAGGAAATGCTTTACGTGCGTCTGATAAATTAAGATTAATTAATAAATCCTTTGAAAGAAAAACAGGTGTACCAGATAGGTTTAATCTTGAGCCTAAAGAAGTTGATGGAAAAACAGATTTGTTTTTAACAATTAATGATAACTCTGTTGTTCCAGATAGGATACGTATAAAAACTAATGAAGAATTAGCTAATCTTCCACCAGAAAGATTTATTGCAAAACAAAGACAAGATGAGTTCTTAGATACTCTTGAAACACCTATTGGTGAAAAAGAAATTGTAAACTTTAATCTTAATCCAAGACCAAAAGATATGAGTTTTGAAGCATATCGAGAAAGACTTGCTCAGTCTCCTGTAGGAAATAGAATTGAAGCTATTTCAAATTCTATAAATAGTTCTAAAGTAAAACGTGAATTAGTTAAAGGTGGAGATAAAGCATACGAAACAATTAAAGAACGTATTAGAAAAAGATTTCCTAAAGTAGGAACGGCTGATGGTTTAGTTGAATTTTTTGGAAAAATGCACGATGGTCAATGGATAACAAATAATGCAATTAATTTCCGATTACGAGGAGCTAACCCAGCTGGTAAAATAGGAATTACTGAAGGACTTGAAAACCTTCCTTCTGACCTAAGTAATAGTTTAAATAGAGGTACAGATAGAGCAGCACGTAGAATACATAATTTTAAAATAAATAGTTTAGACATTTTAAATACACAAAGTATTGATGTAACTGATGTAGATAATTTACTTAGAGCTTTAAGATTTGTTGAAATTAAAAAGAAATCTCCAAAAAGAAAACCACCTGAAAATTTTGAAATTGGAAATAAAGAAAAAAAACCTTTAGGAGATGATACTAAAGCACAAAATAAAAAATTAAATGAAATGACTGGTGGTAGTACAAATATAGATGACGCATTAGCTAAAGGAACAGATATAGATGGAGTTTTATTAAGAGAAAAATATCCAAGACCAGAACAAATAGCTCGTATAAAACAAACAGTAGAAGAATATCAAGAAATATTTAGAGCTCAACGTCAAGAATTATTAGACGAAGGGTTAATAACATTAAATGAATTTAACGCATTAAGAAATTCTTATGTTAACTATGCTCCTATTGATTATGTAGATTCTTTTATTAAATCAAAAAAAATTAGATTTAATAACAAAACACCTGCTGATACTAATATTATAGATAATGGGATTGATGGATTAACTAATCAACTCCATGAAAAGGCAGTTGTTACATCTATGTTTCAAGAAAAATTTATTTCTAATTTAGTTCGACATGAAATGGTAATCCAGCAAAACAGAGCTACTAAAGGTGCAGCTAAATTATTTAAAGAAGAAAATGGTCTTAAAGATGTGTCAGCCGATTTTCGTACAGTAAATGAAGAAACTGGTGAGGTTATTTTAAAAAAACCTAAATACAATCAAAAAACAAAAACTGGATACTTTTCATATTTTGAAGATGGACAAAGGTTTGTGTTTGGTGATGTGGGTAGAGAAGAAGTTCCTAAAATATTGTGGGATGCTGTCAATGGAAGAAATGGTCTTGCATTAAAAGGTGAAAAAGAATTTAACCATATTATTGCTATGAGTAATGGTTGGTATCGTTCTATGTATACAACATTAAGCCCTGTGTTTTGGGTTCGTAATATGTTAATAGACTCTGTAACTGTTGCCATTAAAGGTGGAGTATTACCACATGAGGTTGGGCGTGAATTAATTTCTAATTTTATATCAATAGGTAAAGGTTTAGAAACAAAAAGTGCTGAATTTATGAGAGCTTCTGGTGGATGGACAGGAGGAGGATTTACTGGAGATAGTAAAATTCTTAATAAAATGAAACGTGCTATGGCTGATGTAGACCAAACAGATAAGGGACTAGTAATAAAAGATTCAAAACATTTACGTAATATATTATCTCTAAATGTTTTTCAAACAGGAGCAAATGTATTTAGGCGTGTTGGTGGAGCAATTGAGTCAGCACCAAGAGAAGCTGTATTTAAAAAATCTTTAAGAAATTCTTTAGATAACGATGAAGTAAAAAGATTATATAAATTAACTGATGAACAACGAAGAATAGAAATATACGAAAATTACAAAGCATTTGATGATACTGCTGCTAATACTAATAAACCTTTTGCTGATACAGACGCTGCTCGTAGAGCTGGAAGAAACAGTTTAGAAGCTACATTAGATTTTAGTCGTGGTGGCACATCAATTAAGTTAGCTAATAATTATCTTTTATTTTTAAACGCAACTATGGAAGGTGCTAAAGTTCCATTTAGAGCTCTTGGAATTGACTTAACACCTGTTATTAAACCTAAACAAAACCGAGTAGCTGGTGACCCACTTACTGAATTTGGAAGTACAACTGAACAAATAAAAAAATATTTAACTCTTGGTATTAATGACAGAGGTATTACAGGAAAATCTTTTGATATAGTAGGTGGTGGACCTAAAATGGTAGCACTAAGAGTAGGAAGTGCTGTAGCTGCTTATTACTATATTATGGAAGAATGGAATAAGTCTTTTAAATTTAATGGAACAGCTTTGTATTATGATGTTCCTGAAGAAGTAAGATACAACAGTATAGTTTTTATGTTGCCACCAGATAAAGATGAAAATGGTGATTTAATTCTTGACCCAGTAACACAACGCCCTAAACCTAAGTATTTAGTTATTCCTCATAGGTTAAGAGAATGGAATATGTTATTTCAATCAGCAACGTTTATTTCAGAAGCATTTGATGACGTAGGTATTGATATGGACATGGGTAAATTCTTTTATCAAATTTTTAAATCGTCATCTCCTATTTCTGAAAT
>TARA_R110000824_G_scaffold22464_4_pt1 | contig 10682 bp, 15 predicted proteins | sample TARA_R110000824 | Tara Oceans TARA_R110000824 (sample SAMEA4397747) | marine metagenome | biome: Polar Biome; feature: [MES] marine water layer (ENVO:01000295) within the mesopelagic zone...; material: water (ENVO:00002006), including particulate matter (ENVO:01000060) such as...... | reverse complement strand
ACTGCGCATATCGTTATCTATCCAAAGGACCACGTTATTGAGCTAAAATCACTCAAGAAATACTTTCAGAGCTTTCGTAACACGATAGCCTCCTATGAACGCCTCATAAACGTCGTATACGACGATCTAATGGACGTTTACAAGCCACACCGCCTCCGAATCCATATGGAGTTCAACCCTCGCGGAGGGCTCTCCTCGCGGCTTATAGTCGATTCGGATTGGACGATACGAGGTGGAGAAGAAAAATTTAAAGACTGGATGGGAAAGGACCATGAGTGGTAAAGCTATCGACCATAGTCGCCGAAACAAAACATCAATTTGAAGCTCTCGTCGGAAACACCTATTATTTATATAGGCGCACCGACGGGACACATTTTATCTCGATGGTTGAACCAGAATACTGGAGTCATATAAACCTCACTCACCTTACAGATGTCGTTTTTACCAAAAACAATACTTGGAAGATAGCAGAGAAGAAAAAGAAATGAACGAGATTTTGATGGAGATGGGATTTTTTTTAGCATGCGCAGCGCTATTAACGAGTGTGATTACAGCCATGGTATACAAAGCGTTCCAGAACCACCATGATAAGGAAATGAGGAAAATTGCCATGAGGGTGGGTTATATAGAAATGGCATGCCATCATCATAATATAATTCCGCTCCCATGGGAGATAGAAGAATTTGAAAATTGCCAAACTAAAGGTTTGAAGAAAGAAGGGAATGTGGTATACTTAAAAGAATGAGACGCCGTAATTCAATGATAGAATATTCAACTGTTGGTCGAAAGGTTGTAGCTTTGATTCCCACTGCTGCAACCATGCTGTTCTTAATTACGCTTTTATCGGGGTGTATATTCGTATCTGGATCTAATACTCCCTCGGATACCTATTATTCATATGGGGTCGACGGAAGCTGGGACTGTACAGATTATGGCTCGATGGACGAATGGGAGTTTTGGATTAATCCAAGCTTCTATGACATATCGTATATTTTAGTAGAGGTCATAGACTTAATTGATGGAGATAATTTACATGTATCTTTTCTCGATTATGATGTACACTATGGTTACTACTATCATAGAGAAGACTTTTCCCTTCCTGGGTGCGGTACCGCGGTGGATGTAGAATTTACCGTATATGATTATGAAGGGTACTGGGAAAAGTACATTATTTACTGGTAGCTAAGAAAGGAATTAATATGACTCATTTAAATGAAAGAATTACTCAACAACTCTTGCGCGCAACGCTTAGTAGATTTGAAATGCAGAGGCAGGAGGCTCTAGCAGTTCTGGATCTTTATCTTCACAGCGCTGTGGGCATAGGTGATCACTCAAACATAGTTAGTGAGCTAGCAGCAGCCACGACAAATCTATCCTCAGCTGAGGAGGCAATAGGAGCCCTACAACGAAACTTTTTAAGCGCTCTGCCCGCCGACGAAGGACAGCCGGATGACAAATAGAACTCCATATACAAGAATAATCGTCTCCGGAGGATTTGATCCAATTCACGTGGGACATATACGGATGATTAAAGCCGCAGCAGAGCTGGGTAATGTCATAGTGGTAGCCAATAGTGATGCATGGTTAATGCGCAAGAAAGGATATATTTTTATGCCATGGGAAGAACGCGCCGAAATCATTAGGAATATAGTCGGAGTGCACGATGTTGTTGAAGTAGATGATATCGATGGTACTGTTTGTGAAGTACTTCAGCGTCTTAAACCAGATATGTTTGGTAACGGCGGCGACCGGACCAATAAAAACACACCAGAAATGGAAGTTTGTGATAAATTAAATATTAAAATGATCTGGGGATTAGGGGGCGACAAAATCCAAAGCAGTTCTGATTTGGTAAAAGACGCAGGTCTGACTCCCCCTGATGGTACAATCGAAGACCTGAAACCATCAAAGTCAATTATCTTGAGAGGTAAAAGTAGTGAAACTTAATCTAGACGCAACCCCCGAAGCAAAAGCACATTATGTTAATTTTACGCACGTCCGCGATGGGGAAAATTTCCATATATATATAAAGTTGGAAGACATTAAATGTTGGGAATCGGTCGCCATGTCGGGTACTCACGATAGAGCAACTCGCTGGTGCCTCACCACAGTGCAAGGAGACGTATATTATACTCTTAATAATTTCAATGAAATAATGACAACTTGTATATTATACCCACGATCCAGCGATGGTCAATGTCAGGGTCGAGTTCCAGATCGGTATTTATATCAAAAGGGCGAATAAATGAGCACAATGAATATCTTAAAAAATTGGGCATTGAGATTTCTCGATCTTTTGGTAGTAACTCTGGCGTTAGCCGCTTCGATGGCAGTTCTATATGTTAACGGAGCATTTATCAGCAATATTATAAACTCCTTCAGAGCAAGTCAATATATCGACGTCGCCGTAGGAGTTCAGATCGCTTTGGTTATAATGTCATTATTTTGGATCCCATTATTGGTGATCCTTACATCATCAAAAAGATTGGGTCGACGATGATAGGTATAGAGATTTGGTTTTCGTGGTACTACTGGGGGTGGGGTTATGGTTATGATCTCCAGCCTCCGGTAAGAAATTCTTTTTCTATAGGACCATTGAAACTTCGTTGGCGACGCTAATTACTAAGAATAGAGCCCACTATGAGTAGAAAAAAGATTTTTGTTTTAGATACTAGTGTTTTTTTAACGAGCGCTGATTGCGTTTATGGATTTAAAAATAATGACATAGTAGTACCATTTAAGGTGTTGGAAGAAATCGATAAACACAAGGGACGTCAGGATGGAGTAGGCTCCCAGGCTAGGAAGATTATTCGTATCCTGGACGGGCTACGATCCAAAGGAACGTTGTTCGAAGGAATAAGGCTACGCCGCGGCTCTGGAATGCTTTATACTTGGGGCACTGAAAAGCTCGGCTCCGCCGGATTTCCCAAAGACTTAGATCCCAATATTCCAGATCATTTGATCGTCGCAACTGCCATGGCAGTACAAAAAGAGCATCCGGACCGAAAAGTAATCATGGTTTCGCGTGATATTAACATGCGCGTTATATGTGACTCGGTTGGATTGTTGACCGAGGGCTACATAACAGATCAGGTGGTTGAGAATAGTGATAGTATCTATACCGGGTTTGAGTCTCTCTTGGTTGACGACGCCGTAATAGATCAATTTTATGCACACGAAGATGTTTTCTTAGATTCAGAGAAGGCTAAAAAATATAACTCTAATCAATTTCTGATGTTGGTATCAAACGCCAATGAGAAAAAAACCGCACTTTGCCGATTTGTTGGAGAGTCAATACCTCTGGACACTCTGAGAGAATACAAAAAGGGAGTATGGGGCGTAAAGCCGCGGAACAAGGAACAAGCATTTGCGCTCGATCTACTAATGGACCCAGCTGTACAACTCATTACTTTGGTTGGCAAAGCAGGATCAGGTAAAACACTCTGTGCGATCGCGGCTGGCTTACAACAGACTATGGACGACATAAGTCACTATGGAGAGCCAGTGTATACGCGTCTAATAGTATCACGACCCGTACAGCCGCTAGGAAAAGACATTGGGTTTCTCCCGGGCAGCTTAACAGAAAAAATGAGCCCCTGGTTAACCCCTATACAAGATAACCTACAATTTCTCATGGGAAATGATAAACTAACTCTAGAAATGTATATGGAACGCGGCAAAATTGAAATTGAAGCTCTTACCTATATCCGAGGTCGTTCGATATCCAATGCTTATATGATAATTGATGAAGCTCAAAACTTGACAATCCATGAATTAAAGACTATAATTACTCGTGTGGGTGAAGGAACTAAGATCATTTTGACCGGCGATGTTGAACAAATAGACGCCCCCTATTTGAACGAAACATCGAACGGACTCACGCATGCGGTGGTAAAGTTTAAGGACTTTGAATTGGCGGGGCACGTTACGCTTATGAAGGGCGAACGTTCTAGAGTTGCAACATATGCAGCCAAATGTTTATAGGAGATAAAAATGGATATTGGAAAAAACCCAGATCTAGAGGAAGCAGTGGAGACGGACTCTCCACTCAAAGAGATGGTAGTGAATTATACTGGCATTACCCTGCAACCTGAAAACGGTGAGGTAACGGTGGGAATGATAGTGGATTTATTTTCTACTGAATTCCCAGAATTCTTGATGGCTGTTGCTGAAGAGAACTGGATCCGTGGATACCACCAAGCGTTTGTTGATATCGAAGAGGGCGAAAAATTAGTGAACAAAGATAATGATGAGACCGACGAACAAACTGACTGAGTATATTATTGAGCAACAGGCTCAACGTAGAGAATACAGTCTCTTCGGCGCCATTCCTTTTATAATAAAAGATTTTGCGACCTCTGACGAGGTGGATTATCCATCCTTAATAAACAACATCGAGGAAATCTTACCGAAGCACCTGTTGAACAACATTGAGATGGTTTACATGGGAGACTTTCCCTTTCTCGAAGACCGTAATGCAATATATTCGGACGGCGCCATTTATTTAACCAATGAAGAACCCACCAACTACGACATTCTAGAAAATTTTGTGCACGAAGTAGCACACGCTATAGAGGATATAAGCGCATTGCTAGCCTCAGATGAAGGAGTGAGAGGGGAATTCTTAGCTAAACGAAAACGCCTTAAGTCGATTTTGGATTATGAGGGATATGAAATTCCCGGGCAATATTATACCAACACACAATATTCGGAAGACTTTGATAGATTTCTCTCGGAGGTCGTGGGGTACCCCACCCTTTTGATGCTTACGATGGGGTTGTTTGTTTCTCCGTACGGCGCCACTTCTTTAGAAGAGTATTTTGCAAATAGTTTTGAAAATTACTATTTAAATAGCAGAGACGAGGTAAAGACAATTAGCCCGCGTCTTTACGAATTAATAACCACATTACACGACAGGAGTTTATAAATGGCATGTCCGCCCCCCCTATTAGAAAGCATTAACAAGTCGATCGATATTAACAAAAATATAGTAACGGTGTCCATTAATATTGAAACTAAAAGCAAAAAAGGTCCAAGAATCGTTATTTCTGACCTAGAAATGCTTGACTGGCTCGCTGCAAAAGGGTATAATGTAAAAAGTGTCTTAAAAAGTGGACACGTAGATAACCTAGCGCTAGAAGGGAACGTTACAGAATGGCAATTCGATATAAGCAAATTTCCGCCTTCGCCCCCACGTCCCAAGCCGATCCGTCGCAAGACGCGAGAAGTAAAACCAAAGGTCAAGACCCCCAACAAATAGAAAGCGAGGATGTGTGGCACACATATCATATTCAGAATTAAAAAATTGGGATTTTTGTCCCTTCTATCATAAATTAGTATATATCGACAAGAACGTTGCCTTCCGCGGCAACGAGTATACTGCTTTTGGCACCGCTATACACGATGTCTGCGAAAAAAAGCTTCTCCAGGAGAAGGTTGAATATACTGATTTGTTCGTTGAGAAATTTAAGGATTCACTCAAAAAGTTAGAAGATGATGAAGTAGAATTCGACTTAAAGAGTGCCATGAAGATGGTACCTCAAGGGATTGCAATTTTACCCGAAATTGATCCCGCTCTTAAGGCATACTTTGGAGACGAGTATGAAGTCTTCTCGTCAGAAGAAAAGCTATATGAACCAATCGATGACCATGACCTTAAATTTAAGGGCTATATCGACGCAGTAATTAAGGTCGGCGATAAATATCACATTATGGATTGGAAGTCGTGCTCGTGGGGATGGAACGCCCAACGCCGCGCCGATCGGTTAGTGACGTATCAGCTTACTTTGTATAAATATTATTTTTGCAAGAAGCACAATATAGACCCTAAAAACGTTGAAACACATTTTGCATTACTCAAGCGAACCGCAAAAAAGGATCGAGTGGAAATTTTTAGAGTCACCAGTGGACCGAAAAAAACTGAAAATGCACTTAAACTTTTGTTTATGGCGCTTTACAATATCATTAACAAGAGGTATATTAAGAAACGCACCTCTTGTATAGGGTGCCTGTTTCATAAAACAGACTTGTGCCCATAAAAAGGAAACAACCAATGACAGATAAAATTAAAATCTTAACCTTGAGTGACCATCCATTGTCACCGTCGGGTGTCGGCACCCAAACTAAGTATGTGATCGAAGGCTTACTGAAGACAGGGAAATATCAAATAATTTCGCTAGGCGGCGCCGTTAAACACGATGACTATAAGCCCCTGAAGACTGAAGAGTATGGAGATGACTGGGTGATATTGCCTGTCGACGGTTATGGCTCCCCGGACCAAATTCGATCGATTGTGGGTCAGACACGCCCGGACATTTTATACTTTATGACTGATCCTCGTTTCTGGGGCTGGCTGTGGAACATCGAAAATGAAATTCGGAAGAATATCCCTATGGTTTATTATCATGTGTGGGATAACTTCCCCTATCCAGAGTTTAATTCTAATTTTTATCGATCCAATGATTTTATTGCGACGATTTCCAAGGTTACGCATGATATCGTACGCACGATAACCCCAGAAGTAGAAAGTGAATATGTACCTCACGCGGTTGATACCGACATCTTTCAAAAAGCACCGGATGAAGCTATCCAGAAGTTCCGGGCTGAACACCTTAAGAATCCCGAAGCAATGGTCTTCTTTTGGAACAATCGGAATGCTCGCCGTAAACAGTCGGGAGCATTGATCTGGTGGTTCAAGGAATTTTTAGATAAGGTGGGGCACGACAAAGCATGTTTGATTATGCACACTGATCCTAAAGATGTACACGGTCAGGATCTAGAGGCTATTATCCGGCGCCTAGGAATTAACGACGGGCAGATAATGTTATCTAAAAACAAGATCCCGCCAAATCATTTGGCTATGATGTACAATATGGCTGATTGCACGATCAACGTGTCGGATGCTGAGGGTTTTGGTCTAGCCACTTTAGAATCGCTAGCAACCGAAACCCCCATCATAGTGACGATGACTGGTGGACTCCAGGAACAGGTAACCAATATCAAAGAAGTCAGCGAAGAAATAATGCGTGCACGTAATAGTAAACCCAAAAAGGTTATAAAATTTAAGCACGGAATTGGTCTGGAGCCCACTTCTAAATCAATAATTGGATCACAAGAAGTACCTTATATCTACGAAGACAGGTTGGATGGTGCTAATGTGGTGAAGGCTCTAGAGATGTTCTATAATCTCTCGGTAGAAGAACGCACGAAGCTTGGCAAAGCCGGCAGAGCACATGTGATGAAAAACTATAATTTTGAGAAATTTTCGGCGCAGTGGGACGACATAATGACCCGGGTGCATGAGAACAATGGATCGTGGGAGACACGGAAGAATTATAGTTCTTACAATTTCAAGGAGATAGTCTGATGAAGAAGATTCTAGTTAAAGCACCTGCTCTTTCCCGATCAGGATATGGCGAACAAACTCGTTTTGCACTCCGTGCGTTACGATCTGTAGAAGATAAACTTGATATTTATATAATCAATATTCCATGGGGCGGCACAGGCTTCATCAATTACTACGATGAAGAACGCGCGTGGATCGATCAGTTAATACTAAAGACCGGACAGTATGTTCAGGCAGGAGGTCAGTTTGATATTTCTCTTCAAGTTACTATACCCAACGAGTTCGCGCAGCTAGCCCCGATTAATGTAGGATATACTGCCGGTATTGAAACTACCAAGATTGCACCTCAGTGGATCGAGAAGGGGAACACTATGAATAAAATCCTTGTGGTCTCTAACCACTCAAAGAGTGTATATGAGAACACGGCTTATGAGGCGACCAATAATCAAACTGGCGAAGTTATCTCCAATTACAAGGTTACTACCCCCGTTGAAGCTATAAATTATTGTGTGCGCGGAGTTGCTCCTCCCACAGAACTCGATATCCAGCTGGACTATGATTTTAATTTTCTAGCCATGGCTCAGGCGGGTCCTCGTAAAAACCTACCCAACACAATCAAATGGTTCGTAGAAGAATTTATCGACCAGGAGGTGGGCTTAGTGGTAAAAACTAGCGTCACTTCCGACTCACTAGCGGACCGGGTAGCCACTGAGGCTAGAATGAAGGCACTTCTGGATGCTTACCCAGATCGTAAATGCAAGGTATATTTACTGCACGGCACTCTTGAAGAGGCACAACTCTCTGCACTTTATCAAAATAAGAAGATTAAGGCAATGGTGTCACTTACGCATGGCGAGGGCTTTGGTTTACCTCTTTTTGAGGCGGTGTGTAACGGGATGCCAGTTATCTGTCCCCTCTGGAGCGGGCAATCGGACTTCTTATACGCGCCAGTAAAAGATAAGAAATCTAAAAAGACAAAAATGGTCGCGCACTGCGCAAAGATAGAATTCGATTTGCAACCAGTGCAGCCCGAAGCTGTGTGGGAGGGAGTGATCCAAGCTGATTCTTTATGGTGTTACCCTCGCCAGGGTAGTTATAAGATGAGGCTACGTGAGGTTTACAAAAACTATGGACGTTTTGAGGCTCAAGCAAAGAAACTACAAACGCACGTACTTAAGGAATTTACCGCCGAGAAGAAATATAAGCAGTTTTCGGATGCTATCTTAGAACTGGTGCAGCCATCTAAAGAAGAACAAGAGTGGGGGCAGGTAATTGGACAAGTGGTGAATTATGACTAAAGAAGTAATTTTTATATCGGACTTTTTTTTAAAGGAAGTGCGAGGAGGCGCCGAGTTTTGCAACGACGCTCTTATAGGACTCTTACAAAACCAATATAATGTTAGTTCCGTTAAGTCCAATATAGTAACTCCAACGTTTATAAAGCAGAATATAGATAGTTTTTTTATCGTTGCCAACTTCTTTCAACTTTCTGAAGAAAGTAAAACAGCTCTGGCAGAATGTCGTTATGTGATTTTTGAACACGACCACAAGTATATTCAGTCTAATAATCCTATTTTGTGGACTAATTTTCTTGCTCCAGAATCACAGATCGTTAACAAGAGCTTTTTTCAAAAGGCTGTGACGACCATATGTCAGAGTAAAATGCACGCGAAAATATTACAGAAGAACCTTTTTCTTAATAATGTAACAAGCTTTGGCGGTAACATCTGGACTGATCAGCAGCTTATCACTCTTAAGAAAAATATGAATTCTGAAAAGATTCACGAGTATGGAGTATTGCGAAGTAATAATCGGAATAAAGGCATGCCTTCGGCAGTAGAGTTTTGTCGACAGAACAACTTGCAATTTCATTTTTTGGAAGAGCAACCGTTCGAAAGCTTTGTACAAAATCTGGCAAAGTTTAAGACGCTAATTTTCTTCCCGCAGTGGTTTGAATCTTATAGCCGATTAGCCATTGAAGCAAAAATTTTGGGATGTAAAATTATAACCAATGGTCTCATCGGCGCCGCAAGTGAAGATTATTTTTCACAAAGTGGAACAGAACTGTTTACGACCATCAAGAAAAATAACAAAATGATTTATAAGCGCTGGAAATCACTTATCGACTGTAATGAGGTAGAGTTAATTGAACCAATCACCGTTCCAAAGGTTTCAATTATAGTGCCATTGTATAAAGGAGAGAAGTTCATCGAAGGTTTCTTGGAGGATATGGAAAATCAAACCGTATTCAATCAATGTGAGTTGATTATTATTAACGCCAACTCTCCGGAAAATGAGGATTCTCACATTCTTCCATTTATGGAAACTCATGCAAATGTAATTTATAGAAAGCTAGATTACGTGGCATCCGTGATGGAGACAGAAAATATGGCTATTGAAATGTCATCCGGTGAGTTTATTGCGCAAGCTTGCGTCGATGATCGTCATTCTCCTCAGTCCATAGAAACGTTAGCGAAGCATTTAATGCTAACCCCTAACGTGGATTTAGTATATGGGGATTGTCTACAAACACAGTTACCCAACGAGAGTTTTGATAAGAACTCATCTAATGGTGCGCTATACGAACATTCGCAACAGAGCTTTAGTCGAGAAGGCATGATAAAGTGCCTTCCTGGACCGATGCCGATGTGGAGGAAAAGTGTTCACGATAAAATTGGCTATTTTAATCCACACCTTCGTAGAGCCGGCGATTGGGAGTTCTTTTTGAGAATGGTAGAATTTGATTCTGTATTTAAGAAGGTTGACATTCCAATTGGCTTGTATTATCTTAATTCAGAAGGCTTGTCGACTTCACCCGAGAACTTCGAAGAGAAGATCAAGGAGGAATGTCAAGTCTTTGAAACATATAAACATATTTTTGGTGAGCAGAACTACAACCAATTTAAAACTTATTTTCACCAATTCGACCAGGAGCCCTCATGAACAGAAAATATTTACCAACCCTCTCGGAACTGATCGATCGACTATCTATTGCTCAATTAAAAGAAGTCTTCATCACCGATCACAAGACGGAGTATTCACAAGAGATTAAAGACATTGTGCATGATATCCAGCTTTGTTTAGACGAAGGCGACGGACTAGTAACCGCCCAAACACTCCGCGCAGTCGTGGTTTTATCACAGATGAACTTACACATTTGGCATAACGAATCCAACTGGCGTAAAGGAATTAAAGAGGGTAACAATCTTGAGTTAACTCACGGCTTAAACGGTATTCGAAATACTGCCAAGAACAAGATTCAAGAGATAGCCGGTGGACGTAAGGATTATAAAATTGATTGCTTAGCTGCTGACTTTAAAGATTGGGAGATCAGTTG
>TARA_R110000824_G_scaffold307169_4_pt1 | contig 10691 bp, 11 predicted proteins | sample TARA_R110000824 | Tara Oceans TARA_R110000824 (sample SAMEA4397747) | marine metagenome | biome: Polar Biome; feature: [MES] marine water layer (ENVO:01000295) within the mesopelagic zone...; material: water (ENVO:00002006), including particulate matter (ENVO:01000060) such... | reverse complement strand
AATACTTATTCAACAATCCTCCGGAGGCTTCCAGCATCGGCTGACCATTTTAGAATATCATATCCCACAGAAAAAAGATTTATGCAATACATTGACCTCCGGAATATCGAGGAAGGCATGCCTTTGAAACCCGGAAGAATCCGCCAAACAAAAAAATATACAAAAAAGTTATTAAAATTACTTGACACAGAGGAAGCTTTAGGATATATTAATAATACTTACCGAGATGAAACTTGGTCGAAAGATTTTGGTTTCAGAGATCTCATATCAAGACAGAAAATACAGAATCAGGACACGATAGAGACTACAGGAATATTAACAACTCCCGAAGGGGAGACGGCATTATCTAGAAGCGGAGGAACAAGTGGCGGCATTTCAGGTTATTGATGATAAGAATAATTGTTTTGGAGTATACGCAGATGGACATTTTGAATATGATAAAATATCTAGAGGACACACCACTACATGGAATTGGTCTCCTCATCTCAGGAATAGCGATATTGAGTATGGTTATTTATTTACTGGTGGGAAGACTCTGGCCGAGGCAGGCCCGCCACATCTTAATGAAAGACTCTCAGTCAGAGAGAAAAAAATAAAAGCTTTTATTAATTCCTTTGTTCTGGCAAAGGTCAACATAGAAACAGCTTGTCTTTATGACCTCATACCAATGGCACATCTCAAGCATTATTTGAATATAAAGAATCAGATTTGTGATTACGTCATTGAAAACACAGAAAGACCTCAGAATTATTCTTTCCTCAAAGAGACCTACGAAACAATAAAAGAAATTTCTTTACAACCAATACGAATAGATTGGAAATTACTGGAAGGTTTGGCGCTCAAAGACATGAAGGCTAGCTCCCTACTCAAAAGGTTTTCGGGTCAGAGAACGTTCATTAATTACGCAATGTTTGGAACTAGAACTGGACGTTTGAGTATCCACGAAGGCTCCTTTCCAATTCTCAACATTAAAACGGAAAACAAAGCTGTTTTAATGCCCAAGAATGATTGGTTTGTAGAACTTGATTACAACGGAGCAGAAATTAGAACTTTGCTTTCTCTATCAGGAGAACCACAGCCTTCTGAGGATATTCATGAATGGAATATGACCAGATTCTTTGACAGGGTGAAAACGAGAGATGGAGCCAAGAAAAAGTTTTTTGGTTGGCTCTATAATCCAGAGTCAGTTAATAGGCAGCTTGAAAACTCTTATGATAAGAGAAGGGTTCTAGAAAAGTATTGGCAAAATGGCATAATTTTAACGCCATTCGGCAGAAGAATAGAGGCTGATGATTTTCATGCCCTCAATTATTTATTACAATCTTCATCATCAGACAATTGTATGACTCAGGTTAACAAGATTCATAGATTTTTGAGAAATAAAAAATCAAATGTTGCTTTTGTTGTTCATGATTCTGTTATAATTGACTTAGCACACGATGAAAGACACTTGATACCTCAGATAAAAGAAATCTTTGAAGATACTCGTTTGGGAAATTTTCCTGTTGGTGTTAAAATTGGCCGAAACTATGGCCAATTAAGGGAGCTTTCATGGTAGTAATTGGCTTAGGCACCGCTGGTATTAATATAGCAAAGAAGTTTGAGAAGTGGCCTCAATACAAGGTTATTTTACTTCAAATGGAAAGATATAAGACTGTTGAGGAATACGAAGAAAAATGCCCGGACTTTTCTGAACTTTTAAAAGATATAGAAGGAGAAGTTTGGTTCTTTGTCTGTGGAGCGGCTAAAGTTGCTTCTGCCTCACTGAGGATTTTGGAGAAAATCAAGCATTGCCAAATAAAAATTTTATATATTTTTCCAGATTTGGACTTATTACCGGAAATCGCTCAAAAAAGACACAGGGTTGTCTATAATGTTTTCCAGCAATATTCAAGATCTGGCTTATTTGATTCTATGTACCTTATTTCTAATTCTTGTTTAGAAGAAATCGTTGGCAGCGGCACAATTATGAACCACTACAGCAATATGAATGATGCTATAGCTAGCATTATACATTATTATAATATTTACCGGAATACAGAGCCTGTCTTCGGAACAATGTACAAACCAAAAGAAATATCAAGGCTAAGGACATTCGGTCTCTATGATTTAGAAAAGAATGAAGAAAAATTGTTTTTTCCCCTTGACAACTGTACAGAGATAGGCTATATTTATAGCATAACGGAGGACGAATTGCAAAATAATCAAGACATTCTGCCTAAAATCAAAGCAAGAATAAAAGAAAAAGTTTCTGCTAATATCGTTGCTTCGTTTGCTATCTTTTCAACTGAGTTTGAAAAGAATTTTTGTCATGTTATGAGTTCTACTCATTTCATACAAGAAAATTAAAAAATATAACATTTTTACTTGACAAACTAAGTGAATATGTTATATTATATAAGAGAGGAAAACAATCTTGAATCTTTTAACTGTTGCAAGAAAAATTAAAATAAAATTTGACAAACTTACACAACATGTTATATTAGATAAGAGAGAAAAACTCTCAAGTATTCTTAATCACGGAGGTCACATGAATACAACTAATTATACTACTTATACCGGAACTTTTGTTAAGCGGAATGGTCAAGCTCGTACCATGACTTTTATCAAAGGAAAAGATGTGCCGTCAACCGAAGGCTCAACTACCACTCGCAATCATAAGCTGGCTGAAGGCTATGAAATTGTTTATGATGTTGATATTAAAGGGTTCCGCATGTTTAACTGGGGAACTGTTCAAGGAACTGTTTCTCAAGGAAATATTCGCTTTTCCTTTGACGATATTATTCGATAGTGTTCGATAGTGTTATAATCTAAATTAGCGGGGGGTGATATTTAACCCCCCGACTTTAGGGTTCATTTCCCAAAAAACAATGACCATTAAATAAAGGAGAAAATAAAATGGCTATTAATCTAGATAAAATGAAAGCAAAACTTGAAACTTCACGCAATGGAGGAAGAAGTCAAAATAATACCAAATGGAGGCCGTCTGAAGGCGACCAAACTATTCGGCTTCTTCCAACTGAAGACGGTGATCCTTTCAAGGAATTTCACTTCCACTACAATGTAGGTAAGAATCCGGGCATTCTTTGCCCAAAGCGCAATTACAATGAAGATTGTCCAATTTGCGAACTTGCCACTTCATTGTGGCGTGATGGTGTTGAAAACAATGATGATGACTCTAAGCGAGAAGCAAAGAAATTGTTTGCTCGTAGGCGTTATTATTCCCCAATTATTGTTCGAGGAGAAGAAGGTTCTGGGGTCCGTGTCTGGGCCTATGGGAAGACCGCTTATGAAAACCTTCTTGGGTATGTCCTCGACCCTGACTATGGCGATATCACTGATCCCGAAACGGGAACTGATATTGTTTTGAATTACAATGTTCCCGGCACTCCCGGCTCATTTCCTAAGACGGCTCTTAAACCACGTCGTCGCCCCTCCGTCCTTTGTGACGACATGGTTGAAGATTGTGCTGCATTACTTGATAGCATCCCCAATATCGAAAGTCTTTTTGATCGTAAAACATCTGAAGGCATCCAATCAATATTGGACGAATATCTATCTTCTGATACATCCTCCGAATTATCCTCAAAAGAGACGCACAAGTATAATGACAACACTTCTAAAAAGCTCGATAGAGCTATGCAGAGTTTGATGGGAACTGGAGACTCAGGAAGTTAATTTTTGAGTCATGAGTCGCAACTGCTGTGACAGTCCGACGTGGTGCCCGGACTTGAAATATAGGCACCTTTTTTTTTATGGAGGAAAAGAATTGGGAAAAGTAATTAAAATGACAAAAAAAGCTGGTAAAATCGACATGGCAGCAATGAGAAAGCTTGTTAATAAAACAACGGGTATGAAAGTTGCTCATGATCTTACCACCGACAATCCAACAATTGTCAAACAATGGATTCCAACTGGCTCTCGCTGGTTGGATTCTATTATTAAAAGAGGAGAGCTAGCTGGTATTCCTGTGGGTAAGATCACGGAGATTGCTGGCTTAAGTTCCTCGGGAAAATCCTTTATGGCCGCTCAAATTGCAGCAAATGCAATTAAAATGGGCATAACAGTAGTTTACTTTGACGCAGAGTCAGCAATTGATCCGGATTTTTTAGAGAAGGCCGGCTGTGATTTAAAGAAAACTCTTTATTCACAAGCTGTGTCTGTTGAAAAAGTGTTAGAAAACATTGATAAATTGATGTCGGAATACCCCGAAGAACAATTTTTGTTTATTTGGGACTCTATTGCGGCAACATCCTCAGAGAAAGACTTGGAAGGTGATTGGAACCCTCAATCCTCAATGGCCGTTAAACCAAGAATTTTTGCAAAAGCTTTTCCTAAGCTTTGCATCCCTTTAGCCAATCAACAGAACACGTTGATTTTGATTAACCATCTAAAAACAAATATTTCAAGTAGCCCAGCAGAAATGCTTACAACCCCGTTTATTGCTCCCGGAGGCAAAGCTATTGAGTATTTTAGTTCTATGCGTATTTGGCTTACAAAACGAAAGGCCCGGGCATCATATGAAACTGATGACAGAGGTTATCGTGTGGGAACTGAGGTCAAAGTTAAACTTCAAAAATCTCGCTTTGGATCCGAAGGCAGAGAATGTACTTTTAAGATCCTTTGGGGAGGTGATGTTGGCATCATGGACGAAGAGTCTTGGCTGACTGCTCTGAGAATGAGTAACTCTCCAAGATTTAAGTCTGGTGGTGCATGGTATACCATGACGGCTAAAAATGGAAAGGAGTTTAAGTTTCAGTCCGCTAAATGGACAGAGAAGCTTAAAGATCCTGAATTCAAACAAGCTGTTCTAGATATTATGGACGAAGAAATCATTATGAAGTTTGATTCCGATGGTACCAGCGTTAAAATTGATTAACTAGATATTTTATTTCACTTTTTGGCCCCGAAAGGGGCCTTTTTTATTTGACAATGGGGCTTTAATATGTTATATTATAAGAACGGAGGAGATATGGATAAAAAAAGGTTGATTATCATTGATGCATTAAATCTTTTTATAAGAAATTATGTTGTTAACCCAACATTGGACATAAAAGGAAATCCATTCGGTGGTTGTATAGGATTTGTTAAATCTTTACAAAAGATATGCAAAGAACTGAGGCCTCATGAGATCGTTATTTGTTGGGATGGAATTGGTGGCTCCCAAAGAAAGAAAAGTCTTAAAAAAGATTACAAAGCAGGTAGAAAGCCACTGCGCTTCAACAGAAGGATGATTCAGTTAAATGAAAAGGATCAAGCAGAGAATAAAATTTATCAACAAATAAGGCTTTATGAATATATTAATGAATTACCAGTGATTCAGTTGTCTATAGATGGGATTGAGGCTGATGATATTATAGCTTATGTCTCTAGGCACAAGTATTACAAGGAATGGCAAAAGGTAATTGTTTCAAGTGATAAAGATTTTTTTCAATTGTGTGATCATGGAACAGTAATATTCAGGCCAATTCAAAAAGAAATAATTACAATGGGTATGTTGGCAATGAGGGATGGTATACATCCAAACAACTATGCCTTGGCGAGAGCTATAGTTGGAGATAAATCTGATAATCTTCCGGGTATTAGAGGTGTTGGTATGAAAACAGTGGCCAAACAGTTTGATTTTTTAGTTGAGTCAAAACAATATGAAGTTCAAGATATTATTGATTCCTGCGAATCCAAAGAAAAAAAGATTTCTTGTCATAAAAATATTTTGAGTGGAAAGGAGATTATTGAAATCAATTATGATTTAATGCAATTATACAAACCAGTAATATCTTATACTAATAAGCGTTTTATAAATTATAATATTACAGAGTTTGAGTATGATTTTGACAAAATTAATTTTGTCAAAATGTTAAGGAAAGATGGTCAAGGTTCAATAAAATTTGATGTTTTATACGCTACAATGAACAAAATTAAAAAAGTAGCAAAGGATGCCAAATAAAGGAAATTTAATACTTGACAGCAGAAGCGTTTTGGGTTATATATTTAGTATAGTTCGGAGGATTATATGGATAATAAAAAAGAGACAATGTTGAGATTTGGCACTTCTTTTCAGGAGAGCCTTTGTCAAATTATTTTGGAGGATCGCCCGTTTTGCGATCAGATTGAAGAGGTAATGGAAATTAATTTTCTTGAGCTTCGTTATTTGCAGGTATTTGTAAAATCAATTTTTGATTATCGTCACAAATATGGAACACACCCCAGTTATGATATTGTAGCTACAATATTAAAATCAGACCTTGAGCATGAAAATGAAGCTGTTCGTAAACAAGTGAGGCATTATTTTGCTCGTATTATTTCTGGGGATGTTAAAGGAACAGAATTTATTAAAGATCGCTCTATAGATTTTTGCAAGAAGCAAAAAATTAAAGAAGCGATGATGTTATCGATTAAGAAGCTTAAAACTTCTTCGTTTGATGACATTCAAAAAATTATTAATGATGCCCTTAAGCTAGGAGTGGATAATAATTTTGGTCACGATTTTTTAAAGGACTTTGAAAGTCGATTCTCAATCAAAGCTAGAGATCCCGTTAGTACAGGTTGGCGGCGAATTGATAAGATTACACAAGGAGGTCTTGGAAAGCGGGAGCTTGGAGTGGTTATTGCCCCTACGGGAGCCGGTAAGTCAATGGTCCTCGTTCACCTCGGTGCTAGAGCCTTAGAAGAAGGGAAAACAGTAATACATTATACACTTGAATTAGCTGACAAAGTTGTTGGAATGAGGTACGATTGTTGTGTAACTGGAGTAACTTTACAAGACCACAAGGCTAATAAAGAAAACATATTTAATATAGTATCTGAACTAGATGGTCACCTAATTATTAAGGAATACCCAACCAAGTCAGCCTCTACAAATACAATTAGAAATCATATTGAAAAATTGAAAAAACGTGGTATTGAACCGGATATGATTATCCTTGATTATGGTGACTTATTGAGACCAGTTAAGGCGACTAATGAAAAAAGACATGATTTGGAGAATATTTATGAAGAACTGAGAGCAATCGCGCAAATTTATGATTGCCCTGTTTGGACTGCTTCTCAAACAAATCGAAGTGGTCTTAACGCAGAAGTTATTACAATGGAAGCTATTTCTGAGGCTTTTAATAAGTGCTTTGTTGCAGACTTTATCTTCTCTTTGTCAAGGACAGTCGAAGATAGAAATGCTAATACTGGCAGACTCTTTGTAGCTAAAAATAGGAATGGCCCCGATGGCTATGTATACCCAGCGTTTGTTGATTGGGCAAATGTTAAAATAAATATTTTAGAAAGGAAAACTCAAGAAGAATTGCCACCACTTACAAGTGCTGATAATTTGAATCGCTTGAAAGAAAAATACAAAAAACTAAGGAGCAAATAGATGGAGAAATCAAACAAAACATTATCAGATATTACAGTACACATGAAATACGCACGCTATATTGATTCTCTCAAAAGAAGGGAAAATTGGTATGAATTAGTTACTCGCAATATGAATATGCATATTAAAAAATATCCTGAACTGGAAAAACAAATCCAAGATGCATATCAATTTGTTTATAATAAAAAAGTATTACCTTCAATGCGCTCCATGCAATTTGCCGGTAAACCAATCGAAGTTAGTCCGAATAGGGTCTTTAATTGCGCTTACTGCCCAATTGATGATATTCGGGTCTTCGGGGAAATAATGTTTTTACTTCTTGGGGGAACTGGTGTTGGTTTTTCTGTTCAAAAGCATCATGTTGAAAAATTGCTACTAATTCGTAAACCCAATTCTAAGCGAAGTCGTAGATTCCTTATTGGAGATTCTATAGAAGGGTGGTCTGATGCTGTTACAGCTCTTATAAAATCTTATTATAAGGGAACTTCTCAATTACGTTTTGATTTTTCTGATATCCGTCCCAAAGGCTCAAGGCTAGTTACTAGTGGAGGTAAAGCTCCCGGACCTCAGCCTTTGCGAGAATGTTTAGTTAAAGTTGAGGGTATTTTACAGACTAAAGAAAATGGCGACCAACTATCACCAATTGAAGTTCATGATATTATATGCTACATTGCAGATGCTGTTCTGGCTGGTGGCATTAGGCGTGCTGCTCTTATTTCTCTTTTTAGTGTTGATGACGAAGATATGCTTGCCTGTAAAGCAGGCGATTGGTGGGAACAAAATCCTCAAAGGGGCCGTGCCAATAATTCTGTTGTACTCATGCGTCACCGTGCTGATAGAGAGTTGTTTGTAAATCTTTGGGAGCGCATTAGGGCCTCTGGTGCTGGCGAGCCCGGAATTTATTTCACCAACGATAAAGAATATGGATGTAACCCTTGCTGTGAAATATCCCTCAGACCTTTTCAATTTTGTAATTTAACTGAGGTTAATGTAAGTGACGTAGAGTCTCAACAAGATTATGAAGAAAGATGTAAAGCCGCTACTTTTATTGGTACTATTCAAGCTTCTTACACTGATTTTCATTATTTGCGACCTGTGTGGCAGAGAAATACAGAAAAAGATTATCTTATTGGAGTATCAATGACTGGCATTGCTTCTGGTAAAGTCATGACCATGGATATGAAAGCTGCCGCTTTATTGGTAAAAGCAGAAAACGCTCGTGTAGCCGGACTCCTCGGTATTAAACCAGCTTCTCGTTGCACTACAACTAAGCCTGCTGGTACAACATCGCTTGTCTTGGGAACTTCTTCTGGTATTCATGCGTGGCATAATGATTATTATATTCGTCGCCTCCGGGTGGGGAAAAATGAGTCAATATACACATATTTAGAAAATAATCATCCTTCTTTAGTTGAGGACGAGTTTTTCCGTCCGCATGACACTGCCGTCATTTCCGTTCCGCAAAAAGCACCATTGCATGCGATTACAAGGAATGAGTCTGGTATAGAATTGCTTAAAAGAATAAAAAAGGTTCACCAAAATTGGATTAAAAATGGCCATCGCAAAGGCCAAAACACTAATAATGTTTCTGCAACCGTTACCGTTAAGCAAGAGGAATGGGATGAAATCGGCTTATGGATGTGGGAGAACAGGCGTTTTTATAATGGGTTATCAATTCTGCCTCATACTGATCATAGTTACAAACAAGCTCCTTTCGAAGATTGTTCGAAAGAGACTTATGAACTAATGGTGAAAGATTTGGCCGAGATAGATTTAGATCTTGTCATGGAAGAACAGGACGAAACAGATTTGCAAGGAGAAATAGCCTGCTCCGGAGGCAAATGTGAGCTTTTCTGAATATAAAAAAATACTTAGTATGTGGAAAATATTTGGAGAAAAATTAAAACCGGTGATCTCGTTAGGTTTAATGTTTATGGGTATACCCATAGGGTATTGGCATTCGTGTTAGACGTTGTATGCTTTCCTGACGATGATCCGTATTTTGTGTCTTATGCGTATGTCTATGTAATAGCAGAGCAAGGCTACGTATTTTTAGAATCAGATGAAATTCAAGACTTGGAGGTATTGTGAAATTAATTCCTGAAAATAGACATCTTTTGGTAGAACCAATTGAAGAAAAAGAAGAACAAGAGAATGCATTTAAAATTTTAACACCGGAAGATTATGAGAAGCCAGCTTCTCCTTATGTACTTTGTAAAATATTGAACATAGCGGATAATTGTTCAACAGTCGGTGTAACGATTGATGATGAAGTTATTATTGAAAGAAGAATGTTGCATAAAATCGATGTAAGCGGTAAATCTTTCTATTTAGTATTAGAAAATTATGTTTATGGGAGACTATATAAATGAATTTAAATGAAAAAACTTTAAACAATATAATCAAAGAGGTTATTGCAGAAAATAAAAAAAGTTCTATCCTCTTAGACAGCCCTCTGATGGAGGGCCATGGCCGGGGACAAAAACCCGGAAAATTTAAAAGAGTTATGCAAATCATCGGCCCTTCTGACGAGTCAAAAACTGGATTTGGTATCATGAGCGCTCATAACCCATTAGGGCAACAGTCTTCTTCTTTTGATAATGATAAGAGAATGGAACAGCTAAAAGGTCTCCTTAAAGAAGCTAGCAAAGATTATGAGGAGATCGATGGTAGGTTTTTCAATAATGATGAAAAGTCTTTAGTAATACCAGACGTTGACATCCGTCAGATGGCTGATTGGTCTAGTAATTCTGATTGGCCACAACATTCTTTTATTTTTGGAAAAAAAGACAAACTAGGTGATGATGTCCATGTGACTTATTATTTTGTTGAATTGCAATATGGTGATTCTTATGAAATGGTTGGTTATAAAGTCACAGATCATAGAACTAGTGTTTTTACAAATGCTGAAATTCAAAAGAGAACTGATATGTTTTCTCAAGCTGGTGGGAAGAAATTTTATATTCCTTTCTTCGATGGCTCCCCAATGATTGGTGGTGAGCCTCAAGCTATTCCTTCTGGCCCTCCCCCTAATCCAACAAACTCATAAGAGGTAGACATGAATGAAAAATCAATTGAACTTTACGGAGACGGAATAGGCTATGTTGAATATATTGACCATATGGGCTCCGATATTACTGTCGTTAATGCTGCTCGTGTATCTTTTGGTAAACATAAACGAGTAATGGACGAAAAAGATGAGAAGCTTATCAAATATTTGATTAAGCATCGTCATACTTCTCCCTTTGAACACTGCTCGGTGACCTTTAGGTTCACCGTTCCTTTGTTTGTGAGATCGCAACACCACAGGCATAGGACATGGGCG
>TARA_R110000824_G_scaffold98701_3_pt1 | contig 10698 bp, 7 predicted proteins | sample TARA_R110000824 | Tara Oceans TARA_R110000824 (sample SAMEA4397747) | marine metagenome | biome: Polar Biome; feature: [MES] marine water layer (ENVO:01000295) within the mesopelagic zone...; material: water (ENVO:00002006), including particulate matter (ENVO:01000060) such as...... | reverse complement strand
GTGGCAGATTACGGTAGTCTTGCCCACGGAGAGCAACCGATTCAGTTCTTGTGTGCATAAGGAAAGAGGATACACCACGTGTCAAGCAGGATGGACTTGACACAGCAAGTACCATTGAAGGGGAGGCAGATGAGTTACATGAAAGCCAGCATCAATCTGGAGACACAACGTGCGGCGCAATTCTGCGCGGAGGAGAAGAAGAAGATGACCAAGAAACAATTTACGTGGCCGGTGCCACAAGACACAGCACAAGCCATGATCGACAAGCTCAACACAGCCGAGGTGTTGGTGCGTGATGTGAAGAACCAAGCGGTGACCCAACTAAAGGTAAACGAGAATTGATTGCAGTCACTGATCGTACCAGAATCGAATACGACTGGCGTTGTTCGCGGATGCGCTGGTGGTTGACCGAGTATGGGGGAACAGGTATTGTGCCTGCCACCCCTCATCATGCTCTGACCTACGGCATTGCAGTCCACGATGGGCTGTACTACCTGGGTAAGTATGGGTTGGATGAAGCCATCGAGCGTACCCTCCAACACGAAGACTACAAACTGCTGTCCGATGATCGGCAAGAATCCGTACTCGGGTTGTTGTACGCATTCGGTACTCGGGTGTGGCCGCAGTGGATGGAGGACTACACCGTGGTGGGGCTAGAGCAAGAGCTGGAGTTTGAGGATGATGGGGTGTTGTATATGTGTCGGCCCGATATGTTGTTGCGGGCGAAGGTGGACGGCACCCTCTGGTACCCAGACTTCAAGACCTTTGCACGCTGGTCCAACCGTAAGTGGAACTACGCACTGCAACAGCAGCTCACACTCCTTGCCATCGAGCGGTCAGTAGGTGAGCCAGTGGCAGGGGCATGGATTCAAGGGTTAAACAAAGGCAGTCAGAGGGGCGGTACCCTCTATCACCCATTGGTGTATGCCTATCGCAGACCTGAGAACCCAGGTGTCAGCCCTGCTGTGTACAATCCTGGCCGGAAGGCTGGGTTTGAACGCTTCAACATCGCACGCGGATACCCAGGAGGACAACAGGTATGGGCTGAACAGCTTGGACAAGAGGAGATTGCCAAGTGTTTCCCCCGCACTGTGCCCTTCTTCCGCAACGACAGGATGCTGAAGGCGTTCCTCGCACAGCGTACCCAACGTGAGGTACAAATCAAGGTGCTATCCAAGAAGACGGAGCAGGTGGATATGAACACCCACTTTCCCCAAACCTTTGCGGAGTGTGAGACAGCGTACAGTACGTGTCCATACCTTGATGCGTGTTGGGTACCAAATGTAACTGAAGACCCTGAAGGGAGTGGGTTGTACGTGAAACGCACTCCACACCACGAGGCAGAGCTTCAGATTTTCAAGAAGCAAGGCCTTATTTGACACGACTATCTACTCATTGGTAGTCTTCACTCTTCTGGAGGAGAGGATGAATACAACAAAAAAATTGGAGGCCCTAAACTTGTCTCCAAATCTGTCCATCATTATCTATGGTGAGACAGGTCATGGTAAATCAACGCTGGCTGCAGAGCTGGCGCTGCATCTCTACAACACGGAGAAGAAACGTACGGTGGTGTTCCTCGCTGACCGAGGATCGTACATGCCCTTTGAAATGTTGGCTGACAAAGGGGTAGTTGACCTACACACCCCAACAGGGAATCCCTGGTTGTGGTTACACGATGCGTTCAGAGGCAAGCTGGGTGGTGAGAGCGTTGTGAAGGATGACATCGGTCTCATCGTACATGAGGGGTTGAGTGCCTACTCAGATACACTCATGGCTGAGCAGTCCAGCATGACTGCCCAAGGTGTGAACATTGGTGGGGAGGGTGCGTTCCAAGTGGACGTGTTCCCCACCGACATCGCGGTGAGGTTCGACCGAAACTCTGAGAAGTTCGTGCCAGCCAAGCCGTTGTCGAAAGAGGATGCCAGTCGGGTGCTGAAGGTGGGGTCACACAACCGTGCCCACTACCTCAACACCCAAACGCAAATCCGCGACGGGATTGCTTCCCGCCCGATGGGCGTGCCTCATCTATATACAGCAGCAGCATCGAGGGGGGAAACCGAAGGCGGGCGTCAGCCAATCCTCGGCCCGTCCGTGGCTGGCAAGGCACTGACCGGAGCTATCCCTCGCTGGGTGGACTACACCTTCCATGCTATATGGCAGAGTGGCAAGTACCACCTGTATCTCCAACCACATACTGATCCACTACTTGGACCACGCACAGTAGCACTAGCAAACTGTCGTGTCCCTCTCCAAGGTGGGTCTGTTCCTGTCCCAACGAGCCTAGAACCTGGATCATTGGTTCAAGCGTTGGACATCATCGGTAAACGTAGAAATGCAGCAAAAGAAAGCATCCGTTAATTAATAACAGAGGAGTAATTGTGAGTATAGATCCTAGAACATTACAAGTACCATCACAAGAACAGTACGACGCCTACCAGCGTCCCATGTCACCACCACCATTACCTGGTCGGTACCTTGGTAAGGTTCCTGACACATTCACCTATGAAGACCATGAAGGGTACCTGCGGGTGATGCTCCACCCCATCGAGTTGCTTGATGTGGAGGAAGGGAAGGATACCCGCATTGGTTTTGAGCGGTGTTCGGCTAAGCCCCGTACCATGGGGAGAATGGCTGGTACCTCACGCTTGACTGACTTCCTGTTGGCTGCTGGCATTGGGAAGATAGAGTCATCTGAACCTGATGAGTGGATTGCTGCCATTGAGTCAACCGCTGGCTCAACGGTAGAGTTCTTCATTGATTGGGATGCCTATGATTCAGAGGCAGGCGCACAGTTGGCAGGGAGATATGAAGATTTCCCTGAAGATCCTGAGAAACCAGGGGAGAAGTTGCCTTACATCCCAACCGAAGACGGGCGCAAGATTCCGGCTAGAGCCAGGATTAGATACTACATCCGTCCGAGGTAATGAATAGACCCAATAGTTGTCGGGGGTGCCCCCTAGATCCTATCGGTGAAGGCTTTATGAGTCGTCCCTCAGCACCGCGCGGAGGGTATGATGTCTTGCTGGTCGGGGAGGCCTTGGGTGAAGCCGAGGCCAAAGAGGGTACCCCCTTTGTGGGGGCAGCTGGCTATGTGTTGAATGACTGCATCGGGAGAGCGGGACTCGACCGAGAGAAGTTCACCATAGCCAACGCAGTATGGTGCAGGCCACCAAACAACAAGCTTGAAGGGACTCCCCTTGAAGCACCGGCTGTAGCACACTGCACTGCCCACCATCTTTTACCACTCATAAAAGAACTCAAGCCAAAGGTGATTGTTCCCCTTGGGAATGTCCCGTATGGGGTGTTCAGTGATGGAGCTAAAGGAATCATCACCGCCAGAGGGTATGCCTTCCCATGGCGTAGCAGTATTATTCTCCCCTCTATCCACCCCTCGTATATCCAACGAGGTAACACCAACTATTCATCCATCCTCATCCACGATCTCCAACGTGCCGTCCAGCTCGCTCGCGATGGGTGGCACCCATGCCAAACCCACTACCTCCTTGACCCCACACCAGAAGCAGCAAATAGGTGGGTAGACAGGGCACTCGCTGACCCCGAGGCGTATGTGTCGTTCGACATCGAGACACCAGACAAGCATGAGTCGGAGGATGAGTCGGAGCTGCGGCTTAATGGGCCTATCATTCGTATCTCCTTCTCCATGTCCCCATACCATGGGTTGTCTATTCCGTTCACAAAAAAGATGAGGCCAGTGATTGAGAAAGCATTGGGGTCTCCGCACCGTAAGGTGGTGTGGAATGCGTCGTTCGATGTCCCACGCCTAGAGGCGAAGGGTATCTACATTGCAGGTGAGGTGTTCGATGGCATGATTGCATGGCACGTCCTGCACTCTGAGTTACCAAAGGGGTTGGGGTTTGTCGCAACCTTCCTCTGCCCTGACCAACCACGATGGAAGCACCTGTCACGCCGGCTCCCTGCCTACTACAACGCAGTGGATAGTGATGTGGCACTCCGTATTACCCTTGGCACCTTCGACCTGCTCCGTAAGGTGGCGATGTGGGAGGTGTACAACAACCAGATCCAACGGATGGAACCCATCTATGCCAAGATGCGTGACGCAGGGATGCCAATAGACCCCACCATCCGACGAGAGAACTCTCTTGTCCTGGAGGGGGAGTATAAGAAACTCCTTGGGCAGGTTCAGGCAGCTATACCGGTTGAGGTGCAGCCTCGCAAGGTGTACAAGCAGTACGCCAAGGCTGTCGTGAAGTTCCCAGAGGGCCACGACATCACCATCCACACTACTGTGCAGCGTTGCTCAGCGTGTGGGAAAGAGGGCAAGCTCACCGTCAAGCACCCCTGCGTAGCCAAGAAGGGGGCACGGCTCATCCCTCACCAAATAGAACAAGCAGCCTGGGAGGTTATTCTCCCCTTTGTCCCCTCACCACAGGCCATCCTCAAGTACCAAGACCACATGGGTCATGTGTCCGTGAAGCGGAAGGGCAAGGCCACCACTGATGAGGTGGCTGTGCGTAGGTTGATGGTGAAGCACCCCGATGATAGCCTCTACCCCTTGCTGTTAGAGGAGCGCGAGATAAAAAAATTGAGGGGGACGTACATTGGAAAACTGACCCCCGAGGGTGACATCAAGGGTGGCATCCCTACCGAAGCAGACAACAGGGTGAGGATAGGAATCACCAACAACCCCGACACCCTCCGTACCTCCATGGGGTACCTCCAACAAATCCCTCGGGGAGGAGGCAGGCAGCAACTGGTCAAGAAAATGTTCGTGGCCCCCAAAGGCTCAGCCTTCTTTGCTGCTGACTTCTCTGGGATCGAGGCGCTGTTGGTGGGGTACTTCTCCAACTCCAAAACATACATGCGTTTGGCAAGGCTCGGCATCCATGACTTTGCTAATGCCTATGCCCTCCATGAACTCGACAAAGTAATACCCGCATCAGACCTTCCGCAGTTAAAATGGTCAGATGCTGACTTGCGGGAGAGTTTGCAGTCCTTCAAGCGGCGGTTCAAGGAAGAAAGAAACACGCGTAAGAGGTTGGTACACGGACGGAACTATAGAATGGGCATCTTCAAGGCACAGGAGGTGCTGTTGAAAGAGCTGGGGATTGTCATACCCATCAAAGATATTCGTCACTTCTTCCACCTGTATGATGAGCTGTTCCCTGAGATTATTGATTGGCACAAGAGACTCTGCCATAGGGTGGATGGATGGGACGAGAAGGCTGACCCAGGCCAAGGTATCGAAGCGGGTGCTGGTTGGGTCAGGGCACCAACCGGATTCATTCACCGCTACTACCAAGTCCTCACCCGCCGTCGATTACCTGACGGTACCTGGACATGGGGGTATGGTGAGGGATCTAAAGCGTTGGTGGCATTCAACCCTCAACACTCTGCTGCTGCAATTGGGAAGGAAGCCCTATGGAATGTTGCACAAGATGACCCTGAGTTGGCAGAGTGGGTACGGTTGTTCATCCACGACGAGATCCTGGGAGAAGCCCCAGCATCCAAGGTGGAAGAGGCTGCTGCGCGGGTGTCTGCCATCATGCGCCGTCCCGTGTCCTGGCTTGGTGGGTTACAGATTGATGTAGAAGCTAAGGTTGGCCCCTCATGGGCCGAGATGCAGGAGATAGACATATGAACCAAGAAAGTGAAGACCACCTACAGAGTATCCAAGTGTGGTTCAACACATTGATTGATGCGAAGTACCGTGCAGGCCAAGCCGAACATGGTGGGGAGATGTGGATGAAACCTGGCATGTTGAGGTGTGCTATTGAGGAGGCACTTGATCAAGTAACCTACCTCAAGACGTTGCATGACCAAATCAAGGATGATAACCCTGCGTTTTTAGAGTTCTTGATGGGTGATAAAGAGTAAGGAAAGGGTAGCGACGATTTGGCGAGGATGGAGGAGAGGCTTAATACGTCACTGGAGACACACTTCCCTTACTCAACCCTCATTATAGCAAGGGTTTAGCTAGGTAGCCACCAAGCTATTCAGCACCCACATGGAAGGAGTCCATGCTAGCTTCTATCCTACCTAGTCTATAATCCAGACCGTCAATCTTCGTATCCAACACTCTGATATCACCCTTAAGACTAAACATAAAGCTGGCCCCTATCACCAACCAAGTCAACACTTTACCAGCGGCCTTCCAAAACTCATTGGGTATCATCGCAATTCCTGACCTGTTTCAGCGGCTTCAATAAACTGAACAGGGTTTCGTAGAATGAGCATTAAGGGGATGCCTGATTCCTCCAACCTTTTCCTGACGTGCATAGACATCAGGTCTTGAATCAGCTTTTTAACTCTGGGTGGTGCAGTCCCTGGAGGAAGGTCATTGAAGTGACTCGCGACCATTTTTGCAGCCTCTTCTACAGCTACACCAGTTGCACGTTGCATTTCACTTTTAAGCTCACCCCCTGTTTCGACAGGCAACCCTATGTCGGGAACCGTTATGTTCCCTTGAGGGGATGACAACATAATGCCCTTATCCGCCAGCCACGCAAGCTCAGGTTTCTCCACATTCATGGCAGGTGCGCCATGACCTACTGGGTTAGGGAAGAATGGTTTACTCAGCGCCCCTAACTCCCTGTCCTTGTCGGGCAGGAAGGTCGGCTCACCATACACATTTACTGGTGCAGGTGTTTCAGGCAGTCTTTCCCTTAATTTAGGGGTGGACGCTATCAGCTGACCTAAATATTGTGCAGGAACCCCATATCCTGCTCCCTGTAATTCTGAAGGCCCAGTCTTCCTGCCAAATGCAGGATCCATAGCGCGTGCTGCATCAGTAACCAACCCAGGTATTACTCGACGCTGAGATTCCTGAAGGAACTGCTCGGAGAACAACCTGAAAGGGTCAGCGCCCATGGGGTTGACTTCTCTAATACCCTGTAAGGCCCCTGTGAATGCGTCACCCTGAGGGCGTTGCATACCACGGCGACCTGCATAACCCAGTGCATACAACCCAATGAGAGGGCCACCCAAGGCAGACAACACTGCCCACGTTGCTGGTTCATAATACTCATCAGCGGTTTGATACCCAGCACCAATACCAGCAGCACCAGCTACTGACTGGGCAATACCCTGACCATAGGTTTTTGGTTTGAGGCCACCACCTATATCTAACGCCTTCATAGCAGGTGCCACACCAGGGAATCGTGCGATACCACCCTCGATAGACAAAATACCTACGCGGGGGAACAGCGTTGCCATGTTTACCACAGATGCGAGTAGCTTACCTTGAGGATCCGTTGGGGTTTTACCTGGATATAGGCGCTTACCGCCTGTTCCGTGTCTAGCACTCCTGTTTTGAATCCAATCAAGTACATTCTTTCCAATCTCGGTGGCAGGTTCACCTGCAAGGGTGTACCGTGCGGATTCTTTTGTTGTGAACTCTCCTGCTTTGAGGGCATTCACAGCCACCACATCGCCAGCTGTAAAGGCTCGACCAGGCATACCCAAAACGCCTAAGCGATTTTTGATTCGGCCTGGGAGGTTACCCATTATCCGTTGCTTTACCGCTTCAGGGTTTAGAAGGGCCTCCCCAAACAACTTCACGGACTCCCTAGAGTAGAGCTTATTGAGTACTCTGTACCCCAGCAGCATTTCTTGGGGGTTCCCATTAATAAACCCACCAAGAAACAACTCAAAGGCACCAACATGCGTCCCACCAAAAGCCCCACCCAACGCCTTCATAATAGTGTCGGGGGACTGAAGGATGTTGAAGTATTGGAGATCCAGGAAGTTATCCATCTTGCTTCTGGCCTTGGATGTCCCTTTGAAGGGGTCACCAGACCGCGCAATTTTGTTTAAGATCGTTGGACCCATGAATCCGGCAACACCCAACCCCATAGCAGCCCATGCTTGTTGTCCAGGGTCGAAGTCTTGACCTCGTACTTCTTCGCTATACAGCCCCCATCCAGTGGTGCTACCTACAGCAAAACCACCCATTTTCAAGGCTATATCAGCCGTCATAAACCCAGCACCACCCTTGGGCCATCCCTTGGGCCATTCCGTGGGGATCTTCCCAAGCCCCATCATGCTTACAACATGCCCACCTTCACTGCTTGACTGACCATAAAACTTACGGAGGTTTGCAGTGGCTGCATCGAATGCCTTCTTGGAGCCTGAGTCCCTATAGATCTGTGCGAGGTTGGGCATCTCAGCTTGCTGAACAAGGGTAAACAACCTGTCGTAGCGTGTTCCAAGGTCGCGTGCAGCTTGGTTCTCCGCATTGAGGCGTTTTCTTACCTGGTCTATTGCAGTCTCAACTGCAGCCCTATTCTTGGGATCCGTTAAAGATCCCTGTAGTGCCTTACCCTGCTCTGGGGTGAAGTTACTCCAGTTACGTAAGAAGTCATCAGTGACTAATATCTGGTCAGCACCTTGAGTATCTATAAGTGCAGCACGGGCCTCGTCAATCGTCTTTGTAGGCTCCGCCAGCTTAGGAGGAATACCCCGCGCAGCAGATGCTTCAAACTCACGAGCTAACTGCGTCCCTATTTTCCCTCTGGTCTTCGTCCTGCCCTTGATAGCCTTCAAACCAACCTTCTCTCCTGACTGCAGAAAGCCCAATTGGATCTTCATAAAATCAAAGGATGTCTGCTGGAGGGAATATTCCATGCCCATACGTTGAATAGCGTGCCATATGGGTGAATTCGCTTTTTTCTCAGCCATCAATCGTGCATGGGCACCAGGATTATTTATTTCGAGTTCCTCCAATTGGAAGGCAAGGGTTGATTGGAACTTCTTCTCAGCAGCAACAACACCAGCCTGCCTTGGAGTGGCTGTACCACCCTTTACCGCCTTGCCTGCAACCTGCCACTCATTATCAATATCACGTAACCACGCCTGGTCTGACTTTGAAGCCTGGACTTCAGCATTACCTGGGTCGACAATTTTATTTTTAACAACCGCTTCGGCCTCCATCTGCGCAACCTTAACTCCATCGACACTTCTGAGATCTGGAACTGTTGCAGCGTTTTGGATAGCTTCCTGCTTTTGGTGCCATTCTTGAATGCGCTCTTGACCTGGATCCCTGCCTTCGTTTATCAACTTTGCGTCCTTGGCAAGTACCCTTTTCTGAACGCCTAGGAAGACTTCGATATTATCTTCCCCCCATCCTTTCGCTCTGAGGCCTGCAGCAACCTCTTCTAGCGGTTTTACAGCGCCAGTATCTGTGTAGAGGTCAATATTCAGACCGGTGCGATCATAAAAATCACCGCTGAGATTAGCGTCCAGTTCTTTTTGAACCTCAGAACGTGTATCAACACCCTTACCCCTTGCCGTGCCTGTTGGTGTTTCTACTGGTTTTGGTGTGACACTGGGGTCGGCTGACTCCATCACCGCAGAAGCCACGTTGGTCTTCCCTGCCCATGACTGTTTCCCTGGCTGTTTCCCTGGCTGTGGGTATAAGAAGTCTTCTACGTTGCCACCCCGAAAATGTATATACGCTGACTTGCCTGCTGCTGCAATGCCTTCATCTGGGCGCTGCGCCATGCGCATAAGGGCATCATCCAGCTCTCCTATAGAGTGAGTTGGGGAGTTGTTCCACTCGCTGGTCAAGCCGGTTTTATCATCAACAGCTTTGTAAATGTAGACAGTGTTCTCTCTAGTCTGAGTGCTGGAAGCCCTGTATTCAGATGTGAAGGGGCGTCTGTAAAGTGTGTACTCTGGGAGGTCTATGCCTAACTTCTTGGCATCATCTGGGCGCTGTGATTTGACCTTCTTAATCAACGCAGTGGGTTTACCCTTGATCTTAGTGGTCTGTCTACCACCCATCTTGATACGCATGCTCCTAAACCCATCTGGTGTGATGTCTGAAACCTCATCCAGAATCTGGTCCTCAGGTACCGCATTCCAGTTGACAAGCTCGCGCTTTGCTACCGGTGTGGCTGCGTCAGTAACTGCCTCAGTAATTTCCTCAGCTACTGGGACCGGCGGTACATCATCTGCTACCTTAACCCCTGCCGCGTCTGGTAGTACTTCCCCTGCCTTGGGGGGTACAGAAGCATCAGCGCCTTTGAGATACCGTGGAACATATTGGTCGCCAGCCCAGTATCCTGCCTGTTCAAATGGTTCAACATGCCCCTTAACTGTCCTCCAGTTAGGGTTGCTTCGGTTGATGGCATCCTCAACAGTCTTACGAGCTGCACGGATTCCATCCGCAGCCTCAGGAGAGATCTTACGACTCATAGGATCTTTACTCGCAAGAGTCAACAAATTCTGACTTGGCTTCTCACCAGCCTTACCGGTTTCTTCAAGGTATTTATCGGTAATCTGTTTCTTGAACCCAGCATTCTTACCACCCTCTGACCTGAATACTCTGTTGGATCTGCTGTCTGGTAACCCTTCCGCAATGTGGAAAATCCCAGTCTCTGGATCCATGAAGTCTTGGATTTGGAGCTTATTAGCCTGAGGAACATGACTTGGATCAAAGACTTTTGCCTTGGGTGTGATCTTCACAACAGGAAGTGTGGGGTCTCGTAGCTCTGTTGGTTTTACAGGTGCAGGATCGTGACCCTGCTTAGCCAGTTCTACCCGTTTCTTCCACTTGGGAGTCTGCTTAATCTTTTTGAAGTTCCCAATAGCTTGCTGCTTATACGCTGCTTTCTGGGCATTAGATAGACCCTCTATATCAAACCTCTGAAGAATAGAGTTAAGCAGCTGACTTTCAGTGTAATCGACGTGAAGTTCAGTAAGTGTTTCATCCATCCA
>TARA_R110000824_G_scaffold22173_1_pt1 | contig 10700 bp, 5 predicted proteins | sample TARA_R110000824 | Tara Oceans TARA_R110000824 (sample SAMEA4397747) | marine metagenome | biome: Polar Biome; feature: [MES] marine water layer (ENVO:01000295) within the mesopelagic zone...; material: water (ENVO:00002006), including particulate matter (ENVO:01000060) such as...... | reverse complement strand
AATAAGAAGAAACTACGCAAAGAATATAGAAGGCGGCGAGATAGCTTTGTCAGTCAATTGGACATGGCCAGCCGCAACCTGTCCTTCCGCCGCCCACCCTCACCTTTATCCAGCCTGTTCAAACCGGGACAAACGATTGCCCTCTACCGCAGCATCGGTTCCGAAGCGCCTACCGAGCGGCTGATCGAATATCTGACAGAAATCGGTGTCGGCATAGCCTTGCCCAAGGTTACCGACGGTGGCTCGCTCGAATTTCGCTCAGTGTCCAGTATCGATATGCTGGCATCCGGCTTCAAGGATATCCCCGAACCCGGGGCAAGCTGCGAACTGGTCGACCCCGATATCATCATCGCCCCGCTTGTGGCCTTCGACCGTTCCCTGCGACGCTTGGGTCAGGGTGGCGGATATTATGACCGGAGCTTTGCGAAATATCCGGACGTACCGCGCATCGGCCTGGCCTGGTCGGTACAGGAATCCAGCGAAATACCGACCGAACCGCACGACCTGCCTCTGCACATGATTGTGACAGAATGCGAAATAATAGAATGATCCAGGATGACGTCATGACATCAGATATCGACAAAAAGACACAGAATCAGCCAAGTTGGCGCAAGCCCGTCGGCATGATATTGATATTATTGCTGATCCTTTTGTGGTGCGGCATTGCCGTCACCCTCATCGATCAACTCAGCGGATTGAATTTCTGGCTGCAACTGCCTGCATATGTGATTCTGGGAATTGCATGGATTTTTCCGATCCGCCCATTATTGACCTGGATGAATACGGGATCTTTGCGCCATTCCCCTCCAAAATAAGGGAAATGGCGCGAGTGACGAGACTTGAACTCGCGACCTCCGGCGTGACAGGCCGGCGCTCTAACCAACTGAGCTACACCCGCTTATGCGCCTGCAATGGGCGGTGAAGCAGCGCAAGTAGAAGAGCACTGCTTCCCTGTCAACTACCCTCTTTCGAATATTCTATATATTTCGGATCATCGCGCGGCTGACGATCATTTATAGCCCGCACCTGTCGCCATCTGAGCGATGGAATCCCAAATTCGCAAATCCTTCCGTAAACGGCAGCGAATATTTATGATTAAGCTCGATCATGGTTAGCAGAGGGTTAACTACAGCTAAACACCTCTTTAATTAACTAAAATAATTGGCAGTTTTCCGACCGGTTTGACGTTTAAAACGTCATGATTTCATTCGGCTTCCGTTTACCAAATATTTCCCTTTCTTCGTCATATAGGCGGCATGAAACAGGCAGGAACACAGGAACAGGGACACCGGTCGCATCCATTTGCGATGCTTGCCGTCGGGTGCCGCCTGGCGCTTGCAATTGGCACGGCATTCTTTGCTCTGGCTTCGACTGCAGCCAATGCTGCGGGCACAATCGCAGGAACCGACATCGTCAATGTCGCACAGGCGAGTTATGATCCCCCCGGAGGCGGACCACCGGTCACGATTGATTCGAACAGCGTCACCATCAAGGTCGATGAACTGCTCGACGTCACCGTTGTTTCCAGCGACCCGGGTGACGTGGCCACTGCGCCTGCATTAGCCGCGCAGGCACTTACCTATAAGGTCACCAATAGCGGAAACGGATCGGAAGCCTTCACGCTGTCGGCGGATACGGCAAAGCCCGGCGATGAATTTGATACGACCTTCGAACAGATCATCATCGATACCAATGGCAACGGGATTTACGATCCGGGTGTCGACACCATTTACACGCCCGGCACCAATGATCCCGTGCTTGCGCCGGATGAAAGCGTCACGGTTTTCATTCTCTCCACGATTCCCGCCTCGGCAAAGGACGCCGATCGCGCTGAAATAGAGCTTTCTGCAATCGCCAATACGGGCAGCGGCACGCCAGGCGACATATTCGCCGGACAAGGCGATGGTGGCGGAGACGCTGTCGTCGGGTCAACCGGCGCGGATGACCAAGGCAGCGGCTATTTCGTCGTTCAGGCCACCGAAGTCACTTTGGTCAAAAGCGCGACCATCACTGACCCCTATGGCGGAACAGAGGCGGTACCAGGCGCCGTCATTGTCTATCAGCTGGTGGCAACGACCTCCGGCGATGGTGATCTGGCCAATCTGGCGATCACCGACGATATCCCTGCCGACACAACCTATAAATCGGAAAGCATCACCCTCGAAGGCGCGCCACTGGGCGATGCCGCGAGCGATGGTGATGCCGGCTCCTTTGACGGCAGCTCGATAGCTGTGGCCCTGGGCACGGTTCCGGGCGGGCAAACACGCACCATCACATTTCAAGTCACCATCGACTGATATTAATCGGGGTATAGCAACATGTTGAAACGACTTTTCTTTGCAATAGCGCTCACACTGCCGGGGACCGCCATGGCGGCCAATAGCGTCAGCCTGTCGAGCGACGTCTTTATCGAACGCAAGGTGGAAAAGCCCAACGGCACCACCGCAGTCGTTCTCGAACAGCCAAAGACAGTCACCCCCGGCGACAATCTTGTGTTCGTCGTCAATTATAAAAATGTCGGCAGCGCGCCGGCTACGGATTTCTCTGTCACCAACCCGCTTCCAAAGGCGATTGCCTTCAATGGAACGTCTGATGGCACCGAAATTGTCTCCGTTGACGGAGGCAAAACATGGGGGCCACTTTCGGCCCTCACCTACCTGAGCGGAAATGGCGATGTTCGTCCCGCTCTTATGACCGATGTGACGCATGTGAAATGGAAATTCAATCGCGCCCTTTCCGCAGGTTCGGGAGGGAAATTGATTTTTCGTGGCACTGTAAAGTGATCGCAACCGTACCGGATTGCCGCGGGGTTAGGCAATCCAAATAAGTGAAACAGGAGACAGTTATGACCAGTATACTGAAACTTCTCGTTGCCACTAGTACCTTTTCTGTAGCGGCGCTGGGTGCAAACCCCGCGTTCGCTGCAGATTTAGGCACTGATGCCGGCACGAGCATAAAAAATGACGTAAGCGTAGCCTTTAGTGTCGGAGGCACTATCCAAACAGCGGAAACCGACAGCGATATTTTCCTAGTCGATCGCAAGGTCAATCTTGTGATAGCCAAAAGCGACTCGGTGAACACCTCCGTTGCACCAAATGCGCTACAGCAGGCCGTGACCTATACCGTCAGCAACCAGACAAATGACACGATCGATGTTCTGCTGACATCGGCGCAGGTTGGAACGGACAATTTCGACGTTACCGGCACGATCACCTATTATCTCGATAATGGCACAACCGCGGGCGTCTTTGACGCGGGTGACACTCTCATCACATATGTTGACAACCTGGCTGAAGATACCAGCGTTACGGTTCATGCGGTCGCGAACATCCCAGGCAGCGCAATAACTGGCGATCTGGCGGACATCATCCTGATCGGCCAGGCAGCAGCCCACGGCGGTGGAGCCATTGTCGCTGACGGGATCGGCGTTAAGGGTACGGCTTATAGTGATGACTCTGCTTCAGCCGATGACGCTGCGACGGTTCAGAACGTATTTACCGACGCCGCCGGTCCAGGAGCCAGTGATGGTGCTGCTGACGGTTATCACAGTGCTACCGACACTTATGAAGTGGCTGCTGCGGACATTACCGTAACAAAAACCAGTAAAGTATTGTGGGATCCGATCAACGGCACCACCAGACCAAAAGCAATACCCGGCGCGATCGTCGAATATTGCATCGCGGTCGCCAATGCGTCCGGTGGCGCTGCCGCAACCGGTGTCGCAATTTCGGATACGATTCCGGCCAACTTGGTCTATTATAGCAGTTTGGCGACAGGGCCGGCGACGGTTCCGGCCGTCATCGGCGTGGTAACCGAAGGAACCGTGTCGGGATCCGCCTGCAATGCAGATGGCACTGGCACCGGTGCAATAGCATCCGGCGTCGTGTCAGGTAATCTTGGCACCGTAGCCTCGGGTGACACCGAAACCCTCATCTTCCGCGCGACGGTAGAATAGAGCATCTCGAAATTTGGCGGCAAACCGGCATTTTCACCGGTTTGCCGCTGAACTTCGGCTTTAGCTGTGGGAAAATTCACCACCTTTTTTAGGCCAGTCGGTCTGGCATTGGCTGCGTGCGCGTCATCCGCGCCTGCTACTATGGCACTCGCCCAACCCGAGTTTGCCGAGCAGCAGCCGCACGCGCCCGATTTTGCCATCGAACAGGCGCAGAAACTGCCGCTGATCAGCAATATTGCGCAAGCGGAATGGGACATAGGTGGGCAACGGCTCCGGAAACCGTCCAATCGCATCGACATTCAGGTCGTTCCGTCACCCAATGCGCCGCCTGATATCACGATTTATCAGTTTGGCGACCCGCCGGGAGCCGAACAAGTGTCGATTCCCGATACGATGTGCCGCGGTTCGGGCGGAAGCGTTCCGATTGAATTGCACGGCGCATTTTCCCGAACGTCTGTAAATCCGGCCTCCATCAATCCGACCGAAAAAATCCGCGCTGGTGCGCCGATCATCGTGTCGATCATTGCGCCAGCAAGAAATTTAAACCCGCTGGCAATCGACAGCTTCGATATCGTTCTGTCTACCCCCGCCGGGGATCGCGAAGTGATCACTATTTCCGAAACCGGCCCGGATACGGCCCGTTTTGTCGGGATGATCAACACCGCCGCCATACCGCCCAGTCCAGTGCAAGGCGACTGTACGTTATCGGTCAACCGCGGTGATATGTTGCATGTGAACATCGACGAAATCTCCGGAAATGCGCTCGGCATGGTCGAACTTGGCATATTGGTTGATCCGTTCGGCGAAACCTTCGACAGCGGCGATGGCAAGCCGGTATCGGGAACACGCGTAACCCTCATCGACGTTAGAACCGGACAACCGGCTGAAGTTTTCGGAGATGACGGCGTCTCCGTGTTTCCCAGCACGATCATTACCGGCAGCACGGTGACGGACAGCAGCGGTGCCGTCTATACGTTCGGAGACGGCTTCTATCGTTTTCCATTTGCGCGCACGGGCCGGTATCGCCTGCTGGTAGAACCGCCACAGCCCTACAGTTTCGCATCCGCAGCAACGCCTCAGCAATTGGCTGGATTGCGGCGGACTGACGGCTTTCCTTTCACCATTGTCGACGGATCTTACGGCGGCATCATTGTCTTGAATGACCCGGCACCGGTTCGGGTAGATGTGCCGCTGGACAGGCCCGGAGCGCCTCTGGTGCTTACCAAAGCGGCCTCCACTGGCCAAGCGGCACCCGGAGACGCTGTTCAATATCGTATAACGGTTCAAAATTCAGATTCCCTGCGAACCACGGGCCAGATCACGATTTCCGACCAGCTGCCCAGGGCAATGCGTCTGAAGACCGGCACGGTCCGCTACAATGGTGAACTGGTGACGCCCGCTGTCGAGGCCAATGGACAGGGTTTCAGCGTTGAAGCACCGCCCCTGCCCCCTTCGGGCAGCAGCCTGCTGACCTATGTTGCGGAAGTGCGGCAGGATGCCCAGCCCGGCGACGCACTGAACCTTGCCTCGGCGCGTGATGATCGCGGCGCCACCAGCACGACCGTGGATGCAATCGTGAGCATCATACGCGACGGAATTTCCGAGAGATTCACCCTGATCGGCCGGATCACCGACGGCGGATGCAGTACCGATCCCCGGGAAGCCTCGGGAATCGGCGGTGTTCGCGTGATGCTGCAGGATGGATCCTACACGATCACCGATCTCGACGGCCGCTATCATTTCGAAGGGCTCAAACCCGGCCTGCACGTGGTGCAAGTAGATCCATCGACCTTCCCCGCCGATCTGGCACCGGTCGACTGTGCGCAGAACACACGGACCGCGGGCAGCAATATTTCCCGCTTCGTCGAAGGCCGTGGCGGCGCGCTCAAACGCGCGGATTTCCGGGCCCGAAAAGTCACCCCGAGAGAGATTGATACGCCTGCCAGCTATCACAAGCCCGAGCTTTTGTCCGATCCCGACGCTGCCGGAGCCGGTCGCGACTGGATATCCGGACAGGAACCCGGCATTGCATGGCTGTTCCCCGAAGAAGATCATAATCCGCGCGTCAAAGCGCTGCGCGTAGCCATCAAACATCATGCCGGACAGAAAATCCAACTATCGATCAATGGCGTAGCGGTGAATGCGCTTGCCTATGACGGAATGAAGAAAAGCGCCGATGGCAAGATCCGTGTTAGCACCTGGCGCGGGATCGAAATTGGCGAGCGGACCAATGTCTTCGTGGCCCGGGTGATCGATCGCAACGGTGAACTCGTCCAGCAACTGGAACGGACGGTCCATTATGCCGGTAGCCCGCTCAATGCAGAACTGCTCAAGGATCACTCGGTCCTGATCGCTGATGGCGTTACCCGTCCAGTGATTGCGGTGCGACTGACCGATCGCAACGGCAGGCCCGCTCGCCATGGCACAGTTGGCGACTTCTCGGTGCCAGCGCCTTATGCACCTGCTGTTGAAATCGATGCCCAGCAAGCCAACCAGCTCGCCGGTCTCGAACGGGGAGCCCCCGTCTGGCAGGTCGAAGGCGAGGATGGTATCGCCTATATCGAATTGGCACCGACGACCGCTTCCGGGTCGCTCAGCATTTCCTTTCCTTTCCGCGATGGCGAAGTCGAACGCGCCCAGCGGATAGAAACATGGCTCGATCCCGGCGACCGTCCCTGGACCGTGGTTGGTTTTGCGGCGGGAACGCTTGGCTTCAACACGCTGGACGAACGGCTTGAGGACCTGGCTGACGATGATGACAATATCAACGTTGATGGCCGGATTGCGCTTTATGCCAAAGGCCGGGTGACCGGCAAATGGCTGATGACCCTCGCCTATGACAGCGACAAGGAAGAAGATGAAACGCGGTTCCAGGGCGTGATCGATCCGCGCCGCTATTATACGGTTTACGCCGACCGCAGCGAGCAACGCTATGACGCCGCTTCGGTGCGCCGCCTTTATCTCAAGCTGGAACGGCCGCAATTTTACGCGCTGTTTGGCGATTATGAAACCGGTATCAACGAACCAGAACTGGCGCGATACCAGCGCGCCTTCAACGGTATCAAGGCGGAATATCACAGTGATCAGGTTCATCTCAGCGCCTTTGGCGCGGACTCGCCCAACCGGTTCCGCCGCGAGGAAATCCAGGGCAACGGCCTGTCCGGCCCTTATGCCCTCGCCAGCCGGGACATTTTGGCCAACAGCGAGCGGATCACCTTGGAAACGCGCGATCGTTTCCGCTCTGAGCAGATCGTCGAACGGCGTGAGCTGACCCGGCATATCGATTATGATATCGATTATCTCGCTGGCACATTGCGTTTTCGCGAACCGATCCTGAGCCGCAGCAGCGGTCTCGATCCGCAATTCATTGTCGCCGAATATGAAGTTCTCGGCGTCGGGGACCGCAATCTCAACGCCGGTGGCCGCGCTACTTATCAAACGGCTGATGAAAAGCTAAAAATCGGCGCAACCGCTGTGCATGACGAGAATGAGAGCATAAAAACCGATCTGCTCGGCGTCGACATTCGCTACCGGCCAGACCTCAAAACCGAGTTCCGGGCAGAGCTTGCCGTGACCGACAATGAGGCAAAAGACTCCACGGCGACAAACACCGGAATAGCCGCAACCGCATGGCTGGTCGAAGCCGAACATCACGGCTCGAAATTCGACATCCTCGCCTATGTGAGACGCCAGGCATCCGGCTATGGCCTGGGCCAGCTCAATGCAGCAGAGTCCGGCACCCGCAAATTCGGTATCGATGCCCGGGTTCGCATCCGTGAAAATCTGTCTCTGGCGGTCACCGGCTATCAGGAAAACTTCCTGATGTCGGACGCTCGCCGCCGCGCTGGTAGCGCGGAACTGGAATATCGCACTGACAACACATCTTTCCGCGCTGGCCTTGTCTATGCCAATGACCAGCTCTCCGACGGTACGGTCAACGAATCCAGGCTGGTCCGGCTCGGTGCCACGCAGCGGCTGTTTGATGGCAAGCTGGAACTGGACGCACAGACCGAATTTGCTCTGGGTGGTCAGGACGAAAGCATCGATTTCCCGGCGCGGCACAGCTTCTCGGCTCGCTATGCCGTCACCAAGGACATCAAGATTATCGGAACATACGAAATTGCCGATGGCGCGAATATCGATTCACGCACTGCCAGAATAGGGGTCGACGTCGCTCCCTGGGATGGTGTGCGTATCGTCAGCAGCATGAACCAGCAGGAAATTACCGAATATGGCCCGCGCACTTATGCCGCTTATGGCCTGACACAGAGCATTCCACTGGACGACAAGTGGACCATCGATTTCTCGCTGGACGGCAATGAAACCATCGGCGGATTTGACCGCGAGGACGTGATCAATGACGAGCAACCGGTCGCTTCGGGCGGTTTCCTCGGCAATGACACAACGCTGACCGAAGATTTCATCGCGATCACCGCTGGCGCGACCTATCGCAACGACGACTGGAGCTGGAACAGCCGCGCCGAATATCGCGATGGTGATATCAGCACCCGCTATGGCCTGACCACCGCGCTGCTCAAACAGATTGGCGAAGGCAGCGCTCTGGGCGCACTGGCCAGTGTCTTTGTTGCGAAAGACGAAACGGGCGTCAGCACACGGGTGATCGAAGCGGAAGCCAGTTGGGCGCATCGACCTGTGGACAGCGAATGGTCGTGGCTCGAGAAGCTCGAGTTCCGCGAAGATCGCGTCCGCAATGCCGTCTCTGGTGAATCCGGACCGATTGGCGGCACGCCGCTGCTCGTCGATGGCAATGTCACTTCGCGTCGGATCATCAACAGCCTGAGCGTGAATTATACGCCGGTCGATCCAGATCACGGCCTCTTCAAGGAAGCCGGAGAATATAGTCTCTTCTGGGGAAGCCGCTATGTCTTCGACCGGTTCGGGCAAGATGATGTCGAAGGCTGGAGCAATGTTGTCGGTGCGGACGTCAAGTTTGACCTGTCCGACACGATTGATGTCGGCGGTCAGGCCACAGCGCGCGTCGGCAATGATTTTGACAGCATCGCTTATTCCGGGGGCCCAAGCGTCGGCATCACACCGTTCAAAAATGCCTATATTTCCGTCGGCTATAATGTCGTCGGCTTTGCAGACCGTGACTTTGAAGAAAGCCGCTACACCAGAGACGGCCCCTTCATCACCTTCCGCCTGAAATTCGACCAGGAAAGTCTCGGCAGTCTCGGGCTTTAAAGGCCCGGGCCACATCCCACCCCCTTCTCCCGTGAGGGAGAAGGGTGCGAAGGCTTGGCAGCTTGCTGCCTAGTCGCAGCTGGATGAGGGTGTACTGCGCTTCAGAGAGCAGAACACCCTCATCCAACGCCGCCTAATTCCCCTGGACCAAATCCGGGGTCATAAGGCTCTGTACCCTTCTCCCTCACGGGAGAAGGGAGAATTGAATCCTTCAATCAGCGAACAGCAGAACCGGCGTTTCCAGGAAATGCTTGAGCGCCTGCACATAGCTGGCGGCATCATAGCCATCGACCACCCGGTGATCGCAAGAAATCGACAGGTTCATCAGCTTGCGCGCATGAATTTCGCCGTCGATGATCATCGGACGTTCGACAATCTTGTTCGGTCCGATAATCGCCACTTCGGGACGGTTGATCACCGGCGTCGTCGCGATCCCGCCCAACGGGCCGAGCGATGTCAAAGTCAGCGTCGAACCGGTCAGGTCTTTCGCTGTCGCGCGACCATCGCGTGCGGCAGCCGCCAGGCGGCTGATTTCCGAAGACAATTGCCAGATATTGAGATCCTGCGCGTTGCGCAGAACCGGCACCATCAGCCCTTGCGACGTCTGGGTTGCCATGCCGAGATGAACAGCGCCGTGCCGGGTAACAAAGCCCGCTTCATCGTCATAAGTCGCATTCAGCATCGGGAAATCGCGCAGCGCCTTGCAGATCGCGGCGATCATCAGCGGCAATATGGTAAGCTTGGCGCGTTCGCCGCGATTGGCATTGAGGTCGCTGCGCATATCCTCGATCTCGGTCATGTCGATTTCGTCGACATAAGAGAAATGCGGGATATTGCGTTTCGAATCTGCCATATTTTGCGCAATTTTGCGCCGCATTCCGATGACTTTGATCTTTTCGTCGTCGCGTTGCCGGGTTGCACCGGACGGACGATAGCCCTGCCCCGCACCATAGTTCAGATAAGCGTCGAGATCGCTATGCCGGATATGCTCGCCCTGTGCCTTGACCTCGCTCAGGTCGACACCAAGATCGGCAGCGCGCTTGCGCACGGCGGGAGTGGCGAGCACTTTCTGCCGGCCATTTCCTGACGGTGTCGCGTCTGGACCCGTTGGAACAGCATCAGGCTCTTCGGGCTCTGCTCGGACTGTTGGACTTGCAGGAGAATGAATTATTTTATCTTTATTATCAATAGGTTGAGTGGATTTCAAGACACCTGATTTTACCTGATCAGGCTCATCAGAAATCGTGCTGGATGCTTCCAAGTCTTCCAGTTCCTCCAGATCCACATCACCCTCGACTTCGATCTCGACCAGCATGGATCCGATCGCCACTATGTCGCCTTCTTCACCCGCGATCGCGACAATCTTGCCCGAAACCGGTGCTTCCATTTCCACGGTCGCCTTGTCAGTCATGACATCGGCAATCTGGTCGTCTTCCGCGACAACATCGCCAACTTTGATATGCCATTTGACGATTTCCGCCTCGGCAATCCCTTCGCCAATGTCAGGCAGGTTGAATATATATTTGCTCATGATTTCAAA
>TARA_R110000824_G_scaffold64926_1_pt1 | contig 10701 bp, 10 predicted proteins | sample TARA_R110000824 | Tara Oceans TARA_R110000824 (sample SAMEA4397747) | marine metagenome | biome: Polar Biome; feature: [MES] marine water layer (ENVO:01000295) within the mesopelagic zone...; material: water (ENVO:00002006), including particulate matter (ENVO:01000060) such as...... | reverse complement strand
TTTGATGTAAAGTCAAATAATATTCATAATATTCTTTAAATGTCATCTCTCTTCTTTAAAAATAATTCGTAATCTGGTTTATTATTAAATTTTTCAACAATAGAAGCATATGTCTCTATTAATTGATCTTTGTGCGGATCCTTTGTCCAATCAGTCTTGCGAGATCTTTTTGGCGGCAATTCAATATCTCTTTTTCGATGGTGCAAAAATATTTCACCACTAATCGCTTGTGGGGCGCCAATAAAATCTTGTATAATTTTTTGACAGTCATAAAGATTTTCATATTTAATGCATAAAGTATCAAAATCGTTTTGTCTCCACCATTTATCAAAATGTCTTTCTAAATTTAATATATCCTTATAAAGATAATTTTCATTAAAATCTTGTTCTATATCACATTCTAAAAAATCAACATACGCGGGATTTCCTTTATACCAGTGTTCAGGGTTAGTGCTTATTTTATTATGATAAGAAATTAATATATTAAGTGGGTGTGAATACAAATATATAACTTTATCCTGCGGCTCTATTTCCCACATAAATTGACCACTAGTTGTTGATCTTAGGCAATTCATATTTTTCCATTTTATGTGATATGAATGAGACTTGTAAACATGATAATCATAACTCTTCTTTAGGTTGTCATGCAATAAACTAGAACCACTATTACCAGGGCTAACTATCCAGATAGTAGGAAAATAAACATTTGGATCACTAGGTTTAACATAAAAGTTTCTTCCTTTAGCACCTTCGGGTTCAATTACTCTTACAAGCGGATTACGCTTCAAAGCAGTCTTCTTTACAAAGATTTGCTCTTCTTCAAGTATAATTGTATGAGCAACCGGCTTATTCGTCATCGTATTGTATTAACCCCTTTTTGTTGTACAACTATTGTTGCGCAATCATTTGCATAGTTTATAGAAGAAAAGATATTCCCTTCTTCAACAAATTTGCGCGCCAGAGCAGCCAAAAAAGAATCGCCGGCTCCTGTCAAATCTTTAATTTCAACTTGAAGAACTCGATAAATATTACCACTATATATACATCCACGCGAACCCATTGTAACAATCAGCTTTTCGTCAAGCCATTCTTTATCTACCAAAAGGTGCCTAGTTCTTTCATATTCTTGTTCGTTGATTTTAATAAACTTTATGTTCCTTGCCCAATCGCCTAAAAGCTTTTTTGTATCCAAAAATACAAGCTCATGATTATCAGCAATAAATTGTATGTCTTCTTCAAGCAAAAAGCCCTTATTATAATCAGAAATTATAACTGCGTCATATTGCTGTAGAGATTCTATATTGATATCTTTGATTCTATCGATCTTTTCTTCATCGGAGTCAATGCGTACTATCATGTGATTAGTCTTTTTTTCAACATAGCGAATCTTTATAATGTCGACTTTGTTGGTAATTATATCGCACTTTACCCCTAGAGATAATACATTTTCATAAACATTGCCGGCCATACCTTTATTGCTTTTTCTGTATTTTTCAACAAATACGGGCACAGGTGCCGCTGGAGCTAATCTGCTGCAGTCTCCGTAGACAAACACGTCCTTACAGCTATCTCCAATAACAAGTATTTTCATTATTCTCCTTTAATGACTTGGCAAATAAAATCAATATCCTCGTTTGTTAATTCGGGGTAATTTGGAACAAAGAATCCGCATGAGTGAATCTTATTGCTCATTTCGTCATCGAATTTGCCATATCGTTGCGTCCAAAAAGGATGTAGGCCCAGATTACCGGCACTAAAAATTCTTGTCTCTACTTTATCTCTTATAAGCCTTTCAACAATCTCTTGGCGATGCTCTGTACTATCTGCTATCGCGCCGAAAGAAATAGAAACCGGTTTATGATCACGCCAATTTTGAAATTTTACATAACCTTTTAAATTTTTCGCATATCTTTTATGATTCTCATATCGTCTTTGGGCAACCCATTCTGCTTTCCGCATCTGTCTGAGTCCTAAAAATGCCTGTAGATCTGTTGATCGTAAATTAAAACCAGCAACAAAAAAAGTAAATGGTTTATGAAAATTATCAACTCCGTGTTCATCAATCATATTATCATAGGTTTCTTGATCTAAATCTTTACCCCAGCCATGACTACGCAACATTAACATCAAATCGTAAAGCTCTTTATTATTTGTATTAACCATGCCGCCTTCAATAGATGATAGTTGATGTCCGAAGTAAAATGAGAAGCTAGATATATCGCCAATAGCACCAACCATCGTTCCATCGGAATATTCTGCTCCGAGAGCAGCACAAGAATCTTCTAACAACACAAAACCATACTTTTCTTTTAGTGATAACATTCTTTCTTTATAATGAGGCACGCCAAGTACTTGTACAAAAATAACAGCACCAGGAGGCTCTTCTTCACAAAGTTTCTCTAATTGATCCAAATCCATTCCAAAAGTATCAGAATCTGCTCCAATCATTGTAGGCTCCAAGCCAAACTGTATTGCTGGAGCTATTGTTGTTACCCATCCAACAGATGGTACTGCAATTCTGCCGTTTCTCATAATGCCAGATTGGAAAGCCGCATAAATCATAAGCAAATTGGCAGAAGAGCCAGAATTGCAAAATACAGCATAATCTGTTCCAATATATTCTGCCCATTGTTTTTCAAACTCAGTGGTTAAATCACCCTTAGTGAGTCTTGGATAAGACTTAAGCCAACTACACAAAGCATCAATATCGCTATTGTCGATTGTTTCCATGGCTAATGGGAATTTAATTTCTTTTTCTCTTTCTTTTTTAAATGTCATTGGTTTTCTGTCGCAAATTCATAGCCTATAGGCATAAAAGAGCTTGGATACTCACCAGAAACAAGTGAGGATTCTACATGTTCTTGGCTCCATCCCTCCGGTATTAAAAGAGAATGCGCATTAGTTAAAACATGTACACCTCCGGCCATAGGAACGACATTTCCGACGTCGTTAAATGATGCTATAGGCGTGCTGCCGAAAAGAGCATCGTTGCCCATATCAGCAACGCCTATGGCGCCCCTCAATATCTGATAGCCTACAAAGGTATACCAACCATCTGAAAATGTATTTACGTTCACTCCGAATGAATCCCAAACGGCTGCGTGAACTCCAGGATGGCCCTTTCCTTCAACATAGTCTCTTTGCATATCTTCCTCACAATATGTGCCTAGCTTTGTTAGATATTCATAAAAACTTTTTATATTATCCATATCATCGCCGGACATTATAGCGCCTTTCTTCATCTTGGGCAAATAAGCCTGTATGTCTCTTTTGCATCCTTCATAAGTATGATCGGCATCAACAAAACATAAATCTAAATGTTTATTAGGTATTTGTTTAGACATCTCTACGGTATCGCCCTTGAGAACAGTTACATAATCATGCGCATCATGTCTATCAATAATAGCCAAAACTTTTTGATATGCTTCTTCATATATATCTTCTTTGTACGCCATCTCTTGGCCTTCTACAACAGTTTTGCTGCCTTTCCACCAATCAATTAAATAAACATGTGCATTTAATTGCTTAATTACTTCAATATAAAGCTTAAGAGAGTGTCCTTCCCAAACACCCACTTCAGCAACAACCATATTTGGTTTTGCAAATAATTGTATAAGATAAGGAAGTATAGTGGCGGTTACATCTTCTGCAACGTCTGTTTCTATATCAAAGCCTCCTTCAGAATTGGGAACCGAGATATCTCGACAAATTTTATAGTTCATAATTAATCCTTTTTATTAAAAATACTTGGCATTGGAGGATCCTTAGAAATTTCTAATGGTTCAATTTCCATATTAGAGTAGAACTCTTCTCGTGGAAGATAGGGATACATATCTTCAATAGGTGTTGACCATCCAACAATTTTCGGTTCATATGTATGATATTCGTGACAATTCACATCACAAATAACCGCAGAGTCATGATCTAAAAATTTACGAATTTGTTTTCTAACTTTATTATAATCTGTACCATCGTCAATAACCATAGTATCAATTCCGTATGCTTTCGCAATCTTGATAAAGTCTGGTGGATTATAGCCCTTCGGGCCGCATGCCTCGCTTCGACCTTCAAAATTGACTTCTTGGAAAGCTTTTGTAATTCCGTAAATATGATTGTTTAATATGATAGTTTTTAGTTTAACTCCATAGTTTATTACGGTTTGGATCTCTTGAATGTTCATGTTCATTCCGCCATCACCAATTACACACACAACATTCTGTGTATCATCTGCCACAAAACAAGCGCCCATTGCGCCGGCGAACGAAAAACCCATGGGAGAATTACCATTATTAGTGAAATAATGCTGTCCTACTTTTGTTTCAAATGAATGGTTAATTGCAACAATATTGCCACCACAATCGCCGGCCAAAATATCATTAGAATTCATCTCTTCAGAAAGAATTCTTAAAAATGCATATGGATGAATATATTGAGCCGGCTCATACATTTCTTTTGTTACTGGATCGTATTTAACTTTCCAATCCATTACTCTTTCGTTCCATTCTGTATAATCTGGAACATCATAATTCTTCAACTTCTCGATCATCAACTTAATAAATAACTTGGCATCCGAAAGGATACACTCATCAAATGGTAGTTGCTGCAGTTTTCTTTGCATAGCTGGGGCGTCAACATCTACCATATATTTTTTAGCCCCTCTTGCAAACAAGTGAGGCTCACCACCAGTAATTCTACCAGAAATGCGACTTCCGATTGCTAACAACAAGTCGGAATTTTGGATTCCAAAGTTTCTGCCGGCGCCTCCATAGGTTCCAATGCGGCCACCATAATATTCAAAATCTGAAGCAATAATGTCTAATGCGTTCCATGTGGGAAAGCACGGTATCTTCAAGATTTTTGCTAACTCAAGCATCTCTTTTTCGGCGCATGCCAAGCGAACTCCTCCACCAATCATTAAGCAGGGGCGCTTTGAATTGGATAAATCTTTCAGAAAACGATCTATCTGTTCCTCAATTCTATTATTATTATAACAAACTTCTTGAAGTTCTTCATCAAAACCAATTAATTCTTCAGGATCAATATCTGCTTTTTGTACGTCGATAGGGATGTCTAAAAATACTGGGCCGGGTCGACCATTCTTTGCAAGATAAATAGCTTTCTGTAGTTCGTATTTAATACTGCTTGGATCTTCGATAAGTTTTGCATATTTTGTTAGAGGTTTCACAACACTTATAATATCTGTTTCTTGAAAGCCAATCTGTCGAATGGACGCGTCTGGGCGCATATACTTTGTCTTAATCTGTCCTGTGATAAAAAGACAGGGGACAGAATCATAAAAACAATTACCCACAGACGTTACAAAATTCATTCCACCGGGTCCGCTGGTGGCGATCGCTACGCCAATATTCTTTGATACTTTAGCATATCCTTCTGCCGCAAATCCTGCACCTTGCTCGTGCATGGTGGCAACATATCTAATATCGTCATTTCTCGTAAATGCATCAATAAGGCTGCCGTTGGCGGCGCCATATACAACAAATACTTCGTTTACTCCAATATCTGCAAGGTAATTAATAACATAATCAGCTAATTTCATTTAGTTCTCTTTATTGTATTGACCAAGGTTCTTTAAAAAATTCTATAAATTCTTGCCTTAGTTGTTCAGTCATAATTATTTTTTTTTATAAGGATCTTCTTTTAGTGTAACGGTATTTGGAGTTACACTATGGTTTGTGGGGAAACCCTGTTCTGTTTCATATTTCCACCTTGAATCTCCAAGAAGCTTTTCAAGCTCTTCTTCTTTAATGGCATAAAAGTTTTCTTCTGCCGGAAAGGATCCTTCTCTAACTTCCTGAGCATATTCTTCTAAAGCGGACTGCATTAGCTGGCCGGCTTCACAATATCTCTTAACAAACTTAGACTTAAATTCCCAGAATAGTCCCGTTAGGTCGTGAAAAATTACAAGCTGGCCATCTACCATATCACCACCGCCAATGCCATAAACAGGAATTCTTAAACTTCTCGTAATCATTCCGGCAGATTCTCTTGGCATGCCTTCTAAAAGCAAGAACGAACACCCAGCTTCTTGTAGCTTTAATGCTTGCTCTAAAATAATTTCTGCTTGTTTTGCCGTTTTTCCTTGTACGCGATATCCGCCAAGCTTGGCGCGAGTGTGAGGAGTAAGTCCTAAATGACTCATTACCATAATTCCGGAATCGGCGATCGCCTTGATTCTTTCAATTTGAGCGCCCTCAACTTTAACACAGTCCATGCCGGCACAAATAAATCTACCGGCGTTTCTAACTGCCTCTTCGTTTGATATCTGATAAGACATATAGGGCATATCTCCAATTAGAAAGGCGCGCTTGGAACCACGAGAAACTGCCTCACAGTGTAAAATCATATCATCCATCGTAACTGGAAGAGTTGTTTTATATCCAAGCGTAGTCATCCCAAGCGAATCACCAACGAGAATAGCGTCTACGCCGGCGTTATCAGCAATGCGTGATTGTGGATAGTCATACGCCGTAACCAATACTGTCTTGGTTCCTTGTCTTTTTTGTCGTCTTAATTTTAAAACAGTAACTTTGTTTTTGTCATCTGCTGCCATATTATTTTAATCTCCTAATAATTTTCTTTTTAATTTAATTTTTGTTGTGGCTTCTATATTTTGACGAGCCACGCTGCCAAATTTTGTTTCTAATAATTTCAAATATTCTGGACTAGTGTGGTACTTCATCCAGGCCTTATCTCTAAATGCCAATATTTGTTTTGATGTCAAACTTGAATTAGATAAATTCAGTGTATCGTAAGAATGTTGGCTATAGCCAGAATAAGTTTGTGGAAGTGCCCAACCTTCTTTCTTTGCTGTTAAGTGTAAAGGGCTTCCGGGATATGCCATGGCACAATATAAATTAACCATTTCTGACATATTTTCCATAGCAAAATCAAGGGTACCCTGCATGCTTTCCTCTGTGTCCATTGGTAAGCCAAAAATATAATTCGCTGCTACGTTTATACCAGCGTTTCTCATACTATCCATAATATCAGTAATCTTTACTTCTTTGTAGTTGTCTTTATGTATTTGCTGTCTTAGGATTTGGTCGGGATTTTCAATACCAAGCCCAAGCCAATTTACGCCAGCTTTCTTTAGCGTTTCTAAGTACTTGGGCTTGCAAGTATCAATTCTAGAATATGCCCAAATATTAAATCCATAATCTCTCTCAATTAATAAATCACAAACTTTTATAAAATGTCGTGGATTTAACACAAACAATTCATCAGCAATCTTAACATTTTTAATTCCCATCTTCGCAATTTCATCAAATTGTCCAATAATAAATTCTGGCTCCCACCATCTAAATATATTACTGTCAGCGCTAGCAATATTAGGGTTGGAATTGGTTCGATTAATAATATTAATCATGCAAAATGAACACTGGTAAGGGCAGCCTAGGCTTGTATATAGAGCAGCAAATGGCTCTTTTTCAGTATTGTTTGTCCAAGAGTGCCAGCCGGCAGTCCTATATTTACCAATATCAGGTAAGAGATCCCATGCCATTCCCGGCAAATCATGTGATAAGTTTTTCTTTTCGACAATAGATTCCGTTTTGTTTAAAACAGGGTTTCCAGCTTCATCTCTATATCCCAATCCACGAATCTTGCTTGGATCAAAATTAGAACTTTGTAGGCCGGCTAATAAATTACTAATAGTATAAACACCCTCATTCTGGCAAATATAATCAATAGATGATTCATTGCGTAAAACTTCTCTTGGCAGCGCCGATACGTGGCCGCCAACAAACAGAACAGGAATGGAAGGATTTATCTTTTTTAATACATTCGCAGTATCTATGGCGCCCTGCATATTTTGTGTTGAGGCGCTGGGTTGCTGCCCATACACCACAAAACAAGCCACTCTAGGCTTCATTTCATTAATCAGATTAGCTGATGTTTCATCGTCTAGGCGTTCTGCTTCGCAATCTAAAATATTTGCTCCGAAGCCATTGGCTCGACAATGATTAGCCAACATGGCCGCCCAAATGGGGGGCTCAATGGCTGAGTGATCTTTTGCTAAATCTTGATATATTTTTTTTGATGCATTTGTATGCACAAATAAGATATCTAATCTTCTTGTTTCCAACTTATCTCCCAATCTTTAAAATCTGCTGCGAGGCAGTCAATCTTATAGTCTTTTCTACCACCAGCAAGTTCTTGTATCTTGTTTTTAGCAGTGTTGCGAATACCATTTAAACCATGTGTAAGCTCTAGATTGTTGCCGTCTTTGATGCCTTTACGGTAATTCGACTCATTATGCCAAATATGCAAATTCATCTGAGACAAAACAACAAGCGCCCTAACAGCGTCAGCATCTAATATAACCTCTTTTTCTTTTAAAGTCAAGTCAATATCATGAAGAATATCCGAAATTTCTTGAGCATATTCATCTTTGTGCTCTGTTATAAATACTTCTTTTAGTTGCGCAATCGATAGTCGATCGATCAATTCAGAAAGCGTTGGTAAATATTTTCTAGTCATTTATTCTCCGCTAAATCTCTTAAATAATTTTTTGGCAGTATAGTTTTCTATTGCTTTCTTATAAGCGTTCTCAGTAATGTGCTTATACTTTTCCCAATTGTCGGAAATTTCTTTTATAAGTGAAGGCAGATCCTCGTTATTTTCATAATAAATAAAATCTTCCCCTGGTACAAACCAATTTTCAACAACATTCCATGGATCTTTCTTAACCAGCGAAAGCGTTTTATTAAAGGCAGCTTCAACAACTCTTGTTTTCATTTGGGGTGCTATAAAATCATCTACATGAGAAAAGGCTTTATTATTTTTATAAGTATTTATTGCCTCAATATTGGCTTTATGTGATTCAGAAAGATATAACATATTAGTAACTACAAAAATTTTAGTTTTTCTTAACGCCTCCCACATTTCTTCTCTTGGTGCACTAATGGCTGTAATTAACTCTGTATAATTTTCAGGTATGTATCGCTCAAAGTGGCGGCCATCGGGAGTCCTCTGACCGGTATCATATGGGCCTAGCGGATCAAATGTTTTAGCAGTCCAGTGTATAGGGTGAACGGTAAACAAGTTAGATGTAATTTCGCTTCTCGACATTGTTTTTAAAATTTCGATATGGTCCTCTGAATGAATATTTCCCCAGTAGATTAAATCAAATTCTTTTTCATAGCTTCTTTGCGGTATATCATCTATATTATAAGGAATTATAGCTGCTTCAAATTTTTCCTTTCCGTGATGTTCATTTAGCCAATTAGCGGTATATGGGCAAATAGTATAAATTTTATCAAAATAGTCCTCTTTGTCTGCACTTAAATCTGCTATGTCTTGTTTCCCTGATAAAAATGCACAAGGCTGTTCTCCTGTGACGGCAATTTTCCTATCATAATTTTTAAAATGTTCTCTTATTTCTAAGTTGTTTATTGCGTTATAGCCAAAAAACATTACGTTAGAATCACTATCGTCGCCCATTTCATGATATTTCAAATAATGATCAATATCATCTGGATAACCACCACGTAAATCGTATACTACTTTCATTTATAACCTCTTTTTATCTTTTGAATTCAGATACCAGTCGATTGTCTTTTGTAGGCCTTCTTTTAGTGTTGTATCGGGCACATAGCCCATATGTTTTCTAAACCTTTCCATACAATAAAACCTTCTTGGTTGGCCGTCCGGACGATCTGTGTTCCAGATAATCTCGCCATCATATTTAATTAATTCAACAATTGTTTCAACTAATTCTCTGATAGATGTTTCCGCTCCTGTTCCAAGATTTAATGGGCCACTATAATCAAATTTTTCAACTACATCAAGTATTGCTTTAGCTGTGTCTTCTACATATAAAAACTCTCTTGTTGCATTTCCTGTGCCCCATACTTCTACAAACGGTAAATTATTTTCTTTAGCATATAAAAATTTTCTTATTAAGGCCGGGACAACATGACTTTTTTCTAAATCAAAATTATCATTTGGTCCATAAAGATTTGCCGGCAATAGTATAGAAGAGTTAAAGCCATATTGTGCTCTATAGGTCCAAGATTGAATAATCAACATTTTTTTGCTCATAGAATAGCCCATTGATTCTTCCTGCGGTAGGCCGCCCCAGAAGTCATTCTCAGTATACGGCACGTTTAAGTTAAGAGGGTAGCCACACCCAGCGGCAAGGGCAACCGTTTTTTGCACATCGTAGCGGCGGGCGTACTCTAATACTAATGTCCCCATCATGATATTCTCATAAAAAAAGGTTCCGGGCTCTGATTTATTGGCTGCAATGCCCCCTACTTTGCCGGCAAGATGTATAACAACCTCTGGCCTTAAGTGCTTAAACATCAAATCTACGTCACGCTCAATCGTAAGATTGTAGTCATACCTTGATGGACAATGCACCGTTGTGCCTTCTTTTTCCTTTAGCATCTTTACTACATGCGTACCAACAAATCCGTGGGCGCCTGTTACCAATACTGTCTTATCTTTCCAAAATGTCATTTTTAGTTCCTAATAATTCGCATACCAAGGGGCTTCAATAATGCTGTATGCCTTAATAAGCTGACGAATACCATCGTCCAAATCATATTTACATTCAAACCCCTTATCATAAAATTTCTGACTACTAACAATATAATCGCGCGTATCGGGATCAGAGGTGAACTCTGCCTTAATAATTTCAAGCGGAAGATGCTCCTTAATCTTTTCTGCCAGCTGGAG
>TARA_R110000824_G_scaffold170386_1_pt1 | contig 10713 bp, 18 predicted proteins | sample TARA_R110000824 | Tara Oceans TARA_R110000824 (sample SAMEA4397747) | marine metagenome | biome: Polar Biome; feature: [MES] marine water layer (ENVO:01000295) within the mesopelagic zone...; material: water (ENVO:00002006), including particulate matter (ENVO:01000060) such... | reverse complement strand
CCCCCCCAGAGTCGTAGCAAATGTTACAGTTGCATTAAATTGCCCTGAATTGTGTATAAATGTAAGCTGTGCAAGCTTGTTCTCGTTCGCCAGCGTATATACCCCATGGCCCGTCGGAGACAGAGTGTACTGATCATAACCAATGCTTAATGCCCCGTTGGCCACGCCATTCGTCGTCCCAGGCCAAAAATGTTGGAATGCACTAACCCCTGCGCCGTTGGACGTGATCGTCCCCGCAGTATTAATGGCGCCACCATTCAAGGTTAATGATGGGGTTAGGCCGTCTTTATGAAGGATCGACGCCTGATGATTGTGGCCCGATCCAAGGGTAATACTACTGGTCACGTGCAAACTTCCCGTAATAAGTACATTGCCACCAAAAGATGAAGTTGAGGGTGCGCCGACGGTGTACGCAGGGTTGGCGGCCGCAGAGACTCCACCGCCGGCGACGAGGGAGACGCCTGCGACGACGTTGCTGTCGCACAAGAGCGACGTACCCGATATGGCCCCATCGGAGTCCACCAAGAAGTTGGGTGCGGAGAATGAGGACGCTGAAACATGAAGGGTTGATCCCTGCAAGGTTGTACCATCAAAAGTAAGATTTGATTCTGCATCAAGTTCTGTTATAGTGGCTCCAACTGTAACAACCTCATTTGCTGTAGCATTGTTGAGTGCAGTTACCGCAGGATCCCCTCCAGCTGCGGTTAGGACGAATTGATTTGAAGAATTAAGCCCAATATAACTCCCCCCACCGTCTAAGGACCCACTGGACACCCCATCGGCCGAGATGGTTCCGGTAATCGATACTGTGCTTCCGAATTCACTAGGTGCGTTTCTTCTAAAAATACTCATTAGTCAAGGGTCTCCGTTATATAATAATTAATACACTACTATATAGTCATTCCCCCTCATAAAAAGTTGTTTTTCAGTATTTTTTTAACCAACCCTAAGTTAGTTGAAGCTTTTTATTTTTATAATATTCGTTAATCCAAGAATATTGTGCTATTTCTAGGGCGTAGCCAGCATCTTCATACTGGAGTAGGGCTATTATCATGTCTGACATGCCTTCTACTTTCGCAGCCGCAAATGCGTTATAAGATTCATAGGTTGACGCATCAACTATTTTTTCTTCTTGTTCTTGTCCATACGGCGGGCGGTCGAACATTATATTATCAAGTCCTTGCTTTGTACTCTAGAATATATAGAGTATGATAGCCTTAATTAACAAAGTTAGTATAAATAAAATTTCATTAAATGTTAATAGTGAATTATCCAAAACCGGTTCACTGTGCCGTCCATAAACCACCCAAAGGTTCCCTTGGGATAAAAGATTGAAGCCCCCTGGTCAATCCAAAAAACCTCGACACCTAAAAGTTTGTGCACCGATAGGACAATGCCATAATTTTCAATTGAGTGTTTTTTGTCATCGCCTAGGAAGATATGAGATTTCTCGATTATTAGAGACCCAGTCCTGATTTTCAGTTCGTGCGGACGCATTCATCAACTTCATTCCTGCGGCGATTGTATAGCGCCCTCAAGAGCTTCTATTCTTTTTTCCAGCGCCGCAACAAAATCAATAAGCATTCCTACGACTTTTTTCTGATCGGGCCGTTGCAAGGCAGGCTCAGCTACGGTATCTACTCTTTCGGGCCGCTGGTGCGCAGCGGTTGGCTGTGTCACATTTTGATCTGCCTCTAGCAAATTAGAGCTTTCAGTCACATCAATATCAAACATCTCTTTTGCTTCATCATCCGTGAGGACAACTTCTAGTTCTTCTTTAATTAATTGTTTAAGCTGTTTTTTTGTGATCTTCATAATACCTTCGTTTGTCTCCATTCTTAACTTAGTTAAATATTTCTTAGCCTTTTCCACGGAATCAGAACAACCCACTTTTTTTCCCTTCGCTTCACAATTATCACCCTTATAAACACACCTACCACATCTCACATATGGCATAATCTAAACCCTTTTGGTTATCCTCATCAATTCACCTAATATCATTTGTTTCATTTCGGTTTTATTAATTTTTTTATTTTCCTTATACAGCCTTGGTGTTCTCACAGTTGGGGCATCATCAGGAATTTCTTCAGTGGGTGCATAAGGATCGACCGGTTCAACCGGCTTAACATTAACAGATGGCTTCCCAGAAAACCCTGGGTCTACATCCATTCTATATTTGGCTCGAAGGTGACTCATTTTTTGCTTTTCTGCATCGGTTCGCTCACTTGGATGTTTCATCGCAACCACTGTAAAAAATTGAGTATCTTCAGGAGTCATGTCGGACCCTCCCCGTGGGCCCTTTTGTGCTTGCTGTATTCTTGACTGATAACTTTCTAAAGTTTCTCTTTCTTCGGCCGACATGTCACCATATTTTTGTGGACTTTTCCACTTTGCAGCTAGCATTTCGTATTCGCCAGCCTCATACTGGTCTAGGCCCTCTATCTCTCTTAGCTCCCGCTCATCAATCCCCAAGCGTCTCAATTCAGGTTTTTTTTCAACTCTTGGTATATCCTGAGAGTGCTGGGGATCACTACCTCCACGTGGAAGAGACTCTATTGCTTGGGCCAATGCCTGTATCTCTTGATCTGAATACTCAGGAAATTTCCCCTTGAGCCTATTAACGTGATCGTCCGAGACCTCCAAAATTATACCTAGCTCTTCGTGAATGATTTTCTTTAGTTGTAGTCTTGTAATTTTCATATTATAATTAGTGATACGCCTTCTTAATCTTTTTAAATTTTGGATCTTGCGAAGCTTTATGTATTTGTTTTTGTATGATCACCAATTCATCACGATGAAACAATTCTACAGATGGTTGGCAAAGATATTGTGTACCGACGAAAAATATAACATAATAAAAATTTCTCTTTCCAACATCTTCGCACGTTGCTAATACAATACCTTCACGATAAATATCAGTGCGCCTTCTAACCAAATCACCTACGTCGAATTCATCGTGCGTCGAGATCATTGTAAAGTATATAGAAATGGATACACGGTAAGTGCCTTATTCTACAAAAAAGGCACCTTGAAAAGGTGCCTTGATTGGTTATATGGGAGTTATATAAATAAGATCAAGTAAAGATGGCTGTACCATTCCCATTCGCATCTGCAGTGCCCATGACTCCTTCAACGCACCAAACAAACTTAGCGCCACCGCTGGCGGCGATATTACCTGTTAGCACGGCTGTCACCGTTACCGTTGCGCCAACACACCCTGCGCAGTTTGCAAGGTTATCATCAAATGTGATTTGGACATCAGTGGCCCCGGCTGGTACAAATGTTTTTGCGCCTGCCTCGGCCGCCGTCGGCAAATTAGCTACGCCGCCGATCCAGTAATCATTATCGTAGGCAGTGTTAATTGTTCTGTCATTGTTGCTTGCAACAGTTTCTACAAATGTATACTGAATTCCGATATCTGCAGAGGTAACGGCAGGCAAAGTTATTGCATATGCCTCATCCTCATCAAGCAGAACCAAAGCCCCACTCTCGAATACAGTCAAAGTTCTAGCAGTATTGCTGTCTTCGGATTGCCGTATCACTTCCCTTACAGTACCGAAATGTTTATTTAGATTTTTCTGAACCGTTGAATTTTCAGCCATTGTTTAAGTTCTCCCTTTCAAATGTAAAATGTTCACCTATAAATAGTGTCCTTAACTATAAAAATCCTTTCTTCAAATTTTTAATCTAAGCCACTCATTGCCAATATTGCAATTAATCCTGGAATGTTGTCTTTGACATAGATTCCAGAAAACAAAGTTTCAGTTCTTCCGCCGACATAAGACACGGCAGCATCCAAATTTGATCCAATATCTGGGTCGTTAGCCATCTCTGGAGATATGACCAGGAGCATTGTCCCTGTCTTGGGGTTACCTTTCAATTCACAGCAAGGAGATTTTTTTATGCAATTTTGAAATATTTCCGACCCCAGATTGGGGCTCTTTGCATTTTGAATTAGTGTCGACCCAATAAAAGTGCGCTTTGGCGTTTTGAGGCAGCGTTCTAAATCTTTCGAATCAAAAGTTTGTATGGATGATTGTTCCGCCGACAATTTAAGAATCTGGTGGAATAATTTTGCAAAAGCAGTATTCGCCGTTGGAAACATGTTAGCAATGCCAACTTTTCCTCGCAAAAATCCCAATTGACGCTCATTGTTCAGTACAATATGAGGATATTCTGCTAAATCATTTGATAAAGAGAAAGCATTCTTAGCAATAGTATTGTTGAGGGACTCTTGAGCAGAAGGCCATGTCATAATATAAAATACCTTGCCCGTCCCACCTACCGAGCTGAGATATCTTTCAAAGGTTTCATGCAGTACGGAACAGGCCGAGCCTGTTCCACCGCCCCCTCCAGCAAGAATAAATAGCCAATCCACCTTTCCAAGTTTTGTTCTAAGAGCATCTTCAACAAAGGCACTATTTTGTTGGAGCACTTCCTTCCCAAATTCAATATTTTTTGCAACCCCGTCAGCATCAGGAACTACAACCAAATGTTTAGGGTCCACACCTTGGGGTTGATCTTTCGACGTGGTGTTGACAAGAAGGGTCTTATTAAAACCTAAATCAAGAAATGCTTTAGCTAACTTTCCGCCCCCTCCGCCAAAACCAACAAAAGCACAATCGATAGCAGAAATTGCTTCATTGGCGCTTAATTGTTCTTCGTTTTTTATCTCGACGGGAGCATCGAAATGTTCGATGAAATCAAAATCACTCACTTCACCACCTCATTTTGCTTATAGATTTTTTGAAGTTTTTGCTTTTTGGAACCATCATCGTTCCAGATAAGTTCAAAAACGTCTTCAACGTGTTCGGGATCCATCCCTTCGACCATCTCCCAGAAGTTCCTTTGGGCTTCAGATCGCTTAAGCTTGTCTAGGACATATTCTTTGCATAAAATACACATGTGATAAATAGACTTCAACAAAGGATTTGGACTAACACTATCACCAATGATAACACAATACATACCAAAGTTTTAGTTTTAAAGGGGCTTTCATCCATATAAAACCAAGTCATCAGGGGGAATGTAACATACGATAATGCCTGCCCGAGTAAGCGAGCCGACCATAACGAGTCAAGCTCTTGCACAGCAAAGGTCCAAGCATAATAAAAACAAAAAGAAGCCGGAATAGAGAAAATTAGAACCGATACGACGGATTTTCCGTCCCACCACTTCCATACGAACTGACAATTGGCCTGATACCATACCAGTATGCTTCCAATCGCAAATAAAATGGCTGAAAATATAAGCTTCTTTGTGATCATGGCTTCGATATTATAAATAGTTGAATAAAGCTAGCTTTCAACCGTCTAAAAGACAGAACAATCGCTAGAGGGGGTTTATGTTGACACCAAAAATCGAAGTACTTAAGACCCAAATCGAACGTGCTGAGGCAAACGGAAGCACCTTCAAGGCCCGGTGGCTCTATTGTAAACTGTTATGGACAACATGTCAACTGGTAATACAAGATATTCTTGAAGAAATCAAACAGAGTGTAAAAAATGAACAAGATTAAGCAAAGTTTAGCAAAAAAGCCACTGTGGATGTTGATTTTGGGGGCTGCGGCAGTATCAATTTTATCTTTTTTCTTGATTAAGCAGCTGAAAAATGGATAATTTTAGAAAAAAGATAGTAAATCGGAGCCCATGGATTATAATTGGGTTTATGCCTGAGCTAACAGCAGTTATATTAAAAACTTATATAACGGATTGGGTGGAGAGCAAGCTATTCATCAGCTGGAGTGATTTCTGAGGTCTCTTCCAGCGGCACATCGGGCTCTGACTTTGTTAACCCACCAAGTTTTGCAATCCAAGTGCAGCGAAGCTTTTGAGCCAAGCTTAATGCTTCTGGATCGCCCGCCTCATGTCCGTCTTCGAGGTTCTGGCACTTGACTTCCTCTGCTTGGCGTGCAGCCCATGCAGCATATCCTTGGTATCCTCTACGGTGCCCTGCCCCGCCACCGCCTGAAGCATGGGCTTCTTTCAATTCCTCACGAATAATTTGTTTTAATCTAGATTTTGTAATTTTCACTTTTATTCTCCATAATAAATCTATTACTTAGTTCTGGTACTCTCCAATCTAAAGAATACCCAGACCAATCCACTTCACATAAAAACTCTTTATTGCCCTGCATTAGTTCTTCCACCAATCGATGATATCCATCCGTAATGAGGAACTTGTCTTCAGATAAGATCCATGTAACTTGGATAGGATTATCTTTTGATTTGCTTCTCCTACCCTCGGCTATATTTTTAATTGCCGCTCTTATTCCCCAACGTTCATTACCCTTAATCACAATCATCTCTTTGATAGAGATTTTTGAAACTTTCTTTGAGGCCGTGGGATCATAGTTTTCCCATTTTTTTAAGTGCTCCGTAACAGCCCCCGCTGGCATGGCGACCGTTGCGGTACGAGCGGCAGCAGTACGTGGCCCATAATCTGGCATAGCAACAGTCACTTCGGGCTTTGCTTCATCATAATCTCCTGCCATGATTACTTGAAAAGCTGCCATCAGGCCAAAAAATATTGTAAAAATAAATCTAGCTGTTTTTACAGCAGTAGGTATCTTAGTTTTTATTGCGGCTAGGATTTTTCTGACCTGTTCTAAAATGGGGCCCTTAAACTCTCTGGCGATTGCTAAGGCCGGACCACCGAGGACATCAAGAGCCAATCCGGCCATTGTTTTTAGTGCGCTCTGGCCCTTATCTTTAACTTCCAACCCTTTATCCACCGCAGTGAGAAATGTATCAATTACTTTAGTCAAAAAACTTTCTAAAGCGTTTGAATCAAATACAAGGTCTTTTGCAAAGTCTGGTAGTTTATTAATAGCGCCCGACATTATTTTGTATATATTACTCGCCGCTTTTTCGATAAGCCACTCGACGGTTTCTCGAATTGCGATTCCAATAGTACCAGCATCATCAGGAATGATGGTTGAGATCCATTTTTCGACACCTCGGAGCGACCTTCCCACCAAACTTAATATCTCATCTTTTAATTTATCAAAAAGCTCTTTAGCATTTTTGAACGTTCTGGTAATGGAGCCAAGTATCTGCTGAACACCTTTATATATAGCATCAAGACCACCCTCCAAATTAATTTTTTTAACTCCTTCAACCAAGTCTTTAAGCAGCTTGCTGCCGTTATCTACAACATCTACTATGGATTTCAAGGCGCTTGCACTACTTTCCACTGCCATAATAGAATCAACAAGGGTATCTCCACCAAACCCACCAGTTCCAACAATGGCACCAGCGCCACCAGCAACTTGTATTATGTCCAAGAGAACGTCCTTGACCGGTTCAAGATTAAGTTCATTCAATCGTTGCCGGTCCTCATAGAGTAAGACGTGTGAGCTAAGCTTTGTATACTCCTCCAAAGAGATTTCATCATTTAAATATCTTAAAGCTAAAAGATCTTCATTTAAATGATTGTCAATGGTTGGGAGCATTTCAAGGCTTTCAAGCAAAAGTGACTCCTCTGCTTGATCGTGGTGATCGTATGAACCCTTGGCATACCCTTGCCAGTTCTTATAAATTAGTTCATAATCATTCATCTATTAATTATTCTCTTGACATAGCAACGGTAGGATCGTCCGGACTTGCTTCTCCAGACAATGCGACGGTTCTTGCTACTGGTTGTGCAGTAGTTTTTGCCACTGTATCTAGTCCACCACGGGCAGAGGCCCCAAGCGCCTGGAGCCCTTGTACGTCATCTGGAGTTAGATCAAGAAGTAATTCACCAACAAAACCGAGCTTAACTTTCTTTAAAAGCCTTGCCATCCATTTTTTCGCTGTTGGGTTTGCAACAATCTTAGCTAGCAGATTTCCAGCTTTCGCTGCAGCTGCTGCACCTTTTTCCAAGGCCGCCGCATCGGGCATACTTATTTCATTCATACTTTCTTGATATGCGCACACTTCAGCTACTATTTGATCAGCTTCTTGTTGTTCGTTTAAGCTTGCCAGTTCTTCATTAATAATCTTTTGCAATTGCGATTTTGTAATTTTCATGTTAACTGTCCTCTATATATTAATATACAGTAAGTAGTAGCTAGCCACAGTAAAGATCATGAAGAAAGGCGACTTGGTAAAGTGGAAAGACCCCGAACATAGAACAACAGAGTTCAAAGATAAATTTGGTATTATTGTTGGCGTAGGGCAGCTAAATCACCTAGGTGCCAACAAGTTACCTGCAGGTGTTTTTGTGCTCTGGCCGGGAAAGGGCACCTATTGGTCCCCCATGACACAGCTAGAGGTGGTAAGTGAGTCATAGTATCACCATAGAAAGAGTGTCACCCGGCGACCTAGTAAGAATTAGATTTTGGAATGAATCCCCACCGGATCCCCTCCTGGGGATAGTTATATCTATCAAACAACCGGGCTGGGGTAAAAAATTCCAAAATACAAATTTCTATAGAGTATGGGTCTGTGGTGTGCTATCTGAATTTTCAATAGAAGAACTGGAGTTAATATCGAGATGTTAAAAAAAGAAATGAAAATAAGTTTAGAACAATTTGAAGCAACGTTGCACATATACGTACAACATTATGTTGATCAGGCGATCATGAGAGGATATTCAGAAGATGAAATCGTTGCACTTGATATGGAAGAGGAAGATGTTGTTTTTTATATGTCTGATGGCGAAATAATTAGAATAGAAAAAACACCAATCTTGACTGCAACAAAAATTGCAGAAGCTTAATGTTTCTAGAAAACAATTGAATAAGGTGTAATTTCGCCCGTCTAAATAATAGCAGGCAATTGCCTAGCCCTCACAAAGGAGAAAGTATGAGCGCTAAAATTGATTATTCAAGTTTTGAGATTAAAAAATTTAAAGACCTAAATTTAGGGGATTATTTTTTATGGGGCGGGCAATTATATCAAAAAATTGAAACTTGCTACGTACAACCCCAGGCACCTCAAGATGAAGATTGGTGTAGCCGTAATGCCATTAAAGTGGTTGATGGTGAGCTGGTTTGCTATTATGAAGAGGAAACTTCGTTCCCGGTTAGTGTTAATATTAAAGTTGATCATAAACATAGTTAAGATATGATCAGCAGGCGGTACCATGTTTGCATTTTTTAAAACCCGGTGACCTCGTGAGAGTAAGAATATGGAAAGATTATCCGTATGAAACCAAGCTCGGAGTTATTTGCGCCTTAAGTACACGCTATAAGAATGTAGCACAAACTGTCTGGTATACCGTATGGACACCTCATGGGGTTAGCGTGTATTTTCCTGATGAGATTGAATTAGTTAGTACTAACGAAATTTAATATTAGTCTATTTTTTCTGAGGGCAAATAAGGTTCAGCAAGGATCCTAGCTGCCTTAACCACCAAGAAAGAAATTTCAGGGCTGCAACCGTCACCCTGGAGAGCGTACATTGCATCTTTCTCATCCATTTCTTGAAGTAGGCTACGTGCACGATCCATAAGTCTCTCATGATTGCCAATAATTGTTTTTTTTTGCATATCTAGATCAAAGTAGAGAGGTGGGCAACGATTTTATTGGCTAGCCCACCTTCGGCCTCTACTTGAGGATATTCGATAGTAGCGAATTCACTATCGCCAACTTTTACTTGAGCATACTGTTCCAATACCTTAATATGCACGAGGATCGGCAACCCTCCAGCTTCGCTTTCAATTGGAACAATTATTTCCCAATGTACGGGAGTACTCCTCGTGCGCTCCGCAGTTCGAATTTGGCCGACCCGCTCATCGCCGAACGTTGACCGAATAAGGTCGCCAATTTCACGTACGATTGGGAATGCAACCGCCCGGGCCCAATCGAAACTTTTGCGACTCCGGTCGTTATCCTCTAATACTTCGTAGATTAATTGTTTTAAGTCTTGTGTTGTAATTTTCATTGTATTTCCTGTCCTGTTCCGTTTAAGAGATTCGTCAAATTCAAGGTGAGCAAACCGAGGATCAATTCTTTCGTCTTCTGGAACTTCAGGCTCCTGCTCGGGCTTCGGCTCTGCCTTTAAAGGCTCTGGTTGTTTTTCTTCAACTGCTAACAGCGCTTGAACTCTTTCTTTTAATGCGGGCAGCTCTGCAATTGATTCGTCGTCAATATATTTGTTGTCTTCTAACCAAGCTGGCAATTCACGAATATTGAGCGCCCAGTTGAGTGTCCGCAGGGACGGTTTACTTATCTCCACAATGTGATTGCCCGTGTCCACATAGCCTGGATCTTCACCGTACTGGCTATCAAGGACAGTATAGACTGCTTTTGCCCATGGTGGGTCATGAAGTTTTTTTTCGTTTGCGAGACTGTCAGCATATAGCAAAGCTGCTGTGGCGAGGTCGAACTCTTCATAGTTAAGTTCGAGATCCATTTCATCATCATCTTCCCCCATGGCAACGAATGCTGCATGCCCACGTGCACGTCGTTCCCAATCTTCATAATCTGCTTGCCCGCTAGGGGTGCTTGTATCTGGTGGCGGGCCCACTTCGTCCATCCAGCTTTCTGTTAAAGTTTCTTGGATTAATTGTTTTAGTTTGGATACGGTAAGTTTCATTATTTTATTTTCTCAATATAATCGATACAGGGAATTCCGGTGTTATAAGTAGTTCCAGGCGGTTGAAAGATTCTCGGAAAAAATTTTTGCAGTTTTTTTGAATAAAGTGTTAACTCAGCCGTCTAAATTACATGAAGACGGTCATACATGTCAACCAACACATCATCCGTAAAAACACAAAACATGGTAC
>TARA_R110000824_G_scaffold251905_1_pt1 | contig 10733 bp, 10 predicted proteins | sample TARA_R110000824 | Tara Oceans TARA_R110000824 (sample SAMEA4397747) | marine metagenome | biome: Polar Biome; feature: [MES] marine water layer (ENVO:01000295) within the mesopelagic zone...; material: water (ENVO:00002006), including particulate matter (ENVO:01000060) such... | reverse complement strand
TTGGATGGCTAGCCTACATAAAAATAATAGAGAAAAAATAAGTGGAAGCCTACAAAATATTAATACAAGCTAAAGATAAATTTAGCAAACAATTTAGCAAAGCTACGGCAGGTCTTAAAAAGATAGGTGGTGCCGCAAAAAGCGTAGGTAAGGTTATAGGTGGACTTGGCTTGGCTGTTGCAGGAGCCGCCGCCGCCTTTGTTGCTTTAGGAAATAAAGCTTTTCAAGCATTAGACGATATTGGTAAGACCGCAGACCGAACTGGTATTGCGGCCGAAAAACTACAAGCCTTAAGACTAGGAGCAGTCGAGAGCGGTGGATCTGTTGAGGATCTCAATAAGTCCATTGAGAAGTTCGCCAAGAATATTGGAGATGTAGTAGTTAAAGGAACAGGAGAAGCTACCTATGCCCTGGACAGAATGGGGATCCAACTCAGAGATAATAGCGGACACCTAAAGACTAATGATCAGTTGCTCGATGAAGTTGTAGGCGGCATAGGAAAATTAGGATCTGAGTCTGAAAAAGCTTCAATATTACAATCTCTTTTTGGCAGAGCAGGTATTAAACTTAACCAGGTATTCGGCGAAGGCGCAGAAGGAATGGCTATGTGGATTAAGAAAGCCACAGAGATGGGCATTATTATTGATGCAAAAGCCATAAAAGCCGTTGAGAATTTTAATGATCGTTTTGCAGAACTTAAATTTATGGTTGGTGCTTTAGTTAATCAGACTTTTGCGGCCCTTGCTCCTGTTTTAGAAACTTTGATAACGGATTTTAAAGACTGGGCAACAGAAACACACGGTGCCACAGGAGCGATAAAAAATATGGGTAGAGCCATTGCCATTGACCTCGTAGAAGGACTTGCAACAGCCATAGATAGTTTGGGAGGAGCTATACGTTGGTTTAGGGAAACAGGAATATGGCTAGATACAATATCCGAAAAGTGGAGTAACGCTTTTAATTTTGATATAAGCGGATCAGAAAGAACTAAGCGATTAGAACAAATAAGAAAAGAGCAAGCCGATGCCCTTGCAAGTTTGGATGAGTTTGGAACACTCACAGAAGAAATTACATCTAAATTAAGATCCTATGGAAAGAGCATGCTTGAGGTGGTAGAAACCACGAAAAAATTAAGAAAAGAAACAGACGATGTAAAAGTTGGACTAAGTACGGCCACAGAATCATTAGAGAAATTTGGTAGCGGTTTCGATTTAGTCTTTAACAATGGAGTAAATAAATTTGAGGACATGGCCAAGTTAGGCGAGAAAGTAGGTAAGACTTTAGAAGATGGTTTAACTAATGCTTTTATGAATATTGGAAAAGGAGCCGAAGGCCTTAAAGATCTAATGGACACTATACTAAAACAAATAATGGCTGAACTAATAAGAGTATTTATAGTTCAAGCCGCAGTCCAAGGCATAAAAACTTTTGTAGGCTTTCCAGGTGAAAAATTTGGCGGCCCTGTCACTGGTGGTAAAACTTACATAGTAGGAGAAAAAGGGCCAGAGCTGTTTACGCCTCCTGGTAACGGAAATATCGTTCCTAATAACATGTTGGGATCTGGTGGAGGATCCACTAACGTAAACATTGCCTATAACATTACAGCTTTTGATGCTCAATCGGCCACAACAGCAATAGCGGCTCAAGCACCTACCATTGTAGGAATCGTAGAACAATCATTTAGAAAGCGTGGGCGTGTAGGCCCATTAGGAGGATAAATTGTCTGGTACATTTCCTAGCTCTCCTGCCCCTTCATCAATCAGCGTTGAATCCGTTGAGCCTACTTTAGTTTCTCTTAGTAGCGATTTAACCAGGTCGGTAAGATCAAGAGGCGGTCAAAGATGGGCCTTTTCTGTTACGTTCCCTGCAATGGCGCGTTCTAGCTTTGATCCTATTTTTGCTTTTTCAATAAAGCAACGCGGTCAATTTGAGACATTTACTTTTGTTCCTAAGACCATTGGAACAACCAGGGGTATAACAACCGAAAATCCTGTTGTGGATGGTGCGTTAGCAGTGGGTGTAAACGCGGCGGCTGTGGATGGCTTAACGGCTTCCACTTCCAACATATTAAGAGCAGGAGACTACTTTAAGTTCTCAGGACACAATAAGGTTTATATGTGTACGGCAGATATGACCAGTGATGGGTCAGGAGATGCTACTTTAAGTTTTGCACCTAAATTAAGTAAAGCAGTAGCAAATAATGAAACCATAACTATAAACAACGTGCCTTTTACTGTTGCTTTTTCAAGTGACGTTACTAGTTATGGAACTAATGAAACAGGATATTATTCTTTCGATGTAGAACTAGTAGAGGTTCCGTAATGGCCAATCGTAGTTCTACGGCGGCGTTTCAAACTGAAATAGTAAAAAGCCAAAGTCAACCAGTACACTTGGTTGAAATACATTTTGATGCGCCAACTGGTGTTCAGTATTTAACAGATGCTTTTGTGCCAGTGACTTATAACTCTAATACTTATCAGCCTTTAGGTTATCTTTTATCGTTTAGCAACATAGATGAAACGACAGATCTACAAGTTGGTAATCTAACCTTAAATTTATCTGGTATTGATAAGGTCTACATCAAATACGTTTTAGAAGAAACCTTTGTGGATCGAAAGGTAATTATAAGAAAAGCATTTTTAAGCACGGCAGATGATTCGTTGATTGCTAATCCTATAATAATATACCAGGGCAACATGAATACACCCTCCGTTAGCGAGAGTGGAGACAACAGCATAGTCTCAGTTGAAGTAGCAAACCAATTTGTAGATTTCAACAAAACACCAGGAAGATTTACTAACTCTGAATCGCAACATTTATTCTATCCAAATGACAAAGGCTTTGAGTATGCACCACAAATTATAAAAGACATTGTGTGGGGCCGAGAATTTGATCCAGGCAATAGAAATTCAGGTGGAGATCCAGACACGGGGGACGGTGGAACAACCACTCCAGATTACGATATCGGCTTAGGATCTGAAATAAGTATTTTGATAACAGGAATGGCTTTTACTATTTACCCAAACGGCAGTGTAGAAGTTAACATGCAAAATAACCCCTACTTGGTAGGATTTACCGTGAATATTGACGGAGCCATTGGGGATTATGCTGATTTTATTAATGGCGAGCATACAGTCATAGCTAGGACTGATTCCATGTTTAGATTCGCCACTTCTGCCAGTCCAGGTTCAATAATTTATTACGAAGGCGGCGCAGAAGTTACGGTTGATGATGAGCCTATTACCCCTGGTTTAGACACAGTTGACGAAAGCAATGTGATTGTTATTCCTCTAGTTGAACCAGAAGAAGTATTTGTGATTGATGAATATGTGGTACTTGGAGATGTTGAAACTTTCGGTGGAATACCTGCCGTTGTAATTAACGATGTTCCAGTACAAGTTGTCGATGTTGGAGTCAACACTGTATCAGTAGCAGTAACAGAAGATCTTGTTACTACAAGTCCTCCAATCGCAACCGATACTTCTGTTAACAATGTAGTCACAGTAAATGAAATAGATCACGGTTTGATTACAGGAGATCAAGTGGTCATCGCAGGATCCGTTGGCGTTGGTGGTGTTCCTGCTTCTGAAATAAATGCAACGCACACAGTAGGCGCAATAACAGTAGACTCCTTCCAAGTACCAGTCTCAACAGATCCAACTTCTACTGTTACTCATGGAGGCGGTACTGCCGTTACCATAGATGCACAAATACCTAAACCACCTCCTTTAGCCACTACATTAGGATCAGCAACAGTTACTAATTATCAATCAAATCACGGGGTAATCGTAGGAGACAAAGTTAGGCTATCTGGCACCACTGAGGTGGGAGGATTGCCATTTAATTTAATTAATATGGAACACACAGTAACAGCAGTTCCAGATGCAAACAGTTTTCAATTTACTGCCGCTCAAACCGCAACCGCAACAGAACAAGGCGGCGGCGTTCTTGGTACCTTAACTAAACCAGTAAAAGCAACAAGCACTGCAAAAGGCGGTGGCAATAAAGCAAAAATAAAATATAAGTTAGATCACACTGTAACCAAAAAAAATAATCTCTAATGTGGATATTTAATCTTTTAGTTAAAGCGGCCTTTATGATAGCGTCAAATCTGATGGTTGCAGGCGTGGGAAGCACTGTTGCTCTGGCCATTGGGTTTACAGTTGTTGCAACAGGAACACTAGCAGTAGGCCAGGCTATTGGCCGTAGGATGGCACCACCAGAAATAGGTTTAGGTCAACAAGGCATGTCTATCATGTCCAATGCACCTTCCAATACCGCTCCTCTCCCTGTCATCTACGGAACCCGAAGAGTGGGTGGCACAAGAGTTTTTATTGGCACAAGTGATGGGTACGATGATGATGGAAATATAGACAATAAAAATTATTTTCTTAACATGGTCTTTGCAGTTGCCGAAGGCCCTGTTGCTGAGATCTCTGCTGTGTATTTAAACAACGTGGAAGTTTGGCCTAACATGGATCCGAGGTTTGATAATGGCGAACCTGTCAACAAAGCAGTTTATGTAGAACCTTATGTGGGCAAGGCCAATCAATCTGCAAGTCAGCTATTGATAGATATATCTAACTCAAAAGGTGGAGTTTTAGACGATTGGGCCTGGACTGCAAATCACAAATTAAGCGGTGTTGCTTACGTTTATTTAGCTTTGGCTTATGATCCCGAAATATGGGCCGCAGGTGTGCCAATAATGACTTGTGACGTTAAAGGAAGAGTAGTTGAAGATTCAAGGCCAACGGTTGTTCCTGGTTACGCTTTTGCTATAGAAAAATATTCTGATAATCCTGCTCTTTGTATAAAAGATTATTTAACCAATACCACTTATGGACGCGGTATAGATTCTGCTCTTATAGGCAATACAAGTTTTAACGCGGCGGCTAATTATTGCGATGAGTTGGTTTCTTACACTCAAATAGTAAATGGTATTCAAACGACTGTTTCCCAGAAGCGATACACTTTGAATGGTGTTGTTAATACTGCTGAAACTAACATGAATAGCCTTGAAAAAATGCTTTCCTCTTGCAGAGGATCTCTAGTCTTTTCTGGTGGTTTTTACAAATTAATTATAGATAAACCAGTTACAGCTTCACACACTTTTGATGAATCTAACGTCTTGCCGAATTATGAAATTATTAGAGGCGGTAAATCATTCCTGGCCAACCAGGTTTCAGTTAATTACTTTAATCCAGAAGCAGAATGGCAAGCTGATTTCGCGTTTGAAAAGAGTTCCGCTTACTTAGCGGAAGATAACGATTTATTTTTAGAAAAAACACTAGAGTTGCCGTTTACAGCCAATACGCTAACAGCCAAACACATTGCCCTTCAAACTTTAAAAGCATCAAGACAAAACATAATCTTTAACTTCAAAACAACGCAAGAAGGATTGTTGGCAGAGGTTGGAGATGTTGTTTATATCAAATTAGAGGCTCCTGGATGGGACACTCTCAATTCCAATGCAGGTAAAGAATTTAGAATACTTCAGATGTCTATAGAGGCTACCGATGAGGTTATGATTACTGCGGTTGAATACGATGTTAACGTATATAGCACTGAGACTTTTACTTACGATACTTCAAGAAACACTAACTTACCTTCGTTGGGAACTGTGGAAATTCCTACCAATATAACGGCCACAGAAACACTACTGTTCAACGAACCTAAAATAACCAACCGAATCACTTTAAATTGGACAAAATCATTGGATTCTTTCGTTTCTAGTTATGACGTTGGTTACATGAAGGGAGATCTACTTAGGTTGGTTGAAAAGATCAATGTTTCTGGTACACAGGCTAATTTTGATAACTTGAAACCTGGTTTATATACCTTCTTTATAAGAGCTAGAAATAATGCAGGTTACACTTCGGAATACACAAGCAAAATATTAAAAGTAAAAAGCACAACGGTTCTGCCTGCCGTCAACCCTCCTGGTATTTCTGGCGTTACTGAATCTCTAGTATCAACTACTTTAGGATCTGGAATAAAAGCAAAAGCTGTATTCAGTTGGGCGGCTATAGCAAACCCAGATTGGGAAGCTATCGGAGTTAATATAGAAAGTTATGAAGTAGAGTTTAAATTACAATCCACTTCTGGAAACTTCGAGAGAATCGGATCCTCTACTGGTACTTTCTTTGAGTTCACAGATATCGCTCCTGGTGTTTATAACTTTAGAGTGAGGGCGGTAAATGATGCAGGTATTAAATCGCTTTATTCAGAAACAGCCGCAGAAATTACAGCTTTAAGTGCCCCACCGACTAATGTAAACAATTTTTATTTAAGAGCTGAAAGCACTCAGGCTAATTTATCCTGGACGCCCACACCAGATTTGGATGTTAAGGTAGGTGGTACTTTCCAGATAAGGCACTCTGTAGCAACGAGTGGCGCAACCTGGCAAACGGCCATCAGAATAGGATCGGATATTCCAGGCAGTGCAAATTCAGCTTCTATGCCTTTACTGGTTGGAACTTATTTAATTAAAGCAGTTGACTCTACGGGTAATAAATCGGTATCAGCCAAAACTATTGTGAATACCGTATCTCCATCACTATTAGATAAGCGAGTGCAACAAACTGTAACCGACACAGCGTTTGCAGGCACAAAATCAGACATGATTATTGATACCGATACTGGCTATCTAAAGTTTGAAGCAGATGCACCCTGGGATAGTATCAGTGGCAATATGGACACTTGGGGCCTGATAGATTCTATTGGTGGGGCAGACACTTCGGGTTATTACTTGTTAAATAACGTCATAGATCTTGGGCAAGTTGGAGATTGCGCCTTAGTAAGCTCCATCACGTTCAATACCGTTTCTGCTTCCAATGTTTGGGATAATCTATTGGCAAATATAGACACATGGGAAAACGTGGATGCCGACTCGTTTGATGATATAGATGCAACTTTATTTGTTTCAGTAACTAACGACAATCCAAGTAGCGGATCTCCAACCTGGACAGACTATCAAGAACTAACTATAGGAACTTATTATGGCCGTGGTTTTAGATTTAAACTGACCGCTACTTCTGAGGATCCAACGCATCAAATTAATGTCACGCAATTACAAATAAAAGCGGAAGTTTTTTATCGTCTTGAATCAGAAACGAGTACAACCGCTACTGGTGGATCTGCTTTTACTTACGACAAACCTTTTTTAGCCACTCCACAGATTGCAATTACCGCAAATGACATGGCCACAGGCGATTATTACGCAATAACCAGTTCTTCTTCTACTGGCTTTACTTTGAGGTTTTATAACTCTGGTGGCACAGGGATCTCTAGAACTGCTTACTATCTAGCCAGAGGATATTGACATTCTTGAAATGTTACTTAGGATTTTTCACAATAAATTTATAACGATTATAGGTAGGGTTTAAATGGCACAACACGATTACGTTATTGCTAATGCTTCTGGGGCAACCGTAAGAGCAGACATTAATAATATGGCACTAGCCATATCTTCAAACAACAGTGCATCTTCTGAGCCTAGTACCAAATACGCTTACGAATTTTGGGTAGACACAAGCAGTAATCTAATGAAGATTAGAAACAGTGCTAATAATGCCTGGATTACATTGCCTTATTCAATAACCGCTTCTAACACGGTAGATATAAACGGTGGAGCGATAGACGGAACACCCGTAGGAGCAAGTGCGGCAAGCACTGGTGCTTTTACAACCCTAACAACAACCGACAACCTAAGTATAGGTGGATCTAATAAGGAATTAAGATTTTACGAAGGAGCTAACTACGTTGGGTTTGAAGCTCCTGCCCTCAGTGCGGATAAGATATGGGTTCTTCCAACAGCAGATGGTTCAGCTAACCAAGTATTGACAACAAACGGATCTGGCACGTTGTCTTGGTCAACAACACAAGGAACGACAATAAATAATAATGCAGATAATAAGGTAATAACTGGTAGCGCGTCAGCGAATACATTAAACGCAGAAGGCGACCTTACGTGGGATGGAAGCACTTTAAGCGCATCAGCTATGACAGTTGGGTCTAATATTACTCACATAGGCGACACTAACACCATTATAGGTTTTGATACTGACACAATTAATTTCACAACTGGTGGCGGCAAAAGATTAGTTGTAGACAGTAGTGGCAATGTTCAAATAGGCAACCCCGACACAGGAGCAGGAGGCAGTTTAATTGTAATGCCTACAGCCAAACTTTATTTAGACGCAGGCGGAGATACTTATATAACTGAATCTTCTGGAAATGTAATAGATACATATACTGGCAATACCAGAAGGCTAAGAGTAAATTCTAATGGTCTTATATTTGGTTCTGACACAGCCGCCGCCAACGCATTAGACGATTACGAAGAAGGTACTTACACACCTAGTTACTCTGTGGGTGGCGGCGGTAGCGTTACTGGTGTGACTTCTACAAATATCGCAACATACACAAAAGTTGGCCGAATGTGTACGGTTTCAATTACATCTAATTATGTTCAAACGTCTGGAACAATACCGACTTATTATTATGTCAGTTTGCCTTTTACTGCGGCTACAACTGGTGGCTTGCAAGGTTTTGGCTTTGGCCAAGAGACTGGACAATCTGGCGCAGGAATGATGATTCAAGTAGCTAATAGTGGAACTGTCGCAATTATATGGAAATATAACGGCGGTGCGGTTCCTGCTAATAGCTACTTTTCAATCGGGTTCCAATATCAAACAGCTTAATAATTATGCTTAGAGGATTCTAGGCAGGGAGAAAAATAAAATGGCATTAAACAAAACATTAATAGAAGATAAAATAGAGGTCGTAGGAGATCACAAAAATATTCAAATTCGTACTGCAACTGTAATTAAAGAAGGTGGCAAAGAGCTTACACGTTCTTTTTCAAGAAAGATTATAGTCTGTGTAACCACAGTAAAAAATGCTGACGACAGTTTTACACACACAGAAACAGATGTATCAAGCGAGTCCGATGAAGTTAAAGGCATAGCAGGAGTTGTCTGGACTACACCAGTAAAAAACGCTAAGAAAGCGGCTAACGAATTAGCATTAACAGATTAATAACGCAGGAGTGCAAAAAATGGAGATAGCAAAAGATGAAAAAATTGAAAGAATATCTAAAGAAGATCTGGAAGGGTACAAAAACTCTGGCCAAGAAAGTTTGGAACAAGATCAGAACTCTTTTCAAAGGAAAAAATTTAAAGTAGATCTTCCAGACGGCAGGATCGTTTCTACATTAGAAATGGATGATGAACAATATAAGATCTCAAGCCAAATGTTGTTATTACAAAATCAGATAGATCATTTAGGGAACCAGATAGCAGAATTTGAAATGAAAAAAGATCATTTTGCTTTAAAACAAAAACAGCTCATGGATCTTATTCCGATTGATGGAAAAACAACAAACTGATTCTATTTCTCTTCTGGAAGCGCATGAACGAGAATGCGCTATACGCTTCCAATTCATAGAAGATAGGCTAGACGAAGGATCCGCAAAGTTTAAGCGACTAGAGGGCATTATGTGGGGTATTTACCCACTAATTATTACTACCCTACTGGCTTCTAGGTATATCTAGATGTATGAGTACGCTTTATCCATTGATCGCGTTATAGACGGCGATTCATTAGTAGGATCCTTAGATCTAGGCTTCAACGTATCATATAAATCCAGTATTCGTCTTTTTGCAGTGGACACCCCAGAATCCAGGACTAGAGATCTGGACGAAAAAGCCAGGGGTAAGTTAGCTAAAGAATTTTTAAAAGATTCAGTAGAAAACGGATCTAAGTTTGTAATAAAAACAGAGCTAAAAGATTCCAGAGGCAAGTTTGGAAGAGTCTTAGGCACGTTGTTTATAGATGGAGAAAATTTTAACCAGGCTTTGATAGATAATTATCTAGCTGTGGCCTATCACGGACAAGCTAAAAGCGATGTTAAGGAAGAACATTTAAAGAATCGACAGATCTTAATAGATCTAAATATTTTTAAACCAGAGGAATAGCCATGCGTTGGATGCCACAAAGTTATTACGATACATTAAAGAGAGTATCTCAAGCCATTAGAGGTGTTGAAGATAAAGAAGTAAGGGCCAGGGATGATAAAGGCAAATACCAGGCCGATGATCCCGAAACACCAGAGAACGAGGCTTATGAAACTATAGAAGTTCCTACTGAGGAATAATGGATCAGGCCGTAACCTTTATTAATGAGGTAGGCTTTCCCATTGCCGCCGCCCTAGGTCTAGGCTTCTTTATATGGAAGCTAATCAACAGAATCATAGACGGCATGGAAACTAAACTAGACACCCTGGATGATAAGTTGAACGATACACTAAGTAATCTCGAAGGAAGGTTGGGCGGCAAGTTGGACTCTCAACATGGGATCCTGGTAGCTTTAATAGACAGAATTAGATCACTCGATAACGAGATAATTCGGCAGGACGTTCTTCTAAAGACGGTACTTGGCGTACCTCAGCTACTACAGCCAGATAGAATTGCAAAGGCAGATAGAGATGATCAACGAAAAGACTAAAGAGATCTTCATAGTCCTGGCCATTGTTTTAGTCCTGGTGTTGGTTGGATCTCTTAGCGCAGATGAGATGGTGCATAAGTTCAAGAACCCTGCTTTTAGTGGCCAGGGAACGTCAAGTCATTATCTGACAATAGAGAACCAAGAAACAAACCGCAGACAGGCCATAAAAGATGAGATCCAAGCCTTAAAAGATAAGATAGAGCGTGATCAAAACAACACCGTAGAAG
>TARA_R110000824_G_scaffold45780_3_pt1 | contig 10737 bp, 6 predicted proteins | sample TARA_R110000824 | Tara Oceans TARA_R110000824 (sample SAMEA4397747) | marine metagenome | biome: Polar Biome; feature: [MES] marine water layer (ENVO:01000295) within the mesopelagic zone...; material: water (ENVO:00002006), including particulate matter (ENVO:01000060) such as...... | reverse complement strand
AAGCTACGAATACTGCAGGATCTTTACGCTGTTCTGCTGGATCCGAAATTATTGGTGGTTTAAGAGCGAGACAAGAAACTTTAATTTGGACGGATGCTGCGTTATATAGTTTGCAGTTTATAGGACCGCCATTAACCTTCGGACTTAATCTAGTTAACGAAGGTGTGAGTTTGATTGGGCCTAATGCCTGTATTAATACTCCTGCTGGAATTTTTTGGATGGACCGTAAAGGTTTTTATAACTACTCTGGGGGTGTTCAAGTAGTTCCGTGTTTAGTCCACGATTATGTTTTTAGTGATTTAAACGAGTTTCAGTCTTACCAATGTTTCGCCACCTTGAATAAAGAGTTCAACGAAGTAGGTTGGTTTTATTGTAGTGGGACAGAGACAGTTCTCAACAGATACGTCACCTATAACTATGTAGACCAAACTTGGGCAATTGGACAACTTTCTCGAACAGCTTGGATGGATGAAGGAATTTTCGATAACCCTGTAGCGGCGGGTAAAGATAACGGGTATTCTTATTTGTATAACCATGAAGTAGGTAATGATGCAGATGGGCAACCTATGCAAAATGTCTACATACAGTCCGGGGATTTCGACTTAGGAGATGGTAACGATTTCCAGTTTATAAGAACATTTATTCCAGATGTTAAGTTTTATAACACAACAACTTCAACACCTAAATTAAACGTGGTTTTAAAAACTCGTAATTATCCCGGTCAAAGTTTAACTTCTGATCAAACTACTGCATTTGATAGTTCTACTACTAAAGTAGATATGCGAGCTAGGGGGAGGCAAGCGGTCGTTAGATTTGAATCAGATGATAACGGAAGTACTGACGATCAGTTAGGGTTAGCCTTTAGAGTTGGCGCAACTAGACTTGATTTATTAGCTAATGGTAAACGGTAATGACAATTGGACGGTTATTGCAGGGGCGGTTGCCGTATTCGTATGTCGGCCCGTCTGTTCCTACTTCAGTCTATAACAAAGCAATTCGATTATTAGAGATTAATTTAAACGCATTTAACCCTGTTAATACGCCAGCGTTTACTTCGGCTAATAGAGATTTATTTCAGTTTACGTCAGGTGATGTGATATGGAATTTAACAGAAAATGTTTTACAGATGTGGGATGGTTATAAATGGGTCAATATAACCACTCCAGAGCCTAACAAGGGGCTACAAGCTCAAGGCGAAATAGGGACGGTACAAATAATCCTTGATGGTTCACTTACGGTAGAGGTTGGATAATGCCTAGAACAGCTGAAAACCCTATTAAAAAGACTACTAAGGGAAAAGGCGCTAATTATCGTCCGACCAGTAAAGGCGCTGGAATGACTGAAAAAGGCGTCAAAGAGTATCGAAAAAAGAATCCCGGTAGTAAACTAAAGACAGCCGTTACTGAAAAGAACCCCACAGGAAAACGGGCTGCACGAAAGAAATCGTATTGCGCGAGGTCAGAGGGACAGATGAAGAAGTTCCCTAAAGCAGCAAAAGACCCAAATTCGAGGCTAAGACAGGCTCGAAAACGATGGAAGTGCTAGGAAACTAATATGATTAATAGACCAAATATATCAGAACTAGTTACGTCTAAGTACGGTAGGCCGTCTTCTAGTGTAGGTGTTAGCGGATTAGATAACCAAGAGGCTCGTAACGAGGCTTATCGCGCTTCTGTTGACGCCCAGTTAAAACAGTCCCCTGAATATCGGGCAGAGGGCGGTGGTTTTGGTGGTTTTTTCTCAGGGGTATACGATTATGTAACTAATCTTGACCCTGAAGCTGCTAGTGGTGATGGGTTATTTCGTGATTTAGGCGAGGCGTTTAGTCCTACGACGATGCGACTTGCTGATAAATTAAAAGAACCTTCTACCCCTGAAACTCCTGCAATAGCTACACCGACAGCAGGTAATAGTGAAATTAAAACTACGCCAATGACTCCAACCGCCCCAACAGCTCCGACTGTCCCAACGACAGAAACAGGGGAAACTGCAAAACGTCCGTTAAGTGAAAGTTTATTAATGGCGGTAAAGGAAACAATGCCTGAATTAATAAAATTTGGGACAAAAGCGGCGGTAAATAAAGCCTACGAATTTAACCCTACGACTTATGCAACATCTAGTCGATCTCGGCCTTCCCCTAGACGAACGGGAATCGGTATTAACCCGATCGCAGGAAGCGGTTTTAAGGACGGTGGGGCGCTTTTAGGTAGAGACCTATACTTAGGCGGCGGAGAAGTAACGGGGCCGGGAGGCCCTAAAGAAGACCTTGTGCCGATTTGGGCAAGTGATGATGAGTATGTTGTATCAGCAGACGCAGTAACCCGTTTAGGTGAGGGTGATCACGCTAAGGGTATTGCTTCATTAGACAGAATAAACTTCGGATAAGATCATGGCAGAAGAATCCACATATAGTTATCAATATCCCGCTGAAGGGATACTTAATATGCTCTATGGTACGAGCGGCGCTCCGGGATTTTTCCCGATGTTGCAATCGTACTACGGTAATCAGCTTGAAAATATGGGTGGGGCAGATTCTAGTCCCTACACCTATACCGGAGATCGGATTGCAGGATTTGCTCCGCGAGAAGACTACGCGATGGATATGGCGGATTCTGCAGTAGGGCAATATCAGCCTTATTATGAACGTCAAAGACAATTGACAGAACAAGGGATTGATGTCGCGCAACAAGGTTCTGAAGAAGCTGCTCGACTTTATCGGGACATGGGTGATGCTCAATTTGACCCAAGTTCATATACAGCATATGAAGATCCGTATACTGACGCAGTTACTAATAAAATTATTGAAGATCTGTCTAAAAACACTGCAATGCAGTCTCAGGGGTTATCTGCCGGTCAGGTAAGTCAAGGGGCTTTCGGTGGTTCTCGAGGACGTATTTCTCAAGAAGAATTACAACGAACAATGACAGATCAAGCTGTCGGAGCTTTAGCCGGTGTTCGTTCTCAAGGTTATCAACAAGCACAGAACCAAGCTGGTAGTGAATTTGCTAGACAACAACAGGCTCGTGGACAACAGGCTGCGGGTATTTCTGGGTTAGCTTCTGGAATGGCTAATCAATACGGAGCGGCTGGTCAAACTTACGGCGGTTTAGCTTCTGCATTACCCGGAGCAGCTCGCGAAGATATTAATTTAATGATGGGCATCGGCGGGTTACAAAGAGGGATGAACCAAGCAGGTTTGGATCTCGATTATCAAAACTTTGTCGGTCAGTATAACCTTCCCGGACAAGTCTTCGGTCAATACGGAAACTTCCTCGGGAGCCTTGGGCCGTTGGCCGGTGGTGTTGGTTACTCTGGTGTTGGTGAACCTCCCGCTTACGGTAATTACGGTACTGGTGGGTATAACCCATATATGTTGCCATATCAGGGAGGAGGTACAGGTCAGACAGGTACAGGTGGAACAGGGGTGGGTATGACAGATGGTGTTAACTCCGGAGGACCGTCTACCGATCCTAATGCGGGAGTAGGGATGGCTTACGGCGGTCAAGTTCCTAAAATGCAGGCTGGTGGTGAAGTTCCTACTAAAACCGCTCAACGAATGACTAGTATTGCTGAAATGTTAAAAACATTACGGGAGAGTTAAATGGCCCTTCAATTTGCCCCTCCACCTACGTTCGGTCAGCCGCAGAATTTAGTTCCTGATATTAAGGTTCAACCTGTAGCACGACAAAGTGTCCCAACGCGCCGTCTTTCTCAACGAGATCGACAACAAGAAAAAGACGAGACTAAGGATTATTTATTAGGTTTAATCCTTGGACAAGCGGCCCCTGTTATTGGGGATTTAGCGTTTAAGGGTGCTTCTAAAATTCCGGGTATTTCAGGGTTACTCGAGGATACTGTTGCAGAAGTTAAAGCGCCTACTCGTCAAAGTTTAGCTGCTCGGGCGGCGGCTCAAGGCTTAGACCCAATTCAGACTAAAGCTTTAATCGACGCAACAATGCAGCAAGAGGCTATTAGATCTTCTGCCCGTCCTGAAAGACAAGTTCCTACGAAATTTGGTAGGGCTGTTCAAGGTATCGGTGGGTTATTACCTGCAATGGCTGTAAAAACTCCCGGTGGGGCAAAAGCTTTTGGTCAAACATATAGTAGTGGCTTAGAGGCTAAAGCTGCTAGTCAGCTATCGTTAGCTGAAGCTGAACAAAAAATAGCTTTAGAACGTCAAAAGGCTATAGCGGCAGGGCAAAAGAGTTATGGAGATGCTGCAAAACCAGTAACTTATTACGGTATTGACCCAAGAACAGGTAAACAAGTTTCCCGTAATGCTATCGATGTTCGTGGAGATCGTTTCGTTATTAGCCAAGGGACGGATTACGATAGAAATATCGCAGGAAATATTGTACCGAAAGGCGAGCGTTATCTAAATCAGATATTAACTTCAGATACTAATACCGAAAATAGAGCAAAAGAACAACAAATTCCGTTATATAGCCCAAAAACCGGCGAATTAGCTATGGGATATACCCAAACAGTTCAAGAAGGGTCGCGAGCTGTTAATAAATTATTTGTTATGCGTCCGGGCGGCCCAAGCGAAGAAGTAACCGGGGATAATTTATGGTTTCCAATGAGCGCAGAACAAACAGCTAAAGAATTAAAGGATGCGGCTAAGGAATCTAAATCTGAAGTTACTGATTTATGGGCTGATTATGCGGATGCTCAAAAATCGGTTCTTGGAACTTTACAACTTGTACAAAGTTATCAACAACTAGCTGCTAAAAATCCAACAGCGATGACAACCGTTGCGGGTATGCAAGCGTTTATTAACGATGCTGAAGCTAATCTTGATTCTGTTAAACAAATTTTCGATAACGACATGATTGAAAAAACTTTCAGAAGTAAGAATTCTGACGGTGAATTAATCTATAATGCAGAACAGCTTAAAGACACCTTAGCTCTTAAACGGGCCGCTGATGCTTATTACGAAGACCCTAATAACCCCGATAAACAAGCCGTTTTCTTAGGTGAATTTGAAAAGTTTAGAGGGAATGTTAATAATACATATGCTTCTGAAGGTTTCAGCCTTCCTGATGACTTTAGTTCTAGTAATAGAGAAGTTGCTTCAGCTAGAGCGCGATTGTTAGGAACACAGTTACAGCTGGCTTATCGAGCGGCTGCAACTGAAGGACAAACAGGACGAACACTTTCTGATAAAGATTTGGCTAACTTCTTAAAAATTGTTGGTTACGGTAGTTCTCAAGATTTAAGTGTTATCGACGACCAGTTAAATCAATTTGGTGCAAAAATAATTGAACAATTCGACAGCTCTACGAACACGCAAATATTTAAGATGCGAGAACGGGAAGAAGAATTAGAGCGTTATTTAAGAACTGTTGTTGAAGTTGACCAAAACACAATTGAAGCGGCGAAGCTTGCTCAAAATGAATTAGCTCGTCAGGAAGTTTTAGATGAACTATCAAGAGCCTCGACTAACGTAGCTAATCAATTTTTTAGATATATAGAACAAGAAGATGGGACGTATAAATTAGCTATCCCTACTTTTACAGAAAATTTTGGGCAAACTGATTTAATTACAGCTGTCCTAGAGAATATTAAAAATTACAAAGAAAATAGAGCAGGGTCTAGTGGTTCTTCTCCAACGCCGACAGGAACAGGGGCTGCAAGAAGCCCAGTGTTCCAACCTCGTGTTGGAATTTGATAAAAGGTATAGTTTATGTCTAATGAAATATTCGAAACAAAAGCATATAACGAGTATAAAGCCGAGCTATTATCTTTACAGTTACCTAATGCGTCTGATGCAGAAGAAAATCCTAACTACACTATAGGAGAAATTCTTAGTGCGGATACAACAGGATTCGATAGCGATGAGTTTGCACAACTAGACTACTTAAATAGTATTAATTCTGATGCAATTGTTCGAAATGAATTAGCAACTGAGCTTGAGCTAACTCCGTTTTCTTTAGAAAATCTCGCAGCCGATCGTCTAAACAAAGAAAAATATGATAATCTTATTAAATATATTCAAGAATATTCTATTCAAACAGTTTCACCAAAATCGCCTCCTCAAAATATTCCTCGTCAGGATCAAGATTTCGGTCTTTTAGGAGAGCAACGGATGGATCGACGCGATCCTATTCCCCCTAGAGAATTAACTAATCAAGAAAAACTAGTAGTTTCACGTGGCGGGGACATAACTACAACGTACTACGGAGAACGTGGGGATTCCATTGCTGATCGATACAGGGAATGGGTTACTGGTGTGGGTGATTTATCTGCCGAATCGCATTCCGCGATTAAATCAATATTTAGTTTAACGAACCCAACTAAAGAACAGGTATACGAATTAATTAAAAACGAAGATCCAGAGGCTGAAGTTTTTTATGTTAACCCGACTAATAAAGCAGAAGGTGTTTTAGTTCGGAGTCCTGCAACGAACGGCAAAAAAGTCCCATGGCGAGCTACCCTTGGAACTGGTTTGTTTTCTTCATTAGACGAAACTTTTAGACCTCTTTCTGAAAATATTTCAGGCCCATTCTTTACGAATACTATGGAAGAAATTACTAGAAATATTTCTCCTGAAATACTCGGCGGTGCTGCCGGTATCGGATTACGACAACTATTTAAAAAAGGTTCAGCTAAATTAGATAAAACTCTTGCTGAAAAAGGCCCCGAAGGAGTCCTTGAAGCAATGGAGTCGGAGACTGTTAAAGGTCAAATAATTAAAGGAACTGGGAAATATACTGCATTAGGCGCAGCCGTAGGTATTCCGACAGCTCTTACTCGATACGCTATGCTACAGTACGGTAAAGCGTCAGGGGTACACCCTAACTTAGATAGCGAAACTATGCTTGAAGACGCAGGACTTATCGGAATGATGGCAGCGTTAGGTACAGTTGGGGGAGATTTAGCTTTAAGAGGTGTTCAAAACATTACTCGTAAGTTTACTGGGAACGATATCCCAGATGAAGTAGTTCAAAGAATTCGAGTTAGGATAGAACAACTAAGGGCTAAAGACGCTGCTCCCGAAAAAGCGTTAGACATGAGTAAAAAAGAAGTTGACGATGTCTTACGAGAATATGCTCAAGACCTTGGTAAACAATATTCGGATAGTAAAACCTTAGCTGATTTATCTGGAGATGCTTTACTACAAGATATGGAAGCATACTTATTAAGTACAGTTTCTGAGTCAGATCCAGCTAGAATTGCAATTCAAAAAATGTTATTAGAACGAGGTAGTACGCTACAGAATTTTTACGAAGAAATGCGAAACGCTGCTGGCAAAAATGGTACATTACTTCCTAGTTATGACCAGTTTAAAGAATATTACGCAACAGCGGCAAGAGACGCAAAAGAAGCAGAAATTGTAGCTAAGAAAACAGTTGTTAGTGAGGGAAGTGCTGTTCCCGTTCTTTTAGCTCCTGCTCCGGTAACTGAAATAACTGAAACCGTAGGTGAGCAAGTACCTACTTCCACAATTTTCCCAGATCAACGTGCGTTATTGTTTTTACAAAGAGACGAACAATTTAATCAAGCAAGGGATCAGTTAGCTGAAGTTTTAGACTCTGAAGAAGTTATTTCTATAGAAACTAAACAACTAGATAAATTTATTGGACCTGTTGTAAAGAAATTTATAAAAGGCTCAACGGAGTCTCCGATTAAAAGTGTTGATGAAGCGGAAGCTGCTGCGGTAATTCGTGATCTTATTCCGATGAGAGATGACCAAAGTATTCTCGCTAATTTAATAGAGGGGCAACAACGAAGTGAAACAGGAGCTTTCCTAGCAAAACCTTCGTTTACTTTACGAGATATTGTTAATGCCCGGATTAATATCCAAAGTTTAAGTACTAGTCCTAACGCAGCTTTAAGACAGTATGCAGATGAGTTAAAAACAGGCTTCGATGACGCGATAGAACTTATGGTTTCTAAAAAACCTGAGCTTAGAACGCAAATTTCTGCTGCACTAAAGAATATGGCTGAGATCCAAGAACAAGTTATCGATGGTTCTTACTTACGAACTCTTGTTGCAAGTGACGATTACCCTCAAATGGTTAAGGCCATGTATGCGGGTACTCCTAAGAATGTTCGTAAACTTTTCGACATGCTAGATGTTGAAGATTTAAAGAACAGTACTCCGGGATTTAGGACTGAAGAAGTTAGGGCCGCTGTTCTTGAACAATTACGGAAAGAAGTTTTAGACCCTGAACTATCTGTTTCTGCGCAAAATAAAAAATTTAGACAGATTCTTAAAGATAGAGAAGAACAGCTTCAACAAATTTTTCCTGAAGAAATCGTTAAAAATTTAAAAACTTTCGAAACTTTTTCAAGACGAGCTGAAATAAATATTAGCGAAGCTGAAGCTCGTATTGCACAATTATCTAAAGAGCTTCGTAATAATTTAAATGAAGAACCATTTGCCATTATTTCACAGTTTTTAGAAGCTGACCCAAAAACATTAACTGAAACAGGTGCGCTAGATGAAATGCGTAAACTTTCAGCAATGGCGGATAAGTACCCTGAATTAAGAAATTCTATGCAAGCTGTTTTTTCTGATTTTTTGCGTAATAGTTTTGAACAACCAAACTATGGCCGAGAAGGGTTTGGAAAAGGCGAGTTAATGTTTGAAGAAAGTGCCTTTAATCTTGAAAAATTAACTAATTTTATTTCAGGTGTTGGTGGCGGAGCTTTCGGGACTAACCAGTTAGGTAATAATTTAAGTTTACTTCTTGGTAAGGAAATGGGGAAAGACTACGCTCGTAACTTACGAATCTTGGCTCAAGAACTTAATATTACCCGAGATAGACAAGCACGACGAGGACTTCTTAAAGGTAGCTCGGGAATAAATCCAGAAGAAGAAAGCCAAGGGTTTATGAAAACTCTTATGCGATTTTTTATCCCCCCACTTACTCAAAGTGGTCGAAGGGCAAACCTTGCGTTAAATAAACTTGGTGGTCAAACGAAACAACAGTTGTTACAAATCTTAGTAGATCCAGCTAAAACTGATGCTTTAGTTAATCTTAGGAATAGAGAGCTAACCCAGCGTCAAGTTATTGAGGCAATTGCTTTAATTGCGGCAAACCCTAGTGAAAGTCTGGGTGAAAATCAAGATGCATATACTAGAGTTACTGGTCGAATTAAAGAAGCGGATGAGGAAGAAGTCCAGCGAATTATTAAGCCGTTAACGACTAATATGGCCACCGGCGGATCAGTATCCTCGGCTCTTGCTCAGGCGGAAGCGCGTAATAAACAATTAAGGCGGGGAGTTAGTTAGTGGATATTCCTCAGTGGGTTAAGGATTTTATCGCGGGAACGATTGAAGTTACTCCTGAAATAGTCGCGGCGTTTCGCCAATGGTCGGCTATGCAAAATCCTGTTACATTGTTTTCAAGTATTGGCACAAACTTTTTAAGTCAAAATTTAGCTCGACAAGATTTTGAAGCTATGTACGGTAGTCTTCCTCCGGAAGCCCGATACGAAGCTGCTCGAGCTGAACAAAGTCGTATTGCCGACTTAATGATGAACCCTAATCTTCCTCAAGCTTCTCGCGATGCGTTTGAACAGCAATTTATAGCCGCTGGCGAAGAAACTACTTATGCCGCGATTAATTTAGGGATTTATAACGGAACGATTGATGGCACTGATCGGCAGAGTGTTAATAATGCTTTATTTGAAGAAAATAGCTTTTATTTTGGGGACTATGACGATTATGGGTTTAATTCCCCAGAAGAATATTTCCAAGCTGTAATTGACGATCCGTTTACTAACCCACCTCCGGAAGACGTAGCGTGGTTATTTGATACTTATAAAGATGCAGACGGTAATGAAATTTTAGTCTACGACCACGTTGTCGCAGCTGCAAAAGACTATGACGAAAAACAAGCCGAGGCCCAAGCGCAGTATGCTCTCGAAGCAGAAAACCGCGCAAATATGGAACGACTGTACGGTAATTTAGAGGCTTCAGGAATAAACCCCGATATTAGTCGCGGTATTGCGTTAGGTGGAGATAAAGATGCAATCGCAGCCCAACTTGGAATGGGAACTTTCCGAACAAGTGCTCAACAAAATGCTGGAGTTTTAACAGCCCCGCAACGAGGATACGTTACTTACGGATTTACGGGTGACGGCTCAGACGGAGCTGCGACTTCAGACTCGTATGATTATTCTGTTAGTACCCAACCTGATTTAAATGTTCAGCGAGACATAGTCCCTCAAGGGTATCAAGGTCCTGCTGGTAGTTTTTCAGTAGGCGCGGGTAGTGGTAATCCTTTATTCGGTCCAAATAAAAATGTAGCTTCTCACGGTGATCCTAACCCTAGTCGAAATTTAACTAGTGGTAATTTACCGATGTCAATGGCACAACTATCGTCCGGTGTTTATCAATCTGGAAATAGATCCTTAGCTGAATCTAAACTTCCCGATATGTACTTTGATCTAACTGACTCAGATCAGATGAACTCGTACCTAGGTAATGCGACCTATGCCGGAATACCTTATGACGTAGCGATTAACCAATTAATTGAACATAATCAACAATATCATCCTGAACGATTTGCACAAGACCAACAGTCTGAAGATTATGATCCGTTTACTTTAGCTTCTGATTTTCTATCGACAGCAACTGAAGATCCTAATTCACAATTTAACTCTCCAGCGGCCACGGCTCTTGCTGAAAACTTAGGTCAGTATACAACTTCGGTTTCAGATATTGTTGAGGAAACTCGGGTAGCTGAAGAATCAATAGGAGGCGTAGATGTAACTCCTGTTGAA
>TARA_R110000824_G_scaffold163868_13_pt1 | contig 10744 bp, 2 predicted proteins | sample TARA_R110000824 | Tara Oceans TARA_R110000824 (sample SAMEA4397747) | marine metagenome | biome: Polar Biome; feature: [MES] marine water layer (ENVO:01000295) within the mesopelagic zone...; material: water (ENVO:00002006), including particulate matter (ENVO:01000060) such... | reverse complement strand
GTCCAGCAATACCGGCTCACGCGGCTCTCTCCACAAGGGTCCGGTACATTCGGATTGTTTTACTAGCGGTGCCGCAGGTTATTATCCCATTATAAACATCCACCAAGCCGGCCCAAGATTTTTTGGCACAGATGACTGGAATGCAATGCTTGAAGGAGAGACTGCTCATGAAAACAGCAATGAAGTTAAATTCCAAATGCCTTGGAATGTGGATATCGATCCATGGTACGATAAATATGAAGATTATAACGTAGATTTGAAACCAGCGGCTAAGAATTCGTCTTTGATACCAGAATTTAAGATGTCAGATAATATTGCATATTATATGAATTTTCCGACTAATGGAGATTTCAGCGTTGAACTACCTAAGTCATTTTTGAAGATTGAAGGTGCCGCGATTACTTCTAGTCAGTTAGGGCAAAAATATAATACAAATTTCTTTAAAGAGTTTAGTACATCAGACTTCATGAAAGATTTTGATATTATCTTGAATGATCATAAAGCATTCTCTGATATATCTGAAATTTCGCTAACTTGCGAAGGGTTTAAAAAGCTTTTGCCATATAACGGATTTTATCCGGTAAATAGAGCTGCTCAACTAGTATCTTTGTTTTCACAGTCTTACGGTGCGCACATAACAGGATCTTCGGTTGCAGCTGCACAGACATCCGCAGCTTCTTCCCATAGTTCTTTTGTAACTCATTCAACGGAAGCCGCTTTACAGAGCTTTATACAGCCATTATTCGCTCCCGGTATTCTTTTTAATACTATTAAGTCAGGAATTGCAGTCGACTGGCCTGTTTATAGCACAGCTCCTGTGTTTGGCATGCCGGCCACCGGCTCAGCTGAAAGCGTATTCCTTTCTTCCTCTAACGATTTTCGTCTTAAGTTCGAGACTTTATATGATATGACTCATTTTCCTGTTGATAAAGAAATTTATACGGTCGGCAACGGCTTTGTCAAAGATTACGTCAAATACAACGGTAATAAAACGAGCGATCTCTATAGGCTAGCTATTAATAATTTCTTGGCTGAATCCACCAATCTTTATATAAAAGGAGGCAAGCCAACGAGCTTTGTTTCTAAGCCTATGAGTCAGGTTTCTTTCGAAGAAGGAAAGACATATCGTATGAAGGTTGAATTAGAAGCGCTCCCTGGAACCGTAATTACGCGAGGTATGGGTAGCCTTTATCTTAATAGTGCTCTCGGTTCTCTTTCCGGTACTCTAGGAAGGCCATTTGGAACTGCTGTAAGATTTGCAGATCATGAGTTAACTGGTGCTTTTTCTTGCTTTGATTTGTGTGACCCAGCATATGGACCCTACACACCACCGTATTATTATGGAAAATCAACTGCGATAATTAATTACGTGAATCGTGAGACTGATACTGTAACTCCCACTTTGGGTCAAATAATTAATGCAATGACTGCTTCTTATACTTCTTCGTTAGATGTTTTTATGCCTGATTTCACTGCCGATGGCAAATCTTTCAGAGATATTATAGACGTTAACTCGCCGGCTATAACGAACATTATGCCTCTAAGCGCCTCAATGAATCTATTCGGAAGAAGGATTCTAGAGAAAAGCGAATATGATCAATATGGTATTCTTGCTGGAATGGCAGACCCGGAAGATGTTTCCCAATTTGAGCAGTTGGTAATTTCAACAAAATATGAGTGCCCCATTATCCTCCAACGCGATGACGGACCATACAACGGCCCGAATTATCCTCTCGCTACGTGGACTACTTGGGGGGTACCCCCATCAGATAATAGCGGTGTCGTGGTTAGAATTGCGGCAGTATCCGAAAAAGAACAAAGGGACGACAATGTAAAGTGCCTTCGTACTGTATTGTTCGGTGATCAATCAGGGGATATGATGCCGGGTCTAGAAAGGCGTGTCGGAGAAATGCCGGATGATTATGAGAATTCTATATTCGAGGCCATAGTAGCTATACCGTTTTTAGATACTCCTCGTGCAGATGCTGTGTTAGAGCCGTACTTAACTGATTCTCCTCTACGCGGTGGCCATCAGAGACTATCGCGAGAGGACCATTCCTCTAGTGAAGATATAGATTCTAGGAGATTTTTTAGAATTATGAATCCGGGAAGTAAAGACACTAGTACCGGCGCATCAAGTGTGCAACATCTTAAAACAATGATGCAAAAATACGTTTTCCCGCCATCGATGGATTTTTTGAACAATAATGTTGATCCATATGCGATGTTTGTTTTTGAGTTCGAACAAAAACTTAAAACAATTGATCTGGTGATGATGTGGCAAGGAGTAATGCCAGATATTATGAGACAAGTTGTTAAACAAAAATCTTCTTGCACGATCCCAACAACGACAAACGAAATGTTATCGGAATTCTTAAAGCATTGCGCCAGCAATATTTCAGATAATAGTATAATTACTAGCACATTCAATAACTTAAAATGGATGGTTTTCAAGGTGAAACAACGCGCAAGAAATAACTTCTCAGCCATGACAGCCGATTTAAGTGATGATCAAAGATTAATGTCATCACAGACTGTTGTAGGTAAAGATCTGGCTTATTCATATAACTGGCCTTATGATTATTGCTCTTTGGTCGAATTAGCCAATATGACTACAGAGATTAAAATAAGAGAAAATACTTCTGCTGCAGCGCTAATATCCCAAAGGGAGGACGATACGACCACAGCTGCAGCAACGACGTCAGCAGCTCAATTAGTTGCGCCGGTAGCGAATCCAAACTACGGAACGTCACAAAACACATCTACAGTACAAAGGACAGTTAGCGGCCAACTTATGCAGAATACTATGAATATCGGCGGCTCTACTCAACAAACACAAGGGGGAGGTACCTCGCAGACTGTCCTTAATCTATTAGCGTGAAAAATATATAATGAGATTTTTAGATCAAAAAGAAGAAGTCATCGATATACAAATGACACCCACAGGTACTAGACTGCTGCAGCTTGGTGGTTTTAAACCGTCGTACTATTGTTTCTTTGACGATGACGTCATATATGACAATAATTGGGCCGGCTTTGGTGGGGAATCTCAAAACGATATAGAAACCAGAATTCAAGATATGCCCAGATTACAAGCACAGAGGGCAAAATATTCCGTTGAAACTGAGATAAACAATGATGTTGGAACTAATATGTCAATTATGGAATATGATGTATTTCAGGCTTGGGAATATTTGTCTTTTATGGGAGTATCGCAAATATTCGCAGATTCTGGCTATTTTTCAGATATGTTGGGACTCGGACCCGGCTCTTCTGGCTACTCCAATCTAAAACAAAATAAGACAAACAGATTGTATTCTTTTTATGGATCCTTGGGAAATATGGATTATCAATCGGGCGATTTATTACCAACTTGGTCTATAAAATTCTTAAAAGCTCCCCTTAGCGGATCGTCTGCTATTAGTGGTTCCATGGGCGAGAAAGCATATGTACTTCACAGTGATTTACAATATAAACTCAGTGTTGAATCAGCTCCGCAACCAATGCAAATAGAAGATAATTTTGATAATGAAGAAGATCCTCTTCATTCAATACCGTTAGAGAGAGTGGGTACGTCTTTAGAAGATGTTAATGCTTCTCCAATAAGTTTAGATGGTACATATATTGAAGTTATAGATGATTACCTCTTTTTGAGCGTTGAGGAAGCTAATACCCAATACTTTAAAGAGAATTTTGAGATAGAGGTCTATAGGATTGAAAACAACAGCAGTGTCTCTGATGGCTCCAACGAGAAAAGATTGTTTTTTGATAATGAGAATATTGGATTGGAAGACGTTATGAGTCATCGAAATCCGCAATTAGATCCCTATGATAGCAAAGAAGCAGATTGGAAAGGAACAATTGATCCCGCTTCCACTGAAGCGTATAACAGAAGATACGTGGGATATTATTTTGATATCCTAACCGATGAACAAATACCCAGTGAGATATTCTGCAAGGCATTAACAGAAGATAAGACGACATTCAATTTCCTAGATACACAAATGTTTACTTGTGTTGATATGCCAGCAAAATCTGATCTAGACCCTTATAATCTACCAGATGATATAGTGGAGGAATGCGATTGAGTACTTTAAACACAATGGCGGCTCTGAACGCTAATAAGCTTCCGACACCAAGAATTAACAAAGTTGTTGTTGAGCGTCAGCCTTCTAACAACTATTATAGGTTTAATTTGGATATAGATCTAGATGGAGTTTTTAAAGGAAGTGTATCAAACAGTAGCAAGGGGAATAGTCTTTCTTCATTGGTAAAAAATTCAGATATAAAAATTGCAGTTGTTATGTTTGAACTAGGCGAAGAAGCGCCCAATTCATTAAGGAATCTCATTAAAGATATGTGGGGAGTTAATTTTCTGCCTCTTGCTAGTGATTTTGTCTTGCAGGATAACCCAAATACTTCATACTCCAAGATGAGCCCTAATATAAAGATTTACTCTTTACGTGAATTATATAACAATAATTCTCTTAGTATCAAGAGAGATCAATCTACGCCCAAGATATGGACGGCTAATATTCCGAGATTAGAGTTTCTTAGTAACAAAGAAAGTTTAAAGCATGTATCTTTTTGTGTGATGCCTTTTATTGTCTTATCGGACACGTCATCTTCGAAGATTAAAAGTTATTCAAAGTCCTCTATAAAGCATCTGAAAGGCGGTACCGCAAATTCGAGGTCTTTTGTGAAAAATCATTATGATCGTAGTAATCCGGATCGATGCTTGGTCTATGATTATTATTCTTATGATTTCGTCATCGCAATAGAAAATGGAAGAGTGATTAAAGATGGTATTTTACTAGCTCAGCGAGACAATGATAAAATTTGGACCGGACCCTCCCACATAATGGAAAATGGGACATATATGACCGGTCGCTATCATGGCGATTTAAAGCTTCCGGAGAAAATCCGTGATTTAGCTTTGAGGCAAATCAGTATTCCATATGGAAGGGTGCAAGATCAAACAATAATATCTAAAACTAACGTAGATACTTGGACAGGGCTATACGATGTCTACAGCTTCAGAGATTTTATAACAACTTTACAGGAAAGAGAAGGCTCAAAAAAGGATAGTTTCGTTCTAAAAACCGACAGAAATAAGAAATTTACTAGAGATTTTTCTACATTAGATAAACAGTATAGCTACAATACTCTTTTTACATTAGATATAGTAGGGCTCTTGGCCACTAATACTTCCCTTCCAGTCGTTATGGACAATCTTGTAGAAGATCTTAACGATGAAGACCGAATTATATTAAAGAAGATAATTTCTTTGAGCACGATAGAAAGCTGTGAAATAACGCGTCGTCAAGTGAAAGACAATGCCGTAAATTACAATAAATTGGCTACCCCTGCCAGTGTAATGTCTGAAATAGAAACGTTTTATTTATCTAACAATGCCTCAAAACAGAATTCCCGCCGTCAACCGAAAAGCAAAATATCATTTTCAGATAATTCCAAAGGAATGGTAGAAGAAATTAAGAATTTTTCATTCCAAAAGGACGTTGAGAATAATTTTTTGAGAACTTTTTCCTTTAAAGAGACAGTAGACGTTGATAAATCGTATGGGTCTAAATACCAATATAATATAAAATTATCTATAAAAGATGGGGTATTATTGTATGCCAGAGAATTGATTTTAGAGCTTCTTGCAAAATACGCGGCTTATTCTAATAAGATCGCTCCTGTGTTAGAAATAAACAAAAATGATCATTTTTCTAGCAATTTAATAGCATCTAAATTTGGTCCGGACTTTATAGGAGAATTTAATAATAATGTTTTAATGCCCTTGTTAGGATCATTGGGAAAAACTATAAAATTCTTTTCTTCCAGGTCCATCAATTCTTCCGCTTTGCAAAGGTCATTTTTTGTGAGTTCGAACTTCGTTACTGGTACAAGAACCGGCGTCGATGTATTGCGCTCATCAATATCTGATTTCGTAGAGACATTATCAAAAATGACAAATCTTAATTTAAAGGTTAAAAATTCTTATAACTTTGTTTTTAATGAGAACAATGAATTGATTCTAGAGCAGTTTAGCGTGACAGATGGGGATTATATCTTGACCCCTAGCGAAATACACCACACTAACTTTAATACACAACTGGTTAATACTTTCGTCCATACAGAGGATTTTGAATCAGTTCTAGAAAACCCCTCTTTCGCGGGCTATGAATTTATTAGCAATAATATTAATCCATCTAAAGGAATCAAGACAATTAAACAATCTGAGTTTAATAATCGTGTCAGCAAAGAAATGGCAAAATATTATAATTCAGAGGGTTTAAAACAAATGAATGTAGGAGGATCCAATGCTATCCCGATACAGAAAAATCAAACTAGATTTTTTACTCCCAGCTCATTTAAGTTGGGAGACAAGCTTCATAATATTAATTCGTCCTTTAATGTCAGTTCTTTAGAAATGACTTATAAAAATTTACTCGATATCTTGTATTACAAAGAGAAGATGACTTGCTTTACATGTAATGATAGTGCTGGAATTAGTATACTAGTAGATAGATTGACATCTATTGACATAGAAGAAAATACTATCTTATCTAACTCGGCCACCACAGATCGACCCATGTCGATGATTACCGATGTAGGGTCTTTATCTTCGCGCAAGATTGGTGTTTCAGTTGAGCCGGCCAATTGGACTAATTTAGAGAATAGTCAGGGTGCTAATATGGATCAAATCAACATAGATGCAGATTACGAGTCGCGCTTGTTACAAAATAGAGACGGCAGCGATCTCTCTGTTTTGAACTTCATTTTAAGCAACAGAATACTTTTTGACAAAACTACCTTCGTTAACTCATATTCTAGTACGGCAGAAATCGCGCAGAAGAAGATCTACAATAGCACGACTCCTCCACAAACCATTTCCGCGCTACTGGAAATTAACGTTGAACAATTAACTTCAGTTTCCGGTATAATGGAGGCTGAAGGTAACTTAATAAATAACGCACTCAAGAAGAAAGAAGTTAAGCTTACAGACATTAATTCTAAATCGCTTTTTAGCTATGGTCTACAATGGTTCAATTATGATAATATGGTACAAGTTTATTTCTGTTCATCCGTTGATGAAAAAGATGGTGTACAATGGTTGCCCCTCACAAATGAAATTTATGAGGCATCGATGAGAAATGGCAATGCTTTGCTGTGTAAATTAGAACGTAAAACAGATCTTAGCTTGAATCAAATAGGGAACGAATATTTAGAATTGCCTATTTTTAATGATGTGTTTATTATTCAGTCGTCTGAACCGGTCAATAAGATTATACCGCGCCCTGTAGATACCAGCGTGGTACGATTACAAAGGAGTGCTTTTAAAATAACTGATCTAGCTAATAAATATTCAAGTGATTTCTACAGATTTATTCAACCTAATGTGCCGGATATTATGGGTACTCCGAGTAGAGAGTTCATCTCTGAAATGAAAACCAATAGTTCGACAGGCGCAATACGAGCTTTCGTAGATACTGATCCTGAGAGCTTTAGAACAACACCTAAGAGCAGCGCACCGAGCACAAGCACTAAAGCTGTTACCACGCGAGGAGGGTACTAAATAACATGTCTATACAAGGAAAAAAGACAAATTATTTAGATTTATTTACAACCCAGTATATTCCTTATCTTTTAGGTACCGTTGCAAAGGATATATGCAGCGGCATGGAGCATTTGTGGAACAATATTGCTATGACAACTCCAGGTAATAAATATGTGTCTTGGTACAATAATCAAATGAGCCAAGAGAATGATTATATCATTCCAATTTCTTCAAACAAAACAACTGAGAATGTTGGTAATGTTGGTACTGCTCCTACTGACTACGTAAAGAAATTATTTTATGAAGGATTCGATCTGTTTAGATATCACACAGGGTTTTATATGTTGGACCCAAAGAAGGGTACGGCCACCCCAGCACAACCTTCCGCGCCAATAGGTTTCATTTTTTCCGGCCTTGGGCTTGGTGCATCTTCGTATTGGCTAAACAAGCAAATTACTTTCGAAGCGCTTGACGTGGTTGATGGCTTAGTGCAGACACCATTTAATATATCCTATGGAGGCGTGTCAGAGGATCAGGTCAACGATCCTCTCGGTCCACGTAAAAAAGAACTGTTCAATCTCTTATTCAACAAAAGCACTGTATCTCAATTTTTAAATTTAGAGGAAATAGAATATTATTCTGATCTTAATGTTAACTCTTGTAAAGGATATATCCCTTTAGAAGTATATGATTTGTGGTTGGGGGATGTTTTGGAATCACCCAAATCACTGGCTTTTAGATTTTGGGTCTTGAATTATCTTTTTAATAATGAACTTATTGGAGATGCATCATACGGCTTACGAAAACATACCGGTGCCATATGGGCTAGCCACCAATATTGCGATCCAACAACCAATAATATTGGCTTAAAAGATAGCTTTGAGTGGCCAGACGAGGAAGAATACAGCTCGTGGCCTTTAGATTTTAAAAAAGGCGCAGTCGCGTGGCCAATAAGCAATGATTGGCTTTCCAGCAATCCCAGCTATGCTTTTACTCAATTTACTCCTCAAAAGATGGGCTTTAACTTAGACATTGTGGGAAACAAAGATATTGTAGTTCCGAAATATCTAGATCATCATTTTGAGTGGTTTGAACCGTATAACAGCAAAAAAGCCTTTTCAGAAGCCGCTAACAATTTATCAAATTACTCTGGATTCTATTATGATATCAAGCCTCTTTTCCAGTCTTGTTCTAAGGATTTTTCGAAAGCGGCTTCAGATCTCAGTCTTTTATGGGCAAATCACAAAAGTGCCACAGGGGCTACGGATGATTTAGCTTTTGAACTATTTTTACCAAATGCTAACATCATGTATGAGGAGACCCAAATAGAGACTCCTTCTATTGACGTAAAGGGAACGGAATTGGTGCACACAACTCTAAATGGTCGTATCGAAATGCACTTTCTCAGAACAGCTTTATCAGTTTTTTCGAATCAAGATGCAGACGTTTCAGGTTTAAATTATTTCGACGAATGGTCAGAGAAATTTCTTACCAATAAGGATGATATTTTTGCGGATGATGATTTCCTAAACAGTGTCAAGAAGAACAAAAGAATTTTAATATCTCCAGAAATAATGCGCCACTATCATGATATTGATACATTTAAGGGCGCTTTTCCCTATTGTGTTGAATTTGAAATTAAAACACATCCCGGGCACGATTTTAGCAACGCTTTAGCAGATACCGGATTGATGCCATTTTTTATGATGCGCACCCATCACTTGTTCGATATGGCAAATATCATACCATATGCCAATAAGAGTGAGTTTGAAGGTTCGAATCCAACTCCAAACATGTTCGATAATACTTCAGAAGTCTTATCTCTACCTTTTTCTAAATATTCTGGCGGCAATATCGTTCCACAAAATTATAATGATTTTTGGGTTCCTTCATACAATGTTGATCATTTTATTACTCTCTTGAGTGAAGAGAAAACCTTGAAGACAAACGCTCTTGGTAGTAGCAGCAAATCTCTATCGGAAACTTATTTTTATTTAACATCTGGTGCAGAAGATACAGATGAAAGTTATAAGGCAATTCTAGAGAATCCTCTAAATGCTGATATGGATAACTTCTGTGCCATAGCTAAAAACTTGGGCGTACCATCTTATAAAGCGTCCAATGAAAATAAATCAAGCTATGGAAGAAATTTTAACGACATTTGCCAAGGTATACCGGCATATAGCGAAGTTGTTTTTTATGAGATTGAAAAATTTGTTGTTATCGGAGGACAAGAAAAACATATACAAACTTTTATATTGCCAAATGTATCCGATGTCAATGATACTAGTGCGCAGCCCGAAGACGCTGGCGTAGTAAGGTTTATTGACTCACAGGTATTACCCGGTACTGACTATAGTTACAAAATTTCAGCATACAACTATGTCTTGGGAAGCGTATATTCTTATGAGATCAAAGGAAAAAGCACGGCCACAGCGACTCCTACAGCTGAAACGATTTCTGAGGGCGAGCAGCTCGACGGATCCTCCAATATGTGGGCCGATACCGAAGTTGATGGAGGATCCGAGGTCTTTGACAGCGATATTAATTTCAAATCAGAAACCAAAGACAATGACAATGGATCAAATTCCTATGGCCTAGGGGGACTTACAATAAATGTGGGGAATCAGACCGCTGTTGAAGCTGACGAAAGCGCTCACGTCAAATTACACGTCAACACTTTTCCTTCGCATAAATTATTTAAAATACCAATCGCATCAACTACTTCGCCAATACGTGTTAAAAATTATCCACCCATTACTCCCCAAGTCGATATAGTCCCTTATCGTGGGAAGGCGAATAAAATTTATATTGCATTAAATTCATCAACAGATGATTATTATGCATGGCCCCAGGGATTAACTCAAGAGGAACAGGGTGTTATATATACGGATGCCCAATATTCCGAAGATGTAGACATACAGAGCTATGCTGCCGCTGCTCTCGCTGCTACATTTACCGGCGCTGAGTTATCATCTCAGTATGCCCTAGGGCCGGCAAAAGTCAGATTTAAGAGTGATTGTGACGACTATGCTTACGAGATTTATAGGATTTCCGAAGAAGATATGCCATATGGTCCCAAAAACTATTTTGATTTTGGAGATTCGAGCATTTCTAAAAAAACCACGTTGATTAGGAGACAGAGAACAACCTTTATTGATAAAGTAAAACCAAACGTAA
>TARA_R110000824_G_scaffold101736_1_pt1 | contig 10745 bp, 5 predicted proteins | sample TARA_R110000824 | Tara Oceans TARA_R110000824 (sample SAMEA4397747) | marine metagenome | biome: Polar Biome; feature: [MES] marine water layer (ENVO:01000295) within the mesopelagic zone...; material: water (ENVO:00002006), including particulate matter (ENVO:01000060) such as...... | reverse complement strand
ACTGGAGAGGATGTGCGTAGACTTCCAGTTAGAGGGTTTGGTATTAGACCGGCTTGGGACCCTGAAGATGCTTACAGGGCTACTGATAGAACCAAGATTGCCCAAGTATTTGCTGCTCCTGCTGAGCATGGTAAGGCTCGAGTTACTCTTGACTCCTTTGACCCTGCTACGGCTAAGAGGGTAGGAGATAGAGGAGACGGTAGAGGGGTCAGGTGGCCTACTGTATTCAATGAGGATATACTTCAGGAGATTGACACCATTACAGATGCCACTGGACTCGTCTTATCTTCTAATACAGCGGAGCCTCCTTCAGGTCTTGGATATATCAGACCTGATAATGATGACCTAGCACTTGATGAGGCTGCTAGAGGAATCAGTAGAAGGTTAGATATTGCTGCTGATGATGGTTTATTAAAGCCAGAAGCAATGGCTGGTTCTAATGTGGAGAAGGCTAAGAATGACTTGTTACCAGCCAGTGAAGTTTTGCAAGAACCCATATCTAGAATAGCACCTCGTATGGGTATTGATGCTCCCTCGGTAGAAGAGTTGACAGGTGGTGTTTCTGCAAAACATGTGGCTATAGCCACGGAAGCACACAGTTTGCATACAGATAGGGTTGCAGGTCGTAGATACATAGTAGCAGGTGGGATAGATACTGATGATAGTAACAAGGTCGTGGGTGATTTCGACTTAACAGAACTTCACTTCTCATCCTACAAGCCGGTGATGAGACTCAACTATACTCATGGTATTTGGCCCATGGGTGGTACACTCATTCTTGACCTTGAGAATTACATGGAGTCAATCAGCGACCAAGGCTGGGGTGCTTCGTTAGGTAGGGGGAGCAATCCATATCAATCTGGTGACCATAATCCATTAGGGTCCAATCCAACAAACATTTCAGATAATACTATCAGATTCCTCCTCAGACCAGTCCGGGTTTTAGACCACAGACACTTAGAGGTATTCAGAGACCAAGATAATGCTCTGTCTGGTACTGCTGGTGGTAAGTATGGATTATTCACTTACAGTACACCTAGTGCCAGAGCCACTACTAGTCAGAGGTTCCTAAGGAGTAGCAACCCAGCAGAGGACAACCCACCTTATGCCCCGGCCTACTTCTATTCAATAAGCACTTTCACTGATGCTACTTGTGACTACAACAATGACCCTACTATCACGATGGATAGTACCGCATTATTGGTCGTAGGTATTAGTGTTACAGGTACAGGTATACCTACTGGTGCGACAATTGCTAGTATAACTGATTCAACACACTTTGAATTAAGCGCTGCTACTACTGGTGGTTCGGTTACTAATGGTACTCTCACATTCGGTGCACCATACACTGCTACTTCTAGTGCAGGCCCTAAGATTCCTGGGACTGAAGCCAGTGGTTTCGCTAACAGTTTGAAGCAGACGGTTGCTAGAATTAGTATCAGTAACAACACACTTCAGCATCTAAGGGCTGATGCTAACAGGAGAGGAGACTTCACTGTCCAGCCACGCTACACTCAGTCCCTCTACCCAGGTACCAACCTCAACAAGAGTGACCACAGTGGTGAGAGTTCTCATACTGACAACGAGGTGGATGGCTGATGGTTGGTGTTGCTAATTTCCCCGCATTTGGTGACCAATCTAGTGTCCCAGGTGGGCGGGATGATGATGTCAAAGGTAGTGTAGGCTCTAAGGTATCTGCAGCAAAGTTCGTGGATAATACTATCCATCATGGTGTTTATGAAAGGTCTACAGATACCATAACTGGTCAATACATGTCAGTATCCAGGCCCAATAGCACTGATTTTCAAGTGACTCATGAGAAAACCTATGATATCATTGAAGAGGAAACTACTCTTCTAATTACACATACTATAGCGCATGGAATAGCAGATAATATCCCTCCATTTTTCAATGATACTAAGTTGACTACTGGTACCACTCCACCTATTCTATTGTTTGATAGTAATAACTCTATACGATGTGATTCGGTAACCACTACTGACAAAGGTAGTCGTATAGGCCTACGGAATATGAAAGGTCGAACACTATCTGACCTAGGATTTAGTGGAGAAAAAAACCTACAAGCCGGACAGAAGATAGATGTAGGGCTACGCACCACAGATTTGGCTATGAGATTATTCAGAAATAAGATGAATGCCTTGAATTCTGTCTCGATATCTTCCCCGGTCAGAGCCTCTCAGAGTGAAGAGGTAAATACCTACAAGGGCGCTAGTTTATTGAAACACTCTGTTAAGTTTCTCTCTAAGGATTTCAGAGGTAATAACATGAATAATGTTCTTCGCTTCCTTGCTAGGCATGATAATTATACACTAGTTTGTGATAGATTTGGTAATTTCATCTATGCTCCAGATGGGTTTTCTAGCACAGACCGGAAAATAAGAGACATCACATCTCAATCAGTTTCTCACGAGAAAGTGGTAGATGCTGCTAATAGAATAATAGTAGCAGGGAATTCAAGGGCGCTAAACGATGACATCCAAGCCATTGTAGATGATGTAGAACTTCAGAAGCGTGATGGTATTATCAAGACCATGAAAATTACAGACCCCACAGCCAATACTAAATCTTCAGCCAGACGTTCCGCTGCACAGATGCTAAGACTGAACAAAAAAGCCCAAGACTCTTTGAAGAGTAAAGACTTGATATCAATATGGGATTTGTATCCCGGAAATATTGTGGATTACCGCTCTTTCTTGCATTCCGGTGGTGATTCCAACAGGTCTGCTATAGTAGAAATATTTCACAATCTAACCGAGAACCGTTCGGATGTTACTTTGCTATCATACGAACTAGGTATCGAGAAATTGTTGGTAGATTTAGGTGATTTAACCGAAGGTACACAAGATATAGTAGTAGCAGATAGTGAGTCACCACACATTGACTATGCTACTGTAGGTAGTCTCAATATCAAGGGTAGAGTAGTTGTTGAAATTAGGAGAGTTTCTGCTAATTTACCTAGGGTTAAGAGTATCCCAGGTGCTGGTGCAGATTCTACTCTAACACTTTCCAACAGTGGTACTGACAAACATAGTGGATTCTTGATAGGTCATAGAAAATACTCAGAAGGTGAAGGCTCTGGTAGAGGTGCTATAGGAACTGGTTTGACACCTCGCTTAACTGGAGGTACTTACGATTCACCCAACATCGTAAGTGTTGACACTACAGGCTTCCCAAGTAGTGGTGACCTTATCCTATCTGAGACTGATGCACCCGGTATCAGCCTCGGAGAAAATGATATCTCACATGTCAGTTATACAGGCAAGACCTCCGCAACATTCACAGGCGTGAGCCTGCAGGCAGGAGCAGCCATATCCACTGGAACAGGTGCGCTGTCCATTAGGTTGCTTCGGGATAGAGGACATGAGATAAGAAATACTAAGGCCAAAAGAATCAGGAGAGAGTTGTGATGCCAATGTTAAATTCTATCAAGAGAAGAATGATAGAGCACTTATCCACTCTTATCAATGAACTGCATATAGGAAGTGATGGTACTCTAGCAACAGAGGCTGATGGTGGGGCTAGAAGTCTTGCTAGTATTACCCCTACTATCAGAATTCTAGATGATAATAGCCTTTCTGTAGAAGGGACTTTCGATAGTACCCATATCTATTCTACCGATGTCCAAGAGGTTTATCTTCAGTACAGAGACTCTACTACTGGAGAGTTCATACCAATCTATCGTACAGCCATCCCCTCTTTTACTAAGAATGGTCAGAATGAGGTTCAGTTCTCATTCATACTGGAGGTAGACTGATGGCTAAGAGTTACATCTCACAGAGACCTGCCAAACTGGCCCAAGGAAAAATCAAAAGGTTGTCTAATAAGAACCAGAAGAAGAGGAAAAGCCGACAATATCGTCGACATACTAAAATCGGGGTGCGGCGTCCGAAGATGCGTAGACAGATTGGACTGAGTAGAGTATCAAGGAGTAGATGATTATGGTAGACCCTCTTAGTGGACATACAGCAGCAGGTAATACTCTGGGAGCAGATGGTCTCAGGGATGGAGATGCTCTAGCCTCACCGACTCTCACCAATATTCTTCAGGGTCTCAAAGGTAATGGTATTATAAGATTAGAAGATTCTGCATACCTTTCTACTAGGAACGCAGTCAATAGTCAACCAGGTTCTGTCCTTAGAGCCAGCACTCATACCATGACAATCAATGGTGGTTATGTTGTACTGGATGGTCAGTTGTATGAGTTTGGTGGGGGACCTGGCGGGACTTCTACAATCACTATCGGGAGTGATGGTTCGGGTACTACACTAGTGACAGGAGAGCAGTCATTGTATGTGGTGTATCTAGCAGGGCGTGGTGGTAATGCTCAAATTCATGTTGCAGGTGGTGCTCCAGTCAAGGTCAGTCAAGGGAGATATCCCAGTCTACCTAGTGCCTACTTGGAAGAATACAATACCTTACTAGGTAATACTGACAATGTACAAGTAATCGTTTTAGCAACAATTCGTTGCGAGTTCAGTTCGGGTGGTGGTACGCACAAAGTTAGCATACTAGATATCAATGACAAGAGACATTTCATCAGAAACAATCCTATCTACATGTTCCCTCTTACTAAGGGACCACTCGAAAGTGATGGGACTGAGGTCAGTCAGGTACGAAGGAGTGCTACTGATGGAGTACAATCTGCGGCAGACCTGAGAACCCTCTTCGGTTCAGACCCAGGTAAGTTAGGGTTGGTCGCTAATGGTAGTACACTAATTGATGCTGGTGCTATGTGGATGTCCACATCTAGGAGTGGTAGTGGAATAGGAGCCACTGCTACCATCACCATTACAGCCTTTACTGAACTCAACACTCCCGACAAGGTAAACTTGGTTGCTACCGATGGGACTAACTATGACTTTGTACAGGGTGACCAAAGTTCTGTTGCTGGTACATTTGAAGCCACTACTTCAAACAATGTAACTGCAACTAATCTGATGAATGTCATTAACACATCATCAGGGCCATCGGGAACAAGATTTACTGCCACGGTGGTTGGGGCAGTTGTGACTGTTACTCAGGTTGTGGGTGGTATAGCAGGCAATACTACTGTCACTCTTACAGACAGTGGCACTGCTGGTATGACGAAGACTAATTTTATTGGTGGTGCGGGTTATGGGTTCGGTCCTGGTGATGGATTAGATAGAGGTACCAATCAAATGAAAGATGAACTGTTCTTCGCAGGGCAGAATAATACTGAGACCGCTTTGGTCAGCAAGAGATTGTTCAGTAAGGGTGTGTCTGCTCCTAGTGCTGCCATCAGTACCAGTATTACTTACAGTATTACATCATACGGTGACTCAGTTTTCATTCTCAGTCCTGCTTCTACTAAGGTTGTGACACTAGCACCAGATAAGAGTGGTAGTAACTATCTATTCCCCGAGGGTCACATCATAGAGGTGGTCAACAGTGCTAGTGCAGGTGGAGGAAATATTACCTTCGACCCTAGTGGATTAGATTCAGATGTCGCTCCTGAGTTCCGTGCTGCATTCATATTCGAGGGTAGTGTATGGCTACGCACAGCATATGAAACATCTACTTCTGCTGCTGCAACCACCTTCCTAACACTGACTGATACTCCTAGCGCTTTTACTAATCAAGCAAGTAAAGGAGTAAGAGTGAACAGTAGTGCTAATGCTCTTGAGTTCTATGATACTCAGGGAGCCCTTCCTGGTATAGATGACCAATCAGACACCGTTGATGACCAGATAACCATCACAGATACTGCTGTGACCATCAATGCGGACCAAGATAACTTGGACTTCAAAGTGATGTCAGATACCAATGCCGCACTTCTGCATGTAGATGGAGCAGGTGCAGGCAAGGTGGGTATCAATCAGGCTACTCCTGAGATGACCCTCCAAATGGATAAGGTTGGTTTCGAGTATGATGGTGGAACAGGCTCTGCTACCACCAACAGTAGTAATCCCAGCACTGCTTTGACGATTGACCTATTCCATATTCAGAAGTTTAGGTCTGCCAAACTACTGGTTGAGACTGAGAATACCGATGAGGAGAAGTACGAAGTGGCAGAGATTGTAGTGACCACTCCTTACAAGAGTGATAGTACTATTCTTAGTGATGCAGAGATGCCCATACAGGTCTATGGTGTCACATCTTCTGATAGTGCAGACAATGCACCAGGCACTTCGGTGGTCAATGCTTACTCCGTATACGCGGAGAGTAGTAACAGTAACATTCAATTGCGAGTGACGCCAGCACACACCGGCGATACGGTGAGTGTCAGAGCGTTTTGGTACGCAATTGGACTATGATAAGGAGTAGAAACAATGGCAAGTGCATCGGATTTTAAGGTTAAGAAAGGGTTACAAGTAGAAGGTGGGGATGTCAATCTTGGTGGCGGAACTATAGCAGGTGTGATACAAGTAGATGCCAGAACATCAGGAGTTGGTCTAGATTTAACCATCAGTGCTGGTGAGAGTTCCGCTGGCGGCAGTGCTGGCGGTAGTCTCAATCTAGCCACTTCTGCTGAAAATAGTGGAGGTACCAACAAGATAGTCATAGGCCCTACTGGTATTACTACTCTCACTGCTGGTGGAGACCTAGATATAGGTGCTCATGAACTAAGAGCAGAGACTTTTGAATCTGATGTGACAACAGGTACAGCACCACTAACAGTGGCATCCACAACTGAAGTTGCCAATCTAAATGCAGCAAAACTCAGTAATGCTGATTGGGATGCACCTCTAGCAATCGGTGGCACTACTGCTGCTGCAGGTACATTCACTGCGATTGTGGGTACCAGCCTTGATTTGGGTGACAACAATATCGCTAATGTTGGAGACATAGACGCGGACAGCATCAGTATTGCAGATGCAGCAAGTGGCTTGAACATAGATATGAGTGGTGCGAACACTACCACTGCTAAGATTACTCTAAGGGACAACCTGGCTGACGCTCTCAACATTACCGAGGCTTCAAACTCGTACATGAAGTTCATAACCACTGACAACAGTGAGCAAATCGTCTTTGGTAAGAACAGCACATTTGCCAGCACGACCATAGCGAACCTAGGTACTGTATCTGCTGCAACCTCCATTACATCTAGTGCCCTTGTCGGTCCGATAGATGGTATACTTGGGGGCTCTACCCCTGCTGCTGCCTCAGTTACTACACTCAGTGCAAGTAGCACAGGTGCCATAGCAGGTGCGGTATCACTAGGGGCGGCAACCGCAGCCTCCACAGTCACTCAAGTAGCATCTGCTGCTGGTGTACATGGGAAGACAATGACCATCACTGGGGGTAACACAACAACTGGTGGAACTAATGACCGTACTGGTGGCAATCTCTTACTCCAAGGTGGACAAGGTACTGGTACAGGTGCTGGTGGAAGTATCATATTCAAATCAGCCGGTGCTGCTGGAAGCACTGCTAACTCCCCTCTTAACTCTCTCGATGATACATTGCTCACTTTAGCCTCGACTGGGGCTGCTACATTTGCAGGGGCTGTATCTGGTATCACTACACTAGGCATAGGTGGTGCACTATCGGGAGTCACTACACTTGGTGCAAGTGGTGCTGTAACAGTAGGTAGTGATGGTTCTGGTGCTGATGTCACATTCTATTCAGCCACTGCTGGTGACAAGTTCGTTTGGGACTCTTCTGAAGAGATGCTGATAGTTACGGGGACTAATGGGCAAGATGCTATCCAAGTCCCTGATGGGAATGTGGCAATCACAGATAATCTCACTGTGGATGGTAATGGTACATTCGATGTTGTGAAGACAGACACGGTAGATGAGTCGACCACTGGCGCTGGTGTTACTGTGGACAATGTTCTTCTGAAAGATTCAGCAGTATACCCTGGAGGTTCTACCACTAACAAGGGTAAACTGTATGATGGCGCAGCCAATGTCTACCTCACCCACACCGCTACCGATGCTAATGTCAACCTAGTGGCGACGGGGACTGGTAATGTCCTGATAGACAATCTCATCATGGGTGGTGATACCATCCAAAACAACACAGGTAGTTTGAATCTAGAGGGGGTATCTACTGGTGGTGTACTCATATCCAAGAGTGACCAGTTCGTGGCTATAGGTGGTACTGGTATTGATGAGCGAAATAATACAGCAGGTAACTTCGATATAGGTCTGCAGGTCAACCCCGGTGCTTCTGCTGGACAGTATGCTGAGGTTAGGATTAAGACCAGCACTGAAAGCCCTATTGCGAACAGTGCCCCTGGCTCTTGCTTGGTTCTGAGGAATGCCAACACCTCTGCTACGGGAACCAATGCTACATACTATGATTTTGGTACCGATGGTAATGGTAGAGTATGGGGTACTGGTACACTACATGGTGACCCTAACATATTCACGATAGGGAATTTCATTGGTAAATCATATGATGGGGTCAAGAACACTAATGACCAGACACCTACTGTAGCAGCCAATTCAGTCTTGGAGATTGCGAAGCCGACTGCTGCTACTGCTGTTAAGGATGTATTGACACTAGTCAACACAGTTAATGCTGAGGCAACGGGAGGCGGAGGTCAACATACTGGTACTGGCTCAGCGATTGCATTTGACCAGTGGTATTTCGATAGTACTACCCCAGCAAGAGCAGATGCAGGTAGGATTGCAGTCAAAACAGCGGCTGATTGGACTGCTACTGCTTCTACTCGTGATGCTGCAATGGTATTCGGTGTCGCTCTGAATAACACAGTCACTGATTCCCTTACTCTCAACAGTGACGGTTCAGTCGGTTTCCGAAGTTACACATTCCCAACCGCCATAGGAGCCAGTGGTGAAGTTCTCAAGGCCCCATCTAGTGGTGCTCTATTGGAATGGGCCAGTGATACTGGTGGTGGTACAGCATCAGATGTGGCTGCGGATGATATCGACAATGGTAATTCTGCAATTACTCTCACTACTACTGCCGACGATGGCACGATAACGATTGGCTCTCAAGTATCCAGCAATACCACTGCAGGTAGGGATATTACTATCTATGGTGGTAAGAGTAAGAATGCAGCAGGAGGTTCCGTAGTCATACAAGGTGGAGGGACCACTGCTGGAAGCGGTAACCTCTCTACACCAATAACTGGGTTGACGGTAGCCGGAACCGGAGTGACTACATTCAGTGACAAAGGAGTGTTCTTTGGTGCAGACGATGTAGCACCACAGGTAATGTTCTATGGTAATACTGCCAGCAAGTACATGGCTTGGAACGATGGGAACGACAATTTCACCATAGTCGGCAGTACCATTGATGTCAATGGCACTACTGTTGATATTGACGCGACAACTACTTGTGCGATTGACAACTCAAACACAACGAATGGCCTTACCCTAAATACGGCTACATCAGGTAGCCCCGTATCAATTGGTCATACTACCTCAGAGACTACTGTCAATGATAACTTAACTGTGACTGGTGACCTCACTGTAAGTGGAACCACTACTACTGTCAGCAGCACTGTAGTGTCGGTAGCAGACCCCATCTTTGAGTTAGGTTCTAGTGCTAGTGATGATAACCTTGACAGAGGAATCAAGATGAAGTGGCATAATGGTAGTGCTGCTAAGACAGCCTTCATGGGCTATGATGACAGCACCGGAAAGTTCCTAATGATTGCTGATGCTACAGACAGTACCAACACATTCAGTGGTACAGCATCAACTCTAGTAGCCAACTTGGATGGTACTGTCAACACTGCTACCCAGGCCTCAATCACTACAACGGAAAACTTGGTCGAGGTAGGTGCTCTAAATGCTGGTTCGATTACATCTGGTTTTGGCACGATTGATGTAGGCGTGAGTGCTATCAGCACCACTGGTACTGTGACTGCTGGACCGATAGTGAGTACTGGCCTAAGTATGGACAGTACTGTCCTCATGGACTACTACAAATCTGGTAGCCTCACTGCAACCACTGCTGAGACCATGTTCGACATAGTTTCTGCTACCTACAGTGCTTTCAAGGTCATAGTGAGTGTGTACAAAAATGCCGCTCCCTTTGACAGGTCAGTAGCCGAGTATCTCATAACCACTAGGGGTGATGATGGCCCGACTTCCGACAGTGATGACCTCTTCATGACAGAGTATGCTATAGTAGAGACTGGTGGTGCCGCCCTGGCTACAGTCACTGCTGTGAAGGATGGTACTTCCACCAAAATCAAAGTCGCACCTGCTAGTAGCACAAGTACCTATGTCAGGGCACAAATAACTCAATTCGTAATATGATGGATAGTGAAATCATGGTGATTAATTGGCAGAAAATTCAGACTTCAAAGTAAAGCATGGACTAGTGGTATCCGAGGATATCGAACTCGGTCATGCTACTGACACTACGATAGCACGCTCCAGTGCTGGGGTGATAACAGTTGAAGGGACGACAGTCTTGTTGTCAGGTGCTGCTTTAGGCACACCAGCGAGTGGTGCACTAACTAATTGTACAGCGTTACCAGCGGCTCAAGTGGCTCAAGGTACGATGGCAAGTGGTATGGTCTTGGTGGCACCTGCTTTAGGTACACCAGCGAGTGGTGTTTTGACCAACGCAACAGGTTTAGTTGCTACAACAGGATTAACTGCAACAGGAACTAAATCATCTTCAACCTATCTTAGAGGTGATAACACTTGGGCTACTGTTTCAAGTGGCGGTGCTTCTGCTCTCGATGGCTTAACAGATGTAATCAGTAACATCACGGATTTCACAGATAGTATTCTCATATCTCCTGATGGTGCTGCGCCACCAACAGGGAATCT
>TARA_R110000824_G_scaffold27124_4_pt1 | contig 10753 bp, 13 predicted proteins | sample TARA_R110000824 | Tara Oceans TARA_R110000824 (sample SAMEA4397747) | marine metagenome | biome: Polar Biome; feature: [MES] marine water layer (ENVO:01000295) within the mesopelagic zone...; material: water (ENVO:00002006), including particulate matter (ENVO:01000060) such as...... | reverse complement strand
TTTTTTTATTTTTCATCGATTAACTCTAAACACACAAAACCCTTTACCTAACTTATTCCATTTTTCTCTACTTACTTTATCTGAATTTTCTTTATAAAAATCATCACACGCATTGGTAACTTCTGGTATTGTACAACCATTTGGGGCGTCCGATTCATAATCATCAACAATCATTATTGAATTTTTATTCATGTAGGGAATAGCTCTTTCTAAGTCATTTTTACAACCAGCATATGAATGGTCACCATCCACAGTAAACCAATCAATTCCATTAGGATACTCTGACTCAAAAAACTCTTTAGTTAAAACTTCAGCAGAATTATTTTCAATTCCACGATAAAAACTATACTTAGATTCAAATTCCCCAAGAGATTTTCTAGAAGGAGGCCAATAATCAAAGTTAATGTCAATTGTTATAAATTTTTCAATATTATCTTCATTACCTAGTATTACAGATAACGAACTTCTACCAGTACAAAAACCAGTTTCTAAACAATATTTTGGATTTTGCTCTTTTGATAATTTTTGTATAAAATTTACCTGGTCCGTATTCATATGACCTTCTTCACACCATAATTTATTATTTTCTATACTCATTGTTTTTTAGTCTTTTTTAATTTATTTAACCAGGATTCAATCATTTCATCCATCATACTTTCAAAACTATATTCTAGTGACCACCCTAGTATTTTTTTTATTTTAGAACAATCACCCTTAAGGTGATTTAGTTCTTCAGGTCTAAGATATTTTTTATCCACCGACACATACTGTTTCCAATCCAACTCTAAATAGGTAAATACGTATATAACCAAATCTTTAACACTATGAGAAATTCCTGTAGAACATACAAAATCATCTGGTGTGTCATGTTGTAATATTAACCACATAGCCTTTACATAATCCTTAGCATGACCCCAATCCCTACTAGCATCTAAATTACCTAATTTTAATTCATCAGACAAACCCAATTTTATTTTTACAGCTTCTTTTGCTACTTTATTTGTTACAAAATTAATTCCTCTTCTAGGTGATTCATGATTAAATAAAATACCATTCGAGATAAACATCCCATAAGAATTTCTGTAGTTTCTACAAATATTATACCCATAAACTTTTGCACACCCATAAGGTGACACAGGAGTCATCCGGGTTGTCTCCCGTTGGTACCCATCCACATCACTGCTATTGCCGAACATTTCAGAACTACTTGCTTGGTATATTTTAATTTTAGGGTCAGTCAATCTAACAGATTCTAATAGATTTAAAACACCAAGACCAGTTACGTTAGAAGTATATATTGGTTGGTCAAAACTAACCCTAACGTGAGATTGAGCAGCTAGATTGTATATTTCTTGTGGTTCACACTTTTGGATTACATTAATTAGAGATGGTATGTCGGTCATATCACCATAAACTAGATTTAACTTCTTGTAGACATCGTCTGGAATTCTAGCCGTTTGATTTTCTGCTACAGAATTTCTTTTTAGTACACCCCAGACCTCATACCCTTTAGTAAGTAGTAACTCAGCTAGATATGAACCATCTTGACCATTTATCCCTGTTATTAAAGCTGTTTTTTTCATCTTTGGTTAATCACTTTAATAAATTCATCATACGTTAGTATATAATCTTCTATGTTGTATTCTGTTGAACATATAACTAATATTTCAGCGTCTTCCGTTAAAAATTCTTGAGAATCCCACACTAACTCTGGAACCATAATAGACTGGTTTTTATTTAGTTTTGTTGTTTTTTTAGTTTTACCGTCATCTAACATAACATTAACTGACCCATTAGTACAAATTATGTACTGTTTAGTTTTATGGTGTGAGTGATTTCCACGAACATCACCAACAGGAACACTATTGACCACAAAAACTCTCTTAGGGTCAAAACCTAGTCCAGTAAATTCTATAGGCAATAAACAACCCCTATAATCCTCGAAGACACCCAACGTACACTTTATATTATTTTTCACGATATTCTTTTACTCTATTAATAATAATATTAACTTCAGAAATAGTCAATCGTTCATGAAAAGGTATAGAAACAGTTCTTAAACTTTTTTCTTCTGACAATGGACACTCAACATCACTCAAAGAGTACACTGAGTTAAGGTGAGCAGCTTCATAATGTATCCCACACCACACACCATTTGTTTTCATATACACTATAAAATTTTCCCTATTATCTACTTCTATCCTATATAGGTGGTTACTAGTATTTGAATAACCTAATTCGTTATTATATATGTCTCTAATTTTTTTAAGTGACGACAACTTTTCTTCATACAAATTAAAATTATTCATAGCTATATCAGCTTGAATACTATTCATATACATTTTATATCCAGGAAACCTAATTTTTCTTTCCCAATTATTATGTGAATAAGTCATACCATTAAGAGCCATTTCCTTTAATAGCGTAATCTTATTTATATCGTTGGATACTATCATACCACCATCAGAACCACCAACAGGTTTAGTAGGGTAAAAACTAAAGACCATTAAATCCCCATCATTACACTCTGACTTAAATTGGTTTTTTTCTAATTTTTGAGCTGAGTCCACTATTTTATAATCCCCAAAATCGTGTAAGGTGTATGAATCACCAACCCAATCTACATTATCGTTAAAGGTATATTTATTTCCAGATGTTACTATAGCATTTAAAACTACTGGAGGTATCATACTGGGCACATCTAAAATTATGTTTTTATTTAGTAAAGATAGAAAAATAGCACTAGTAGCACTATTAAAGCTAACAGCATATTTAGCTCCCACATAATTTTTGATGGAATCCTCAAATTCAGTAACAATATTATCGTGAAGTAAATTGGTATACCTAGATGTATCTAAAGTATGGGTATTTATGTTAAATAACCCTATCATTTTAACTCAAGATAACAAATCCAGGTGTAATCAAACTTTTCACCAAAAAAAGTTGAGTATTTTATACTATCTTCTAATTTTAAAAGTGGTTCTGGTGTTGGGTAATCATCATCCCACAAATCTCCCCACCTAGTCACTTCACCTTTAAATATTGGAGGCATTTCTTGATACACAGATACATTATTTTTAAAATATTCATTGTCCTCATCTACTTTGTCATACCAAGTTCTAGAACCAGCTAAATCTATAACCCATCTTTCATTTGCAAGTATTTTCTTTGGAGAGTAGCAGTCGCCTTGTTGCTTTGGATAATTATCTTCATCTATCACATGTTTAAAGCCAAGTTCGTGAGCTCTTTTTAATCTAGTTAAAAAGTTTTGGTGGTCATCAAAAAATAATAATGTATCATCTTTAGGCAGATGACTCCAATCAGTGTCTAGAAAATCTTCAGTTTGATATGTAGCATTGGGACTTGTGTATACTCTAAAATGTGGAGCTGGGTCAATAGATATTATTTTAGTATCTGGACTAGCTTTTTCAAATAACCAAGTACCTAAACCCTTCCATACCCCACTTTCTATTATATACTTTGGCTTCATTGTTTTAACTATAAACCATGATGCTAGCATATGTGAAGAAGTCATGCCCCCGCTATTATCCTTTATTGGTCTATCTTCATAAAGTTTTTTAAATTCATCTAACGAATTTAGTAATTCTTTTCTAGACCATTTATTTGCAATTTTCATATATATTTCTCATTAAACTTTTAGCTCCACTATTGAAGTGAAGTGAATTAAATTTTATGTCTTTTTTTAGTTTATTACTAAAAACATAAGGGACACCATCTTTTATTTTGAAATCTTTCTTACCATTATTAAATTCAAAATCTTGGTCTGGGACATTTATATTGTGGTCATAAGTAGAATCATCTATTATTTGCATCATCTCGCCAACCCTACCAGGACCCCCACCACAATCATCGCAATAATGAAAAAATTCTAATAGTGTCATATCGCATACACCACCAGCTAAATTGTGTTGTTGTCTAACATGAAAGTGAGAAGATATTTTGCCATAAGCATAGGATGATTTGTCTTTATATGTTGACATTAAGAAATTACAAAAATCCTGTACTCCTTTTAAAGTGATAAACGAAGATATCGCAGCTGACCTATGTAACAAAGTCATTTCATACTGATTAAATTTTTCCCACTCAGTGGTCATATTCGCAAAAAGTAAGACATCAGAGTCAATATAAAATATCTTATCTAAATTATTACGTAACATAAAATTCTTTAATATAAACCATCTCTGATAACAAAAAATCTCAAACTCAACAGGTGTGGTATTCAAATGTTCATAATGTGACCTAAATTCGTCACACTCCAAACAATACTCATTTAGGTTACTAAATTTAAAACTATCGTGTATTATAGGTGGTGAAGTATCACCGATTAAATGTACTGGGTTATTTTTAAGTGCTTGGTTAATTGCACAACCCAAGTAGTCTTGGTATCCTTTATGTATTAAAATTACTGGTATCATATTATTTATTAATTTTAGTTACCAGTAAGTCCCACCCTCTATAGATTGGAAGTTTATTGTTTTTTCATTATCCATAGGTCTTGCCCAATAGTCGTTGTACATAGCACTTATTTCCGGGTGAACATCCCAACGCTTACCTTTAATACCAAATAGTATTTGTAACCCACCACCTATATGAATTGCTTGTTTACCCATCTCTTTACAAACTAAGGCTAACGGTAATCCATAAGCACCACAACCAATAATAGCAACATCAAAATCAGATTTAAGAATCTTATCTTCCATTAATTCCATAGATTCTTTGAATGGTTTATTATTTCCGGTACCACCACCATTAGTTTGTTCAGACTTAATGGTTAGTAAAGTAAAATCTGGTAATACCTTCTCGTTATCAAATAATTTTTCCCTATTAACAAATTGTTTTAATATGGTATCCTCAAATGGGTGTATCACTAACACCTTTTTACCTTTTAATGTTTCACTCCAAGGATTATCAAAATAAAAAGGTTCTAACAATCTTAACTCTGAAAATTTAGAGTGTGGGGCGTATGTTGATAGTATGTGTTTCTCTTGGGGTGATGGCATGTGACCTAATATATCAACCTTACCCAACGCATCAATATATCGTTCAGAGAAATAATTTAATGTATTATCATCAGCTGGTGTTATTCCTGCATTAGTTGAAGCCATTTCACGTACGCCATTATAATCACCATTCATCTTACATAAAATTACATTCTGTTCAACACCACCCATCTTACTAGCTATAAATGGTTCACCAGATAAAATCTTTTCCTTTATAAAATTATTACCTTCTTCATTACTTAACATATTTATATTTTTTTAGTTGTGTTTTAAATTTATTTTTTAATTCCCCCATATCATTAATTATAGATTCTGGGTGTGATAAAATAAAGGGAGACGTAAAACATTCTCCTCTTGAATGAGGTTTAAATTCATGAACCCCCAGAAACTGTTCCTCAATACGAGCTCTATCTCCATTAACCCACGGAAGATAAACCCTATTAAAATAATCGTCAATACAATTATCTTTACTAACACTATCTTTATAGTAATTAACTTTTTTATAAACTTGGTCAGGAAAAGTATACGAGTAGTGATACATTTGAACCCCCAATTTATTATAAAGGGTTTCACTATCTATGTGATGTTTACTAACATTTGAACCTACTGGGTATTGAATTGTGGGCGGTCTATGGGTCAACCAAGTAGAACCCTTAACATACCTAAATATTCTTAGAAAATTATCCCTATTTAATTCGAAACCAGTTAAATAATCATCAAAACCACCATAAAAAGAACAACTCCTAACACCAACACTAGTTGGGGTTTCATCCTTTAAAAAACTTATTATTTTTTTTAAATCTTCCGTTTTATATATTTCATCAGAATCTAAATTCCATATATAGTCTATATCGTCATTAATATATTGCATATATGCCTTACATTGGTCATCTTTTTCATTAAATTCACCATGCACAATTTTAATTTTATTATCTGGGTCTGGGAACTCGGCTAAAATCTTATTAGTATTATCTAAAGATGTTGTCCTACCCTGATTTTGCCAATAAGATACTGGTCCCTCAGATATGAGTATTTGTTCAGCAAACGGGTAAACCTGTTCCAAACATTGCTTAAGAACGTAATCCCCCTCAAATACTATCATTCCAAACGCTATTTTCATTGTGTGTATTTTTTTAATACATACAAAACATCATTTCTTTGAAAAACCTCTCCGTACTCACCACCATAAGAATCCAGCAGGTCCCTATCCTCAAATTCAACACTATATGACGATAGTTTATTATTAGTTAAATCATCATGATAACCCTCAATATCATCTGACGGATTTAAACCTAGAAAAGCGTGGAACTCTACCGATAATTGCTTTGTGCATTCATGAGGAAAAGTAGAGAGAATATCATATTCAGAGCCCTCAATATCAATTTTAATAAATTCAAATTTTGGTATATTAAATTCTGACATTAATTCTGTTAATGTAGTTAAGGGAACTTCATATGATGCCTTATAGGGGTTATTAGCATGACCACCATTAGCACTCCTATGTAACATCTCCGGTTTATTTACTAAAGAGTTTGCCCCCCAATGGAGATATTCGTAATATGTCGCGGTATCACCATTCTTAACACCAACACAAGCTCTTTGTAGGTATGTAAAATTTGGATTATTTTCTAGGTTTTTTGGTATCGTTATATTTTTTATTGGGTCTAATGCTATTACCTTCATCCCGACACTAACCATATAGTTAGAAAACACAAAATCGTTACAACCTAGGTCTAGAACATAACCACCTTTAGTTAATAAATCACCTCTAAATGTATGACCATGTATGGTATCAAGAAGAGGATTTAATTTATGAGCTGGTATTTTTACTTCTTCATTATTATTGTTCATTGTATTTATTTTTTGTTTTATTTAATTCTAAATGGTATTCATCATAAATAACCTTTAGTTGTGGGTTATTTGAGTATTCTTTAAGGGGCGTATAAATATGGTGCATTGTTGACGGTATATAGGTTTCACCGTTATCAGAAAATTGTGAGAAATGAGTAAACACCAAATCCTGTTCCTGTCCCTCATATTTTATTTTACCATCACCTAAAAAATCAAATGTTTGCCAATGCCATGGTGCACCATGACCAACATTACCATCAATATATATTGAATCTTTATTACATAGTATCGGAAAATACTCTAAATATTTTTGGTCACCACAAGTAGCATATTCTGGGTGTTTTTTATGCAAAACCGATTCTTTCCACCAATCAGAAGTTTTAATGCCTAATTCAGTTGATTTAAAATGCACAACACCAACATTATACAACCCTTCAGGTCTATATAAATTTAAAGGAAATTGACGATGTCTAAAAATGCCTACATCCCTAGACCCAATTTCATCTAAAACAATATCTAAACTTTTATGGAAATAAATGTCACTATCAATATAAGTTATATCCTCATCTATCACATAAAGTAAGAAATTACTAAAATAAGAAGCCAAGGACCAACAAAAATAACTATACTCTGAACTTTTAAGGTCATTTAGAAACTTATCACCACTTAACAAATCATTAAGGTCATAAACCTTTAAAGAAGAACAAGCAAAAGGTAGTATTTTTTTATATGTGGCTTCATCTATGCATAAGTAATGTAAAATAAAATCATTAGTGTTTTTAATAAGAGACTCGTATAATGTTAACCCTTTATTAAGATAATTTATATCTGATACTGTACATATTTGTTTCATAAACTAAAATTTTGTTGTTTTCTTCTATCGTAGGTAAGTCTATCAGCACTTTCGTGTTTAATATTACTCATATGTATTGTATCGTTGGAACCAAACCCCCAGTCAGGGTGCTCATGTCTAATTATAACCTCATCGAAATAAGTTACCTTACCCAATAACTTTGATACATCCATAAACTCATTATCACACCAGACAGACTTATACTCCGGACTGTATATGTAACCAAACCTTTCATAATATTTTTTACCTAAGATACACAAAGTATTTAGTTCATTTCCTTTATACCCATCATTAAACCATAATACACCATCAGTATCCGGATAATGAGACAACATCCTTTCCCTTATAATAGTATCAAATCCTTTGACTCTAGGTACCATATCATCAGAAGCTAGTAAAACCACATCAAAATCTAAGTTTTCCATATTATGATTTATAGCTTCTATTTTATTAGAATTATTGTTAAACTGAACCTCAACATTATCGTATTGACTAATTACCTCGGTAACAAACTCTTCTTTCATAGAAATGTCGTCATCATCACAAGATACTATTATTTGGGTTGTCTTGTCGTCCAGTAATCGCACATACTTACTTAATACCTTTAAAAATTTTCTAGACCTTACTCTAGTTGGAAATTTAATTAATAATTTCATACTATAATATTTCTTCGTAAGTGGTTAATATCTTATCCATAACATTATTAGAGTGAAATTTATCCATATCAGAAGGAACCCCATTCAAAGTAACTCCATTAATATTACCACTAGAATCAACATCGTAAATCCACCCTTCTCTACCACACAACCAACCCTCAATGGTGGTCCTCCCTAATAATATCCCTGCCGTATAATGACACTGTTTAATGTAGGACTCAACATCCCAAGTAGGGTCAAAATACTTAAGATGGGGTAAATCTAAACCATCTAAAAAATCTTCTCTTTTTTTGCCTACAATCCATAGTTCTTGATTAGCCTCCCTGGTTTTATTTATTAAATCTTCTATAGCTTCTTGACGTAAGTAATCTATCGTACCAATAAACAAAACCCTCTCTTTATCAGTTTTTGGTTTAGGATACGTTTTAAATCTAGCAACATCAAAAGGATTATAAATTACGTTGGTCTTATCTACCGCGATACCAAAGTCCTCAGTTATAAATTTTTGTATTTCTGGTCGGATACAAATATATTTTTTAATCCTGTCATCTATTACTGGATGTTCTAAATCAATAACTTCGGAATGTATAGTACATACAGTTGTTGTGGTTGGGTATAGTCTTAATAAGTGTTCTGTTATAGGCTTGTGATGTAGGTGCATAAGGTCAAATTTTATTGGTTGTGTTTGGTATAGTTGGCCTTCTGCGGGGATTTTAACACCTTCAGGGGTACTAATCTGAGTTTTTCCATCACCTAACTTAAATCCGGGTGGTTCGTTAAGAGGGAAAGTCTGAATACCTAAAGAGTTAACTTTATTTTTCATGTCACCACCAACATTAGAACATATAGTAATGTTATGACCCAACTTTTTTAAACCTTTAGCTAACTCATATACATGTAGTTCAGAACCAGTATAGTCATTAAAGTTTAAGCAACCAATGAGTATGTTTAGTTTTTCGTTCTTTCGTAAGGTACGATTTATTTTTAAGGGTAAAGAATCCTTATATCTTTCCGCAAATATAATTCTATTTTCTTCCCACTCAGAATTTGTTTGACCAATAGATAAGTGAGTAATTTTTATGTTAGTACACACACCAACCCTAGTCCCAGACAAATGATTAGAAAAAGAAAAGTCAACGTCATAAAAATGAAATCCACCAACCCCTTCATTAAATTGGTGTGAAATTCTATCTTTATGAACACCAAAAAATAACCCGTCCACTAAAATAACCTCATCTAAATAATTTCCTATGTCGTTTGAGTATCTAGATAACCATCTTTTTCCTTCGTGTTCATGGTATACCGCTCCATGCATTTTTGAGAAATCCTCCCACCATTTACCAGATTCAGGCATAGACCTACTACCAGCGACACCTATAATGCCAAATTCTGAATGTCGTTTAAAGAGTTTTAACATTTTTCTACCCCAGTTTTTTGTGTCAAACTTTATATCGTCATGACAAAAAATTATAATATCATTTTTAGCTTTTTTAATACCCATATTATAAACTTCAGTTAATGAGTATTTTCCTGGGTTCTCATAAGGTAGTATTTCTATGTTATGAATACCAGAGGTGGACTTTAGTATTTCTACAAAATCTACATTAATTTTTTTTGTACTAAAGACAACGGTTAATGACATAATTAATTTATTCCAGTACTACCAAATCCACCGTCACTTCTATCAGAATCACTTAACGAGTCGACCTTTATTATTTTTGCCCACCTACCAGATACCACTGGAGAAATGACAGCTTGTGCAACCCTATCACCGTGATTTACTGTAAAATTTTCCTTACTTAAATTTATTAAAATAACTTTAATTTCTCCATTATACCCCCTATCTACAGTTCCTGGGGTGTTAAGGACTGTCACACCATTTTTTATTGCTAAACCAGACCTAGGTCTTACTTGAATCTCCATACTTTCGGGGAGTTCAAAATGAATCCCTGTTGGCACTAAAACCCGTTCACTAGGTTTAATAATTAAACTATTTGTTAAATTAGCTCTGAGGTCCATCCCACTGTCATCAATATATTTGTAAGAAAGGTCGTGATTATCACTATTATTCATATACCTAACACTAATTTTAACTTTTTCTCGGGCATCCTCTAAACTAGCCTCTTCTAGTTTTTTAATCATTCCATCATCTATCCCTAATTGACGAAACATAGCTTCTTCATTACTAAAGTTATTAGAGTCTGTTGGTAAAGAATCCATATTATTTATTGATTTTTTTACCCCCATACTAAAGATTGTAATATTTGGGTGTTAATTGAGGGTGTAAGATATCTTCATAGGGAGCTTTTACAATAGAAACTACTTCCGAGTCCCTAGTATCCTCCGATAGATACACAGATAATCTTTTATTT
>TARA_R110000824_G_scaffold339479_1_pt1 | contig 10759 bp, 9 predicted proteins | sample TARA_R110000824 | Tara Oceans TARA_R110000824 (sample SAMEA4397747) | marine metagenome | biome: Polar Biome; feature: [MES] marine water layer (ENVO:01000295) within the mesopelagic zone...; material: water (ENVO:00002006), including particulate matter (ENVO:01000060) such as...... | reverse complement strand
GATAACACTTCAGGAGCTTATAGAATAGGGCCTACTACTACATCTGACAATAGTGAATATCTATTATTGATGTTAGATAGACCTTTTAATAAAATACATTTTAATATTTCACCATATGTAAGTGGTGGAAATGCTTCAGGAGCTGCTGCATTAGATTCTGATTTACTTAATGGTCTCACAGACCCAATACAAGTTCAAGCGTCTTACTTGAGATTAACAAATGCTGGTAGTTTCCAACAGAAAGCTGATTTAGTCCCATTAAGACTTACTGACACAACAAAGTATGAAAGAACTGTTAGAAATAACACTACTTCTACATATGACACACGCGTGACTTCTTTAGCTAAAAGTGGTTACATTACATATGACACACCATCCGATTGGACTAAAACATCGTTTAGTGAATTAGCTGGAAGCAAAAGTGCTCCTTTTGGGCCTTTTACTGACGGTGCGCCATCGTACGGTATACCTTGGACAGGAACTGTTATAAGAATAACTGGCCCACAAGGTGATTCTACTCCAAACACTGAAGTAGAATGGGGAGCTGTACTAAGTGGTAGTGGTGTATCTAGAAATTCTCCATTGTTACAAATTAGTAGTTCAAGTATTGGTGCTAACAAATATATTTTTACTAGAGGGCAAGAGGGTGGGAATTTTGCGTGGATTGCTAGTGGTGCAACAAATGATGGTTGGTTCCCTGATGGAGGAGAATACGGTATTAACACTGCACACTCTGGAGGTTTACCTCAAGGTCAGATGTTTATCAGGGGTGGTAAACAAACAGCTGGAATGACTAGTGGTTCTATATGGGAAGGTGTGGTTATACCTATTAATATGTATGACGCGGTTCCCGGATTCTTAAAATACGATACAAATGCTTATGGCACAATTGGCGATGGTGGACAGAATTACAGATGGATGTTTGATAGTAATACTGTAGGTTCTGGAACTACTATAACTAGAAACTTAGGTAAAAGATGGATTAATAAATATGTTTTACAGATTAAAATTAAAGGTGGTCTTAACCGATTCCCTAACGCATCTGGTTCTAATGGTAACGCAGCTATGCAATTAGGTGCAGAGTTACACAATTTATTACCGGCTGACAATGCTTATAGTCAAATCATCAAACAAATAGATACTACTGCTTATAATCTTGGTAATCTAAGGATTACTTCAGATTTATCTGTAACTCGAAAAGGTAACTATTACCAAGCTATGAGTAAGGGCGGAACTGTTTACATAGTTAAATTGGGAGATAAGATAACTACTCTCTCTTTCAGTGGTAAAGGAATGGGTGATGAACAGCAATTTAGATATAGTAATCCTAATACTATGGGTGGAGAGCTTCACCTATTACATAATTTACAACGAGATAATGTAAGAGTGTATTGGGATGAAACCCAGAAAGATGGTACATTTGTTAGATTCTTTGGAGTTATTACACAAGTACAAGAGACACATAGTGTAAATGGACCATTAGCACCTAGAGCTTATAGTGCTAATATGACCGTTGAAGAAGTGTGTTTGTTAGATGCCTCTGGGATGATGATTTCTGGTATAGAATCCCTTGGAGGTATAAAAGATGCTAGAGATTACTTCTAAAGTTTTAATTGATGGTAAATCTGTGGATTTTACTACAGCTTCTTATAAACAATCTGGTGGTTTATCTGCTGCTCAATTAACGGTAAGTTTACCTGGGATAGACACCAGTTACCGCAAATATTGGGGAAAAGAAATTGTTGCTTATTTAAACCTTGAAGACACTTATCCTTTTTTTAGAGGATATGTGATGGATGCTACTATAGAAAATGAGTTTTCTTTAAAATTGATTGCTTTAGATGCTTTAGGCTGGTTAACGGGACATCAAAAGGCAACAGTTTATATAAAGAAAAGTAATAATATTGATGGGCTCAGTATAGGGGCGGGTTTAAATAAACTAATTGGTTTAGCTAATTTAGATAGTAAAGTAGGCACTGATTATATTGGTGATACTAAACCTAAAGTGACTGCTCGGAACAACGTCAGAGGTGATTTAGTTATATTAGATTGGTTAAAAAAATCAATGGCTGAAGCCATAGACGACACTGGGGATATACCTCTTGAAAATACTTTAGTAGTTAGAGATGATGGCACTAAAGGCCAATTATGTTTAGAATTACTTTCTGATGTTGATACAGTTCAACCTTCATATACTTTTTATGAAAACAATTTAATAGGGTATAATGTTAAAGCTAGAAAAATGCCTACTACAATTATTGTAAAGGGCAAAGGCAAAGTGATGGGTAAATACAGACACGCAAGTGCAGCTAAAGCTTACGGTGAAAATTTTAAACAAATAAGTAATAACAACTTATCGTCCCCTGCTGCTTGTGTTGATTTTGGTAGAATGGTGTTTTATGCAAATGTTGAAAACCAATATGAAATAAGTATTACTACTTATGAAGGAGTTTACTTATTACCTAATGATGTCATTCGTTTAAATATAAAGAACGCGGATGTCAGTGGTAATTATAGAGTTATTGGTAAAGAAGTGACATTTAGTCCCTCTAAATTTGAAGTAAAATTAAATATAAATCAAAGACCGCCAATATTATCTGATTTCTTGGTCTAACTTAAGTCATTTTTACAAAAAATACAGAATACTCTACCATCATATGTGTAACCAATGGCTCTTTTATCACAAGATGGGCACGTTACAAATCCCAAGGAAGCCCTTTACCGGTTTTGCGGGGCGTTATATCGCCACCTTCTGTTTCTGAACCGCCCGGATTAAGTGTTCGGTATCGAATGGCATTCCCAGGAGTGTACGTTCCGTACTTGAACATTTCTATTCCATAGTCTTCCAATAGTTCTTCGTCTAGTTGAGCGCTAGTATAGGCGTGGGGGTCTTCCATACTGTACCCATTACCTCCACCATTGCGGCCCATCTTACGACCATACCCAGTTACATCAGTTTCAAATGTCACACATATCACCAGTGCAAGCATACTCACGAGACCCGTCAGTTTCGTCCTGCATCTCGAATTGAGATAACTTGCTATAATCAATATCGGGGAATTTCTTTATAAGGCTTTCGTAGGTATAGTGGTCAATTTCCTCATAAGGAGCCAAAGTGTACTGCCCACCATCATATGGTAAAAACGACACACCATTAATAATATCCCAGTTTTTGTATACCCAATTGCCTACCTCAAACCATTCATCTTCTTTAACATACACAGTCATACTAGCATTGTGTTCACACCAATTAAGTTGTAAGTTTTTGTAATGGCTTAACTGTTCCATAGCACTAACGTCTTTTCTTGTTAGACAACCATCAGGGGCCATCACAGGGAAATCTAATACCCAAGTGGTAGCTGTTTTGGCGTCTTGGCCATTTTCTGGTTGGCAAGGAACACCTTGCTTCCTTAACATTTTAAAGAGGGGGTCACTAGAAGATATCCTGTATCTGCGTATGTAGTATTGAGAATATCTAGGATGACAACCACTGGCTGAATCCACTAACTGAGAAACCGTGCCTGATGGTTTAACACAAGTAGTAGCTACTGGCATATTTATACCCAATAACGTAGACGCTTTGCGAGAAATGCGTAATACGCGGCTTTTAAGGGCCTGTAAGCCCTCCGATGTCAATACCGAGGGATTATCCATCTGACCGGTTAAACTAACGCCTAACAGCCTTTCTACGTCACAATTCTTTTTCCACTCTTTTCTGAGGTAAGGAAAGTTAGTAAACGTAGATTGTAAAACACCAAGCCAAGTTGCGGTTTCTACCTTATCTAATAATGTATCTAAGTCGTCATCTTCTCTAACCACCACTTCGGATAAATTACAAAACTCCATATCTCTTAACATAATTTCACCACAAGGGTTAGTTCCTTGAATCAGTGGTGAATATCTACGGGAAGGAGCGGTGTTTTGTGCGGACTTTAAATTAAAGATACCACGCTCACCACTTCCTGATTTAGCTAACACACCCCACTCTACTAAGAAATCAGCTGCATTAGGCTTATCTCTGTAAATAGCTGAGTTATTTGCCATTGCTCTACGTATAGGGAAAGGCCAATCTTTGGCGTGGCGCATCTCTTCGTCGTCTAAATCTGATAAAGATATTTGAGAACTACGTCTTACACCACCAGCCACAACTATTTCTGCAATTTGATTTGCTAAGTCGTGACACTCTAATGTAGATAACTTTCTGCCCTGTGCGTTATGCATAGTTTCCCTAATGAAATCGTGTAACTTAATTAATGGCAATGGCCCAGATGACCTACCTCCCATCACATTTAGGCGAGCCCCTTCTGGTCTTAATTGTGAATAATCGTAGTAAAAGTTTTGCCCGTCATAAAGGCTGTTCATTAATGTCTTAACAGAATCAGCCCACCCTTCTCTAGAATCCTCTATAACTACTTTAGGGACATTTTTCCCAGACTTGATTTCTGGTATATCTGGTAACTTCTCTACTTCTATTTGTTCGGCAGAAAAACCAAACCCAGTCCCACACATAAGAATATGTAAACACTCAGCAAATGCATCTACACAATTAAGTTTAGCAAAAGAACAATTGTAAATAACTGTGTTATCTCTAGCGGCAGCAGGTCCAGCTGACCATAGAAAACGCATAGATGGCATCACAGCAAATTCTAACATATACTTTCGTATTTTTCTTATTGTTTTTTCTGGTATAACATCATTTTCTAAAGTTAAAAAACTGATAAACCTTTCAATAGTTTCAGGCCACTCTTCGCGTCTGCCCTGCTCTTCATCCCAGCGTGAGTAAGTTCGCTTGTAGATAAATTCTGCTACTTCATTTTTAAACATAGTAAGATAAATTGTTTGCGTTTCTATTTATAGGTTATCTTCATTGTTAAGTGTTTCCTAATATTATATAGCATACTGTCTAAAGCATACTGATATGTCAATTTAGGCCACAATTCCCTCACGTTTCGCATTACTGTGTATCTGGTCTTATTGTTTTCCACTAAGTAATCCATAGCTTCTTCCATTTCACTCCAATCATCCAAAGCAATGTAATGTTCATCTGCTATTATATCATAAGGCAATTCTAAGTATAGCCTTTTTCCCAATATACATTTACCCATTTTTAGGTTTTCAAAAAACCTTGTAGTAAAATTACCTACACCGGGTAGTTCTAAACACACTTTACTTTTAGCTACTAAATCAAGATAATCATAATATTGTATTCTATCACTGGAAACAACAATGTTTAAATCAGGTCTTTTTTCTTTTATAGATTGTATCATTTCAAACCCCTTTATCCTTTGACCCAATTGCCAATGTTCCTTATCTAATCCATCTGGCCATACAGGTGGGTTGTCTTCATAATTCACAGTACCCATCCATAGAAAATCTATAGTAGGAGTTTGCATCATATCAACGCTTCTTTTATATTCATCAATCTGGTCAGGAAAATAAGGGAAATACCCTAGTGGGTGTGTCTTTTCTGCAAGAGGATAAAAAGAATTATGTGGTGCTCGTGAACTGTATTGCATCTTAAAAACTATATAATCAGTTACATCATAAGTTTCTTTTAGTTTATTAAAAGCATCTTCATTAAGTTTATAATTATCACTAGCTATACCAGACCCATCATCAGCGTCTAATAAAACCATCCAATTCTTACCATCTTCTTCAAATATAAAATAAGAAAAGTTTCTTCCTAAAATCCTTTCACAATTATGAATATCTGCTTTACCAAATCCTAGCTCATTATAGAAGTAATCTTCAAAAGACCACATAAACTCTCTATTATTCCTACCTGAGTGTATTATTTTCACTCTAACCACGCGTCCTTTTGTGGTATACTCTTAATAAAATCAACGTACTGTTGTTCGTATCTTGACCAAGGCCACTTTTCTATAGTCTTTCTGGCTTCTAAGCCCATTTCATATAAGCCCTTCTCGTTATCATTATCGTATGCGTTTTGTAATACTTCACAGATAGCATCAACACTATTAGGTTCTATAATCCAACCATCTTTACCGTCAGTAATATAATCTTTAGTTCCAGTGTTATGTGTAACCACAGCTGGTAAACCACAAGCCATTGCTTCGTGAGTAGCTAAAGGACACCCATCTTCTAGAGCTGGTAAAATAAATAAACTTGATTCTTGTAAGGTTTGTACTAAATCGGGAACCCATCCAACCTTAACATTTTCTTTGATATCTACATCACCTAAAGCTTCTGCCTGAATGCCACATATAGTTAATTCTGCGTTTTGTAAATCTAACTTATCCCAAGCTTCTAAAAGAAGGGGTCCGCCTTTTCTGTGCCAGTTTGACCCTACAAATATTACTTTGAATGTGCTATCTCCAGATTCTTTTCCGGGAGTAAACTTCTCTAAGTCTACACCAAAAGGCATAATGACTGCCTTATCTTGTAATCCATAATCTTTTAAAGAATCATAAGCGAATTGAGACGGGACTAAAATATAGTCTGCCATTTCTAATTCTTCTCTTTGTCTCATTAAAGACAAATGAGTAGCTGGGTCACTAATATCAGTGCCAACTAATTCTGCTTGAACATTAGGGTGCGCACTAAACAAGTTAATAATCTTAATAGCATCAGGATATTTTAACATCTGTGAATAAGAATGATTCATCCACGTTTGTAATACAGTGGGCTCTTCCATAACTAAAGAGGTTAATTGGTCAAACATCACATCACCAACTAAGTATAAAGGATGTTGAACATCTGGTATTTGTTTATGGAATATGTTTAATATTTGTAAATCATCTGGGGTTTTTAAGGTAGGTGAATATATCTTACCCATCATAGTATTATCGTATAACGGTCTAACTTGGTGCATTGCAGTAGAACCTATCCCACTACCACCTATTTCCATTTTACCTGTGTAAGTTACTCTAACCATTCTATCTCCTCCACTGATTTTAAATTTAACCATTCCTTTCTATTTTCATCAAGGTTTTTAAACGTAAGAGGTAGGTCTGTGACTAAAAGGTCTTGTTCACCCTTTGTTATAATACCACAACCACAGTCACAATCAATTACATACATCTCTAAATCATCTCTTTCTTTTCTAAGTGTAACCCAAGCTTTCCAGACATCTCCATTCCAAGTCTTACCCGGAGTGTGTTCTCTAACTTGGTCTTCTTCTTGTACTGGACTCATATCGTGACACACTATCACACCACCTGCTTGTAAACAATTTAAAGAATTAATAATATCTTTGTAGACTTGTTCTGATAAATGCAAACCATCTATAAATATAACATCAAAATGAGCACCATTACCAGCAAAGTATTCGTCAGAAGTTACTTGAAATGTTGACTTCTGATTAGGGTCTACTGAAACTTTATAGATAGCTTTGATTGACTTAAAATTTGTATTGTCACCTACTCCTATCTCTAAATAAGAAAGTGCGCCATTCTTTTTGACGATTCTGTTTATAATTCGTTGTCTATTCATTTCTTCCATTTCTGATTACCTCAAATATATACTCTGCCCTTGCTTTAGAAGTATGATATTGTAATGCGTGACGTTGCCCAACTTTGCCTATCTCTCTAGCCTCTTTAATGTGGTCTAAATAATATTGCAACTTACTACAAAACTCGTCTTCGTCTGAAAATTCAACACAATGTTCCCCATCCACAAATGGTTCTGGAATCAAAATGTTAGGTTTTTGGTGCATAACACAAGCCCCATTAGCCACTGCTTCATAAAACCGCGCATTACAATCTCCACTACCCCAAGCATCTACCACTATAGAAGACTGTTTCATCTTGTGTATATACATATCATATGGCCATTCGCCTATCTCTATATTAAATTTTAAATCTCTATACTCTCTACATAACTTAGAAACCAATCCTCTCATCCCTGTATTAATTTGACCAAAGGCACATAAAACATCTATACTTTTAGCAATTGGTTCATAAGTAATGTGAATATTTTTAGATACTACTCCAAATGGTAAAGGATGCATTCGAGGGTTATGATTGGCATCTTCAGGATAACACTCTCTTTTAAAATAAAAGTCACACTTTTCATACATTTCCGTATTAATCCAAGGCTTACCCTTTCTTCTACTAGGGTCAATCAAAGATTCAGACTGTTGGTGTGGGCTGTCGTAATGATAATTATAAGTCCATTCACTACCATCGATATACACTTTAGGTAAATCTAACTCCGACATCAAATAGTGTTTAGGACTAGGGTCCGTTTTTTTACTACTAAAAAAGAAAGCATAATCAGCATCCTTACTGTGTTCTATAACTTCTTTATCAGTATATATCTTCTCTACATTATTACCATAATCAGTAGCTATAACCTTGACTCCCATCCTATATAACCCTTCGATTATAGTAGACGCTAAAAAGTCGTGTTTAAAGTTAGGTGTGATTGCTATGACTTTCATTTATGGTACCTTGATAAATCATTTCTGTCACCCTCGTGGTCAGGTTTTAAAGTAACAGCTTTATAATGAAAGACAAATGCGGTCTTAACCACAACAGGTCTTATTGTTAATCTTTTACTTAGTTCGTCTTCGTTTCCAATATTAATACAACTAGGGTCAAACAAATGTTCTTTGTCAAATTCCTGTTCAAATATGTTACGATTAAAAGCAAAAAAGAAACCGTGAAATCTTGGTAACTTAGCGTAAGGATTATCTTTATGCATCCTCATTAATTTAGATTGAACAGTGCTTACTTGAAATGGGTTATTAGCCATAATATCTGGAATACCATACCTATACGTAGTTTGTTCCATAAAACCACTAACGCTATTTATTGATGATAAAGGAACTATTAATGTATTAGTCTGTAATGCTTTTATCATTTCCGTAATAGCTCTAGGTGTGCTAACTATATCATTGTTAATAATAAAACAATTATTATAATCACTATCTTTAAATCTTTTGTATATTCTATTCCAAGTATCCGTTAAACCACCGGGGGTTTTCTTAGAAATAAACTTAGCTCCATACATTTGCCCTAACTTTTGTAACACTCTGGGCTCCTTGCTACAATCGTCCCACAGTTCTATATCTATGTTAGGCGTATTGTAAATACTATTAAGCGTTTGTCTAGTGTAATTTGGTTGGTCTAATGTAGTGATAGCAAATAGGGTTTTCATTCTGCTCTCCAGTAAGCATACAGTCCTTCTTCTACTTCAAAATCTGTCCATTGCTTTCTTTTTCTTTCTGGTTGTTGAAGTACCCACTCCCACATATCTTCCAATCCTTTAGATAGTGTAGTGTTATCTTCATATTTTAATAATTCAACAGATTTGTCAAAAGTACTCCAAGCATTTTTAACTTCATATCTAGGTTCACAATGTTCTACCATCTGTGAGCCACCAAATATCTTTATTAAAGCGTCACAAGCGTTGTTTATAGATACTTCTTGAGTACCCCCCAGATTAATAATTTCTTTACTACACCAAGGTTTGTTACCCGCTCTCCATAGTGGTCTTAAACAGTCGTCAATATAACTGAACGCTCTCTGTTGTTGGCCATCTCCATAAATAAGAAGAGGCTCTTTGTTTAATTTTTTATACATCCAGATACCTAATACATTTCTGTACTTATCCCAGATGTTTTGTTTTCTACCGTAAACATTATGTGGTCTAATAATACACCAATCCAATCCGTGTTGTTCTCCAGCTATTATTATATCTTGTTCACAAGCATACTTAGCTACACCATAACAATCTTTAGGTTGCGGAATAAACGATTCGTCAAAAGGTGGTTCATTTTCACCATAAACAGCCATAGAAGACGTAAACACTAACCTCCTAACTTTACTGTTGATACATTCATTTACTACATTAGCTGTTGCTACTATGTTATTACTGTAATTAAAAGTTCTAATGAAAGGACTTAAACATTCAGCTGCATAGGCCGCAAAATGATAAACAAGGTCTGGTTTTTCTTTCTTAAATATCAGATTTAAATTGACTTCACCCTCTTTAGTACTACTAGTTGTACCAGAAACTATTTTATTTATAGCTAAATCAAAATGGTAAAACTTAACTCCCTTATTTATATTAGAGCGATACCCTCCAGATAAATTATCAATACCCACTACCTTATGTGGTGTGTTTTCTAATATCCAATCGGCCATACGTGACCCCATCAAGCCAGCTACTCCTGTTATTAATATTTTCATAGGTTTTCCATCAGTTGTAAAAACGTCTCTGTATTAACTTCACTGGAAAAGGCCTTTAAATTAGTTTGGGCTTCTTTATTAGTGAATTTTTTAGGGTTTTTCTTAATCTTTTTGATGCCTTTCTTCCATTCGTTTATGTTTGTTAGGTCTTTAATCTTCAATCCACCAGTCTTATGTAATTTACCATCTAACATAATGGTACTATAAGAGGAGGTCAGTACTGGGACCTGAGCTAATTGAGCTTCAATGACCGTACGACCAAATGGTTCTTCCCATCTAGCTGGGTTCAACCATAACCAAGTATCCCCATACATTTCTTGTGGTGATTGAAAGGGTTCTAGTGTGACATTACGAGGTAAATCTATTGGTGGCATCCATCCTTGATTACCAACCAGCTTAAACTTTTCAGTAGGCATAGACTTCGCTATTTCTAAAAATACATCTGCGCCTTTTGCGTAAGACATTTGATTCATAGTAATGTAATCACGACTTTTATTTCCATTAATATTATAATCTTCAAAATTAATAAAAGGATACACTATTTCACTGTGTAGTTGGTGTCTTTCATTTAAAAACAATTGCATCCACCGAGAATTAGCAATAAT
>TARA_R110000824_G_scaffold33842_2_pt1 | contig 10768 bp, 7 predicted proteins | sample TARA_R110000824 | Tara Oceans TARA_R110000824 (sample SAMEA4397747) | marine metagenome | biome: Polar Biome; feature: [MES] marine water layer (ENVO:01000295) within the mesopelagic zone...; material: water (ENVO:00002006), including particulate matter (ENVO:01000060) such as...... | reverse complement strand
GAGTCCATAGTACCTGCATTTAATTCCATTCCATTAGTAACTCCTAAACCAACAATCACATCGTGTCCGTTTGTAAGTTGTGCGTTTAATTGAGCGAAACAAACCACTTTTGTCGCCCCTAATAATTTGATTTGATTTTGATCCTCTTTCGTAAGTCGGTTAAGAATTACGCTTAATGAAGGAGTATAGTAAATCGTTCCGTTTTCTCGGGATCCTACAATAGTGTCGGTAAGACTAGCAACGCCCAAAGGCATAGTGTATCTATAAAGCCCTCCTGTGTCCATTTCAATGTCTGAAATTTCTCCTGAAGCTTGTACTATTCCTACTGTTTCTATTGGTGCAGTAAATTGGTCATAGACACCAAAATACACATATTTGATCCCGCCAGAGACACGGTTGCAATCGAGTCCACGTCCTTTTGTTAATGCTGTACACGCCATTGTTTTTTGTTTTAAAAGTTAAAAAGTAGGGAGCTTTTACACTCCCTTCTTTGTGTTATTATGATTGTCTTACAATATCAGCTCCTGTTCCTGTCTGAACACCTGCTGAGTAACGACATACCATTCTCAAATTATCGCTCCCATCGAGAGTAGACATATCCATCAAACTTATTCTAGTCGAATCGGATAATAAATCGGTACCGAAAAATAAATTTGATTTCTGCGCTACTACCATTTGATTTTCTTCCATTCCGTTGCAAACCGCCAATTTATAGCCTTCAAACATTGGTACGTAATCACCATTCATATTGTAAGCATTAACATATCCTAAAGTAGATACTGCCCCAATGTAGTATTGATAACTTCTTTGACTCAAATAAATATGTAAATCTTCTTTACCTAAAGTTGTTGTAGGGATTGCTGCAACTGCACTTTGTAAGTTTGCTATAATGTTACCTGCTGTATAAGGTGCTGCTGCTGCACCATCTTGTACTACTGTAGGGTCAGGTCCAGGTAATAAAAGACCTGTTACTAATCCTAAGAATCCGTTGAATTGTCCTGCTACATTAGTTCCACTCCAAATTGAATCTTCAGTTGCTTCTGCTATAATATCTCCCATATAAGAAATAACATAATCCTCAAAAGTTGCTGAAGGGTTGCCACCTGCACCTGCTTTCATTTGTAACGCTTCCCAAGAATCCAACATATCACCTTTACATAAATCCATATTCACTTGTAGATTCTTCGGTTCGAGCACCTTTTCGGTTAAAGCAAGTGTTCCTACTGAAGAGAAGTTACACGTTGCATCCACAACTGCATCAACAGTTTGATTTAATGCCTGTACATTCATTTTGTACTTAATATTTTCTAAACTTGTTAGATAGTCTAACGAGTTTGAAGCTTTTAATGCGGCGCTGATGTAGAATCCGGCTGCCTTCCCATTAAAGTTCGCTTGTGTTACTGTAATTGCCATTGTTTTATTTTTTTAAATTAATTATTTTATTTATATAGTTCGTATAAGAACTTTTCCTGCTTCGTCATTCTTCTAAGATCTTGCTTAGTAGGAGCTGCTCTTTCTGAGCTAAATTTATTCGTATTGATAGGAGCTTCAGCAGGTGATTCTGCTAATTCTGCTTTTAATTTTTTATTTTCTTTTTGAAGTTTAGAAAGTTTTGCTTTTGATTTCTTTTTTGCTAATTCTGTTCCATCAGCTTCAGCAATTACTTCTTCTGCTTTCTCTTGTAGAACTTCTACTGCAATTTCAGCAGCTTGTTGTGCTAATTCAGGAGTTACTTCAGCAGGAGTAGCATCGTCAATAGCTGCTGCTATTTCTTCAACTGCTGCTTCTACAACTTCAACAACTTCTTCTACTACTTCTTCAGTAGTTTCTTCATCTGCCATTTCTGTATCTCCTCCAACTTTATCTTCTTTTAGTTTTGCTACTGCGTCCTCGAGGTTCTGAATACGTTTCTCCATTCCTTCCCAGTCGCCAACGTCTGCTAATTCTTCAGTCGTTACTTCTTCTTCCGTTTCTGATTCCATAACTTCAGCAACCACTCCTTCCGCTTCAACTCTAAAGCTAACCCCAGCTTCTGTTGTATACGTTCCAATCGGTAAAGGTATCGTAGTTCCATCTTCTGTTAGAACAGATATGTCCACGCCTGACTCTAAAGTTTCTGCTGTTGATACAATAATTGTGCCATCCTCCAATTTTGCTTGAAACTCTAACTGAACTTCGCCTTTATTAAGACCAAGTGCTACTAATATTTGATTTTTTAAATCCATTATTTCTTTTTTTTATAGTGAGTTGATATAATATAATAGAAAAGCTTATCTATTTATTTGATTTTGTAATTAATTACCGTATTTACTTTTTATATATCCACAGATTTTTTCTGCTTCTTCTTTGCTATGTGCTTTAGTTTGGTCAATTATACATTGATCCCAAGGATAATCTTCTAAGTTTTGTGTTTTAGATAATTCCTTTACTATTTTTTCTAAAGAAGGATTAAGTATTTCGTTTAAAGCTTTTAGTATTTCTTGGTCTGTTGGAGTCTTTGCTGCCATCTTCTGCATTTTGTCGGTAAAGTAACCCTCGATAGACAACCCCTTCAAATTCCCTGACTTAATCTCTTTCCAAAGCTCGTCATTGTCTATACGCATTTTTACCATCCAAGTTCCCTTTGGAAGTGAGAATCCGTACAGCGTAGATTTGTCCATTTTAGGATCTTCAATTATCCAAGATTCAACTGTAAGAACTCCTGACACTCTTTCTGAATGTTCCTGTGTAGCTTTGTGGTGATTGTTATTTTTTAAATACAGCTCCGAAGCTTTTTGTACGGTCGCCTTGGAAAAGTAAACGTAGTAATCTGAATCCGTATTAGGATCGTGTCTAAAGATATTTTTGTCGGGGATAAGGGCTGGGCTGATTAGCATCCGTTTTTCCTCGTCCACTTTAGCAAAGGTCAAGTTGTTTTTCTCTTTTCCAAAAAACACAAAGTCCTGTTCGATTGCAGGAGCTGATACAAGGCTTATGCAGTCAATAGCAAGTTCATCTTCACCATCAATTACCAATTCAACAATAGACGTGGTTTTCATTTCTTCGTAAGAGCTATTAGCATCTTCACACTCTTGCACAGTAGCATATTTACAGTCTCCTGTTTTACCCCACTTATATTTTCCATTTTTACATTTTGTACACGGCATAGTAGTTCGTTTGGTATATAATAGAAATTAAGTTAGTTTATTTGATTTTAGATTGTGGCTCTACGTCTTATGATTGCCAGTTTATTCTGATTGTTAGTTATGTCATCCGAAACCACATAAGCTCTTGCAGGTTCTACTGCTTGACCACCTCCTAAAGTAAAAGCTCCTGACATCATTTCTGGTGCAGGTACTTGAGGCTCAGTTCCTACAGATCCACCTCCACCACCCCCTACATTTTCATTATAAATCTTTTGGACATTAGCAAGTCCTGCTGCTATAATTCCTGCGGCTGTAATATAACCAAGAACACCACCTTGAGCAAAGGCTTTGTTCGCACCTGCATAAGTATCTATTATTGCTGAAGCTGCTGCTAACTCTTTGTTATCGCCTGCTAATTCGCTTAATCCTGAAGATAATCCTGAAAATGCTGCTAATTGAGTACTAAGGTGATCTGCTATAATAAGCTTCCTTTTGTGATTATATTGCTTTTCAATATCTGTAATTTCCATTCCAGACTTAGTTGCCATCTTTTTCTTTTCTACATAAGCTAACCTTAATTCTTCTAATTCTTTTTCATTTCTTGCCATCCCTTCTACAACAACTTGTTCTTTTGCCAGTCGTAACTCCTTCTCTAAAGCTAAACCTTGCATATTTGTTTCTAACATTTTCTGTGCAATTTCTTCTTGTTTCTTACTTATCTCATTCTGTATTTTCTGTAAGGCTATATCGTTCTCCAGAAGATCAAAACTTTCTGCTTTAAGGGCTGCTAATCTTTCCTCTACCTTTAATTTTTTTATTTGTGCTTCAAGTTGTTGTTTTGATAATTCTCCTAATTTTGTATTTGCTTTAATTCTATCTGCGAAAGTCTTTTTTTCATTATCTCTTATCTCCTTTTGTTGGCGCATTTGTTTAGTTAGCTCAAGGGTTTCCTTTTCTAATGTCAGTAATGCTTTTTGAGCTGCCTTATCTGCTTCTGTTATCTCTGCTGCCTTTAGCCAATCCTTCGAAAAATCTAGCTTACTAAGTTCATCTTTCAGTTTTTTCCAAAGATCGCTAGTAGCATCTGTTGCATCACTCCAATTATTAAATAAATCTTTAGCTGCCTCTAACATCAGGTCGCCAGTTGTCTTTACAGCCTTCCCGAGTTTTAGCATCGCTGCTTCATTTTCTTGTATAGCTTTTAGATTATCTGCACCAAAAGCGCGCTTTATACGTAGAAAGGCATTATGGAGTCCTCTTGAAGCTAATTCTGTAGTGTTAAAGGCTTGTATTAATGGCTCTAAGGCTAAAGTATAGAAAGCTTTAATTACTTTCCCTAAAGACTTAAACTTACTCTCACTAGCCATTACCCATTTCACTAGCTCTACTATAACTACTACCACTTTACCTAAACTAATAGTAACAGAAGTAAGAGCAGTTTTTAGTGTATCTGCGACCAGTTGATTTTTGGAAAATGCTTCTTTAAGCATCACAAACGCGCTTATAATCAGCCCAATCCCAATCGACTTTAGTGCAAGACCTAGAGATCTTACAGCAAGACCTACTTTTCTGAATCCTGATTCGCCTTTTTTAGTTGAGTTCCCTAGATCTTCACTTTCCTTCGTTGTCTTTTTAAGGCTTTTCCCCAGTTTATCTACGTCAGTAGTAACGCTTTTTATATTAGAATTTACCTCTAAATTTAATACCTCATTATTTGACTTTGCCATATCTTATTTTTTATAAATTTATTCTAATCTTTAAAATCTTATCTCTGTTGAAATTAATTCGTGAAGGTAAACGGTTGCACTCCAAATATTAGTTACATTATTTCTATCTGTTACTTGTACGGTTATTGAGTCCACACTACCAGTTGTGCTATCTACCATAACGGCTGTACCGTTTACTCCAATCTTACCTATGTTTCTTGTAAACCCTACTATAAAAGCCATACCACTTGCCCCCCCTATCCTTACAACTCCTTTTATGTTTCTATAAGAATAATTCCCTATCGTTGGTGTTGGTGGAGTTCCTCCTACTTCTAATCTTGTTATATATATCTCAAAACCAACTATTGAATTTTCATTTACATTTATATAGTTTGTACCGCCTGAACCATTTACAGTTAAATTCGTTGCTGTATTGTCAGTTGTAGTGCCTGCTAAATTAACAACAGATACTTTTCTGTTTGAATTTGTATCAGCATCTGTACTTATATCTTCAAGCCCTCCACCTATTACAAGTTCGCCATCTCTATCTGATTTTCCTCCTTCACCTAATACTGTTGAATTATTAACTCCATTTGCTATTTCATTATTGCTGCCATTTATAAAGCAGTTATTATTAAAACCCTTAGTAGTGTTTTCAGTTCCATTTATCTGTACTGTATTAGAACCTAGCTCTGTTGTATTCCCAGCACCATTTAATTTATTGTTTATATTTCCTATGTTTCTTTCTAGGTTTGAATTTATAGTAAAAGACCTACAAGTTCCTGAAGCATTATCATAAGTATAACCATAAGCCTCACAAGTAACTTGATTTGCTCCCAAGTCATTGTTAGTTCCGTCAGTAAATATTACCTCACCTAATCCATTAGTTTCATAGGGTTTTATTGTATATCCTGTTAAATATTCCATATTAAGGTATTAAAATGAACTCAACTGTAGCTAAGTCGTTGGGTTTATAGTCTATTCTGTTTACTCTAAAAGTTCTGTTTTTGATAAATACCATATCATAGAATTTAAAGGACGCAACATCCGCAGGACTTAGATTTACCTTTAAAGTCATAATCCTAGTATCAGCGTGGTATAGCTCACTAAAATAAGGAAACCAATAAGTATTATATAAGTTGTTTATAGGCGGACTCCCTATTGGCTCAATTAATTGTTGGCTTTCAAATAGAAAATCAATAGTGCCTCCTGCTACTGTAGGTATTGTAGATAAATGACTAAACTGCAAAAACTCATTTTCCAAAGCATCTCCAGCTACTCCATTTTGGGTAGGTACGCTATAAGTGCAGCTCGTTAAAATTTTTACATAATTATTGTAAAATATTCTAGGCGAATTATCAAACCCACTAGTATCTCCATCATCATTCATTGAATATAAAGATGGCACTATAAAATCCATAAACTGATCATCTAACGGCTTTGAAACAGTAGCGGCAAAAGGCTCTGCTATTATTTCTTTTTTACCTTCTAAAATTGTAAATGCTGATTCATCTATTGATTTACTTCCGTATAAATGTCCGCTTGTAGAATCTTTATATACTTTAAACGCATAATCTTCTTCATCTTCAACAAATTTAAATATTGTCTTTTGGTTCAAGTCAGTTAAAGGCTTCAATTCCATTTGTGAAACATCTACCTTATCTGTCCAGTCGTGCTGAATACCTCTATCTGCTAACGTTAAATTTCCTGCACCACCATTTGTATTTTTTATAAATACATCTGAATAAGGTTCTATTAAAATATTATTAGGATTTGACTCATCTACTAAAGAAACTAAATTAAACATTGTCATAATTCCTTTTAAGAACTCCCATTGCCCTAGCTGACCTCTTAGTGTGTTTAGAATAATTGAATCTGTCATTAAATCAGCAGATACAGCTGCGAGTATTGATGTAGTATTAGAGGGAATCGATACTGTGTTATTCTGTCTTATGCTATTGGTAAGACTTGCTTTCATTTGTAATTGTAAAGTATCTCCTACTCCCAATACTTCAGTAAGAGTTCCTGAATAAGTGTACAAAGGATTTACAGAATTAAAAATGACTTCTGTGCTTAACGGGTCATATCCTGAACCTCCTGTTAGTAAGGTTAATCCTGTTACTGCCGTTCCTGTCATAATAGCCAAGGCAGTTGCTCCTGTTCCTCCCCCTGAAAAAGTTACTGTAGGTACAGCCCCACCACTATAAAAACCTCCATCAACTAATGTTAAGGAAGCGATAGCATAATATAAAGCACCAGCACTAGAGATAGTCAAATTAGCAGATGCGCTTGATTCCATTGTAACTGTTGTAGCATTGATAGGAATAGCTGTGCCTCCTGAAGGAGTGTGTAACCATCTTAATTCTAAATCAGCAGTTGCAGCAGTTAGAGACCTACATCTAAAAGTTGAATTATAGGCAATACTATAAGTAGAGTTACTTTGTCCAGCAGGTACAGTAAAAATATTGGTAGAAGTGTCAAACCCAAAATTAGCAGGAAAGGTGTCTGCTGTAATATTTATAGCAGCAAAACTTGCAGTTGCATAATTGTCAGCATCCGTTTTGTAATAGTAACCCCAACCACTCCCAGCCCAATCATTAGGAGTATCAGCAGTCCCCCAATTAAAGTCCATAAACAATTGCTCAAAGTCCGCACTATCAAAGAAATTAGAAGTCCAATTAAATTGATTAGTGTCTGCAAAGATTTTATTTATTATATATTTTAAACTGATACAAGGTCTAAAGACTGTTTCTAAATTAGGTAAAATAGGATTCCCTGTAGTAGGACTGATTATTATATTATGATTCCAGTCTATAAAAGGATATTTTAATACATTAGTAGTAGTGGCTCCAGCTACTCCTGTATTATTTGCAAACGAAGTAATAGGCAAAGGAGCTACTGTCAATATTCCCTGCCAGCTATTTCTTATTTCTGTATAATTGTAATCGTGCTCTAATTCTGAAAAGTCTAATTCTGCGAAAGTCTTATCTTTTAAAATATCTGCTAAAGCAATTACTTCAGAATACAAATTGACATTGTAACTTATCTCTCCTTCTTTATCCTTTATATCTATCATTCGCAAATAACCTTCAAACAATATAAATCCATCTTGCTTTAAAACACACTTAGTCTTTATGTATGGATTGAAGATTAATCCATCATCAGATCTTGTAACCTCAAACATATTATTAAATATCTGGTTATTTCTTTTGGTTGCTGGCAGATTAAAGTCTTTAGAATAGGACTTCACTTGTTCAGCTACATTTTTAAAATCATCAATACTTAAAGTTAAGGGTATATCTTCTTCTTGGTATAAGTCGCAAATAACTTGTCCATCATATAGTTCGGTAAAAATTGCAGTTGGTGAAGTAGCACTTTCTTTAATAGATATATTTTGGATTAATATAGTTGCGCCTACTCCTGGATCATTAGTGTAATCTAATAAGAAAATATCATTTGTGGTTTGAGCTGTAAAAGTGGTAGTAATCAATGTTGTGTTTGAACTAAACGGTTGTTGAAATTGTATATTTGTTCCAGAATACATTTCAACTGCTAAAAATCCTACTTGTCCTGTAACTATCGCTATCTTCACATCATAAATTCCTCCAACTGAAAGTCCTGATAGTTTTTGATAAACTCCTGTATGTCCAGGCGTAACAGTATTAACAGATAATTGTATTGATCCTAAAGCTAAAGCAGGTGCTGTAACTGCACCCCAATCTCCACCTGTTGTTGTGTATCTATACCAATTCCCTAAAATTGAAGGAGGACTGTTAGTAATTGCATCTTGAGTAGGATGTACAGCTGTAGTATTATGAAGGACTGTACTATCTAGCCCTGTAAAATTAATTCCATTAACAATATATTGACTAAATGAAGGTGTTGAAGTAGAATTAAATTCTCCTTCATAAGTTTGAGGATATAAGATTAATTGTGTACTCATTATACTGATTGTGTTCTTTTCATTTTACTATTTTCAATTTCAATAGTGTACTGCATAAGCTTATCGTTTGCTATTGTCTTTTTAATGTAGCTTGAGGTCGTTAGCACTACAGGGTCTATATATTTATTGGTAATAGTATTAGCAACATCTGTCGAAAATTCTTTAACTATATAAACTTCAGGACTGTTAATTAGTTCTTCAAACCAAACGGCATCAGCTTCAGAAACAAAGTCTGTATTTAATTTAATCTTTTCTGTTGAATTTACCCTAAAGTTTTTCTTTCCTCCTTTATAATCTGCAATTCTAAAAGTGCTTTCATTCCAAGTTCCCCCTAATTGAGTATAAGATGTTCTATTAGTAGTGATAGATTTAATAGACTTCATATTAAAAGTATAGTAATCCCACACTCCCCATTGATTAAGCCAGGCAAGTCTTATTCCTTCATAACCTCTTTCATTAGGGCAAATAATATTTATAGTATAAAGAGTTGAGATTGGATTTGTAGATGAATCTAATGCCTGTACTGTATAATAATCTAAGCCAACTCCTACTGCTGTTGCAAAGTCTGTTGACCAATTTTGTAAGTTTCCAGGAAAAGCCCCGAAGTAAGAGAGCCTTGTATTAGAAAAAGAACCTGAAGAAGAAGATCCTCCTGTATTCAGTTGCGAGGTAATATCTTCTGTTCCTATTTGAACTCCAGCAATATTGTAGTAAGTCAGTCTTATATATGTAACTTTTAAATCAGGATTAAAAATCGTATTTGGATCAGGTGAATAGTTTAAAAATGGAAATGTTCCATAGTCTGTAAGCCTTGCATATTGTGTAGTAGGTGCATTAGTTAAAAACTTAGAATCAGAATCCACTACTGTAAACTTATTGCCTTCTAAATTATATCCATAATTATTATTCTCTAAAGTTAGGACATCATCATATTGCAATACACCATTAAAGAATGTAAACTCTGTACTATCAACTTCATTTGTTGGCGCACCTACAGTTTCTGTTGCGGAGGTTGCATATTCCACCAAAAATCTAACTGAAAAGAATTTAATGCTTTTATCACTTTGAGAAAACTTATCAATCAAGTGAACAGGAAACTCCGTCACATCAAAATCAACTGTTTTATATTCTGCTCTTGAACTTGGCTCATTGTCAGGACTTACAAAAGTTTCTAGTACAGGTCTTAGATTAAATATCCCAACTCCTGCATTATTTGGTGTAGTCTTAAAAGTTCCTATTAAATCACTTGCTGACCAAGTAATCCCTGTATTACTTACATATACTTCAGCTACAAATTTGACTTTCCACATAGTAGCTACAATAGTTGCGTTTGAAACTGAGAACATTACCTGCTGCCCTATTGGAAGGTTTTTGTATAATGGTTGTTGGTCTATTGATACTGCTGCCATAATTTTTTCTTTTTAATTTACTTTTACTGACTGGATTTGTGTAACTCTTAAACTATCTATTATATCTGTTTTTATGGAGTTTAATAACTTATTCCCAAACTCTTTCATTCCAAGGCGTAAAGGTTTTTGAAAGAAACTAAGACTCTTAATCCCATCTCTTTTTATTTTTCTACTTATTAAGTAAGCAAACCCAGATATATATTGCCCTGTCTTTTTAGATCTACCTCTCTTAAATCCTTTCGGCTTTATTCCCTTCATTTTAATCCACTTAGAAATAATGTCAATAGGCGGACCTTTTGTAGTATAACTATAAGGACTTGTTTCTAGTTGGTTCTCTTGATTTTTAAAAGATCGAGTTATCTTATTACCTGAAACTCCTTTGTCAAGAAATGTTCCATAGTCTGCCATATAGAATTTAACTGTAAATCCATTATCAGAAGGTGTTACCTCAAACCTAATAGATTGCGCTAATTTAGTTTTACCTCCCTTTTCTTTACCTATACTAGATTTGGATCTATTAACTACCTGCTTCCCAAACGATTTTAAATAATTCTCTATAGTCTTGGTTTCCATTATACAGCACCA
>TARA_R110000824_G_scaffold237755_2_pt1 | contig 10774 bp, 13 predicted proteins | sample TARA_R110000824 | Tara Oceans TARA_R110000824 (sample SAMEA4397747) | marine metagenome | biome: Polar Biome; feature: [MES] marine water layer (ENVO:01000295) within the mesopelagic zone...; material: water (ENVO:00002006), including particulate matter (ENVO:01000060) such... | reverse complement strand
AGTCGCAGGTGGTCCAAACATACTAAAACCTACCAACTTAAATGTCCACTTTTACAAATATTATATTATTTTTCATTACCATCTCAAATGTCCTCTTTTCCGATAGCGATTTCTAATTCTTCCTCTTTCGATAATCGCCGTTCCCCAATGCCGCTTTATTCCATATCCCTTCGACCTTTCAAGATGTGCCGTTCCCCAGTGAAGGTAGGGTGGTGCATATCTTGAGCTATAACGTGGCTCTCGTGCTTCCGCACGACCTGACGACATTATAAACATGAAGAACATCAACAATATGCTTAAGCATTTCATATACTCCACTCCTTTTTTGGTTGTTCCAAATCCTTGTCTTTATTATAATCCACCAACAATTCTTCTCCCACCTCAATTTTACTAAGAGTCACTAGGTATTTATAATCTCCCAACGTAAGAGAATTACAATTAGCCTCGACAGAATGATTATAAGAACAGTTGGGTATAAGATTAAGCCACTTTAAAGCGCCGCTTGATTTTTTATGAGTCTCAAACAGAACTTTATTTGCCGGTATAATTTCCGTCGCAAATATTCCCTTTCCATGTACAGTACTTTGTTTAAACTCGCACGAACTCATTTTTCCTCCAGTTCACATCTTCCTCGTCCACATTTTTTAATAATTCCTAATCGCTGTCGCAGCTTTCGTACAGCGTCTAACGATACGGTTCGTTGATTTCTCATGCTTAATTCTTTAGCTAAATCTTTATCTTTAATACTAGAGGCATGTTCTCTTACAAACTGTTTATCATTCATAGTCCATTTTATATTCATGTAATTCCCATTTGTGTATAAATAAAGTGGCCATTTGAGTATATAATATTATAGTGTTTGAAAACGATTTTGGAGACAGAAACATGAAAAAAATTATACAATCTATTGAGCCTAAAGTAATTGCCGCTAGTGGAGTAGATATAGAAGCTATTGCACAAGCCAATTTGTGTGAAGAAAAAGATATTCAACAACTTTTAGGAGAAGAAAATGAAACTCAAGATACTGTCTGAAGGTACTGGAGGTACTACAAAGGTAGTTAATGCAGAAACCGGAGAAGAAGTAGAAAATATTATAAGTCTTGATTTTAGTATGACCGCTTTTAATGTAGATGCTGCTATAGTCATTAGAGATCCTCATTTATCTATAGATAACCTCGATACACGGGAGATTAGACAAGGTGATTCCCTCTCACATGACGGAACAGCAAGTGATCCAGATAATCAACAATATAGCGAACAGGCTGGCCTCGAAATTTAAATTTGGATATCATGAGCTTGATGATATGAGACAACAGGCTCGTTTATTCGCATGGGAGGGTCTTGACAATTACGATGGAATAAGACCATTAGAAAATTTTCTTTGGACACATGTTAGAAACCGTCTTTATAACTTTAAAAGAAATAATTTTGGAAGGCCCGACAAGCCTTGCGATGTGTGTCCGTTTTTTGATATATCTTTTACAAATTCTAAGGGATATGGATGTAAGGCATATGATAATCATGAAGAGTGTGATCTTTATACAGGTTGGTTAAGTAGAAACACCGCTAAGAAAAATATAATGAATACTGCTCAATTAGACCAAGAGATTAAAGGAAAAGACCACATAGAAGACGCTATTGATAAAAAACACATATTTAACTTACTTGATAGAGAAATTCCCGTACAACACAGAGAAGACTGGATAAGACTAATTAATGATTTAAAACTACCAAAAGTTAGAAAACAAACGATGATCGAGCTTATACTTAATATATTAAAGGAGAATAACATTGACAAAGAAGCGTGGTAAGCTTTCCGTAGAAGAAATGAGCTTTATTAAACAAAATTGTTTTAATATTTCCATAGAAGAAATTGCAGCTACTTTAAATAGAAACACAGCGCCGGTTCAAAAGTTTATAGATAAAGAAAATCTCAAGATGAGGAACATGACCGACGATGAACATCTTCTTGTAGGATTACGAGACCGCTATTATTTTCAAGAACTTAAAAAACAGTTTGTAGACGCCGAACTTATTTTTTTCGAACACCAATGGATTGACTACTTTAAACAATTCTCTGAGGACGTTACTCATACCGAAGAGATGGAGATACTAGAGGTTATAAGAACTGAGGTACTTATTAATCGTGGCATGGAAGACCGTCAACAAATTTTAAGAAATATCGATAGATTGAATAGGCTTATTGAAGATGAAATGGATAAACCGGCGGGAACGCAGGATACACAATCCCTTGCGTCTTTTCAGGTGCAGTTGGGTGCGGCTATTTCCTCTAAGTCTGCATATATTAATGAGCACGAAAAGTTATTGACAAAAAAAGAACGCCTGCTGAAAGATCTTAAGGGAACGAGAGAGCAGCGGAAGCGTAATGCCGATGATGCGAAAACTAATTTCACTTCGTGGCTTCGACAGCTAGGAGATAAGGGTCTTAGGAAAAAGGAGGGGTTTGATATGGAGGTGCATCGTGTCGCCTCCGAGAAGGCCGTTGAGAAGCTTGCTGAGTATCATGAATATGAAGATGGCACTGTAGACCAGCCAATTTTAAATGCGGATACGTTAATAGAGGAGGAACCTAATTAGGTGTAGAATAGAGAAGATAGCAACATTACATATTTTCTCTAGAGGTGCAAAATGGCAGAAAAAAGCGAATCCCACATAGGAGATCAAACGAACTTAGGAATCAATTTAAAATGGCTCATTCAAATAATTGTCATAGCCGGTTTTGTTGTATGGGGATATTTTGGACTTACATCCAAGATCACTCAGTTAGAAATTGAAATATTGAGAATGAAGGATAATGTTACTCAAAATTCTGAGTTTCGTACTAAATGGCCGCTGGGAGAATTGGGTGCTTTACCCGATGATGCAGAACAAAATATGCGATTAAATTTTGTTGAACAAGATGTTGCAAGAATGGGAAAGTATATAGATGATTTAAGGCTTGAGGCCGCTAGGATATTAGGATCTACAGAAGTTTATAGGGATGGGTCAGCTCCAAACAATTAAGGAGGAATGATGAAATCAGCTTTAATAACCGGCGTTACAGGACAAGACGGTTCTTATTTAGCAGAACTTTTGCTACAAAAAGATTACAAGGTAATAGGACTAAAACGACGTACTAGTACCGACAATCTTGGTAGACTTTCTAAATGTATTAATCATCCAAACTTTTCTATCATTGAAGGAGAAGTTGCGGATTCTGGATGTGTTTATAAACTTATTGATAAATATAAACCAGATGAGGTTTACAACCTTGCTGCACAATCACATGTAGGAACATCATTTGAACAACCAGATTTTACTTTTCAAGTTAACGCTCTAGGACCGTTGCACTTTCTAGAAGCTATTAAACGTTTTTCACCCCATACAAAATTTTATCAAGCATCTACAAGTGAAATGTTTGGAAAGAATTATACTGAAAAAAGTTACGACGTATATGATGAAATGTATGATACCGCTCCTCATAAAGTAGTAGAAGGCAAGTATCAAGATGAAGATACCGTACTTATGCCACAATCTCCTTATTCTGTGGCGAAAACAGCTGCACATCATCTTGTACGTATATATAGAGAAGCATATGGTGTTTTTGGATGTTGTGGAATTTTATTTAATCATGAGAGTGAAAGAAGAGGAGAGCATTTCGTTACTCGTAAAATTACCAAGTGGATTGGTGAATTTATGGCTTGGACTTATAGACATAACATTCAATACTCAGAATTAGTCTTTGACGAGGATGAGATATATATACCGGGAAGAATATCTAAAGATCAAGATTTTCAATTTCCTAAATTGCGTTTAGGTAATTTAGAAGCTCGAAGAGATTGGGGACACGCACAGGATTATGTTGTTGCTATGTATAGTATGCTACAAAAAGAAGAGCCTGATGATTATGTTATTGCTACAGGTAAAGCATATTCAATTAAAGAATTTTTGAATGAATCCTTTTCTTTGATAGACATATGGGATTGGAATAGCTATATTGTTGTCGATCCTGAATTTTATAGACCAGCAGAAGTTGAGTATCTTCTTGGCCTTCCTTTAAAAGCTCGTAAAAATTTAAGTTGGGTTCCTAAGATTGAATTTGAAGAATTAGTACGCATAATGGTGGATCACGATATTGATTTGGCACAGAAATTGGAATGATCCCGCTTACGCGCAATGGCGTAAAGATATTCGTAAGCGAGATAAAAATAAATGTCGGTGGCCCGGTTGTAATTCAAAAAAACGATTGGAAGTCCATCATATAAAAAAATGGGGAAGTCATCCGGCTCTCCATTATTCTATTAATAATGGCATCACTCTCTGTAAAGCATGTCATCAAAAAATTAAAGGACAGGAAGAAAACTATGAATTATTTTTTCTGAAACTTTTAGAGTGGGACGCTAAATGAGTAGATTTACAGTTATACGTGATTCAAGAGAGAAAGAAGGTCATGGATGGTGGTATGATGAAGATGCTTATTGTATAGGAACAGAAATTACCAAACTAGATATTGGTGATTATAGCATAAAGGATAAAGAACACATACTGTGTATAGAAAGAAAGGAATCGGTTTCGGAGTTTGCGGGAAACTGTGGGGAAAAAAGATTTTTGCGAGAATTAAAAGCGATGTCTTCTTTTCCTCACGCCTTTCTTTTACTTGAGTTTGGTTGGCATCAAATAGAACAATATCCAACGGGTTCTAGTGTTCCCAAGTCAAAATGGAAAGATATACGTATTAAAGGTAAATATATGATGAGAGTCATTATTTCGGCACAGATAGAGTATGGTATTCATATTATGGCATGCTGCGATAAGAAAAAAGCTGAAGAGATAGCATTTAGAATAATGAGACATGTCGATGACTTATAACGTAGAAAATCCTGAACACTCTTGGCTAAATTTAACAAATGAAGATGTTAAGGATATTAAGAACCCTCTGATTGATCTGAGCCAAAAACAAAAAGATAATTTACATCTATACATTCTTGGCTTGATGAGACAGCCTGAATATTTCCAATGGACAGTTAAAAAGTTATTGAATGTTGAACTTCTTCCCGAACAGGTTGCAATATTGCAAGAGCTTTGGGGTCGTGCTTTTCCTATGTATATAGCAAGTCGTGGTTTTGGTAAATCATTTTTACTATCTGTATATGCCATTCTAAAATGTGTTCTTATTCCGGGAACTAAGATTGTTATAGTGGGCGCTGCATTTAGACAAAGTAAAGTGATCTTTGAATATATGGATACTATATGGAGGAATGCTCCTATTTTACGAAGTGTATGTACGGACAATAGTGGTCCTCGTCGTGACGTAGATAGATGTACAATGAGGATTAATGATAGTTGGGCTATAGCGGTGCCTTTAGGAGATGGAAGTAAGATTAGAGGTTTACGTGCTCATACTATTATTGCTGACGAATTTAATAGTATCCCTGTAGATATCTATGAAACTGTTGTCGCTGGTTTTACAGCGGTATCTGCGAATCCTACTCAGAATGTTAAACAGGCTGCTCGTAGAAAAACATTACAAGACGTAGGCAAATGGGATGAGACAATGGAAACTGATTACAAGGATCGTCAAACAAACCAATCCATTATAGCTGGAACTTGTGGGTATGGTTTTGAACATTTTGCTTCTTATTGGAAGAAATATAAATCGACCATTCAAACTAAGGGCGATTTTAAAAAAGCAGCAGAGGAAGCGGGAGACGACTTAGATAGGGTTCCTGAATATATGAAGCGTCTAGATTGGAAAGCATTTTCTATTATTCGTATACCATATGAATTAATTCCTGAAGGGTTTATGGACGACCAACAGGTCGCACGTTCGAGGGCTACTATGCACAATGGTATTTATCAAATGGAATATGGAGCTTGCTTTACTTCTGATAGTCAAGGATTTTTTAAAAGAAGTTTGATTGAAGGCTGCGTTGCTCATGATCGTAATTGTTCTAGTCCGGGATGGGCTCCTTGGTGCTCTAGTCCTTTCGATCCTATGACTAGAGGTAATCCCGATTTGAAATATGTTATGGGGATTGATCCTGCTTCTGAGCAAGATAATTTTGCTCTTGTTATCATTGAAATACATCCTGAACATCATAGAGTCATTTATACGTGGACCACTAATAAAAAGGACTTTCAGAGCCGAAAACGCATTGGGCTGACAGATGAGAATGACTATTATAGTTTCTGTTGTAGAAAGATTAGAGAACTCTATAAAGCATTTCCATGTGTTAGAATTGGGATAGATTCACAGGGTGGTGGTTATGCTATTGCCGAAGGCTTGAGAGATAGCGACAAGATGTTTACTGGTGAACGACCTATACTTCCTATTATTGAAGATAAAAAAGAAAAAGATACTGATAGAGTAGCTGGTGATCATGTTATCGAATTAATTAATTTTGCTAGGGCCGAGTGGACCTCTCAAGCTAATCATGGACTTAGAAAAGATATGGAAGATAAAGTATTGTTATTTCCTAGATTTGATACTTTAAGTTTGAGCCTGATGAGTGAAAAAGATAAAATCTCTTTCAAACAATTAAAAGATAAAGTAGGAGAGTCTAATGCTTTAAGATTATATGATACTTTAGAAGATGCTGTTATGGAAGTAGAAGAACTTAAGGATGAATTAGTAACAGTTGTAGTTTCTGTAACTGCTGGAGGAAGAGAGAGATTTGATACTCCAGAAGTTAAAACAGATACTGGCAAGAAAGGACGATTACGTAAAGATCGCTATAGCGCTTTAGTTATGGCAAATATGCTTGCTAGAGAACTTCAGCGAGAAATTCCGGGACCAGTATATAATAACATTGGAACTGTGATTTCTCCCGGAGTCTATAATACTAGCCCTTCCAACCAAATGTATGTAGGTCAAGAGTGGGCTTCTAATATGAACCAAAATACTTGCTTTGCAATTCGACGAGATTAAAAAGAATGGTGTAATAATCAATAGGTATTGATTTACATTCAATTACTATTACTTCTATAGGGAACAAAAGTGGCAAAAAAACCTTCTCCAAATGCTAAAGTGAATTTTCCATCAGATGGTCCAGCCTATGTTAGCTGGGCAGGTAATAAGGCTCAACAGGCAGCTGGTTTAAAAATATATACAAGTGCTATTCAAGAAGCTGCCACTGGATCTCAAGGTTCTAGAACTAGAAATTTCTCTGATCTAACCACTACCTTAAGTGGAAAACCCGGACTTCGTAATTCCGATTATGATTATTTTAGACCAGATCAAGTAGTTCCTGAAACACATAAAGATATTATTGCTTTTGCCAGAAAAGCTTATAGAAGAATAGGATTGATTAGAAATGCTATTGATCTTATGGGTGATTTTGCTTGCCAAGGCATACGTTTAGTTCATCAGAACAAGCGGATAGAGAAGTTTTATAACGAATGGTTTACTCGCGTTAGAGGAAAAGAAACTTCTGAAAGGCTTTGTAATTTGTTGTTTCGAGAGGCAAACGTTCCCATAAGAATGCGTACTGCCAAAATTAATAAACAAAAGCGATTAGAAATGCAACGTTCGGTTGCCTCTCCTGACATGAACGCTGATATTAAAATTTCTGATTTTTCTAAAGGCGAAATTCCTTGGCAGTATTCTTTTATTGATCCATTAACGGTAGAAGTGGTGGGTGGCTCTCTTTCTTCACTAGCTGGACAACGAAAATATATAGTAAAGCTTCCTCGCCATACTGCAAACATGATTAGAAAATTTCGTAATTCTGACAATCCTCTTGAAAAAGAACTCTTAAATCAAATTCCTCCCGAAATTCTGAAAGCTGCTGAAAATAATCAAGGTGTCTTGCTTCCTCCCGAAAAGACCTTTGTTTATTTTTACAAAAAAGACGATTGGCAAGAATGGGCTGATCCTATGACATATGCTTGTTTCAACGACCTCATTCTATACGAACGACTTAAATTGGCAGATAAAACAGCTCTTGATGGAGCCATTTCTAAAATTCGAATTTTTAAACTTGGTAGCTTAGATCATAAACTTGCACCTACTCCAGCCGCCGCCTCAACGCTACAGTCAATCTTAGGTGCAAATGTTGGTGGTGGTACTACTGATATAGTATGGGGTCCAGATATCGAACTTATCGAAACTGGAACCGATGTGCAACGTTTTTTAGGAGAAGAGAAGTATCGTCCTACACTAATGGCTATTTATGCATGTTTGGGAATTCCTCCCACATTGACAGGAACTTTTGGAGCATCCGGTACAACTAATAATTTTATTTCTTTAAAAACATTAACTGAGCGTTTAAGCTATGTTAGGAATATTGTATTCGAATTCTGGAGTCATCAACTTAAGGTTGTTCAAACTGCTATGGGTTTTAGGTTTCCTGCGCAGCTTGAATTTGATTTTATGTATTTAGACGATCCTGCCGCTATGACAAATCTATTACTAGCGATGGCTGATAGAAATATTGTGAGTGATGAATTTGTTCAACGACATATTAAAGCTAAACCAGATATTGAACAAAGAAGAGTTCTGTCTGAAAAGCAAAGTAGAAATACTAAAAAGATGGAAAAAGTTAGTCCATATCATAGTATTGATAAAGAACATAGTCTAGAAAAAATAGCGTTGCAAACCGGCGTTGCATCACCTAGTCAAGTAGGTGTAGAGCTTAAAGAGAAGAATGGTGATGAGTCCGCATTGGAGATGCGACGACCTAAAGATGCTGGTCCGGGAAATAATCATGAGCCACCTGAAGATTCAAATGTTGAGCAACCGGGGCGACCTAAAAATTCAAGAGATGTAGAAAAAAGAAAGACAAAAGAATTTAAACCTAAAAATAAAGCTTCTATCGGATTATGGGCCAAGGATACACAGGTTAAAATAGCTGAGATTATTAATCCGGGTATACTGAAACAATTTAATAAAAAGAACATGAGAAGTCTTACCGCACAAGAGTTTAATCAAGCGGAACAAATTAAGTTTTCTGTTTTATATAATCTGAATTATTTAGAACCCATAAATGAAGAAGCTATTTATTCAGGATTAAACCAAAAGTTGCCAAATGGTGTACTTGAAAAGTGTGAAGAGTGGATTGCTAACGCTGCTCTTGATATCAATAGAAAGTTAAGTATTGAAGAAATTAGAAATATACGTACTACTTTCTATGCTGAGCATTATGTTGCCAAAGGTAAGTTTGCTTATAAAGACCCAGTCACTGGTGAGATTTATTATTATTCCCGTAGGGGAGTCTATAGAAAAAATGGTAGAGTATTAATATTTGTTAATAACCCATAAGGCATTCGTATGACCGATAAAATACAAATTTTTCAAGCAGAAAAAGAAGCAGGTTTGGAACATCTTATCGAAGCTAATGCATCTATAGCTTATAAAGCTCCAGCTTTACTGTATCAAGAATGTAATGAGGATATTACTTGTTCTTTAAATGCGTCTAAGAACATCAAAGAGCTTCCTTTTGTAATAGCTGCAAAAAATGACCCAGATATTTATCATGTGTACTCTATTTTAGTTAGTACTTCTTGGAATAAGAATGACGATGTTTTTGATAAGGATGAAGTATGGGCATCTAAAGACACACCCAAATACAAGCCTACTAATTTAGAACATGACGAAAAACAAATCGTTGGTGGAATTATTGACAATTGGGCTATTGATGATAATTTTAATTTAATTGATAATAATTTAGATATCAAAGAGCTTCCAGACCGCTATCATATATTAGTCTCTTCTGTTATATATAAACAGTGGCAAGACCCAGAATATCTTAGCCGTGTTTTGGACCTTATTGAACAGATCGAAGCGGGTAATAAGTATGTTTCAATGGAATGTGTTTTTAGAGGATTTGATTATGCCGTAGTTGATCCAAGCGGTAAAAATCATATAATAGCTAGAAATGATGAAACCGCATTTTTAACTCAGCACTTACGGTCTTATGGTGGAACAGGTTCTTATCAAGAACATCAGGTGGGCAGGCTTTTACGTAATATTACCTTCAGTGGTAAGGGTTTTGTAGATAAGCCAGCAAATCCTGAGAGTATTATCTTTGATAAAAACAAAACTTTTGAATTTAATAAGGCTTCTATTTCGTCTAAAAATACACTTTTTAATAAAAATGGTGTAGTTAAGAAAGTAGACAATCCTAATATTTTGAATACACAGGAGAGCTATAATATGTCAAATGAAATTTTAAATGATCAAATCGCAGAGTTGAAGGCAAGTCTTGAGTCTGTGAAAGCAGATAACAAGTCCTTGACTGATAAACTTGCTGAAGCAAATGTCGAAAAATATGAACAGAGTATTGAGGAGTTGAATCACCAACTCAAAACGAGCGCTGAACAAATTGAAGCTTTGACTAAAGAGCTAGAAGTTTCTGATGCAAATGCGACGGAGCTTAGTTCTAAGCTTGAGAGTGTTAGCAAAGCTCATGACAAGTTTGAAGCCAAGATTGCGGAGATGGATGCTGCTGAAAAAGCGCGTTCTAGAAAAGCTGCTTTGATTGAAGCTGGCCTTTCTGATGAAGAAGCCGAAGCTAAGATTGAAACTTTTGCAGATCTCAGCGATGAGCAGTTTGCAGTATTAGCTGAAACTTTTGCAGTTTATACCAAAACACCTGAAGTAGAAGTTCAAGCTACTACATCAGAGGTTGAAGAAAAAGAAGCTGCTAGTGATACAATTGAAGATACTGAGGCTTCTGAAGCCGTCGAAGCTTCCGAAGAGAAGGTAGATGAAGAAGTGTTGGAAACCGTGCAAGCTGAAGAGGCTTCTACATTGGTAGCTGAGTCAGACATTAGC
>TARA_R110000824_G_scaffold111242_7_pt1 | contig 10774 bp, 8 predicted proteins | sample TARA_R110000824 | Tara Oceans TARA_R110000824 (sample SAMEA4397747) | marine metagenome | biome: Polar Biome; feature: [MES] marine water layer (ENVO:01000295) within the mesopelagic zone...; material: water (ENVO:00002006), including particulate matter (ENVO:01000060) such as...... | reverse complement strand
ACTGTAGCAGTATTAATAGCAGGACTAGTTAAAGTCTTTGCCGTTAGGGTTTGGGTAGCATCATTAAATGTAAACTGGTCTGCAGCACTTAAGGCTGGGATAGTCAGAATTCTGTCCGTGCTTGTTGGCTGAGTCCAAGTAATAGTATACTTGTTTTCCCCAGTCGCTTCCAGAATAATAGAAGTCCTGACAGTTAAGTCAGAAACTTCTAGGTCGGTTGCATTTAAAGTTTTATCGAATAGGGTGCCTTGGGCCAAACCTGCCCCAGGCATCCTGTTTAAACCCTTAATAGGCATTTATTTATCTCCCCCAGATAATACCCCGTATACGGGGATTTGTACCAGTAGCTCTAATAATACTTATTTTAGTACCAAACCAAACGGCATCATCAAAATATCCTTCATTAGCTGGAATCAACATTGAACTAGTTGTGGCATCACCATCAAATTCTATATATGCATCACCAGTTTCAACTATAAAAGATACTTTATTACATTCCTCCATACTTCCCGCTAACAATACTGCATCTTCTGCACTACTAGAAGTAGTTGTATAAGTAAAAGTTTTATGTTTAGAATAATTTTGTAGTAATTCTACTTCTTGTCTCCAAGGTCTAGTTGTCATTATGCTTCTCCTTAAACTTTAATAGTTTAGGGGTTGAATTACCTAGAAACTGAGTACGAATGTTCTCTTTTCCCATCGGCATTACAAACCCCTCGTTTTTAGCAATCGCCCCCATAGAAGCATATCTTGGACGAGATACCTCATACTGTAGTGCATCCTTCAATTCTCTAGTGTATTTAAGCTCTTTAATTAAACTATTAATTGTATCCCCCATCTCAGCAATGGTGGTTTGGGCCTGCGCTAACTTTTTAGTGTTTATTTTATTGAATCCCATTGTTTTTGCCGAAGCCTCTTTCAGAGTATCTGACCACTTACGTAAATTATTTTCAACATCCTTTAACTGAGAAACTTCCTGTTCTAAGCTCCCAGCCCTGCTTTGCCAAAACACTTCTTCATGCTTCGAAGACTTTACCTGTTCCTTTGCACCCTGTAAAGCGCTTTGAGTAATCCCCAATAAATTTTTAGCCTCATTATACATTTTACTATGCTTAGCTGATTCTACTTTCTGTGTCTGAAGTATATTTCGTGCTTGACTTAATTCTGACCTCATACCAGCTTCTTCCTCAAAAAGAACATCAAAACGTTGCTGCAAGTCACTTAGTTGTTTATTTTTCTCATTATTATTAATAGTAGCTAACTCAATTGTTCCCTGCTTATTATCTAGGTCTGAAGAAAGTCTTTTTACTTCTACAGTTAAATTGTGGTTGTCTCGTTGAAACTTCTGCAACCTCTCAATTTCTATTGCTGTCTCACGACTGTTCTTCTCTAGGGAACTAATTTCCAATCTCCTACGATTATCTATACTTTTAAAGTTTGTAGCTTGTCGTGTTAAAGTTCTATTTTTTTCGGAGATTTCAGAGAGTTTATTTAATTCTGTTTGTAGTTCCTTTACTTGGTCTTCTAAACGACTTTCTTTAGCCTCATTTGACAGTATGAATTTATTGGTAGTTTTCTGTCTCTTTTGTGGAGAATGTACAAAATCTTTAATCCGCATAAGAAGCTTTAGCCTCCGATGCAGTCCAGCGTTTAGTCCCTACCCCTAATCTGCCTTTAGATACTTTAAAAAGATTTAATGCCCATTCTCTAGGTTGGCTAGCTGGGCTATACATCCTTCCTTCGTCCGTAGCATAGTCGCTCCTAAGCATCTGCCCAAGGACATTAGTGTATTGTGGATTTTGTACGGCTAGCACAAGTTTATCCCCAGCCGCAAGCCAATTGATTTGTGCTATACGTTCATTTTTAGCACGTGGTTCATTAACAAGAAACACATTCACAGAATATCGTGTTGGGGTCATATTTTGTTCTACTTCTACTTCCTCTACTTTTACTTCTTCTACTTTCTTTACTTGTTCTTTTTTCTCTACCTTTACTTTCTTGGTCTTCTTTTTTGCTGGCATGTCTTACCTCCTATTTATTATACCTTTTCAACTCCTACCCACCCACTATTTTGTACTCTTAGCTTTGGTTGGTTTTCGCGCCAATAATTTATGGGCACGGGAGGGCGCTTTAGCCCCCTTAGCGTTCAACGCAGTTTCTATAATTCTTTCGTGTGTTTTCGATGCGGTAGCATGTTCCTTCTCTGCTTCAGTTTTTTTCTTTTTTGAGTGAGCAGTTATCTGGCTGTGTAATTTTTTCTTATGTTCGGTCATACGAAGAGAAGGATTAGATGTCTCATGTGGGTGCTGTACTCCAACATCCGTAGAACCTCTAAAGCGACGGCCTGCTTCGGCTGAAGCACCCGCACCCTTACCTCCGACTCTACCCGCCTTTAACGAATGTTCATGTACTCCAGTACCACTCCCCCGTATTCTCTTTTTGCCCTGAACCTCAGTGACCGTGCGGCCCATTTTATCTGGACTTGTCCACCTATGTTTTACTGGGTCAAACATTAATCCCTGCCGTGGAGGGATAGGTAGGTGGTCTTTAGATAAAATCACCTCCTTTCGAACATTCAAAGAATTATTTATCGGAACCCTTCGTACATATGTATCACTTAAATCGTTCCAATGCCCCCTTAAATTATCCATATGTTCTTTAGTTAAGCCTCGATTACGTCGCATAGAATTTCTTACAAGCCGTTCCCATTCTCTTTGTTGAGCGGGAGACATTTGCCCTCTAGGTGAACCTCCACCCGCTTCAACCATACTATCGCTCAGTGCCCAACCAGCAGCAGCCCCCATAAGCCTAGCAAGACCGGGACTAATTTTTTGTATTGATTTGTCTTTATACTCATACTTCTTAGGTTTTTGTGTACTTGCAGGAGCGTATGAAATACCTGGATTAGTAATAGGCATAGTTGACTTTTTTACGTCATTTATTTTTCCGTTCTTCCAACTGTTTTCCATATCCTCAGCTATTCTCTTGGCTTCTTTTCTGTCCAAATCATCTTTTCTTTCACCCTCTTTAATAGCTTTTTTAGAGGCTTCGGGAATATCTCTTATCAAACTTCGAACACCTTGAGATAATTTGTTCCTCATCTTAGCACCTTTAGAACCTGCAGACAAGTTGGTATACTTATACCCTTTATCCTGCATTACGTTTGTTGCAAAGGATATTGGGTCACGGGGTAAGTCTTCCCACTTTAATGGTTTTCCCCCGAATTTGAAACCCTTTGTTAATATATCCAAAGATTTAGAAACGGATTTTTCTTTTTTAGCTCCAATCCTTTTACCGCCTATCTTCATAGCAGGTTGATAGGATGGTTCTTCCTTCCCGGTTTTTCCTCGACCAGCAAACTTACCGCCTAATCGAGTTTGTTTTTCTTTCTTTTTAGTGCGTTGTACCATTCCTGTAGAAAGGTTATACTTCTTTCCTTTTTCGTCAGTATCTCCTCCTACTAAAGGATTCCATTCTTTAGCTTTATCTTTGGAACGGATTCCTCCTTCGTATTCATGCCATGCTCTATCCCCAGCCCTTCCTGCATGCCATAAACTTTTACTGCCGCCTTTAGGTCGTTTAGCAGAAGGCCCACTTAAATGATGAGCTAGTTCCCTAGTATCCTCAATTGCTTGGGCTTTGTCAATACCCAAACTCTTTTTATATGGAGCCGATTTTCCCTGACTGCCTCCACGCCTATACCCGCCACCAGTCATTGCCCGTGAGGTATCTCCCTTTTTTCCTTTATAATTTGCTCTGGATGGTACATCAGTTTGTACTTTTTTCTCTTTCCCTCCACCACGGATTTTAAGAGAGCCTTGTTTCTGGCTTCCAGCCGACTTGCCACCTTTAGGGCCACCAGTACCAGTATTTTTTACTTCGTTCCACTTCTTAGCATTCTTCTTACCGACCATACCCCTAGCCATAGCAAACTTATCCATAGTACCGTATCTACGGGTAACGTAAGTAGCTAAGGCAACAGGGTCTTTTATAGCCTGTGCTTTATAAAAATCTAAAAGCTCTTTGAATGCATCCATATAACACCTCTAATATATTATACTTCTTACCTACTGTTTCTTTTGGCTTCCATAGGCAATATTTTCTATTTCTCTAATTAGCTGAGCATTTTTTATTTGCTCTTTTATCGTATGTTTAGAACCACTAGTTAATTCTCCAGACCTAAATAGTATATCCTTAGAAGTAGCCTTCTTTTTTGGTTTAATGGTTTTAGCTATTAAAATACTCTTTGTTAGTGGAGTACTCCCCTTGGCTCTATTACCTCTGAAAATATTTAAGGCACTTCCAACAACCTTTCCAACACTTCCTGCTTTAGGTGTTGAGGCGTGTGATTTAGAGTCGAATACTCCAGTATTAGCTATAGGGCTTCCCTCTTTATTTGCGCCTTTAATGGTAACTTGGTGGGGTGTGCTTCCATCTGGATTAATGTGACTGTCAGGATTATCCTTCATATGTGCCGCCACACCAGCACCCATTGCACCTTGTGCCGTTGCTGTATGGCCTATCGGCCCCGCAGTTGCCGCTGTATTTGGGCCTGTTGATAAGGCTGCAGCATGTGTACCGTGTTGGCTAATAACTACAGGCCCATGAGCGTGTGTACCATCTACATTCATTGGCCCTCTATGCCCACCAGGAGAATGAGTACTTAAATTATTTGGGTCATCCAAATGAGCATCGGATGTACCTGCATGTATACCATTATGCATAACTGCTACGTCTCCGTTGCCAAGCCCACTCTGTATACCTCTAAGTGTGGCTGGATTACACCATCTTTTTGTACTAGGATTCCATTCAGCTTTCCCACCACCCGCTAGAGTAGGAGGAGGGCCAGGAGGTTTCCCAGCCGCCATACGTTCTTCTTCTAATTCTGCTTCAGACTTTGACGTACCCGCTAAATGGGCATTACCTTCTTCTGCCTCAATACGCTGTTGTGTAGCCGTATCTCCTGTTTGCACTGCCTCATGATGTGCTTTTTGTGCTTCTTTTTGTTCTGGGTTTTGGCCCAGAAGTTTGGGTGGCTTATTTTCCCCATACATTTTAGGTTTTCCACGTTGGCCTTCTTCACCTTCGTCATGTCCCCCATGATGGTCAAGAACTCTATCTCCTTTACCTTCTACAGGTTCAGCGTAATCTGCTGCAGTATGGGTAGAGCCTGTAACATTGCCTTCTTCATCAGTTTGTACCAAAGTCCCGGCGTTTGACCGTTCAAATGCCTCTGCCCTATCCGCTCGTCCTTCAGCCCCTGTCATGTGACGATGATGTTCGTCATGTTCAGCTTGGTCTCTTTCTGAACGTTTAGCACTCTCCTCTACCCAATTATCATCAAACGCTGTCTCTGTGTTATTTTCTGTACGTTCATAGATTTCAGTACGTAGGGATTCCAAATCAGCACCATGTGCTACAGCATCTTGCATCAATGCGGATAAACGTCCTCTGGACTTATCATTTAATGCATAAGCATGGTTATGCATTATATTAAGTACCTCTCGCATACGTTGTTGCGCTCGGATTGGGCCTGCAGTTTTGTTGCCTTCCGAGTCTAGAGGCAAGTCCTGCATATTCTGTACTTTACCCTGAGCCAGTGATAAGCGGGTCTGCTTTGCTTGCGCTGCTTTATCTTTTACTTCGGCAGTTTTCGTATTTTTTTGTGTAGCTATATTAGCTTTTACAGCAGCTTTAATCTCTGCTTTCAGTTCTTCTGTAGAATGATGTTTATAATTTTTTCTGAAGTTATCATCGGCTGTCGTTCCTTGTACTTGGGCAAGGTGTTCTTCTATTTCATTCCTATCTTCTTTAGCTGGCTCTTCTTCAGGTAGCTTAGATAGTAGGTGTGTACGGGCAGCGTTGTGGTGCTTACCGAGGGTAGTTTTTAAGTCAGCTATGTCCTGTCCAGCTAACTTCTTTCTAGCTTCTTGAGGAGAGCTATTATTATAGGGGTCTATATCATGTAAATATTCAAATGTACCATTCCTATCTGCTATATCTAATACCCTAGATTTTTCTTCGTCTCCCAGTTCACTTTGGGTACGTTCAGTACCTAGGGTTTTTCCACGTTCTTCTTCTCCAAACATATCTAACTGTTCTCCTGATTCAGGAGCCAGTCCTTGAGCTTCAGCAGCTACATCAACGCCCCTTCTAGTATCCTCAGGTGACCCATCGGGTTTACCTTCTCTTCTCTCTCTCTCCTGCTTAAACTTAGCCCCCTTCTTAGGTCTAGGCATTCCACCGCTTGAAATCGGCAATGCAGGCGTGTCACTGGCACCTCTGAATCTATATTGTCCACCCTTACCCTTAACACCCTCTATAGGAGGTGTCTTATCGTCGTCTTCACCACCACCTTCATCTTCTGTCCCACCTGTTCCTGCACCACCACCGTCTCCATCGCCACCTGCATCACCGCTACCGCCTTCTTCATCCTCAGGAAGTTGGGCCTGTCCTTCTAGTGGCCCAGTTCTTTCTTCCTCCTTTGGGGGTTCTGTAGGCGCACCTGTGCCCGGTGTAGTTCCTGGTCGGCTTCTAGGCATACCTGGAAAACCACTTTGGGACGTTCCAGGCCGTGGTTTAGTCCCAGTAATTGGGGGTGTGGTTTCCTTAGGCCCCTCATCAGCAGTCCCTGAGTCACCTTCAGTCAGCCTACCATCAAAGTAATCAGAAAATCTTTTGTCTGTCGCTGCTCTGTCTGCAACAGCTTGTTTCGCCCTTGCTGGTTCTTCACTTGCTTTGTCTGAATCAGCAAGACCCTTTTCCCATTCTTGCTGTGTACCTCCAACTTCCCTCTTCATAGCGGTGTCTAAGTCTGTAGTAGCGTAACGGGCAATCATTTGTGTATTTGTTAGTGGGTCATTTGCCTTTCCAGCTTCTTCAGACAAATCTTTATGTTCATCTAAACCACCCTCCGTTAGGGACTTATTATGTGCTTCCAAAGCTTCCTGCAAACCACCACTCCCATCCGCAGATTTACGGTAATGGGTATGTGTGGTTTCCCCAGTTTCGGTATTTACCCTACGAGTGGTAGCACTACCATCTTCGTGAAGGTGTAGTTCATGGTGCGTCCCATCTTCACTAGTAGCTGCATGCTCTATCGTAGAGTTATTGCCTATAAGGTTAGTAGAATCCCCAGATTGGTGTAGGGTAGGCTTTGCTGCATCCTCTGTAGGAACAGTTTCTGGGGTAGGAGTGTCTGTATCCATCCTAGTTTGTGTTCCAGCCCGTGCCTGTATTAAATCGCTATGATTATCTATAGCTGTAGCCCCTTCTCCAATTGTGTGGGGGTAGTATTGAGTATCTTTATCATATTCAGGACTAGTAGGGTCTGTATTAATTGTTTTATCTCCAGCAGACCGTACTGAACCGTCCTCATTTATTCCGCTTAAACTTACGTTAAACCCATTTAGTCTATCTACCCTATATAAATCATCATTATTATCTCGTATAAGTTGGCCGTTTTTTAAGTCATGATTATACGTATTACCGCTTTCCCATTTTATCTGGTCATCAGTTGTATCTACATCCCTACCCGTATTTTCCTCAATAGCCTCTTCAGAAGTTTGGTCGGTATCTACTTGATTAGCTACGTGTATTCCTAAGGCTTTAAGGGCACTCTGCATTGTGGACTGTGTATTCTCATGGTCTATCTTCTTTTGTTCATCCGTTGTCGTATCATCAGTAGCAATATCCTGTATTACTTTTTGATGCTCTTCATTTATCTTTTCACCCACTGCTGCAGCCGCAGGCCCAGAACTAGGTACAGATTTACTAGGGCGTACTCCAGCAGCAGAGATATCTATATTCAACCTTTCAGCTTCGTCCGCAAAAGCTTGATTCATTACATCATTTTGCAGTTTCTCCCGTTGTTCTTCGGAAGTTGCAATGTTCGCTATCTGTTTAAATTGGCTATTTATCTTTCTATCCAGTTTTTGGAAACCGGGAGAAGTAGCACCCGCCGTTTCCCTTCCTCTTCGTTCTGTAGGTTCTTCAGGGGTTTCCCACTCCTTACCCCCCTTAGCCTCAAGAATATCGTGAACTTTTTCAGACCAACTCCCTTCTGAGCCGCTTGTAATTTTAGTGGGCATTGGGGTGCCGCTTGCAGGAAGATTTAATTTATGTTCGTCTATTTTAAGATGGTCATTCTGCTTAAACCACGTTCGTGCCGCTTTAATATTTACACTGCCTTTATTGGCTCCTGTAGTTCTAAACACGGCTGTTGGAGGTGCGCCTACCCTTGGGTTTTCATCCTTCGATTGTAATTCTTGTAAAGCTTTTGACCATTTATTATCATGTGCCTCGTCTACCTCACGTATATGGTGTATATGTTCTTTATCGCTCTCTTTATAACCACCGTGATAGAAGATGTGGCTGGCATCCCCGTCTTCCACAGCAGCATCTTGTGTAACGACAGGCTGGTCTACCTGATTACCCGCTCGTTCAGTATCGTGAGAAGGATTAGGCGCGTCAAACTCAGGGTTATTAACTGCGCCTGCACCCGCTATCGCTGCATCGGACGGCCCAGTTTCCCCCTCAGCAACCGCAGATACCCGCTCGGTACTACCAGAAGAAGCCGATGGAGGAGTGTCTGCTTCTGCTTCTGCTTCTGCTCTTATTCTGTCCATCCGTAGCTTGTTATTATACAAAGCTTCTGCATGCTGTATTCGTCCGCTCTCAGTTCTAAATGCGTTGTTACTTGTGTTTAAATCATCACCGTCCATACCAACGGCCTGTTGAGTTGAGATTAGTCTCATCTGTTCGAAACTAAGATTTTTAAAGTCTTCTAGGGTCTCAGGTTCTTTATCCTCGTCGGCCTTCGCCACAAATTGCAATAGTTTGGATATGGGGCTTCCCAGATTATTAGCCCGTATATTTCGTTCATGCTGAACAGCCCTTTGGGTAGCCATATCCATAGCTAATTCTTCTTTAGATGTATTATTATCTACTACTACATCTGGGTCTTTTACTATATTCCTATATAATTGTTTTATATCCAATACCATTAGTATATTCCTTTAGGGAATGGTGTATATAATGTATTATCGTATTATGACAAACCGAACGACTGTTCTAAACCCCCAACAAAAAACCATTCCTATATCTATTATACTAGTTTTTCGACTTTAACCAGTCCCCTTTACAAGTGCAATCCTTAGTATGTTGGGTTTCAAATAAGGCTACATGCCTGACATCGTTATCGGCAAAACGCTGTTGGTCTTTTCCGAACCCCCACTTACCCCTCAACCCAGGACGACGGCGTAATTCCCGCTTAATGAAGTTCAATGTCCTAGTATCTATCTCCCCTGCATACCCAGGTTCTAATATTTCTGGTTCCATGTCGGCAAATTTCTTAGCTGTCCTGACCATATAATCCTCCTATTTGGTGGGCAAAATACCCAAGCCTAGTAATACCACCCCACTAATTAATAACAAAAAAAGTAAGGACGTTAATATAAACCCAAACTTTAACCAGTGTTCTAATTTCAAAACTTGTTTCAATATAAGCCCTTCTTCCATTCTAATGAGGGCTACATTTTGCTGTAGTCTATCTTTTTGTTCCTGGGTTTCCAAAAATTTTTCATCTTTTAACTGAGATTCATTAGTCGTAGTTGTATCTGAGTCATATGTGGACATAATAATGTATCTCCTTTATTTTATATTTAATGTGTGACGACAAAGACAGATTCTTATGGTATGATACCATATATATATGTATAATACCATTTATGTACCCTAAACCATATATATGTTCGAAGCATGGGGAGGAAACTTGGCGCTAACTTTCATTTATGTTGGTTCTGACCCACTAAACCCCAAGTGGATTGCTACGCATAATGACATAGACTATAGTATTTATGTACGTAATACGCATACTATCTTAACCCAAGATTCTAGTTTAGGACATAATACGTTTAAATGCACCGATATCTACCGTACTATAGATAAGATTTACAGTCTAACTGGACAGAGTGCTTTATTCAAAGCTCCGTACACACAAGACTACATAGACAGAGAAAGCCGAACTTGCTAGGGAAGGCAAGACACAGCACATTATACTATAATTATAAATAGATAAAGCTACATTTTTTAAAAATTTTAATTTTTAGAGATATACCTACAAGGAGTCCCAGACCCATACCTGGTACACTACAACCGGGGGGGTCTTTAGAACATATGTTCTATTACCTAGGATGTAGCGCATACAGGGCCTAGAAAGTAGTCCGAGGGGTAATCATACCAGTAGACCCCTAGAACGCCGCTGTGGGCATCCTAGGGGCCTTTATAAGGAAGGCTAAGGGGTTAGAGCCGTTCGCCACACTTACCGCAGAAGTTATCGCCGGGGTTGGTATCGAAACTACAGTCGGGGCATGTCTTGCCAAGACTAGGCCCCACCGCATAGGTACCCCACATAGCCTGCATCCTTGCAGGTGTCACCATGTCACGGTTGCAAGGTTCGCAGCACTTACCGGATGTGATAGGTTCTGCATTGTGACCGCCTGCCCACCCGTCAGAGTCTGTGGCTATGGGATTGTTGCATATGGTGCATATGGCACGTAACATTGTGGGTGCGTCCGTCACACCAGCGTCACGGGCTGCGAGTACGATATCAGACACCATATCGCGTCCGGTGGTCTTGACGGTAAAGCTAGGCCCACCAGAACCCCCCGCCGGGGGAGTGGTGTCGTGCTTGTTGACCGCCAGCAGCCAACCGCTGTAAGGCCCCACCCAATAGTCGGGGTAGTTGGCCGTAAGGTACACGTTGATGTCGTGT
>TARA_R110000824_G_scaffold128798_1_pt1 | contig 10780 bp, 9 predicted proteins | sample TARA_R110000824 | Tara Oceans TARA_R110000824 (sample SAMEA4397747) | marine metagenome | biome: Polar Biome; feature: [MES] marine water layer (ENVO:01000295) within the mesopelagic zone...; material: water (ENVO:00002006), including particulate matter (ENVO:01000060) such as...... | reverse complement strand
GTGCTGCGCGAGCCGTGTTCAATATCTTTGATAATGACATCTTCTTTTTTAATTATCTCATCTTCTTTTTTAATTATCTCATCTTCCTTTTGAATTATTTCTTCAACCTCGGCAACAGGGTCAGGGGGTGGTGTTCGGGAGCAATCAAAGATATAGCAAGTATCACTCACTCCTAAACGAACCCTACACGCACACCGAGATGATAATAATATTGTCAATACAGCCCCACAACCTCCAAGAATTAAAACCAAACTTGAAGCAACACTCTCAACACTATAATCCTGTAATTCACCAGCGGTCATTTTTATTATAGCATTTATTTTATTTTCCCAAGAATAAATTTAAAATTTGAAACTTAGATACATTATATACACCATATATAATATCACCCACATTTAATTATGTTTGACGAATACAGCGAAGAAGAAATTGAGAGAATTCTCATTTCATATAAACAAAAAAAAATCAAGGAGAAAGAACGATATGAGAAAAATAAGCATTCTTGGGATTTCAAAGAAAAGAATAAAATGAGACAGAAGAAATATTATGAAGAACACAAATATATCAAGAGACAAAACTATCAGGATAACAAACTATTAAATCAAGCAAAATCTTCTTATTATTATTATAAACGAACCAATCGTGAAGCCCTATTTGAAATACTACATCCCGAAAAATGGGAAAGACTTATCGTAGGTGGTTATATTAGCCTCTGCCGACCCTGCTTATCCGTTTCAACTGAATAAGGTTCTTCTTCTTCCGCAGAACCCTCGCTATCACTATATTCATCCACGCTAATCCACCCATCTTCTTGGTAATCTTCATCAAGAAAATCGTTTAAATCCTTAATCAAGTCCATACGATTATGAGCCCGAAGAATATTAATGATTTCTTTTCTGGTTTCTAAATTCATTTTTTATATTAACTATATATTTATTTTATAGATTTTTTTATTATTATATTTTGCGCAAAAAAGATATCACAAAACAGATATTTTTTTACCTTCGCTTTTAGGTTTTGAAAACCCATTTTGAAATGATAATTGACTATAAAAGAAAATATCCTGCCATTCTGGGTTTTAGTCAAACCTATAGTTTTATAGCACTACATTCACACCACCATCAGAAATCATAAGTTTTCTAATATGAACCACGAAACTATTGAATAGTTTAGGCTTCTGTGGCTCACCAGAGCCCGTGTATTTGAGGATTACAGCCAAGTCCTTACCACGCAAATCGTGGCATCCGTCATTTACACCGAATCCACGACCAAAAACAAAATTGGACTGATAAGCACGGAATGACCTCGGGATGATACCAGCATTATCTAAACATTTTTCTAATTCGTATAAATGAAAACTATCTATGGATTTACGAGATGCGATTTTAGAAACATCAATTGGACGGCTCGGCACCAAACGCCCCCCGATTTGATATTGAATATCTTTTAACTCATCGCAGATACCCGTGTATCCCGCACGATTGCTGAGAAGATGAGTATCTTCACTATCCTGATTTTTAAGAATTTCATAACCATCCAGACCCGTAATTGCCTGCTTACCCGTATATACAGATGAGTCCTGAGGAATAATGAGAAGAGATTTCGCACGAGAATTCTGTGAAAATACCTGGAATGTTGTCTGGCGGTCGCTCGCAAGAATAGAATTTTTGTAATTCGTCGCAGTAAGAATATCAAGTTCAATAGTCCCTCCTTCCCTGACTTTTTGAAGCATACCTCTTTCATATGCGGGGTCAAGCATAATCTGTGATACAACGAGATTAACATTTGAGACAGTATAGGTCGGCTCATATGAAGCAACAACCGTTCTAGCATCTCCCTCAACCGCAGTTGAGTATAGAATAAATGAATCGTCAAGAGCGCCCGTGACTGTGACCTCTGCTTTTAGAGTGAGTTCAACCTCTTGTCCGTTCAAATCAATACTTGCTATTTCGGCCGCGACATCAAAAACAGCAAGAGTAGAGGTATTATCAGCCTTACACATACCAAATGTTTCTCCAACAACGAGAGGGAATTTTGAAATAGCATCAAGCCCTCCAATATTATTATCATTCTTAATCAATAGTTTTGTAAATTTACCACCAGCAGCGACAGTCGCCTTATTCACAGGATTGAGTGGGGCACGACGAAGACGCAATACACTATCCAACTGCTTAATGACCTCCGCACTTGGTGCTAAGTCCAGTTCCATATATAATCCCGAAGTCATAGCAACTGGGAAGATGTGCTCGTTCTGTGCGAAAATTCCACAATGTAGTGGGATACACACCTTCGCAGTCAGGAAGAATGTATTATCAAAGGCAGTTGCCTGGTCTCCCTCAATCGCCTTGAAATATGGATTGGTGCGGGTATTCGCCATAGCGGTTTGAGATGTTCCCCGAGTTCCACGATTTGCGGGGGTATGAACCGAAGAACCTTCACGAAGAGCACGGACATTACGAATTGATTTATCAGTATCATAATCATACCGAACACTACACAGAGACGAGTATGAGTCCAGTTCCTCCAAAAGGTGGGCCCGAGTTCCGTCGTATATTCTAAGATTTTTGATAAGGCAAGTTCCTCCCATCTCGTCCAATTGAAGACGAGTCGGAATAGAACCAGCGGGTGCCTGTATCTTAACATTAAATTCAAGATACGAATTATGTCCGTCCATATACTTAGTATCAGGACCTACGAAGATTTGAATCTTTTGACCTGCCGAATACGACAGACCATTTTCACTTGGGATTGATATAAAGGTTTGCCCGATACGAGCGGTGTCATCTACTTTCCAATACGAGCTCATTTTATAAATGATATATATATAAAAATTAAAAAAAAAATAATTAAAAAAGATATCTCATCATTAATTATATAAATGGTAAAGAATATAATTCTGGATGAAATATATTGTGATGAAGATTTAGAAACTATGAAAGGACAGCATTTAGATGATGGTTGGATACATCATATGTTTGATGAAGATTGTGATATCTTTTCTTCATCAGGGGAATTCATATTATCATTTAGAAAAAAACAGATTGATACGCTATTGCGGGATGTCGGTTTTGATAATTATAAAAAACTCGTTGCGTCTTCAAGGGGGCGAGGTGCTTCTGCTGGACCGATTGTAGAGGATGCGGGATACTGGAAGAACCATAAATTACTCATTAAAGCAAATGGATATACGACAGGTTATATCAACGGAGAAACGGGAGTTCAGTCTAAAATGGCTGTGAATAATAGTGTCTTCTCAGTAGTAGCGGGATATTTTGATGCGATGAATACGATGGGTAAAAATCTCCCCTGTCGTATGACGAGCCATACTCAAAGCAATTTTAAGAATTATGAAGAGGGTTTGCCTTTCATACAAGAAATCGCAAAATATTATGAAGAAATAAGACCTGATGAATTTAACATTCAAAATGAGAGAGCAAAGATATCAAAGGATTTTACGATACCAGAAACACCCTTCTCAACGATAACAATTAATCGCAATTTTAGAACCGCACTTCATAAAGATTCGGGTGATTTTGGAGGTGTTGCCTGTTTATCTGTTTTAGAAGAAGGTCAATATAATGGAGGAATATTTATGATTCCCAGATTTGGAATTGGAATCAATATGAGACACGGTGATTTATTAATCGCAGATGTTCATCAGTTTCACTGTAATACAGAAATATGGACGACACCAGAACAAGATAAATATAATGAAAAATATGCGAAGAGTTTTATACATATGACAGACTTTCAAAAAGCAGTCTTAGGAGGAGAAAGTGTTTTTTCAAGATTAAGTTTTGTATGTTATTTAAGAGAAAAAATGATAAAATGTTAAAAGTGAATTTAAAATATATCTCATATTAAATGGCGAATCAATATACTGATATAAATGTTGTAGAGGCTAATCGTCTCCACAGCGAAGAGGCGAAGGCAGGCAATAATGAAAATACATCTCTATGGACCAATAACCTCCAAGATATTATTCATTTAAATCCAAGTGATAAGGTTTCAGTTTATGGCTCATTTATAAGTGAAAGAGGTGCGGGACAACAATCCTCAATAGAAGTCAAAGGTGTAGAACTCCCATTTAAAAAAGAAATCTTTTATACCAAAATAAGCAATACGGGAATCAATAATACAAATACCACAGGTTATGATATTGTAAAAGCAGAACTCATTAGTGAGTTGTTTCAATTGAGAGATGATACATTAAGATTTTCTATATCATATTATATACCATCAAACGCACAGAATTCACTTCAATTACCGAGAAGATGGGTTTATGGAAGACCCGACGCAGCGGATTCATTAAGAAATTATACAGACCAAGACACGACTGACCCCGCAGGAGCATCTTTCACCAATTATGCCGATACAACTGGACCGAACGGAGTCATATGGGCTGATAGAATAAATTATTATAAAACACAAACGGGTCTCTATAAATTTAAAAATAAAAATGAAAGATTTACATTTCTCATTAGAGATATTACTCATTTCGTTAATGGCGAGGGCTTAGACTATCCCGATTATCCAGCACAAGATTTAAGAGACCCCGAAAATGCCGTATATCATACCTATAAAGAATTAAAAACTTTTACAATACCATCGGGTTTCAATTCAGCACAATTCGTAGCAGAAGAAATAACAAGACAATTTCAAACAATCGTAAGTGATAGGACAATTTCAATCACGGAGCAGGATGGTGCGGGTGATTTGGACTTCCCCCTCGGTCTATCCAGAGTTATTGAAAGTGAGACATACAAAAAAACAAAGGCCTGGAATGTCACCGATGGCTCCAAGGCAAATTTTTTAAAATGGTTTAATTTAAATTCTGCCACACCGCCACTCGGCACATCTGCGGGATGGAATGCTGGCTTCGGGTTTGAATGGCAGAGTCAATATCAAATGATTGCCACAAAATATCCAGAATTATATGAAACGGGAACCCAAATCAATATGGATAAAACGGGAAACAATACAGGGATATTAGGTTCTTTCACACAGGGCTTTGTATCATCCACAGCAACCGATGGCTGGACGACCTCTATACCATACACCAAAGATAATTGTGATTTAGTCAAAGCATTTTTAGACGCACAACTGATATATCCTGAAATCATTAATGATTTAAATGGAGTCTTCGGCTTAGCAAACGAACAGACAGGATATGAACCAGCCTTCTCCGTAGCCTCAAACAACATAGAAAATACCAGATGGATTCACTGTAATCGTTTTCCAAATGCGAGAATGACATTATCAGCAGACGCGGCCACTCTTGCGAATACTCAACTGGGATGGGGTGGATATTATCAGCCGAGGTCAGGCAGTAATGAACCAGGCAGAAAATCTCTTCATTCAGGTTTATGCTGTTTATTTTTTGATAATAAGCATAAAGATATCTATTATAAAAATCCACGAACAGACCTAGCAGATGTATCACGCCGTGAATATACTTATGGATGTTTAGGAGGTCAAGAAGGGGTTGATAATTATATCATTATTTATCCAGATAGACATATCGTTAATGGTGTAGGAACAGACGCATATAATCAATTTATGAATACATCGGCAGATGACCCCCCAGAAACTGGAATCACAGATGGAACAAAATTAGGTTTTGATTTACATTTCAACGCTCCTGGAATGTATTATCTCGCACCGATGTCAGGATGGGGAAAATATCCAGATGATGCTTGGACTCACATAGCGTCCCAAAATGGAAATTTTGAAATACCAGAATTTCCAAATTCAGGGACTCTTACAGGGACAAAAATAAATACCAACTCCTATAAAGATATGCTCTATATTGGTGCGGATAATCCATCTCTCGTTTGGGATGGAACTCACTTCGGTTTTAAAGGTTTTCACACAGGGATGAATCGTGGAAATAAATGGTCTGCGGGGAGTCCTTTCGCCAAACAAGATGAACCAGATATTTCTTTTGCTGATGTTGTCTATAAGGTCAATCCTATTGAAAATTATAATGATTTCACACCCGATAGAATGCCTTATCGTTATGGATATAACTTGAAATCCTATTATGCCTTACCACCGACTGTGCCTGGTCCCGATGCGATTTATGCCTTCTCAGCACCTCAATTAAATGATAATTTAGAAAAATGGGGTATATATGATATGTTAGGAGGAGTCTTTCTTGAAGATTATGGTATCCCTGAAAATCTATGGGATGATAGTTTATGGGGTCTATTAGGTTTTACATATAATCAATTGAACTCTAAAACAAATAATCGTCAATTAAAAATACAATCAGCCAATTCAAATAATTTATCACACCTCACCACAAATGCCGAACTCGTTGAAGGAGATACTAAAATCTTTTCAACAAATTATATGGGAACTCCTCTACTAAATAATATGATTCAAGGTCCCTATAATATCAAAGGATGGAATGGAGCACAGCCAGCAATTGACGAAAGTAATAACGCAGTTTATCCACCAATAACTCACAAAACACAATCTATGACAATATTAGCAGAAAATTTACCAACCAGAATGATAAGAGGTTATTATACCATTAGGAGCAATATTCTTGAAGGAACACCGTTCATCGGTGGTAAATTAAATAATACAAATATGCCAGTTATTGGTATCGTAGATAAAATTAATGGAGACGGAGATTTCTATTTCGGTCAAGACTCTTCTCTGGAATTTACAATTACAAAACCAATAAGACTCGCATCATTATCAGTATCTATACACGACCCCGATGGGTCTTATGCGAGAACCAATAATCAATCAACCATCTTATTTAAAATTCAAAAATCAGTTAATACAACATTTAATGTCGTTGATGAATTATTACAAGAAAATAAAAATGACCCGACTGTCAAAAACATAATTCCGTAAAACCCAGAAACGCAAGATATTTTCTTTTATAGTCATTATTGATTTCAAAATGGGTTTTCAAAACCTAAAAGCGAAGACAGAAAAATATCTGTTTCACTAAAACCCAGAAACGCAAGATATTTTCTTTTATAGTCATTATTGATTTCAAAATGGGTTTTCAAAACCTAAAAGCGAAGACAGAAAAATATCTGTTTCACTAAAACCCAGAAACGCAAGATATTTTCTTTTATAGTCAATTATCATTTCAAAATGGGTTTTCAAAGCCTAAAAGAGAGAAGCAAAAAGATATCTGTTATGTATATAATGGAGTCTTATTAATGATATTCTTTTGCTTCGCAGGCCCCTTCGAGGTCCGTGTCTTCTTACGAGGCTTCTTTTTCTCCTTCTCCGTTGTTTTAAAATCATCAAATATTTCAAGGGGTTTTATCTTATCGGGTTTGATTGCTTCTTGGACTTTGAAGTTTATCTTTTGATTATATGATGGTATAGAAGCATCTATGGGTTTTATCTTTTTAACGACGACTTTTTTCTTCGGCATTTATAATAGAGTTTTTTTTATTTTTAAAATTAAATATTTAATATATTATAATACTATAAAATGAGTCTGGTAATAGCTACGAATAATGATGAGGATACCACAATGCGACAGGGTCAGTCTATTGCTTCTGCTTATAGTTTTCGCAATAGTCTCTCTTCTGTATATAAAATCCCACCGAATTCACAGGTGTGCCTCCAATCCGCAAAAGTTAATCTGGATGGACGAATTAATTTAACTCTCAACAATTCAACATATTATGATTGGTTCAACTCGCCATTAGTAGAGAATCCAGACGGTCCAGCCATAGACCTCACAACGGGATATCCAATTTTACAGGAAGTGGGTGTAGCGAATCAGGTATTGGAATTAACGACCGATGAAATTGCTGAAAGAATTCAATTAAAACATAAGGAACACCATCCCAATAGAATGCTTGTCCCTCTAAAAGTTGAGGTTGATAGAGAAGCAAATGGAACAGGTTTCAACGGATATAAATTAACATATACACAGAAAGAAGGAGATGGTGTTAAGAGAATTCCATCAACTTGGAAAAAATGCGGTGCCCCAACTGACCCGACTCGTTTTACTTGGGATGATACGAAGGCAATGTTTCAAAGAATAGCCTTGGATGCGAACGCCGATGAATATAACGACCCCTCTGTGGGTATGGGTATAAATTATCCATTAGATTTAAGTGAAGGAAAACTTGAAGTGGATTTTTCGTCTTGCGCGAAGGACCAGAGTGATTGTCCGTGGGGTGTTGGTATGTCCCGCTGTAATCTTAACAGTATCGGACGAATGGGGGCTCCGGGGGGGGTCTTCGCTCCTAACTGGTTTGGTGGTCTGGCGAGTTTTCAAGCGGATGGCTCGCATCTTACGATGACTGGTAGTTTATCTCCAGGCGCATATTATGAAGATTTTGGAGTTCATAAAAACGAGGATGATGAATTGGTATTAAGACACGCAACCTGCCGAACGATTGAAACCGCCACCAGGAAGTCGGTCCGAGCCCTTAGTCAAGGATATAAAGAGGTTAAGTATTGGACGAATACCAAATCGCATTTCAAGGATTTGACTAAAAGATATGTATTTGATGCTGCCGACGCATATACAAAGGTCAGGTATGTTGCGCTTGGCGAACAGGTAGAGGTATATCTTGTCAAAGACGATGGGACGGCTCATTTAATTACTAAATATGATGCTGCCGAAGCCGTAAATAGTTATTTCAAACCTGTTTCACAGACCTGCTGGACTCTCCACCCCGTATTATATGTAGGACCGACTGCTCAGGCGGATGAAGGTATTTTAGCAGTTATTGATTATGATGGAGCGGATATTACGAAATATGACCCCGAAGGAGTTGATTTGGTTAATGGTGTTCGGGGATGGTATGAGGAGGCTCAATTACCCAGTATAGTCGTCGGTGAAAGGATTAATCGTTTCTGTATGGCCGTTGATATGCGTCAGGGTATGAATTCAGGGAGGGAGCTGGCGGCAGGAGTCGTTCCCTACGCACAGAAAGGATTGGATGGTGATAATATGATTGATAGTTATATATCAGCCATTATAACGAGTCCAAATGAGTTATACGCGAAAACTCCACGAGCATCTTCATCAAAACTATTTGGATTTAATGGTCGGTCTTTTGTCACTCAGGCAGCCACAATAGATGCGGGAGGGGCTCAATTGACTATTCTCACAAGCGACTCGGCTTCATACCCAGTTCAATCTATATTCGTAAGACTAAATGGTTTCGGTCAGCAGGTTCTTAACGCGAGAACTGGAAACAAATCAACAATATTAGCACATCTCCCAACGGCTGATAGTCGGGGAAGTATTGAAACACGAACAAGATTCTTTTACGAACCTAACAGAGATATATGGATTGATTTAAATAATCCCTTTGAATTACAGACAACTGAATTCGGTCTTGATTTCGTTTATTCAACAGAGCAATATGCTAAGATATTATCGGGGCAGTCAATCGTTGTTCTCTACTTTCGGGAGAAACCCAAAACTGAATAACTCAAAACCCAGAATGGCAGGATATTATTTATTATAGTCAATTCTCATTCCAAAATGGGTTCGCACCCCCGAAGTAGGCCTAAAAGCGAACAAAGAAAAATATATGGTTCTTTTAAAGATTTTTAGTAATTTTTAGAGATTGTTAATTAATATATTACTATAATATTATAAATGACAGATAAAAAGCCTCCACCCAAATGCGATTTTAATTTTAGTCTCGTTGAGCCTCCTCAGGAGAATATTGAATCCGAGATTATTGATGACGAGAGTGGCGAGGAAAACCCAAATTTCATTTATAATGAAGAGCCTGAGGCAGACAGAGAAATCGTGGTAAAGGAAACAATCGTGGAAAAAGATATCTTTGACGGTATCCCTGCTAAGGTTGAAGAGCCCAAAGCGGAAGTCAAAAAACAGAAAAAACCACGCAAACCGATGACCGAGGAACATAAGGCTAAACTTGGATTGGCTCGTGAGAAAGCGATGGCGAGTCGTAAGGCAAACGCAATAGAACGCAAGAAAATGAAAGATTTAGAAACCGAAGAGAAAGAGTTAATAAAAACACAGAAGATTAAAAGAGTTAAGAAATTGAAGGCAGAAGTTTTAAGTGATGGCGAGGAAGAGTCTGTAAAAATTGTAAAACCGCCCCCACCTGCGGCTCCTTCAGGTGCTATTGATATCCCAAAAACTAAAACACATTTTTCAAAAAAGGATTTGGAGGACGCACAATTGGATGCTATTATGAAATATGAGGCAATCCGCAAACAGAGGAAGGCTGAGAAAAAGGAAAAAGAGATGGTTGATGCTGAAAAGAATAAGATGTTGAATACTATTCAAAGAGCAACAGGCAATACCTATAGGTATCGGGACGGATCTAACAAATGGGATAGATGCTACTGAAATATAGAAAGATTAATATTTAATAGATTGTTAAAAAATCTCTCATCTCCCCCCCACGACTTTTTAAAATGTCGTCTGAGTTGTTGAAGTTCATTCTCTCGTTTTCTCACTCCCGCATTTTTTCTATGTTCTTTTCTATTATAGGATAATTTATAATGATTTACACAATCAATTTTATTTATCCAATATTGCTCTCTACCTTTTTCATCGGATTCTTCAAGTAAATATATCTTACAATTATCAAGGTCTAATTCGCACGAAGAAAAATCTCCGCATCTATTTTTCTTATCGTATTTGTGATTTGATAATCTATTACATAAATAATATTGTGTCGTTTGACCGACATATTTTTTACCATTGATGTCTTCAATACAGTATATTTTAATCATTGAGATACTTATATTTATCATCTATCTTTTAAGTAGAGATGGGTTAATAAAAAACGAAAGT